>Ga0268262_10006541_pt1 | contig 11140 bp, 8 predicted proteins | sample TergutNc150P3_FD_190354 | JGI IMG/M metagenome (GOLD analysis project Ga0268262, IMG submission 190354) | Nasutitermes corniger P3 segment gut microbial community from laboratory colony in Florida, USA - Nc150 P3 (SPAdes) (version 2) | ecosystem: Host-associated > Arthropoda: Insects > Digestive...
CCCCCCCCCCATGTAAGTTCTTGCAATATAAGGAGTTACGACTTTCTACTTACATTCTTTTGTCAGAACCCCGATTCTCAGGATTTGAGGATTTTCCCGAAAAAACAACTCAACAAACGGAGAACAATCGATGAGAAACAAATTCTCTAAACTCGCACTCACGGTAAGCTTAGTGCTTACCTTGGCATTAACCCTTTCCTGTTCCGGTGATGGCGGCGGTAACGACCAGCCAAGTGCCAATTCCGGCACGGAAATATCATCTTCCAGTACCCAATCCAGCGGTAGCGAAGAAGGTTCGGTGAAAAAAGACAAGATAAGCGGGTTTTCGCAAAAAGGACCCTTTATGAAAGGCTCAACGGCTGTTCTTTATGAGCTTGACGACAAATTAGTACAAACGGGGCGTTCTTTCAGGGATATAATCGCAGACGATAGAGGTAGCTTTGACATAAAAATAAATGTTGAGCTTGTTTCCCCCTATGCAATGCTTGAAGCAGACGGATATTACAGAAACGAGGTTACTGGAAAACCATCAACTGGCACTATAAAACTATATGCGATAGCGGACATTAGGGAAAAGAGCAATGTGAATGTGAATATCTTAACCCATTTGGAGTATTATAGGGTTCAGAAATTGGTGGAAGATGGCAAGAGCCTGAAAGATGCAAAGAAGCAGGCACAAGAAGAAATTCTGGCGGTATTCGGCATAAGCGGAAGTTTTGAAAACAGCGAGGATATGTCCATATTCGGCACGACCGATGGCGATGCCGCCCTGCTTGCCATTTCTGTTTTGTTGCAGGGCAGTCTTTCGGAGGGGCAATTCGTTGAGAGGCTTACGGATTTCCGCCTTGGGTTTAGGGAGACAGGTGCCTGGGATAGCAAGACGGCGAAAGATGCTATGGCGGACTGGGCAACGAAAACAAGTTTGGGAAGCATAAGAAGCAATATACTTGGTTGGAATTTGTCTTCCGCAGTTCCTGATTTTGAGAAGTTTGTGAATAATTACCGGTATGCCAATTATGGTCTTGGGGTTTGCGATGATAGTTTGCAGAACAGCATAAAGAAGAGCAATAGAGGTGTGGATTATATTTGCAAGAGCAATGCTTGGGCAGTAGCTACGGAATATGAACGCGATACTTACCAATGGGTTTGCACGGAGGGAGAGATTAAGGATGGACAGGCGAGTGGCAAGAAATATATTTGCAAGAGCAATGCTTGGGCAGTAGCTACGGAATATGAACGCGATACTTACCAATGGGTTTGCACGGAGGGAGAGATTAAGGATGGACAGGCAAGCGGAAAAAAATATGTTTGCAAATATGAAATTTGGCGAATAGCAAATTACAAAGATATAGTATGTTTTGAAGAAAAAAATTGTAATTATTTTACGGATGCACGTGATAACAAACGCTATGCTTACGTTATGATTGGTGAGCAAACCTGGATGGCGGAGAATTTGAATTACAATGCCACTAGCAGCATATGCTACGATAATGATCCTGCCAACTGCGACAAATACGGCAGATTATATAATTGGGTAACTGCAATGGGCATAGATGCAAAATACGAAGCCGAAAAATGGAGTGGAAGCAATGTAAAGCATGAGGGTATATGTCCAACTGGTTGGCATTTGCCCAGCAATGAGGAATGGCAGGAACTTGTGGATTTCGCAGGTGGCAATGTAACTGCTGAGAAAAAACTCAAAGCTGCTAGCGGGTGGAGGGGTAGTAATTTCGAAAATGAATCTGGCAATGGCACGGATGATTACGGATTTTCCGCCCTGCCGGCGGGCGGCAACGGCGGTTTCGTTTTCAGTGTCTACCTTGTCGGCTACGGCGGCCACTGGTGGAGCAGTAGCGAGCTCGATGCTTCCGACGCTTACTGCCGGAGCATGAACCACTACGGCGAGGGTGCCTACTACAGCCGCAACGGTAAGAGCAGCTTGTTCAGTGTTCGTTGCTTGCAGGACTGAGGCACGTAGTGCCGCCCATAGCGTAGCAATGGGCGTTCCCGTATGTTGCGGGTGTGTGGGTGAAAAGAATTTGCACCGTGGTGGTGTGAAACCTTGTCAAGCCTCATTTCTCTGCGGAGATTTGGCGGGGGTAAAAATTAGCGGAGAGAGGATAAATTATGAAAATTCTTTTATGTACCTTGCTTATGGCATTTGCTGTTTGTTTTGCGGATATGTGCGATCCACCACCCAATAGTGGCATTTTCAAAATTATATGCAGTTTAGATACAGAGTTGAAAAAGATTGAAGAATCCGTGGATAGTCTTAAAGATGTTTCAGATAAACCGATTTCTAACGATGTATGTATTAAAATAATAGAGTGTAATTGTGTTAATAAGTTTTTTAAAATTACAATATATATTGCTATAATTTCTTCAATTGCTTCTATAGTGTTTAACTTTTTTAATTATAAATCTAAACAATGGTTTGAAAAGAAAGGGTTTAAAAAAGAACTTGAAAATATAAATGAAACTTTAAATAAGGTCAATACTGTTTACGACAATATAGCAGATGTTAGAGAAATGATTTTTACACTCACTGAGGTATTTCCAGACCAAAGAAGTCTAACGGATAAACTTGATAAACTATTAGAAAAATTAGAGAAATCTCAAGAAAATAAATCATAATTAAGTGAAAATCCTGTTAATCGGAAGAATCTGGATTCTCACTTCCCCCTAACAAATCCCGCAAGCGAATTACTTTCAATAAGGGAAAATATAGTAAGTGCTGATTAAGTCATTCATTTTCCGTATATCAGCGATAGAAAAGTTTAGCAATGATTTTTGAGGAAAAATTTCGCATAACGCCTTCACAACGCACTAAAAGCCGTGCTTTCAAATGGATTTCCCCCTGCTTTCCCACCCTTTCGGGCGTTTCGGGCGCAATACGCCCCGTCAGCCAAACACCAAGCAGAATCTGCGGCCAGCTATGGCAGCATTTACTATAGAAAATCACATCACCCTAGCCACCGCAAACACCATGCCGGGGCGTAAATACTTTCCGGCGGTGTACTTCAAAGCGGTGTTGTGCAAAAGAATGAACAGTTCATTGCATTTAATTTTATGCTTTGAGCTTATGCTCTTAAATACTCTTTCAAACTTTTTCAAATCTCTCGGCAAATCAGGGGAAATTCTGCCGTCTTCTTGCAAAGCACCTTTCTTTTTCAAATCACTGTACAGAGATTTTGTTATAATTTTACTAATGTGCAAACGGCAGCTTCCGTTGAAGCCTTCTGGGGCTGCAAAGGGGATTTTTGCTTCTTTGTACAAATTGCGGAAACTCGCTTCTATTAGATCTTCGGCTTCGCGTTTCATTCCGTGCATATACATTGCGGTTGCTAGGCAGTATTGAATGCCTGTCCAAACATCGTGTGCTTGGAAATTGTGTTCTTCTAAAGGAGAACCGTCTTTATGCACCAAATTTGCCGCGCCTATTAGCGGGCTGTTCTTTTTGTAGTTGGTGTTGTAAATTTTTGTCAAGGTGCGTTTTGCTTTTTTTGAATCCATAATTGGTTCCAAATTGAGCAATCTTAAATATGTGTCTGCGGCTAGGGAGTCTGCAAAAACGTCTTCGTTTGTGCCGTTCTTTTTATCAACGTAAAAATGGAAGTAACCTTCCTTTTCGTTCCATAGAACCTCGTGGAAAACCCTTTGTGCATCGTTTGCCCAGCCATTCCAATGGGTTGCGTGGGCATTGTCGCCAAGGGTTTCGGCAATTTTTGCGGCGGCGCGCAAGCCGGCAATCCACAACGAGCCGCAATAAACGGAAATCCCGTGGCTTGCCAAGTTGTCAAAGGTATCGTCTGTTCCGTGGGTTAGTGGAAATACCTGTCCTGGTTCAACTAATTTTTCCAAATATTCCATCGCAGCATAAACCGCATCACGGCAGTAAGAAAGCACGGACATATCGCCTGTTATTTGATAATGCCTTATTACCATCAAAACAAATTTCGGGGCAAGGTCTTTCCATTCTTTCACATTGTGCCAGTCGTAGGCATCGGGGAGAGCATCAAATGGGCTGCCCAAATCGTGGATAACTGCACCTTTAACGCCTCTTGGTCCTTCCAGCTTTTGATCGGGCAAATCTGCGTAGGGTAAATTTACGTATGAATTATGCCTGCGAATTTGGGGATTAACCGCCAAAACCGCATCTGCGAAATTGCGCATAACACAACCGTCAAGACGTGGCAAAAGAGCTAGCAAGCTGAATGAGCCGTAGAAATAAACGTCTAAGCTGTTGAAGAATGGATAGTCCGCACATTCGCGAACCAAGAATCTATCGTCTTTATCCCAAACAGTTGCCTCTGCCAAAAAGCTCAAGGTATTTATTGCAAGCGTTTTGAAATTTTTGCTCGAATGTTCTGGAACAAGGCGGTTGTAGTTTTGAGGAATTGCAGATTCCAAGCGAGGCAAAACCTCTATAAATTCGGATAGCATTGGTTTTACGCGTTTGTCTGGGTCGGGGTAAAATTCCGTGTATTTTTTTACGCTGGTTAAGCCATTCAGTCTTATGAGCGGAAAATCAAGAGCGAGCGAGAATTGAACTCTTGTGCTTGTGTTTGGGGGAAGTTCAACAGTTACGCAAAGCAAACCAGACATTGTTTCGCGGCCGCTATAAACATTTTTTACCCAACTTTTGCTAACCCTGCCAGATAGCAATGCGCCTTTCAAAACAGCGGATTGGTCTTGTTTGTAGAACATAGGTTTTGTGCTTGCTTGCGCAATGGTTCCGGGGTTCCAGGTGGCAGCTATTGCCATTTTGCCAGCACAATCGGATTCTGCCGGGAATTTTTTTGTGTAGAATTCAATTCCAATGGTATTGCGACCGTCCGATTGAACTTGCCCATAACTCTGGGCTTCCTGAAATTTTGCATTTGGCTGCAAAACAAAAGAGGAATCTTGAACCCCGTGCCTGTCTTTTATAACATTGTAGCCGCAAAGATTGTCTTGCATTTGGACAATGGTAATTTCGCGTGTTTTGTTGGTTGGATTTTCCAGTTCAAAAATTGTTGCGCTAACAGGCAAACTGCTCATCCTTTCGTTGCCGGGCAGCACAGGGGAAATTTGGATTTTGCGTATATTAGCCGTTTTTTTGGAGGCGTATTTTGTTGCGGAAATAGGGTAGAGTGCCGAATATTCCATAAGTTCGGGGTCGTAGCCTTGCTGCTCGCAAATCTCTTGATTTTCGCCCCAAGCTGCGGTTAAAGAGCCTTGCCTTTCCGGTGTCTCGCCCAAAAGCCCGTTGAAAAAATCTATTAGCCAAAGCCGTTGAAAGCGGGGATCGCGATTATTGTTTGCAAGCATCGCCTCCGTGCGGCGGCTCCACTCAATGTGCCAGCGGTTCAAGCGTTCTTCGTTTGCGGCATATAAATCGCCTTTTTTTGTTGCATTTTCAAGGTGTTTTGCCATTTCCTTGGCATCCAGACCTTGCGGTACAAGGGCACCCCCTTTTAAGTCTATAAGCGGAAAGAAAGAGAGCAGTTCATAAACCGGCTGAACCTTTTCCACAAAAAACGGCGAACCTTGAACGGATTCTTTGAAATAAAAATCGTTTAGCTTTAAATCCCCCTCTTTTTCGCCGCGAACCTGAATTCCGGGCAAAAAGTGCATAACAGGGGTTGTGCCAGCGGGCGTTACCGTATATGCGCTGCCAATTCCGCCAAGCGCAATGCCTGTGGTTGAGGGCGTTGTGGTGAGCGGCGTGTACCAAGGCTGAATGAATTCCACGGCGAGACCAGAGGTCATTAAATCTTTAACGGTGCCTTTAAGGGCAGATTGAGAGAGGTATTGTGAAAACATTAGGGGAATATAGAATTTCTAAAAAAAACACTAAAGTTTCCATAAACTCCTGCCGATAACCAAGATACAGGTACTATAAGGAGGCTTTATGGAAATGGCTATAGCAGAGATGGCAACGGCACAAAAAGCGGTAGAAACAGGTACGGCGGTTGGAATTGCAGTTTTAAAACAGGCTCAGAAAGCAGAAGCAGCGGGGGCTTTGGCTCTTTTGCAGACACTTCCGCAAGCACCATCCTTTGGCGGAATAGGCGGTACTGTAGATATTTCCGCCTAAATATATGAATTTTATAGACACTCATTGCCATATAGACACAATTTTGGAGCGAACCGGTGGAACCGCAGAGGCTCTATTTGAACAAATGAACCCTGCTCCAGAAGCTATAGTTCATATAGCTTGTAATCCTAGTGATTTTGGGTGGGGCAAGGAGTTATTGCAAAAAAAAACATTAAATGGGGTTAAAATCTACGGTGCTTTTGGAGTACATCCTCTTGAAGCGGATAAATTCAGCTTACAGGCAGAAGAGGGTATTTTAGATGGGTTAAAGCTACCAAATGCGCTTGCTCTTGGGGAAATTGGGCTGGATTACCATTATGAAAAGTTCAATGCCGATTTGCAGAAAAAGGTTTTTTTGCGGCAGTTGGAAATGGGCTTGGAATTGAAAAGCAAGTTTGTATTTCACTTGCGTGAGGCAGAGGACGATGCTTTTGAAATTTTGCAAAAAATAGATGGCGAAAATATCAAGGCTCATATTCATTGCTACACAGGCACGGCGGAATTTGCAGAGAAAGTTTTATCCTTAAAAGGAACTTATTTTTTTGGCTTTACCGGAGCGGTCACTTTTGACAAAACCATAAGCATAAGAGAGGCGGCAAAAGCCATTCCCGCAAGCAAAATCCTATTGGAAACCGATGCCCCCTACCTTGCCCCTGTGCCTTTCAGAGGCAAAACCTGTACCCCCGCTATGATTCCAAACATAGCTCAAGTGCTTGCAAATGTAAAAGAAATGCCATTAGATGACTTGCTGAAAATATGCAGGGAAAACACGAATAAAATGTACGGTATTTAGCCGCAGCTATTCATCTTCCTCGTCTGGGAATAACTTGAAAAATGCCTTTTTTTGCTCGTTAAATAAATTCAGAATTTGATTTTGCTCAAATTGCTCCCTGTCTATGTTTTGCATAAAAAAAGGCTCCAGAACAAAGCTACGACCTGTTATTTGCTTTTTTATGTCTGCTTCTATATCTAAATTAGACCACAAAATGTATATGCTGCCTAGTGGCATTTGCGAAAAAATGTTTATATCTGCGAATACGGCTTTATTTGCAGAGCTTGTGTCTGCGGCATCATTATTGGCTGCTTGCGCAAAACCTATAAAAAACGCTATAATTAAAAAAACGAACCGCATATTGTTAATATAGTAAATGACTTTGGGATATTATTTACTATATTTGTCCCAAAGTTATGACTAAATCTCTATTTATTTCTGCCTTGGCTGCGTTTTTTTTGCTGGTTTTTGCCGGATGCGAAAAGAAACAGCCAACTGATAGTTTGAGGAAATTCAATGAAACTATTATAAATTTTCGCCAAAATGACGGTTTTTTGAGCAAAGAAGAAATGGATTCTCTTAAAAATATGGTTTTGGAGTCAAAAAACAGCAGACTTGCAAAATGGAAAGATTCTGAAAACAAGGTAGATGAGGATTCTCTTGCTGGCTATATTTGCAAAATTCTGGAAAGAAATAACATTGAGCAAAGTAAAAATTGCATCATAGACCCTGTGTCTGAGCATTTCAATATAAATTTCTTTATAAAAAATACTGCCAATATGGATGGCTACATAAAACCTAATAGCCAATTCCAAGACGCTCTTTTTGGGCTTTTGGCAGATTTGAAATCTGGCTTTCACGGCAACGATATAAATCTTCATTATGTGAACACGGTCGTAACGAATCGGGTTCCATTCAATAACAGCGAGGCTATAGAAAATTACATTTACAAAATAGACCGCAATAAATTTGCAGAGTTTGGCAAGAAAAATAAAGGGAACAGAGGCTCAACAGATTTTGACTTGATTTTTGGGCACGTTTTGGAAACAGTGAATAAAAACAGCATTGCTATTTTGGCTGCCGATTTTATTTTCAGCCCGGGCAAGGGTGTGAATGTGAATGATTATTTGGAAAAGCAGAGAAACAGCATAAGGGTTAAATTCACTCAAAAAATAGAGGAGTTGAATTTGGCTTTGCTGGTTTTGAAAATGGAATCTGATTTTGATGGGAATTATTGGAATAGAAAAAGCGACAATACCGGAAGGCTTACCGCTAAAAGACCTTATTATATATGGCTTATAGGCTTGCCACAGCACTTGACTAAGATAGCCAAAAATGAAAGGTTGTTTGTTACCTTAAAGAGCAATGGTTTCACAGGCGATAGAATAATTTTTGAGTCTTTAGGCGTGGAAAAACAACCGGAATTTAAAATTGGAGCATCGGACAAATATTCGTTTAACAACAAAAACCGCAATATCAAAGTGAAAAGATTGAGAAAAGGCGACAAATACAATTTTATCTTAGATGTCAATTTCAATAACGATGCGTTCAGGGATTCCGCGTTCTTTGCGGATGTTGAAAATTATGAGGTTAAAGATTATGAACTTGCCATAAACGCAAAACCGCCCAAAAACTTCAAGCATAGGCTGGCTTTGAGTTCAGAGAAATTAACGCAAGGTCCATTGAAAATTTCGGTTATAGAAAAAATACCAAAGTGGGTTAATGAAGTTAATTCAACAGACGATACCAATATAAAAAAAGATATTTCTGAACAAGCCAAAACTTATGGATTTAAGCGTATTGTTGAGGGCGTGTATTCCGCATTCTACCCAACCATTTCTATGGATGAACATCACGTTCTTCAAACTGTAAATCTTAATGTCCAATTGGAGGATTAATGCCCCTTTTCTAATCTCATCACCAATCTCTCCCCCCTCTTAGACTCCGCCAAATCCACAGCAAAAACCATTTGCCAATCGTTTTGCTCATCATAATCTTGCAACATTCTGGAAACCTCCCAAACATCGCCTTTCTTTTCAATAGATGTGTGCTTATTGGAACGCCCCTCTGCATCTAGCCTTAGTTCCTTGTGCGTTTCAATATATTCCTTGTGGAGAGCGGCAAGCTTTTTCTCGCTGAATTCCTCGCTTGGTTCAAGGCAGTCGGCAGCGGCAGAAAAGTCGCCTTTGCCCCAGGCAACCAAGAATTGCAACACAAGTGCTTTAACCATTCGCTCGCTAACGGCAAAGGGCGGCAAGGGTTCTTCTTTTTCTTCGGGTAAAATAAATTCGGGGTTTTGCATACGTTGCCACTCGTCCAAAAGCGAGGAATCAACCCTTTGCAGCATTTCACGCAGGTAGTCTTGCATTTCCAAAATTTCTTCATTCTTGTATTTTTCTGGAACGGTGTGCGCCAAAACTTTATACACGCTGTTTATGTGGCGAAGCAATAAGCCCTCTATTCGCTCCAAACCGTATTGCTTTATATAGCCCGAAAAGGAAAAACATTCCGCGAACATTTCTAAAACTATGGTTTGCGGATGAACTCGCTCGCCGCATACCCACGGATGCTTTTTCGCAAATTCTCCAAAACTCGCTTCCAGCCATTCCGAATTCTCTGGCTCTGGGGGTCGCATTTCTTCTAGCCTTGCTTGCCGTTCCTCAAATTCAACTCCCTGTGCTTTCATTTCGGAAATAGCTTCGTTTTTTAGCCTTGAAAGCTGCTTGCGGCGTATCATTTCGGCTTCTTCCAAAATTGCTTCTATGAGGGTTAGCAAGGTTAGGGCGTTTAAGTCTGTGATTTTTTCAATGCTTTCCAAAAGCCAAAGGGAAAGTGGCTGGTGCATGGCAAAGCGGTCGCTCAAATTCACAGCGGGTTTCCCATTTACTATTATTCCCTGAGCGATAAGAGAGCGGTAAATTTGAATGGCTCTTTTTATATGAACTTTTTTTTGCTCCTTTGTGTCGTGGCAGTTCATTATTAGGTTGTGCAAATTTCGGCATCCGCTTGTTTGCAAAATTATATTTGCATCTACCGTAAATCTTGAAACCAATTTTTCCGGTTCTCCATTTATGAGCCTTTCAAAATTTGTTTTGTCCCAGCTTATGGTGCCTTCTGGCGGGCTTGCTTTTTGAAATTTGCGCCCCGTTTTGCTGAACTTCGCTTCTCTCAATTTATTTTCTATAACGTGCTCCGGTGCCTGCACAACCACGTAGCCCACGGAATCAAAGCCTCGCCGCCCTGCGCGCCCGGCAATCTGGTGAAAATCTCGCACGGGTAGCATAGTTGTTTTTTCGCCGTTGAATTTGCTGAGTTTTGTGAAAAGCACGGTACGAATTGGAACATTAACGCCAACGCCAAGAGTGTCTGTTCCGCAGATAATTGGGAGCAATCCCTGCTGTGCCATTTTCTCCGTCAATATTCTGTATTTCGGTAGCAGCCCTGCGTGATGAAGCCCAATTCCCTGCCTTAGCCATCTTTTTATTTCTGCTCCAAAGGGGCTGGAAAATCTGAAATTTGCCATTGCTTCTGCTATCTTATCTTTTTTAAGCAAGCCAGCTATGTCTAAACTTGTGAAAGCCTGTGCGTTTTCTGCCGCTTCGCTCTGCGTGAAATGCACCACATAAACCGGACCTTTGCCCTCGTTTAGCAACTTTTGAATTTCATTTGCCAGAGGGCTTTCGGAATATGCAAATTCCAGCGGCACAGGGCGATCAGCATTTTTTATGCACATGCTTTGCAAACCGTTTAACTTTGTCATTTCGGCTTCAAAAAACGAGGTGTCGCCAAGAGTTGCGGATATTAAAAGAAATTGAGTGTGCTTCATTGTGAGCAAGGGAATTTGCCAAGCCACGCCTCTTTCCTTGTCGCTGTAATAATGGAATTCGTCCATCGCCACCGCGCCTATGTTTGAATTTTCTCCCTCTCTAAGAGCGATTTGTTCTAAAATCTCCGCTGTGCAGCATAGAATTGGGGCATTGTGATTGACGGTTGCATCGCCTGTGGAAAGCCCAACGTTTTGCGCCCCGAACTCTTTGCAGAGTGCCATCCATTTTTCATTTACCAATGCTTTTATTGGGCAGGTATATACCGAACGCAGATTTTTGGAGAGCATAAGTCGGTGCAAAAAACTGGCAACCAAAGATTTTCCAGAACCCGTTGGCGTTGCGAGTATAACATTTTTGCCCTCCAAAAGTTCCATAACCGCTTCTTCCTGAGCAGGGTAGAGTTGCAATCCTTTGCTTTCGGTTTCGTTGAGGAATTCGGTTAGGACATCGGGCATTGGTTTG
>Ga0268262_10006542_pt1 | contig 11140 bp, 7 predicted proteins | sample TergutNc150P3_FD_190354 | JGI IMG/M metagenome (GOLD analysis project Ga0268262, IMG submission 190354) | Nasutitermes corniger P3 segment gut microbial community from laboratory colony in Florida, USA - Nc150 P3 (SPAdes) (version 2) | ecosystem: Host-associated > Arthropoda: Insects > Digestive...
CACTGCGGATATTGGCAATCACCGTTCCCTCAGAATCATCAATAAAAATATGCCCTGTTTTCCAGATAACAAAACCGGAAACCCGTTCGCTGAAATACATGCCCGGAATGGTGAGAACCAGAATATGTCCCTGGAATTCCGGCATGGGCGCCGCCAGATAAATCACCACCCCATCGTCAGAAGGAAAAGTGGGAGTAAAGGCTTTTTTCCCTTCAAATGCCCGCCGGATGTATTCATTATTCGGCAGGTCCGGAGGGGCCGGCGATTTTCCCGCCGAGGCGGCAAGCGCGGCGCTTTGTACCGTTGTCCTGTCAAAAACCGCCATTCCCAAAAACTGCGGGTACCGGGTTTCCAGTTCCTGTAAACTTTCAGGCCAGTTTGACCGCTCCCGTATTGTCAGGTAATGAACTATTTCCGCGGCTTGCAGTCTTAACAACTCAAGTTCGGCGCTGACGAAATGATCGGCTATATTGGCCACTACCATCATGTCCGTTTCTATGGATTTTTCCATGTTCTTTCTCGCGTACACAATACCCGAAAAGACACTGAACATGATGATGAACAGATTGGTTAAAACAATTACAAAAATTACCCTGCCGCGAATTGACATGGGTATATTATAGCTTTGTAGTATTATGTTCGTACAGCGGGGGAATCGTATACTTTTACCTGATTACGGCCTGAGTTTTTTGCGGCGTAGAGGGCTTCATCGGCTTTCATTGTCGCGGTTTTCAGGGTATCGGCTTCAAGAATTTTCGCCAGGCCTATGCTGCAGGTAACCTTTATCTCCTTTCCCTCAAAGTTGATAATGTTGTTCTCCATGTTTTTCCGTATTCTTTCCGCCAGATTGTAAATATCCGCCTCATTCGCAACCGCAAGCAGGAGAATAAATTCCTCACCCCCATAACGGCCCAGCAGATCATAGGAACGAATGCTCTGATGGATAGTTTCCGCGGTCGATTTCAGAACCAGGTCTCCCGCGGCGTGGCCGTAGGTATCGTTGATTTTTTTGAAGAAATCAATATCCAGCATTGCCGTAAAGATTGGCTGATTTATTCTGGCGGCCCTCTGTATATCCGCCTCCGCGAGCTCGGTAAAATGCTTTCTGTTATAGAGGCCGGTAAGGGCGTCTATGTAGGCGGCTTTTTCCAGTTCTTTCAGGAAATTAACATTCTCGGTAATATCCGTGAACAGGAAAATTCTGGCGACAAGAGTCTTGTTGTCAACAAAAACCGGACTGACGCTGGCCCTGAAATACATGGCGCTTTCATCGGTAATGGAGAAATCGACAGAACCATGCTCAATAGTGTTAAGTTCTTCGGGCCAGCCCTTTGCGGAAAATATGGATTCCCCTTTCGCGAGTTTGTTAACACCCGGAAGCATTTTCGCCATGGCGGGATTGGAAGACAGGTAGTTATTATTTACATCAACCAGGACAAAACCTTCCTTTATGTGTTTCATGGCGGTTACTGTCGCTATGGAAATAATCTCTATTTTTTCATAATCCATCAGGGAGAGGTGTGTTCTTATCCGCTGGAGAAGCAGTGGGGCGATAAATGGTTTATGGATATAATCAATGGCGCCCAGGTCCAGGCCGTCAATTTCGCTTTTTATGTCATCCCTGATAGTCAGAAACATAAAAGGTATTTGTTTGTATTTTTCGTTGTTTTTCAGCTTTTTTGCGGCTTCATACCCGTTCATATCCGGCATTTCCACGTCCAGCAGAATTAAATCCGGCAGAAAATGCTCCAACAAATCAAACATTTTGAGCGCCGAGGGGCATGTATACACTTCATAGGTGTTTTTCAAAGTATCTTTGAGAGCGGTCAGGTTTTCAAAATTATCATCTACCGCGATAATCTTTTTCCGGTCAGTGGTCATTTATCCGGTTTCTCCAATCCTTATACTTAATTTATAATATATGCCATTTGGTGTCAAGGATACGGTCAATTCACTTTTCCTCTGAAGATCTCACACAAAGAACACAAAGAAAGAGAAGATCACAAAGAGGAATTAAGGGGTTTTTGTCTGTTATCTTATCGTGATTTATCAAGAGGGGAACCTTCGCCCTGCGGGCTCGGTTGAGGTTCAAGCTCAGATTGCTTACAACAACCCCCTTATCCTCCCTTTGTGTTCTTTGTGTGAGATCTTCCGGACAAAGGGCTTGTCTTAGGATAAAATACCCTTTATCCTGAAACCAGCATGAGTGAAAAACAGTTGGCTTTACTGGGCGATGAGGCGGTTGCGTTAGGCGCTATCCACGCCGGAATAAGCGCCGCTTACGGTTACCCCGGCACGCCCTCAACGGAGATACTTGAGTACCTGATAGCCGAATATGAGAAAGGCGGACCGGCGGCGCGCTGGTGCGCCAATGAAAAAACCGCCCTTGAGGCGGGATTGGGCGTTTCATTTGCCGGCCGGCGGGCCATTATTACCATGAAGCATGTCGGGCTGAATGTTGCCTCCGATCCCTTTATCAACGCCGCCCTGCTGGGCATAAAGGGCGGGCTGGTTATTGCTGTCGCCGACGATCCGGGGATGCACAGTTCCCAGAATGAGCAGGATTCCCGCTTTTACGCGGCGTTCGCCATGGTTCCCTGCCTTGAACCGCGCAGCCAGCAGGAAGCCTATACCATGACCCGCGAGGCGTTTGAGGTTTCAGAACGTTTTCAGATTCCGGTGATGCTCCGCCTGTCTACCCGGCTTTCCCACGCGCGGGCCGCAATCACCGTACGGAGCGCTGAAGCGCAGAAGCCGGTTTTGAAAACCCGGGAAAAAGAACGGTGGATGCTGCTGCCCGCCTTTGCCCGCAAAAATTACGCGGCGCTTATCGCGAAACAGCGCGAGATACAAAATTGGTCCGCCGCCCATCCGGCCAATAAACTTGAACTGCCCGATGAGGGTGACGCTCAATACGATCTTGCGGTAATCACCGCCGGACTGGGCGGAAACTACTATGAGGAAAACCTTGCCGATCTGACCGCCCGGCGAAACGGAAAAGCCCCGGCGCGGCTGCATATAGGCGCGTATCCCCTGCCGGTAGAATCAATACGCGCGCTGTGCGCCGCCGCGGAAGAAATTCTGGTAATTGAAGAAGGGCAGCCCTTTATCGAAGAAAAACTGCGCGGTCTTTTGCCGCAATCCGCAGGCATTTTTGGCAGATTAAACGATAAACCAAATGAAGCGATGATTGTCCCCCGCACCGGGGAACTTGATCCGGATAATGTGCGGCAAGCCCTGGGCCTGCCGCCCCGGCCCGGCGTGACAGTGTCCGGCCTTGACCCCGCCGCTCTTCCCAACCGTCCTCCCCAACTCTGCCAGGGCTGCCCCCATGCCGACAGTTACGAAACCATCAAACAAGCGGCGGCGCTCATTGACGGGCGGCCGGGCCACCCCGATGTGGGGATCAACTCGGACATAGGCTGTTATTCACTGGGAGCCGCCCCGCCGTACCAGGTTCCGGAAAGCATTGTCTGTATGGGAGCGTCGGTGGGTATGGCGAAAGGCGCGGCGGACGCGGGCCTAAAATACAGTATTGCCGTTATCGGCGATTCAACCTTTCTCCATTCAGGGATTACCGGCCTGATTGACGCGGCAGTCGCGGACATTCCCATGACCCTCGTCATACTGGATAACTCTACCGTCGCCATGACCGGCTGCCAGGAAACCATACTTTCTTCCGGACAACTGCGAAACCTGATTCTCGGCTGCGGCGCGAACCCGGCGCATGTAGTGGAACTGGAAGCGAAAAAACAGCTTATTGAAGAAAATACCGCGCGGCTTAAAACTGAAATTGAATACCGCGGACTTTCGGTGGTGATCTTCAGACGGGAATGTCTTGAGGCTTTCAGAAAGAGGGGCAAGAAATCCTAGAAATCCGCTGAAAAAAAACAGTATATCCCAAGAATGTACTTTATGTTAATATAAAATCATGAGCGATAGCTTTAACGATCAAAAAAAAGATAAGAATAAAGGCGGAGGGCCGCAGTTTCCCTTTGGCGGTCCCAAGCTGCCCGATCTCAAACCCTTTGGCGGGTGGAAATCTTCTATTATTTACATTGTAGTGCTTGTTATTGGGATGAGCCTGTTTAATTTTGTATTTCTGAACAAGGTTAATCCTACCATTGATTTTTCCGAATTTAAGGCCAGGATCGCGACAGGTGAAATAAAACGGATAGAACTGACTGATTCTTATTTTACGGGGTATACCACGCTTACTCCCCGCAAGGAAACGGGCCGGACTTCATTCCGCAGTCCCTATATGCCGCCGCCGGAACCGGTGTACCGCACGGTTCCTATTAATGATCCGGATATTATCAAATTAATGGATGAAAAAGGGGTAGCCTATTACGCGGTTTCCCGTGAGGGGAACGCCATTCTCAACCTGATTTTTAGCTGGGTGCTGCCCATTGCGTTCTTTCTGCTGATTTGGCGTTTTCTGATGAGGCGGCTGGGCAATATAGGCGGTAATGTGCTTTCCGTTGGGCAAAACCGCGCGGTGATTGTAGCGGAGGGGGATATTGCCACCCGGTTCAACGATGTCGCCGGTGTGGACGAGGCAAAAGAAGAACTGATAGAAGTGGTGGATTTTCTGAAAAATCCCCGCAAATACACCGATATTGGCGGCAAGATACCCAAGGGCGTACTGCTGGTGGGACCGCCGGGAACGGGCAAAACCCTGCTGGCCCGCGCGGTAGCCGGAGAGGCGGGCGTTGTGTTTTTCCGCATGAGCGGGGCGGATTTTGTGGAAATGTTTGTCGGTGTCGGCGCGGCCCGTGTGCGGGATCTGTTCAAGCAGGCGCGGGACAAGGCGCCCTGCATTATCTTTATTGATGAGTTAGACGCAATCGGCAAAAGCCGCATCAACAATGTCGCCGGCGGCAACGACGAGCGCGAGCAGACATTGAACCAGCTTTTGGTTGAGATGGACGGCTTTAACGCGACCAGCGGCCTTATCATTCTGGCGGCGACCAACCGCCCCGACGTGCTGGATCCGGCCCTGCTCCGCCCCGGCCGCTTTGACCGGCAGGTGCTGGTTGACCGGCCCGATCTGAAAGGCCGCGAGGCGATTTTGAACATTCACTCCCGGCCGGTAAAACTTGACCCGTCGGTGGATCTGTCGGCGGTTGCCCGCAGCACTTCCGGTTTTGCCGGGGCGGATCTTGCCAATATTGTCAACGAGGCGGCGCTGCTTGCCGTCCGCGCCGGCAGGACGCTGGTTTCGCAAAAAGATTTCTCGGAAGCCATTGAAAAAACGGTCGCCGGTTTACAGAAAAAAACACGGGTAATCAAGCCCGAAGAAAAGAGGCTTACCGCCTACCACGAAGCGGGCCATGCCCTGATGGCCGCCTTTACCCCCAATGCCGACCCGGTTCAGAAAATTTCGATTATTCCCCGCGGCTTTGCCCTGGGTTATACCCTGCAGCTTCCGCTGGAGGATCGGTATACCGTTACCAAATCGGATCTTTTGGGAAGGATAGACATTCTGCTGGGGGGCCGCATTGCCGAGGAAATGATTTCCGGCGAGTACTCCACCGGCGCCGCCAATGATCTGACCAAGGCCACCGACATTGCCCGTAAAATGATAACCGACTACGGCATGAGCGACCGTTTCCGCCATGTGGCGCTGACATCGCGGGGCATGAGCATGACCGGCCAGGAACAACGCCAGGAACCGTCTTTTCAGCGCGAATACGCCGAAAGCACCCAGCAGTATGTGGATGAGGAGATAGCCCGGATCATTGACGGCGAATACGCGAAAGCAAAAGGGCTGCTTGAAAAAAACCGCTCTGTTTTAGACCGCGTTTCAGCGGCGCTTCTGGACAAAGAAACCCTCGACGAAAAAGAATTCAGGGCGCTGATGTCAGAAGCCGCCGCTTGATAATGCGGCGTTGTTCAGGAAGAATATAACCACGGAGGTCACGGAGTTTCACGGAGGTTTAAGATGTTAGTATCTTAATTCATCTTCCTCCGTGTTACTCCGTGTACTCCGTGGTAAAATTCTTGGGGTTGAATAACCAGTGGTTCATTAAGGCAAAGTTGTTGTTTTTTCCACGGGGATGTACTGCTCGGTCAGTTCCCTGACGACTTTTTTGAGTGAATCGTTAAAGTCGTTCACGTAAATCAGCATCTTGTTATTTGACATATCTTCCGGGAGAAAAAATTGGTGCGGCTCGGCCTGAAGCGCGACGGAAAGTTTTGCAAGGGTTTTGACGGAAACGCCTTTTTTACAATTTTCAATGTCGTTAATAAAATTATGGGTAAGCCCCGCGTTAAGCGCAAGCCCCAGCTGGGAGATGTTTTGCAAAGACCTGAGCCGTTTCAGGTTTTTGCTGACCAAAAGGCGCACATAACTTTCATTCATATCTTCTTTCATAATGGTACTGATAATTTTCGCTCATTTTGTGGTTTACACAAACAATTATAGGTGACAATGTTGTCGCTGGAAGTTTTTTTTGCGTTTTTTTTTCAAAAAATGTTTGTTTTATACGATGAATTGAGCGGGAAGACGGCCTGAGGAGGATAGTCAGGGAGGCTGTTCACTACCTTAAAAATCTACTATTATTTACGGAAGTTAACAGGTATGGAATTTAAAGAATTTAATCTGCACCCTGATTTACAGCGGGGAATTGCCGAAGCCGGATATGTTACCTGTATGCCCGTTCAGGAGCAGGTGCTGAATCACGCCTTTGGCGGACAGGATCTGTATGTGCAGTCCCAAACCGGGACAGGAAAAACAGCGGCGTTTCTCACGGTTATTTTTCAGCGGCTGCTTGCCGAAGACCTTTTGGCGGGGAGAAAAGCCCTTATTATGGCCCCCACCAGGGAATTGGCTGTCCAGATCGAGGAAGAGGCGCAGATGCTGGGCAAATACCTTCCCCTTAAAGTTGGCAGTTTTTACGGCGGGGTAGGTTATACCCAGCAGGAGAAGCTGCTCCGGGAAAATGTTCAGGTAATGGTGGGAACGCCGGGCCGGGTGCTGGATCTGAACAAATCGGGCCGGATGAACCTGATGGACATTGCTTTTCTGGTTTTGGACGAGGCGGACCGGATGTTTGATATGGGTTTTTACCCGGATCTCCGCAAATTGATCAAAGTGGTGCCCCCCGCCGACCGCCGCCAAACCATGCTGTTCAGCGCGACTCTGAACGCCTGGGTAAAAAATCTTGCCTGGGAATATACCCGCACGCCGTTTGAAATTGAGATAAAGCCGGAACTGGTAACGGTTGAGGAAATCGATCAGATTCTCTACCACGTTCCCTCCGAAGAGAAAATGAAGCTGCTTCTGGGAATTTTTGAGCGGGAACAGCCTGAAAGCGCGATTATTTTCTGTAATACCAAGCGCTATACGGAGATTGTAGCCAAGCGGCTGCGGCTCAACGGCTATGAATGCGAATTCATCATCGGCGATCTGCCCCAGTCCCGGCGGCTCAAGGTTATCAACGACGTTAAGGCGGGAAAGACCAAGTTTCTGGTTGCCACCGATGTCGCGGCGCGGGGCCTGGACATTGAGGGCCTGGCTATGGTGGTCAATTATGATCTGCCCAACGAGGCGGAAAATTATGTACACCGCATCGGGCGCACGGCGCGGGCGGGTAAAACCGGCAGGGCGATCACTCTGGCAAGCGAGCAGGATGTATACGAACTGCCCGCCATTGAACGCTATATCGGCAAAAAGATCCCTTCGGAAATTGCCGCGCCGGAACTGCATGCCGGGGACAAAAGCGCCGGACAGCAGATTCGTACCGAATTTTACGAGGATCGCGGCGAGAAGCGCCATCCGCATATTGCGCACGGCGGCATAAAAACCGCCCGGCCCGGTTCCCACCGGACTGAAAGCCGAAGTGAGGGCGGCGGCAAAAGCCACGGGACCCGCCCGCACGGCAAGGCCGGCGGCAGGCTGCAGGAAGGCCGCCATCAAGGTCCCGCTCCCAAAAGCAATGCGGTCCCGGATGGTAAAAAAGACGAAAACCGCCGGCAAGTTCAACAGCAAGACCACCGGCAAGGCCCCCGGCAGGATACGCAAAACCTCTCCCACCTGAGTTTTGAGGAACGAATGGCTTTGTATAAACGGAAGTACGATTCCGGGGCGCATCCTTCCCACCGGCACGACAAACAGGCAGGCAGAAAAAAAACCGGCAAAACGCAGCCTGCGCCGCACAAACCGCACAATGTCAGCCCCCCGCACAAACAGCCGGAATCCGCCCCCCCCGCCCCCAAAGGCGTCCTTTCCCGTTTGCTGGGTGTATTCAAAAAAAAATAATCGCTTTTGACTAAAGCAAAATGCAGAATCTCACCCTATTATTAGTATGAGCGACATAGGTTATGCTGATTGCTCTGCTGAAACGCAGGCAAAATACCGGGGAAAAAGGCGAAAAGCCCGCGTAAATCCCCTCGATCTGTTTCCCGAACTGCGGCCCCGTGAGCGCCTGATAAGCAAAGGGCCGACCGCCCTGTCCGACGCGGAACTTTTGGCGGTGCTTTTGAATACGGGAATCAAGGGGAAAAACGTATCGGAACTGGCGGAGGATCTTCTCGATCTGCTTGACCGGAGCAGGGAAATCCCCCCCATACAGGAAATTTCAAAACTTTCCGGCATGGGCAGTTCAAAAGCCTGTTCCGTAGCGGCCATGCTGGAATTTGGCAGGCGGCGCTGGGGAGCGGCCGGTTCCATTATCAAGCGTCCCGAGGATGTTTTTTCCCTGGTACGGCACAATGCCGACCGGAAACAGGAACGTTTTATCAGCCTGTCCCTCAACGGCGCGCACGAGGTAATGGCCGTCCGGGTGGTAACTATCGGCCTGGTAAACCGGACCATTGTCCACCCCCGCGAGGTTTTTGCCGACCTTATCCAGGACCGCGCCGCCGCTTTTGTCGTTGCGCATAACCACCCTTCAGGCCGGCTTTCCCCTTCCCCCGAAGACGATGAAATTACCGGGCGGCTTCTGAAAGCGGCGGAAATTTTGGGCCTGCATTTTCTTGACCATATCATTTTTTCGGAAACCTCCTGGTGGAGCTACCGCCAAAACAGCCGCCTCAAAAAACTTACCAAAGGACCCGCGGAATAAAGAAGAAGAATTTAACCACGTGAAATCTTAATTCTTCTTCCTCCGTGAAACTCCGTGTACTCCGTGGTGAAAATTCTTCCTTTTTTCTTACTTCGCACAGCTTTCATAGAATCATTTACCTGTTCCTTAATTCCTTGTTCTATGCTACAGTGAACCCATGAGCGACAAACTGAGAATACTCATTCCCAAAGGCAGAATATTTGACGGTGTGGCCCGCCTGTTCGCCGAAGCGGGTTTTCCCATTGCCCTGGCCGACCGGACTTACCGGCCTTCGTTAGGCGTAGACTGGATTGACGCGAAGATCATGAAGCCGCAGAACGTCGGGGAACTTCTGGAACTGGGCAGCCACGACGCGGGTTTTACCGGCATTGACTGGATACAGGAAAGCGGCGCTGATGTGGAGGAAATTCTTGATCTTGGCCTGGACAAGGTAAAGATAGTAGCGGCGGTTCCCCAGTCTCTTGACGGCGAGATTCTCCGTTCCCAAAAACTCGTGGTGGCTACCGAATATGTAAACCTCGCGAAACGCTGGCTTGACGCCGGCTCTTACCAGTACCGGATTCTCCGCACCTACGGCGCGACGGAAGTTTTTCCCCCTGATGATGCTGATATGATCATTGACAATACCTCATCGGGCCAGACCCTGCGGGACAACGGCCTCAGAATCATCGACACGCTGCTGGAATCATCCACCCGCTTTGTCGCTTCCCATACCGCCCTTGCCGATCCGGAAAAACGGAATCGCATTGAGGAACTTGCCATGCTGTTTCACGCGGTTCTCAACGGACGCGAACGGGTTATGCTGGAAATGAACATTCCCGAAGACTGTTTTGACGCGGTAGTCAACGGCCTGCCGGCCATGCGCAGCCCGACCATTTCTCCGCTCTTTGGCGACGGGGGCTTTGCGGTAAAAATTGCCGTTAAACGACATGAAGTTCCCGACATCATTCCCCGCTTGAAGAAGCTGGGCGCTCTTGATATTGTAGAGTATGATCTGCGAAAGGCAGTGCCATAAGTTATAGGGGAAATCCACTAGGTGAATTCCCTGATTAATGAGAAAAAAGTAAAATAATGATGGGTTGACAAAAATTTGTTTTTTTTATGATTTTGGTACTTGCATCTTTTTGTGCCCTATGATATAATGACCCGAAAGCCCAGAGGTCACAAAAAGTCTGGGAAAACAAATCATTTGGAGGAAAGAGTATGAAAAAATTTCTTTTCATTGCGGGGGCGGCCCTTATTCTGTTTAGCGGCTGTCCAAAGAAAGAAGGTGCTCAGGATGGAAAGGCGGCGGCTGGTGGTAAATTGGTCGTTTGGTCATTTACGGACGAATTGGCCAATATGACTAACAATCCGACTTGGGGTTTCAAGGCAACCCATCCTGGGATTGAAGTTGAATATTCCCAGACACCTTCGGATCAATTCCAGGCTAAAATAGACCCGGTTCTGGCAAGCGGCCAGGGAGCCCCGGATATTATTGCGCTGGAATCCGCGTTTGTTCGTAAATACGTTGAATCCGGTCTTCTTCTGGACGTCACCGACATTTATGAATCTAAAAAAAGCAGCCTTCTTGCTTATCCGGCGGAAATTGGGTCCTATAATGGCAAAGTATACGGGTTGTCATGGCAAGCCTGCCCCGGCGCCCTGTTCTATCGCCGCAGTCTCGCGAAGAAATATCTCGGAACTGATGATCCCAAGACGGTACAGACCTATTTTGCTAACTTTAACAAGTTCCTGGAAACCGCAAAACTGCTCAAGGATAAATCCGGCGGTTCCTGCGTAGTCGTTTCCTCTCTGGGCGATCTGCGGAATTCATTCCTGTCTGCCCGGAAAGATTCTTGGCTCGTGAATGGTAAAATAGTCATCGATCCGGCTATGGAACAGTACATGGACATTAGCAAGACTCTGCATGACAACAAATGGGAAGGCCGCGTTGGTCAGTGGTCAGAAGGCTGGTTTGCCGGTATGAAAGGCGAGCTGAAAGACGAAGCCGGAAAACCGGTAGAAGTATTCTCCTACTTCCTCCCCACCTGGGGTCTCCACTATGTACTCAAGACCAATGCTCCCAGCAC
>Ga0268262_10006543_pt1 | contig 11140 bp, 6 predicted proteins | sample TergutNc150P3_FD_190354 | JGI IMG/M metagenome (GOLD analysis project Ga0268262, IMG submission 190354) | Nasutitermes corniger P3 segment gut microbial community from laboratory colony in Florida, USA - Nc150 P3 (SPAdes) (version 2) | ecosystem: Host-associated > Arthropoda: Insects > Digestive...
CAGCCTGCGCCTTACGCTCTACCTCGTCATCTCCTTGATCGTGGCGCTGCTCGCCTACAAGTACATACCGAATATCAACAAAAGCATAAACTTGCCGCTGCTCAGCATAGAAAGGTTCTACCCGTCGCTCCCGGTCTGGCTCTTCATCCCCTTCATGACGCTGACCATCGCGGTGATGGCCAACGGGGTGAACTTCACCGACGGGTTCGACACGCTGGCCACGGTTCCGGCGATCTGCTGCCTGGCCTTCCTCGGGATCATCTCGTTCGTGTCGAGCAACAGCGTGTGGAGCAGCTACCTGCTGATACCCCATATTCCGGGCCTTCAGGAGATACTGCCGCTCATAGGCGCGGTGATCGGGACGCTTTTGGCCTACCTGTGGTACAACTCGCCGCCCTCCACCATCATAATGGGCGACAGCGGCTCGGTGGGTCTGGGCGGGTTCATCGGCATCCTCTTCATCTTCTCGAAGTCGGAGTTCTACCTCCCGATAGTGGCTTTTATATTCCTGCTGGAGTTCGTCTCCGTGTTCATGCAGATGGGCTGGTTCAAGCTGACGAAGAAGCGGATCTTCCGTTGCGCCCCCATCCACCACCACTTCCAGTTCGGCATGAGGGCCGCCGGGAAGTACGCGAGCGAGTTCCACATAAAGTCGAAGATCACATGGCGTTTTCACATTACCTCTGTGGTGCTGTTGATAGTGGGGCTGGTGCTGTTTTTGAAGATACGGTGACGAAAATGAGTCGTTTTATAGACAAGAAAGGCTGTAAATAATGCCCAGAAGCAAGAAAAACACGGCGGGCGACACCGCCGATATGCGCGACATAGAAGCCTACACTCACGACGGCCAAAAACGGACTAACAACCCGCCCGTCGGTATGGCGCAACACGATACCGCCCCGGAAACGCGCAAAACATACACCTTCGACCCCCACCTTGACCCGCGCTTGGATTGGGCCGGGAAGACGGAAGGGATGTCGTTTGACGTGCCGACCTCGTCAATACATATACATGAGTCCATAAAACCGCATAAAATCATCCGCTCGGTAAGGACTATGGGCGACGGGTACGTAGACCAGCAAACAGATATGTTCGGCGAATCACCGGCGGAACGGATGCGGCGGCGGAACGATGCCATTGAATTCTACCAACATGGTATGGATTGGACTAATCGGCTGATCGCGGGGGACAGCTTGGTCGTGATGAACTCTTTGATAGAGAAGGAAGGGATGGCGGGGCAGGTGCAGATGGTTTATGTGGATCCGCCGTACGGGATTAAGTACGGCAGCAACTTTCAGCCGTTTGTTAATAAGAGAGACGTAAAGGATAAGAATGATAACGATCTTACTCAGGAGCCTGAAATGGTTAAGGCGTTTCGGGACACTTGGGAGTTGGGGATACATTCTTATTTGACTTATTTGAGGAATAGGTTGCTGTTGGCGCGGGAGTTGTTGGCGGAGACGGGGAGCGTGTTTGTGCAGATTTCGGATGAGAATGTGCATTTGGTTAGGTGTCTTTGTGATGAGGTGTTTGGGTATAATAATTTTTGCAGTATGATTACGTTTCAAAAATCTGGTGGCACGTCTGCGGTGGGCGTAGAAAGGATGTGTGATTATCTTTTGTTTTATGCAAAGAATATTGAACAGATAAAATATAGAAAATTATTTACGCCTAAGAATGAAGGGAAAAATTTTTATCGCGATTATAGTTTTCTTGAGTTTAATAATGGAACATCTCGAAAAATAAGATCAGAGGAGATAGGGAATCTTCCTGATGGCGCAAGAGCGTATAGATTAGTTCCATGTAATTCACAGCATTATAGTAAAACACGATCCGTAGGTGTCAATTTTAATGGTGTTACTTACTATCCAGGAAATGATAGACAATGGTCTATAGATCCAGAATTATTCCAAACGGAAATTGTCAAACGCCGTTTAATAGGTTCTGAAAATAGTCTTTATTATAAACTTTATGCCGATGAAGTCCCGGGCGATACAATAAAAAGTGTATGGATGGATACTGCAATGGCAGGGTTAACAACGGATAAGAGTTATGTTGTACAAACATCTCCCAAAGTAATCCAACGCTGTATGTTAATGACCACCGATCCCAGTGATTTAGTTTTAGATATAACCTGCGGTAGCGGCACGACCGCCTTTGTCGCCGAGCAATGGGGCCGCCGCTGGATAACCTGCGACACATCCCGCATAGCCATAACTCTCGCCAAAAAACGCCTAATGACCGCGACCTACGACTACTACAAACTCGCCCAAGAGTCCCAGGGTGTCAGCGGCGGTTTCATTTACAAAACCGTCCCTCACATAACGCTCAAATCCATAGCAAACAACGAACCTCCCGCGACAGAAACGCTCTACGACCAGCCGGAGATCGACAAAAAGAAACTCCGCATATCCGGCCCATTCACAGTTGAAGCCCTTCCTGCCCCCGTAGGCGGCGCGGTCAACGCAATCCCTCTTTCGCTTCCATCCGACGGTGATAATGACAGTGGCCGTGTGTCGTCATCTTTCAGTGATGATTACTCCGCCAAGCAATCCGACTGGCGCGATGAGTTGCTAGCCACCGGCATATTAGGTCGCGGCGGCGCCAAGATAGAGTTTTCGCGTGTGGAACCGCTCTCCGGCACCGTCTATCTGCAAGCCGAAGCGGAGACTACGGAAAACGCTCCTCGCCGCGCGGTGATTTGTTTTGCGGGCGAGACGGTGCCTATGGACAGCCGTATGGTCAAACTCGCGCTCGACGAGGCGGAAGAGTTACGTCCGTCGCCCAAGCTCATTGTGTTCGCGGCGTTTCAGTTTGACCCGGAGGCGGCTAAGGACATTGACAACGTTAAGTGGCCTGACGTTACGGTGTTAAAGGTGCAGATGAACACCGACCTTATGACCAACGACCTCAAGAAGAAGCGCTCGTCCAACCAAAGTTTTTGGCTTGTCGGCCAGCCGGACGCGGAGCTTGTCAAGATAGAGAAAGGTAAGGATGCGGGCAAGTATCAGGTTCATGTAAAAGGGTTTGACTATTATGACGTTCTTGCCGGCAAGGTCGTTGGCGGCGACGCGAACCGTATTGCCATGTGGAGTTTGGACACCGACTACGACGGGATGTCGCTTGAGCCTATGCAGGTGTTTTTCCCTATGGGTGGCGGTTGGGAGAGGCTTGCTCGGACGCTTAGGGCGGAGATTAACCAAGAGTTGATTGAAGCCTACGGCGGCACGGTGTCGCTTCCGTTTGAGGTTAAGGGCGGCGCGGCTGTCGCGGTAAAGATTATTGACGACCGCGGGATTGAGTGTATGAAGGTTATCAAGGTGGGGGTGCGGGACTGATGGCCGGTATAGATAAGCTTATAATAAACTCCGCTTACCGTGAGCCTGCCGCTCATTGGGAGTATAACCTCAACGCGCAGAGTTTTGATAGGGCGGACGGGCGCCGTCCGGCCGGGTATTTTGTCGCGGGGCAGGGGTCTAACGCTTATAATGATATAGGGCGGTTTGTCGAGTTGCCGCTTGTGAACGCCATTCGGGGGCGCGTGAAGGGATGGCGCGAGGCGGGGTATCCGGGCGTTACAGGTGTTACTAAAAAGTTGCTTGAGCATTGGAACGACGCGGAGGCTAGGCAATATCCGTTTTTCTGGTGTCAGCGGGACGCGATTGAGACGCTTATATGGCTTGTGGAAGCTCCAGCGGCGGAGCGGGTCGGAATCAATATTTTGGGTGACGGAGGGGCGTTTAAGCGTATTTGTACCAAACTATGTACCGGGGGCGGCAAGACTACTGTTATGGCTATGCTTATCGCTTGGTCGATTTGCAATAAGGTTACCTATCCGCAGGATAAGCGCTTCTCAAAGAACGTCTTCATCGTTGCGCCGGGGCTGACGGTCAAGAACCGTTTGCAGGTGTTGCATACGGGCGGTTCCGGGAATTATTACAACACGTTCGAAATTGTTCCTATTGGACTGATGGACAAGTTGCGTCGTGGTAAGGTCGTAATAAATAATTGGCAGTCGCTGGCGTGGGAATCGGGGGAGAGTATACGCAAGAAAAAGGGGGTGGACAAACGCGATGCGAAGAGCGACGAGGCTTACGCGCGTGAGGTGTTGGGCGAGATGGCATCCGTTCGCAACATTCTCATCATCAACGACGAGGCCCACCACGCTTGGCGCGTGAATCCGGAGGTTAAGGTAAAGAAGACGGACGAGGACGCGAAAGAGGCTACGGTGTGGATCGGCGGTTTGGACCGTATAAACAGAGTTCGCGGCATTTTGGCGTGCTACGACTTTTCGGCTACGCCGTTTGCGCCGTCCGGTAAGAAGAACGACGAGGAAGCCCTATTCGGGTGGATTGTCTCTGATTTTGGATTGAACGATGGGATAGAGAGCGGGCTTGTGAAGACGCCGCGCGTGGTTGTGCGCGACGACGCTGTGCCTGATGCGGAAACATTCAAATCCAAGCTATACCATATATATACGGACGAATCCGTATATGAAAACGTAAACCGTCCGGCGCAACAGCAAGATCCGTTGCCTTCGCTCTTAACTAACGCGTATTGGCTTTTGGGTGCGGATTGGATAGAGGCGTTCAACGCTTGGAAAAAAGAGGATGACTCCGCTGTTCCGCCTGTGATGATAACAGTAGCCAACCGCACGGAGACGGCGGCGCGCATTAAATATATGTTCGATCACACAAAGCGCGTTCCTATAGACGAACTGTGCGAACCGAGATATACCTTGCAGGTGGATTCGACCACGATAGAGAAAGATGCCGAACTTCGCGGCAAGGTGGATACCGTGGGGCAGAGGGGTAAGCCGGGCGAGCAGATACGAAACGTCATCAGCGTCGCCATGTTGTCCGAGGGGTGGGACGCGAAGACCGTGACGCATATACTGGGTTTGAGGGCGTTTTCCAGCCAGCTCCTCTGTGAACAGGTTGTGGGACGCGGTTTGCGCCGCACCTCCTACGACTTAGAGGACGGTAGCGATATGTTTTCCCCAGAATATGTGAATATATTTGGCATACCGTTTACATTCTTGCCGCACGAAAGCGATGAGACTGGCGTACCGAAGCCGTCAAAGCCGAAGACGCAGATCGAACCGTTGAAAGAGAATGCTGAGTACGCCATAAGTTTTCCCAACATTATCCGTATTGACCGCGTGTTCAATCCGGAGCTCTCTATTGATATTGACAAAATCGACACGCTTACGATTGAAGCGAGCGATTTCCGTCTGCACGCGGCCCTCGCGCCGATTGTGGGTGGAAAAACCGACTTAGCCAAGTGCACTGATATTGACCTTGAAAAGTTGTTGAAAGAGTTGCGAATGCAGAGGATAATTTTTGAAGTATCCGGCGAGGTTTACGGCGCAATGAACGCTTCCTGGCAAGGCGGCGGCACAAAAATTGCGCTTTTCGGGCAAGTTATTGAACTAGTGCGACGGTATGTTGAGTGCGGCGCGATAGAGATTGATCCTCCGCTGTTCAATATCGACCCGGTCCGTAGGCGTATTATTATGATGATGAATATGGGTGAGATTGTGCGGCATCTTTGGGATTTTATCAAGATAAAGCAGACGGAGAGACTCGTTCCTGTATTTGATCCAAGCAAAAAAGTGCGCTCCACCGGCGATATGCTGACATGGTTCACGGGCAAGCCATGTAAAATCACCGAAAAATGCCATATCAGCCACTGCGTATTTGATAGTGCATGGGAGGATACGGAGAGCTACAAGATTCAAAACAACCGCTATGTTGAGGCGTGGGTCAAGAACGACCACCTCGGTTTTGAGGTTTTGTACGTTTATGACGGCGTTGTACACAAGTATCATCCCGACTTTCTTATCAGGCTGACCGACGGCAAGATGCTTGTTTTAGAAACGAAGGGACGGAAGAACAAACAGTCAGAGGCAAAGCGTAAGGCGCTCGAAGAGTGGGTTAGCGCCGTAAACGGTCTTGGCGTATACGGCGAATGGTGTTGCGATGTGTCGTGTAACGTTGCGGACGTAGACGGGATTATCGGTAAGTGGGTAGTAACGGAGGAGGTATAGATATGCCGGCTGTAGTTGATTTATTTTGCGGGATCGGAGGGTTAACCCACGGATTATATCTTGCCGGGCTTAATGTCGTGGCAGGTATTGATTTGGATTCGTCTTGTAAGTATGCGTACGAGTATAACAATACTAACGCCAAATTTATTTCTGCGGATGTGTCTTTATTGCAACCGGAAGAAGTAAAGGTGTTATATCGCGAAGAAAAGATACGTGTTCTGGTCGGATGCGCTCCATGCCAACCATTCTCAAAATACACAAAGCGTTATCGAAAGGGAGAGCGTTTAAACGGTCGAGACGGCGACGAATGGCAACGCGACAACAAATGGCGGTTGCTGTATTCATTCGCCGATATTGTGGAACATATATTACCGGATGTGGTATCAATGGAAAATGTGCCGGAATTGGTCGAGGAACAAGTATTTACAGATTTTTGCGATACGTTAATTAGGTTAGGTTATACTGTAAGTCATAGTAAAGTATATTGTCCGGAGTACGGCATACCGCAACATCGTCGTCGGCTTGTTTTGTTGGCTTCGCGGTATGGGAAGATTAACCTTATTCCGGCGTTGTATGATGAAAGCAGTTATCTCACAGTAAGAAAAAGTATAGGAGATTTGCCGTCAATTGCCGCAGGCGGTAAAAATCGTGAAGACATAATGCATTCTGCGGCGAAATTATCGACAATTAATTTAAATAGGATAAGAAGCTCAAAACCGGGAGGTACTTGGCTTGATTGGGATAAGCGTCTAAGGCTAAAGTGTCATAAAAAACAAAGCGGCAAAACATATATGTCAACATACGGTCGAATGAATTGGGATTCTCCATCGCCGACAATTACAACGCAGTTCTACGGTTACGGCAATGGGCGGTTTGGACATCCTGAACAAGATCGGGCCTTATCGTTGAGGGAAGGCGCGCTGTTGCAATCGTTTCCTAAAGACTATGCATTAGTTGATCCGGAGCAAGAATTTAATCGCCGTAGGATTAGTACCCATATCGGCAATGCAGTACCAGTAGAATTGGGCAAGGCAATAGGTATTAGTATATTAAACCACTTAACGGAGGTAATTGGCAATGAATCGTAAAAATAATGAAACATCGAACGCCATCACAACGGATAAAGCTGATAGTATTACCAATCAGTTTATGGATTTGCGTCGCGAGGTTGATTACAATACACGTGACTATGCTATTGATTTTTTAGTTGAACAGTTTAGAGAGGATGAATTTTTCATAAATCCAGAATATCAAAGGCAATTTGTTTGGGATAAAGAACGTAAATGTCGTTTCATTGAGTCGATATTGCTTGGATACCCGATACCAATTATGTTTTTCTCCGATAACGATGATGGAAGGTGCGACATTGTTGACGGTGCGCAACGAACATCAACATTAGAGGAGTTTTTGACTGGAGATTTAGTCTTGTCAGAATTGAAAAAGCTTACAGAACTAAATGGTTTTACCTACAACCAACTTCCGCCGCCTATTCAACGCAAGTTCGCAAAAACTACTCTGCGGATAATTGCGTTGGATGAGGGAACATCGATTGAAGTTCGTCAAGAAATATTTAATAGAATTAATACATCTGGTCTACCATTAAGCGCGACAGAAACACGGCGAGGAGCATTTACCGGTAAGTTTATGGCTTTTATGAGCGAATGTTCAAAAAAACCGCTATTTAGAAAATTGTGTCCTATAAGCGATGATTCGAAGAGCCGTTATGAGGATATTGAATTGATAACGCGCTTTTTTGCGTATACAAACAATTATCAAAATTTCGAGCACGAAGTAAGTCCTTTTTTGGATGAGTTTGTAAAAAAACATCAAGATTTGTTTGATAAGAAACAGTTTGAAGCGGAATTTGATAAAATGTTGAGTTTTGTTGATATGTATTTTCCGAACGGATTCAGAAAGACCGCAAACGGTAAATCTGTGCCACGAGCGCGATTTGAAGCTATAGCGGTCGGTGTGGCATTGGCATTGAGGGAGAACGAAAAATTAACACCGGCAGTGCCTACGGATTGGGCAGACATTTCAACAGAAATTGGCGAGCGATTTAAGTATCATACCACCACACACGCCAGCAATAATAAATCTCGTGTAGTTGGTAGGATTGAGTACGTCAAAAATATGTTGTTGTACGGGGAGGAGAAAAGTGGAATCAACATATAAAATATTCAATGAGCGTATAAAAGAGATTGACTTTTACTACGAAGCGTTAACGCAACTAGCCGAAGCTATAGCGCAATCGTTAGGTAATTCTATTGAATCAAAAAAAACGTATAAACAAGAGAATTTTCTTAAAATCTTGAAAGCTAATGCGCTACTTATGATTTACAATTTTGTCGAATCGACACTACTTAACGGTATTAGTGAGATATACGATAAATTAAGATTTACAGGTGCAACGTATTTAAGTGTTCGCAAAGAAATTAAGGATATTTGGTTTTCATATAAGTTTAAGCAAGCTTACCAACCCGAAGCACACTATAGAACATACAAAAGCAAAGCATTGGAGATAGTTAATTCGATCATGATAGGAGAAACGATAGACTTAAATAGAAAATCATTATCAATTGATGGCAACATAGATGCAGATATAATTCGTAATGTATGTTATGACCATGGAATAACGTTTTCACCTGATCGCGAGAGTAAGGGTGGAGAACGATTAAAAGATGTTAAATTAAAGCGAAATGAACTCGCACACGGTACTTTATCCTTTGCTGAGTGCGGGCGCGATTACTCGCTTGAAGACTTGGTTAAAATCAAAGACCAGACAAAGATTTTTTTGACGGGTTTACTTGAAGGTATGAAAAGATATTATGATTATGAAGAATATTTGGATCATGTCGAATGACATGATTTATATTATATATATATGATAACCGACCCCAACTATAACTTTCTATCCCCCGCCGGCAGGGAGTTCGTGATCGCCGCCGCCCGTTTCGGCGCGGTCAGCCCGTCGAGCCGGATATTGGTTTTGGGTTGCGGCGGTGGGGCGGGGGCGGTAACGGCCGCGAAGGAGTTCCGCTGCAAGGTGGTCGCCGTGGAGACGCGCGCGTGGTTCGCCGACGAGGCGAGGCGTTTGTGCGAGCGGGAGGGGGTGAGCCACTTAGTGACGGTCGACACCGGAAACCCGTTCGAGGCGGGCTACGCCGACGATCCGTTCGACCTGGTCGTAGCGGAGGGCGGTTTCCTGAAATCGTCGGTGAGGAAGCCCTTTTTTGACGCGGTGGCGCAGTGGTTGCTGCCGAGGGCGTTCGCGGCTTTCGCGGACATAGTCTACACGACGGAGCAAGTTCCCTTAACGGTGAGCCAAATATACGGCGGCCCCAAGAAGCAGACGCTCTCCGAGGACGCGTACCGGGAGTTGGTGAAGGGCGCGGGCGTGGATTTGCAGTATATAGGCCTCTCGCCGCCGAGCAATTGGGATAATTTCTACGGTTATATAGTCAAGAGGATGGCGGACGCCACGGGATTCTTCAGCTCCGACGCGGTGAAGGCGGCGATGAACAACGAGATCAATACGTTCTATAGGTTGGAGTGCCTGAAGTATGTGGGGTATCTGTTGTGTATTTGCCGTAAGAGAATTGAATAAGGATTAGGATTTTAGGATTTATAATGATTGATTATAGGATTACAAAATAAAAAGACGGAAACATGAACGATCAACATATACTGTTAGATAACGTTTCCCGCTTTCCCGAAACTCCCGGCGTCTACTTGATGAAGGACGCCGACGGCAATCTGCTCTACGTGGGCAAGGCGGTCAACCTTCGTTCCCGCGTGCGTTCCTACTTCATAAGCGACCACGCCGACCGCGCCCAAATTCCCGGAATGCTGCGCCTTTTAGACCATATCGACCTGATTGTCACCAACACCGAGGCCGAGGCGCTCATTCTTGAGGCCAACCTTATCCGCAAACACAAGCCCAAGTATAATATTGAATTGCGGGACGACAAGCATTATCCTTACCTCAAGGTAACGGTTGACGAGCCGTTCCCGCGTCTGTTGGTGGTTCGCCGCGTGGAGCATGACGGCGCGAAATACTACGGTCCGTATACTGATGTAAAAACGATGCGGCGTATGGCCGATTTCGCGAAGCGCATATTCTTGTTGCGCGACTGCAATAATAATCTGCCGTTAAAAAAGGCTATCCGCCCATGTATCAACTATTCGATGAAGCGTTGCGGAGCGCCATGCGCCGAAAAGATAAACGTCGACGACTATCGGCGCAATGTGGGCGATTTAGAGCGTTTTCTCAAGGGGAAGCGGAAGGATCTTGCCAAAGAGCTTGAGGAGCGGATGGAACAGGCGTCGTTGGAGTTGCGATTTGAGGAGGCGGCGCGGTTGCGTGACCAGATCAGGCTGATAGGGGAGGCGTCGCGGCCGCAGCGGGTCGATTTGACGTTGACAGACGCGAATTGCGACGTGTTCGGTATCGCGAGCGGCGACAGGGATATATCGATGGCGGTGTTGCACTTTAGGGACGGGCTTTTGATGGCGGCGCGTAATTTTATATTCAAGCGCGACAAATGGGAATTTTCGTATGAGGGCAATGACAGTATAGTCACGCAGTTTTATATGTTGGAGGATATGGAGACGCCGGAGGAGATTATCGTGCCGGATAGCGTTGGATTTTCGCAGACGGTGTTGCAGGATTGGTTTGATATGCGGGAGGATGGTGCGGGCGGTATCAATAATAATGTCGATAATACGAGTCAGCAAAAATATGAACGCGCGAAAGTTCATGTGATAATCCCGCAAAAAGGCGCGAAGAAGCTATTGGTATCAATGGCGGAAAAGAACGCCGGCGCCTACCTATTGCAGAAAGCCCCGCCGAGCGCCTCTCAGGATGTGGACGATTTGCAAAAGGCGCTCTCGTTGCCGTACGCTCCGGTCGTCATAGAGGCGTTTGACATCTCTAATTTAGGCGAGTCTTTCGCCGTAGCGGGAATGGTGCAGTTTAGGGGCGGGCTTCCCAACAAGGCGGCTTATCGCAGATACAAGATAAAGACGGTCGAGGGGCAAAATGATTTCGCGATGATGATGGAAGCGGTCTCGCGGCGTTTGCGGCGTTTG
>Ga0268262_10006544_pt1 | contig 11136 bp, 11 predicted proteins | sample TergutNc150P3_FD_190354 | JGI IMG/M metagenome (GOLD analysis project Ga0268262, IMG submission 190354) | Nasutitermes corniger P3 segment gut microbial community from laboratory colony in Florida, USA - Nc150 P3 (SPAdes) (version 2) | ecosystem: Host-associated > Arthropoda: Insects >...
TCTCTTACCGGCACGGATGCATATTCACCCATTATGTCCGCAATTCCGTCCAGCTTGTTTAAGTAAGCTTCTTCCCTGCCTTTCCAGAATGTCGCCTGCTGTTTGGCTAAATATTCCAATCCGCGAACGCTTAAATCCATGCTAATCTTGGAAGCCTGCTGCAATTGAATTAAGGCAATGCCGCCTGCCACGACCACGACGATAACGATCATCATGATACTTAATTTGTATTTTATCTTCATTATTTTCCTCTTTTTGATTATTTTACTTTATTTGTTGGGATTTGTATAGAAGTATTTTTATTGTTTATGTTCCAAATACGCCTTTTCTACGGCAATCGCAAGTTGATCCGCGCATGAGGTTCCTTTGCTTACTCCTTTCTGTTCGCAAGTGATTCCTCTGCATTTTGCTTTTATCTCGTCTACGGTCATTCCGTCGGTAAGGCGGGATATGGCTTTTAGATTGCCGTTGCAGCCTCTTTCAAATGAAATGCCGGTTATGATATTCCCGTTAATATCAAAGTTAATTTCCGTCGCGCATGTTCCCTGCGTTTTATATGAGTACTTCATGTACCCTTATATTATCACCTTTTCTTTTGTTTTGACAGCGCAAAAATATAAATTCCGGCGCCGATAAGCAGTATAATACTGATAACCGTAATTGCCGGAAAAGCAATTTTTCGGCAAGGCATGGAATGCATAGCGCAGCCGCCGATAAGCGCATGGGGAATAAGCAGGGCGTTAATGCCGGACAGGAATATCCCGACAACAAATCCAAACTGTTTTTTTGAACAGGAAAAAACAATTAGGGCGATTCCCAAAACGGCGATAACAGCGCCAACGCCGATTTCCGCCCGCGCAGACCAATAGCACTTCATGATCATATCGCCCTTTGGTTCGCAAACCTTGAACAGAAACTGCGGTCCCAGAGCAATGAGCAGCCCTAAGGCGGTAAAAATAATACCGATAATTCGTTTCAACATATATTTTCTCCTTTTTATTTTATGCCGCTCGAAGCGACAAATTTCCTTCATTCATTAAATAAACTTTATTACCGTAAGAAAGCGTATCAAGCTCATGGGTAACAATAAGCACCGCCGTTCCTTCTTTCGCGATGGCGCTTAATAAGCGCATAATTTCCGCGGTTGTTTCCGCGTCCAGATCGCTTGTCGGTTCATCGGCGATAACAATGTCCGGATTATTGATAAGAGCGCGGGCAATAGCCGCGCGCCGCATTTCACCGCCTGAAAGTTGCCTGGGGTAGGAATCGGCAAGATGCCCTATGCCGGTTTTTTCAAGCAAAACGCGGGCGCGTTCTTCCGGTTCTCCTTCATGATCAAACAAAAACCACGGGATACAAACATTTTCCAAAACCGTAAAATTTGAAAGAAGACTTTGCCCTTGCGGAACAAAACCAATTTTTTCATTGCGAAGCAGTGAAATTGATTCATCATTTAAACTGAAAATATCCCGCCCGTCAAACAAAACCGTCCCCGCGCTGGGCTTTAGCAATCCCGCGCTCATGTTAAGGAGCGTACTTTTCCCGCTGCCGCTCCTGCCTATAATGCTGATAAAATCACCGCGTTCAACAGAAAGATTTACGCTGTTTACAGCGTTAAACGCCCTATCGCCGCGCTTGTATTCTTTGGTTAGTTCCCGAAGTTCAAGAAGTCCCATTTATTCGCCATCCCTCATTGTAAAATACGTTTCCGCTCTGCTGATTCTCAACGCCGAATACAGCGAAGAAAGCGGTCCCACGACGGCGGAAAGAAGAAGGCTTCCAAAAACAAGCAGAACAATATAAAAGAACGGCGCGTCAAGATACGGCAATTCAAGCTGTTCGCTTATGTAGGTGCTAAACGGAAATACCGCAAGACTTGCAAGAACAACGCCTGCGAAACCTCCCGCTATTCCGGCAATTAACGATTCGTTTAACACAATGCCGACAAGTTTTTTTCTTGTCGCTCCCATGATTCGCAGAATAGCAAATTCTTTTTTACGTTCGTGAATTGTTCCGGAAAATACCGTTGACAGCACAATAATCGCCAACGCCCAAAGCGCAATGGAAAAAATATGTATGTATTTAACAAGTCCGGAAATTGTTCCGGCAATACGCGCAAATATTCCCTGCGAGATAAGCACTTCCACGCCTTCATTCTGTTTTCGTATATCCCACGCAAGAAGCGAGGGCGATCTTGCCGGATCAGCTTTTATCAAGACTGCGGATATTACATCGCCTTCGTATCTGTCCGCCAAAAAATTGTATTTTAATTCGTGGGCATTATTGATAAGCTGGCGCATTGTATTCATTGTCATAAAAATTGAAGTATCATAACCGCTTGCGCTTTTTGACAACTGCGCCGCCACAGGGTATTCGGTGTTAAACAATTTAATTGTCCCATTCCGGTGAATTTCTATGCGATTTCCAACTATCACTTGACCGTCGTTTATAAATCCATGACGCTTTTCGGCTATCCACGGCTGAACAACAAAATCGGTAGCCGGATCATAGGCAATAAGCTGAACCGCGGCGTCGCAGCATTCAGTTGAAAGGGAAGTAAGAAAAAATTGAGGGGAAGCGCATACTACTCCTTCTGTTCCAGCGACTACATCAACAATACCGGCGTCAAAATAAAAAAAACTATTCTCGCCTCGAAGCAATAGGGCTTGAGCTTTTTCAGAAGTTCCTTCGGGGACAACCATTAAATCAGCGCCGAAACGTCTTGTCATAGTATCTAATCCCTGCCTAAGATTTAAGGCAAGAATTGATCCGCCAAAAAGAGTAAAGGACAGAATTGCGACAACAATACAAAGACAAGCGGTACGAACCGGTTTTGCCTGAAGATTTTTAAGCGATATAGTAATTGTTTTCAAATCTAAATTCCGCATAAATTCCTCTTGTATCTAGCATATAATACCTATCAGTTTAATAGGGTATAATATTTACAAGCCGCTGTCAATAAGTTTCAATAAAATAATTTAAAATTTCTGTTTGATGTTTATTTTCCACATTAGCAGTACCGGCTAAAAAAACTTTTTTCTATAGCTTAGTATTGACAGAAAATACTTTTTTTGATTAAATACATAGTAAACACATAGGAATAATGTGACAAAATAATCGTTTATGGAGGAAAAAATGAATTTTAAAAAACTTAATGGAAGGATCGTAAAGTTAATTGCTTTTGTATCCCTTGCGGCGCTTTTACCGGTTTTTTTCACAGCGTGTCAAAAAAAATCGTCTTCATCATCCGCTGATAATGAAGTGGTATATTTTAATTATCCCGAGTGGGTCTACTACGACTTAATCTATTTGGCTGATGATTTGGGCTATTTTGAAAACGCCAAAGTAAAACCAAAATACGCCGGACAAGTCGCAGCAGGACAGATGATACCGGCGCTTTCTACAGGCGCTCTTGATGTTGTAAATCGGCATACACCCCTTGTAATGTCCGCTGTCGAGGCGGGAGCCAATATAAAAATTTTCGCGTCGGGAAGCAAATCTACAAAGGCAAACCCGCATATGAAATATTTTGTTAAGGCTGATTCGCCTATCAAGGGTATTGAGGATATGGAAGGCAAAACTTTCGGGATAAACAGTTTTGGCGCGTGCTCGGAATTTGTTACAAAAAAAGCGCTAAGGGACAAGGGATTAAATCCGTCGACGCTTACAATGATTACCGCGCCGGACTCTGAACAGGAAGTTCCGCTTTTGCGCGGCATTACGGACGTTGCGATTATTCACCCGCTTTCATCGGGCAGGGCGAGCGCAAATAAAAAAGATTTCCGTATGCTCTTGTCCGACTGGGATATAGACGGCGGCATTTCGGGTATGTGCCCGTATTCAGTAAACGGCGAATTTTTAGCAAAGCACCCCAAAGCGGTGGCAGAATTAACAGAAATACTTTCCAAAGCGGCAAAGTGGAACAATTCCCACCCCGAAGAAGCCCGCACGTTAATGGCAAAGCGTTTTGGATTTAAGCTTGAAGAAGCCGAGATGTTTGAATTTTACGAGGATCAGATCGTTCCTGTTGAAAATATGCAGTACTGGTTTAATGTATTTAAATTCGAAAAATTGCTGTCGCCGAACTCGGCTATAGAAAATTACTATACCAACGATTTTAATCCCGCAGGCGGAGCAAAAAAACGTGGTTAAAGTTCAAGTTCGTTCAGTAAGACGGGAATTTCAGATAACAAATCGCGACGGGAAAAAAGAAAAACTTCCGGTGCTCAATGATTTGGATTTGGACATTCATGAAGGAGAGTTTATAACACTGATAGGTCAATCCGGCTGCGGAAAGACTACTCTCCTTAACTTACTGGCGGGTCTGGATAAAAAAGACTCAGGTGAAATTCTGGTAGACTCAAAACCTCTGGAGGAGCGCAGCTTTAACAGAGGTTTTGTATTTCAAAGTTACGCGCTTCTTCCATGGCGGACTGTCATAAGGAATTTGGAAGTCGGGCTTGAGATTCGCAAAATAAAAAAGAAAGAACGGCGCGAAATAGCCAGACATTATTTAGATATGGTCGGGCTTAAAGCGTTTGAAAATCAATATCCTCATCAACTGTCCGGGGGAATGAAACAGCGCGTCGCTATAGCGCGTGTTTTTGCGTATAAGCCCGATCTTTTGCTCATGGACGAGCCGTTTGCCGCCCTCGACGCGCAAACGCGCGAAAGTCTTCAGATGGAACTTCTGCGTATTTGGGAAAATGACAAAAAAACAATTATATTTGTAACCCACAGTATCGACGAAGCTATTTTGCTTTCCGACAGAATCGCTTTTATGAGCGCGGGGCGCATAAGGGAAATTATCAATGTCGATCTTCCAAGACCGCGCTCAATGAAAAACAAGGCAAATAAAGAAAACGATTCCGTCAATTCCGCCTTTGAATTTACGCAAATTCGTGAGAGAATTGAAAGTATGTTACAAGATGAAAAACTTAAAACATTAAGTTTCGGAGCATACTTGTGAAGAATAAACTTTACTCGTTTAAAAATCTGTTGTACAGATGCACCGGATTATTTGCTTTTATTATCCTGTGGGAAGCCGCGCCGCGTTTAGGCTGGGTAAGAGCCATATATCTGTCTCCGCCTACGGAAGTTGTCAAAGCACTTGTCAAAATAATCCTTAACGGCGAGTTAGCTCCCCACGCTCTTATCAGTTTAAAGCGTATTTTTTTAGGTCTCTTTTTCGCGGCGACAGTCGGCGTCATTCTCGGATTGTTCATCGGTTATTTTAAGCGCATTGAACAATCGCTGGATTTGCTATTTCAGTCATTCAGACAGATGTCGGCGTTTGCGTTGTTTCCTGTTTTTATCCTGTTCTTCGGTCTTGGCGAACTGCCGAAAGTTATCATAATTTTTTGGGCGTCGCTATGGCCTGTTCTGCTCAACACAATTTCCGGGGTCAGGGATGTTGATCAGGTGCTTATCCGCTCAGCCAAGTCGATGGGAGCGACAAAATCTTACATTTTTTTACATATCATTCTTCCTGCGACCACGCCGCAGATATTCACGGGGATTCGGCTTGGCGGCTCATACTGCGTGATGGCGGTTGTCGCGGCTGAAATGATCGGGGCGACGTCGGGATTGGGATACCTCGTAGTGTATTCACAGCAAACTTTCAAAGTAGCGCAAATGTATGCCAGCATTGTCGCTCTGGCGATTTTAGGCATCACTCTTAACTGGGTTTTACAATCATTTGAAAATTTCTTCTCGTCATGGAGGAGATCGTGATTGATTTAGAAGGCTTAAAACAAAAAATAATTGAAGACGCGCAAAACTTCGGTCTGTATCGGATTGGGTTCGCCCCTGTTGACCGCTGGGAAAAAAACGCGGCGTCTGTGTATCCGGGTACGCCCATGCCGTCGGAGCCAAGAGAAAATTATTATCCAAAAAATATTTGGTCATGGAGCAAGAGCGTAATTACGGGAATTGTCCCGATACCGCTGTCCGTTATTGAAACAACGCCGTCAAATTTTTATTCGGAAGTGTACAATACGACCAACCGCCTGCTTGACGACGCGGCTTACCGTTTGACAACGCTTTTAATTTCACTTGGGTACAAAGCTCATTCTTTCCCGCGCGACGGCTACGGCGAAGTCGGAGCGTTGGTTGAAAAACCGGAAGCGGCGTTTTCCCAGACAATTGCCGCCAAATACGCGGGGCTTGGAACCATCGGGCGCAACCACTGTCTGATTACAAAAGAATTCGGTCCGCGCGTGCGTATAGTATCTGTCATTACAGACGCCGAATTTTCGCCCGATCCAATGATAGAAAAAAATCTGTGTAACAACTGCGGCAGCTGCAAAAACGCATGCCCTATCGGCGCTTTCACTCCGCGCGACGACATTGACATAGACGACATGGAAAGGTACAAATGCTCAAAGTATCACGCTTTTCTGCGGACTGAAATGCGCTACCCTTGCGGAGTTTGCGTCATGGTTTGTCCCGTCGGAGAAGACAGAAAACAGTACGGTAAAGAAGCGGTTTCCAAGCAAGGCAAAGAACACTTGCAAAACTTTGGTTCCAAAGAACGTAATGCAAGCGAATTCATAGAAAAGAAAAGGAGATTTATTATGGAAAACAGAAATTATCGATTTGAAACAATTCAAATTCACGCCGGACAGGAAAAACCTGATCCCGCTACGGACGCAAGAGCGGTCCCAATTTATCAAACCACTTCGTATGTCTTTCCCACGTCAAAATCAGCGGCGGATCGTTTCGCGCTTACGGAAGCCGGCAACATTTACACGCGCATTATGAATCCCACATGGGATGTCTTTGAAAAACGCATGGCTGCTCTGGAAAACGGCGCGGCGGCGTTGGCTACCTCATCGGGCGCGGCGGCAATCACTTACGCTATCTTAAATATCGCCAGAAGCGGAGATCATATAGTATCGGACAACCAGCTTTACGGCGGCTCTTATAATTTATTTGCCAATACACTTAAAGACTTAGGCATTGATGTAAGTTTTGTAGACGGCGGCAATCCGACAAGTTTTGAAAACGCGATTAAACCAAATACAAAGGCGTTGTTTTTTGAAACGATAGGCAACCCGAACGCCAGCATTGTAGACATTGAAGCGGTGGTAGCAATCGCTCATCGTCATGGTATTCCGGTCATCGTAGACAGCACATTCGCCACACCCTACCTTTTGCGCCCGATTGATTACGGCGTAGACATCGTGGTACATTCGGCGACAAAATTTATCGGCGGTCACGGAACGTCTATCGGCGGCGTTATCGTCGACGGCGGACATTTTGATTGGGCGCAGAACGATAAGTTCCCCGGTCTGTCCCGTCCAAACCCAAGTTATCATGACATAGTTTTCACCGACGCCGTAGGAAAATTAGCCTACATCATCAAAGCAAGGACTACCCTTCTGCGCGATACCGGCGCGGCTCTGTCGCCTTTCAACGCCTTCATGTTTTTGCAGGGGCTTGAAACTCTGTCTTTCCGCATAGAGCGTCATATTGAAAATACAAAAGCCGTTGTTAAGTGGCTTGAAAAACATCCGTCGGTGGAACGCGTAAACCATCCTTCACTGCCCAATCACAAGGATCACAAATTGTACGACAAATATTTCCCCAAAGGTGCGGGTTCTATTTTTACATTTGAGATAAAGGGCAACGCGGAAAAAGCTAAACGCTTCACCGAAGAACTGAACTTATTTTCACTGCTTGCAAACGTGGCGGATGTGAAATCGCTGGTTATACATCCGGCTACTACAACCCACTCGCAGATGAGCGAAAGCGAACTTCTTGCTTCCGGCATAAAACCCAATACTATTCGTCTTTCCATCGGCGCTGAACATATTGACGACATTATTGACGATCTGCGGCAGGGTTTTGAGTCGGTAAAGTAAGAAAAATCCGGAGTTTTGCCAAATACAAGCCATTATAAAAAAACATAGGGGTTTTTCAAAGGGAAAAACAATAAAAACTGTAATTTGCTCTTTGGCAAAACTCCAAGCTATCCGGCGTAGCCGGATAGCAAACATCTTGAAAACAAAGTAAACCGGTTGTATAAATAGTGTATATGGATATAAGCACGCTATGTGTACACGGCTGTGAAAAAAAATTTGATACAACCGGAGCGGTAGCCGTTCCGATTTTCGCGTCGGCTACTTTCGCCCATCCCGGCGTTGGGCAAAGCACCGGCTTTGATTACTCGCGCTCTCTTAACCCTACCAATGTACATTTGGAAGACACTGTCGCCGCGTTGGAAGGCGGCAGTCACGCTGTGGCGTTTTCTTCCGGCATGGCGGCGGTTTCCGCTTTAATGGAATTGTTTTCACCCGGCGACCATATCATCGCTTCCGACGATCTTTACGGCGGCACGTTCCGTCTTTTTAAACACATATCAGAAAAAAACGGCGTAAAATTTTCTTACGCCGCCGCGCTAAAAGATATAGAAAAAGAAATAACTCCGTCCTCAAAAGCCATATTCATAGAAACACCGTCAAATCCGATGATGAACGTAATAGACATTGCCGCGGTCGCGGAGATTGCCAAAAAACATAAATTGCTTTTTATTGTTGACAACACTTTCCTTACGCCGTATTTTCAACAGCCGTTTTCTCTTGGGGCGGATATTGTTCTGCACAGCGCGACAAAATATTTGGGCGGACACAATGACACTCTCGCCGGTGTATTGGTTGTAAAAGATAACGACCTTGCGGAAAAATTAAGATTTATCACAAAGACAACCGGCGGATGTCCATCGCCCTTTGACAGTTTCCTTATCATCCGCGGAATTAAAACTCTTGCCGTCCGCATGGAACGCCAGCAGGAGACCGCGATAAAAATCGCACATTGGCTTTTGGAACAAAGCGCGGTAAAAAAAGTTTATTACCCGGGATTAAAAGAACACCCCGACTATGAACTATCGCGCAAACAGACAAGCGGCTTCGGCGGAATGATCTCCTTCTCCGTGAAAGACGGAAAAACGGCGGAGCATATTTTGGAGAGCGTAAAAGTAATCAAGTACGCCGAAAGTTTAGGCGGAGTTGAAAGCCTTATTACTTACCCCATGCTTCAAACCCACGCCGACCTTCCCGAAAGCGAACGGAAAGCGCGCGGCATAGACGAATGTTTACTGCGCCTGTCCGTGGGACTGGAAGCGGCGGATGATTTAATAGCCGATCTTAAACAATCATTCAGGTAATTGTATATGAAATACAATTTTGATCGTGTAATCGACAGAAGCAACTCCTGCAGTATCAAATACGAACCTACATGGCGCGGGAAACCCGCCGACATACTGCCGCTATGGGTCGCCGATATGGACTTCGCTTCTCCGCCCTGCGTACAAAAGGCGCTCGCCCGCAGAGTCAAACACGGAATCTACGGCTACTCGGAACCGGACACGGAATATTTTGATGTTACGCGCGCGTGGTTCGAGGCTCGCTATAACTGGTCTCCCCAGCGCGAATGGCTGACTATTACGCCGGGAGTGGTAAACGCTTTGTACATCGCCGTCCGTTCGCTGACGGAACCGGGTGACAACATCGTTATTCAACAACCCGTGTATTACCCGTTTGAATCAAGCATAAGAAAAACAGGACGGCAGTTACTTGTCAATGAACTTGTGTACAGCGATGGTCGCTACAGCATAGATTTTCAGGACTTTGAGGAAAAAATCAAACAGGCGAAAATGTTTATTTTGTGCAATCCGCACAATCCGGTCGGACGCGTTTGGAAGACCGATGAACTTACGCGCATGGGCGAAATATGCCTGCGCTGCGGCGTGACTGTTATCGCCGATGAGATTCATCAGGACTTTGTTTTCCCCGGTCACAAACACATTGTTTTCGCCGCCATGAATCAGGATTTTGCGAATATAACCGTTACCTGTACTTCACCGTCAAAAACTTTTAATCTTGCCGGATTGATGAGCGCCAATATTTTTATTTCCAATAAAGACTTGCGCGCAAAATTTAAAGACGAGTATACGCGCTCAGGTTTAAGCCAGCCTGGAATAATGGGGCTTATCTCATGCAAGGCGGCGTACAAAGACGGCGCGCAGTGGCTGGAACAGCTTATAGATTATCTTGCCGGAAATATCGCTTTCCTTAGAACATATCTATCCCAACACATTCCAAAAATTAAACTTGTCGAGCCTGAGGGAACATATCTCGCATGGCTGGACTGTAACGCGCTTGGCGTCCCCTCTCAAAAAATTGACGAAACAATTACGCAAAAAGGAAAACTATGGCTCAGCGCGGGGCAGACTTTCGGAAAAGGCGGCAAGGGCTTCGAGCGCATCAATGTCGCCTGCCCCTGTTCCGTACTGCGTAACGCGCTGGATCGCTTAAAAAGTATTGATTGGGAAAGCGTGGAGAAAGAACAATGATCGCGGTAAAAAATATTTCCAAAACTTACGGCGCGGTTACCGCTGTAAAAAAAGTCGATCTTGATATTCCTTCCGGCTGTATTTACGGAATAATCGGCAGAAGCGGCGCGGGAAAATCGAGTCTTCTGCGCGTAATGAGTCTTTTGGAAACGCCGGATACAGGCGAAGTGTACTACAACGGCGAGCGCGTAGACACTCTGCGCGGCGCGGTTTTGCTGGAACGGCGCAAAAAAATGGGAATGATATTTCAAAATTTTAATTTATTTAGCTCTCGCAACGTGTCGGACAATATTACCTATCCTTTGGAAATAGCGGGACTGCCCCGTAAACAAATAGACAAGCGCCTTAATGAACTTCTTGAAATGGTAGATATTGCCGACAAACGCAAGACGCGTTTACGGGAACTTTCCGGCGGACAGAAACAGCGTGTTGCTATCGCGCGCGCATTGGCGGCGACCCCCGAAGTGCTGTTCTGCGATGAAGCGACCAGCTCTCTTGATCCGCAGACCACGCGCTCAATTTTGGCGTTAATCCGCGACTTGCAGCAGCGGCTTAAAATCACTGTTGTGCTGATAACGCACCAGATGGAAGTTATCCGCGAAATATGCCATGAAGTCGCGGTGCTTGACGGGGGAATTATTGTGGAAAGAGGAAGCGTCGCCGCCGTGTTTGAATCGCCGCAAACAGCCGCCGCGAAGGAGTTGATCCATGTTTAGTGAAAAAATTATAGAAACGCTGTCCATGCTTCCGACAGCGACATTGGAAACAGTCTACATGACCTT
>Ga0268262_10006545_pt1 | contig 11136 bp, 11 predicted proteins | sample TergutNc150P3_FD_190354 | JGI IMG/M metagenome (GOLD analysis project Ga0268262, IMG submission 190354) | Nasutitermes corniger P3 segment gut microbial community from laboratory colony in Florida, USA - Nc150 P3 (SPAdes) (version 2) | ecosystem: Host-associated > Arthropoda: Insects >...
CGTCGAAACCGCCGGGACGGTATAGGGAAGCACCTCATAGGCGACGCCGGTCGAAGTCGCGGTCCTGCCCCGGCTGTCGACCGCGACGACCGTCACCGTTTTGGTACCGGCGGTGAAAGGACCCAGATTGGTAATGGACGTGCCGGTGGCCGTGTAGTAGCCGGAGCCGGTATCGGTATAGATGCGGTACTGGCTGATAGTAGCCCCGCCCGTGCCGGACGCGGCGGACCAGGAAACACTCAGCTTGCTTTTGTTCTGCACATAGACGCCCCAGCTTGACGGCACGCCGTTGTCCACGCGGGTGAGCGCTATGCCTGTGGGCTTGGAGGGCACATAGCTTGCCGGGACGGTGACGGTACAGTAGGTGCTGATCCTGCCCACCAGGCTCACGATGTTGCTGTTGGCGGGCTGGCCGCTGATGGTAACGGTCGCGGAAGTCATGGCTGACATAGAATTCAGCAGCGCAAGGGGCGGCGTCCAGGTAAAGGAGCCGCTCGTGACCGTGCCGATGTTGTACGTCTGCCCGGCGACCTCCACCCGGGTGTCGTTCAGGCGGCTGGCCGAAATGGAAAAGTCGATGCTGACGGTGAAGGCGTTGCTGCCGTTGATCTCCCGCGAGGACGGCGAAACGGATATAGTTGTATACAGTCCCAAGTCATACACCTCCAACCCAAGCCAAGATTAAATTGTCGCTGCTCTGCGAGGTCCACATCCATTTGCCGATCCGGAACTGGTTGAGCACCTGGGCGTCGGTGATCCAGAGCTTCTGGTTGCTGACGTAGGCGATGGGGTTCCCGTTTTCGAGGAAGGCCAGACGCCCATTGTCCAGCTGGGCCGTGAAGGCGTTGCCCACCTTGCCAAGCTCAATCAGCGCGCCCTGGAAGCGGATATATTCCTGCAGCAGAGTCTGGTTGCCGGTCAGCTCATGGGTCAGCGCGTCCACTTCCTGCCGCGTGGAATAAAAGCGGAAATCCACGCTGTCGCTGAGCTGCTGGATATACGTGGCGAGGTAGTCCCCGGAGGAATACTGGGACGCGACGGCAAGCATGATGGCGTTGGCGGTCTGCTCGATGGCGGTGGTGGTTTCCACGCCCAGGACCCGGATTTCCTCCCGGATGGCCGCGAGGGTGCTGCCCATGTTGGAGCGCACGCTGCCGATCTCCAAACGGGCATAGCGCTCTTGCAGCACGTCATAGGTCGCCCGGACCACCTTTGAAGAAACGTCAACACCCAATCCCAGATGCCTAATCCGCACGGTATCGCAGAGGGACACGCGCTCCAGGTCGGCATAGTCCGCATATTCCGGCAGCTGGCGCAGGGGGATGAAATCCACGGAGAGGGAAATCTTCGGCTCGCCGATGTTGTTGGCGTTCAGCCATTTTTGCGCCACATTGCGCAGCGCCGTGGCCGTGACGGACTGCCCATCCAGCTCCTGCGTGAAGTCCTTCATGAAGACGCGCTCCGGCGTGCCCGCCGGGTGCGGCACTTGCAGCACTTTTTCCGGCAGGGTGATGTTCAGCCCCTCCTCCAGCACGGCGAAGGGGTACAGCCCGGTGTAGGTGTCCTCCGTGGAGATCTTCGCGGTCAGGCCCACCAGGTTCTTGGCGTAGGCGATGGCCACGCCCCGGTCCGTGCCGCGCGCCTGGTGGAGCCGGACGACCGTGTTGTTGAACTCGTATTCCCCGCCGTAGACATCGAGGATACTTCCGCGCACGCCGCCGAAGGCCCCGCGCGCGGACACCGCGCTGACGGCGTAGTTGTTGACGGAATTGATGTCCGTCCAGGCGGTGAAGCCGTGGGGCGCGGTCAGGGCCTCATTGGCCGCCGCGAGGACCGCGTCCATGGCCTGCTTGCAGGACAGGCCCAGCCGCTGGACGGACTGCACCGGGTAGGCGGACAGCAGGTAGGAGATATGCTCCCCCGCGACGCGCGCCGTGCCGTCCATGCTTTTTTCGATGTCATAGATACGGAAAAACTGCTCGGCGGTGTTCTCACTTGGCTGGGCTTTGATCCAGCAGTCGTTTTCCATGAGGCTGAACTGCTCGCTGCCTGTGGGAATCTCCAGCGCCAGCTCATATACCCCGTTGCGCTCCTCCGTGACCTCGCAGAAGGTGGTATCCGGGAGCCAGCCAAGAAATGCCGCGCGGTCCCGCGCGTATAACTTCGGTATCATAGCGTGTACCACCTCGGCCAGCAGGTCACCCCGCGTATTTGGCTCCCGGACACCAGGATAAAGTTCATGGATTTCTTGAGCACGGGGAAAAAGGGGATGTCGATGTTTTCCCGCGCGCCGCCGGGGAGATTGCGGTAACAGACCATGGCCTCGCTGTCGATGACAGCGGAGGGCCACTCGTAATAGGCGGGGTTCCCCCCGGCGGCGGCGTGGTAAGGGGCCAGCGTCAGCCCGGTCAGCTGCGGGCCGGTTGGGTTCGACTCAAACCCCAGGGTGACGCTGCCTTGCGCGTAAACCTCCAGCTTCGGCAGGCCGCCGACGATGGGCACGCCGGGGGCGTTCACGGAGATGCCGCTGGGCGGGGAGCCTGTGGGGGCAACAAGGAAGGAAGCGCCCACCGCGTCCCGCTGATAATACACCTGCGGCTTGCAGCTGAACGCCACGGTAAAGGTGTGAAAGCGGTTCGCGATGACCTCCTCAAACTCGATGGCGTTGGCGCAGACGGCGAAGCGCTGCGTGCCGGGGGTCCAGCTGTCCGTGAGCAGCCGGTAACCAACCCACGGGGTGACGGAGTTCCCTATATACCCCGCGCAGGCGATCCGGCGTTTCAGTTCCGCGATGGCCGTAATATCCTGCGTGGAGCACTCGTAGGACACCTCCACGTTCTGGTAGCTGGCGGCGTCGATGAGGATATCCCCGCCGCGCCCCGGGACATGAATGGCGGTGACGTCGCGCGCGGGCAGATTCCGGATGCGCTTCTTCGATACGGCGATGCCCAGGGCCCGCGTGTTCAGGTCGCCCATCCAGGCGTTTTCAAAGACAAAATACCCCATCAGGCAAGAGCCTCCCTTCTCCGCTGCTCAGCCGCAAGCCCCTCGGATACCTGGCGGATGAAATCGCGCGCGGTCTTCGGCGTGGCGTCGCCGATGTGGATGTCGCCGAAATAGAAGGCCATGCTCCCGCCCGCGCCGATACCGCTGCGCGCGGCCCCCTGCAGGGAGGCGTCCAGGTTATAGCTGGCCTCGAAGTCCAGGGGGACTGCCGCCAGCATCTCTTTGGACACGCGCTTCATTTCCTCGCTGAACCCGAGGCCGAGGCCCTCGGCGAGGAACCCGCCCAGCTGCATCGTCTTTCGGGAGGGGGAATGGGAGTCGAAGCCCGACTTGAAGCCGTCAATGATGCCTTGGGCGAAGCCGGTTATTTTGTCCTTCAGCCATTGCGCCATGGCGGTGATGCCGTCCCACAGGCCGGTGATCAGGTCCTTGCCCACCTGCTTGATTTTCTCCGGCAGCGACTTGAACCAGGACAGCAAATCCTCCCACCACTGGCCGAGCTTCGCCTTCAGGTCGTCCCAGGCATGCTTGATGTCCTGCCACAGCCCGTTCAGCCAGGCCTTGAAATCGGCCCATTTCCCCGGGATGGTCCTGGTAAAAAAGGCGGCTATTTTATCCACGGTGTCGGCCAGGAATTTGCCCGCCGCCTCCTTCGCTTCATTGAACCACGCGATAATGCTTTCCTTGATCCCGGCGAACCACTCGGCGATCTTCCCCGGCAGGGCCTTGGCCCATTCGACCAGGGAATCCCAGGCCCCGGGGACGGTGACGGTAAAAAACTCCTTGATAGCCGTCACCGCGTCCGTAATGAACTGGTACAGATCATCCTTCACGCCAACAAACCAGGCGACGATATCGTCTTTGACTTTTTGGAACCAGCCCGCGATTTTGCCCGGGAGGGCCTTGGCCCATTCGACGAGCGCGTCCCAGGCTTCGGGGACGGTTTTTGTGAAGAACTCAACGATGGCGTCCTTCGCGTCCACGAAGAACCGGGCGATGGAGCCGATCAGCTCGCCGATCAGGTGCCCAAGTTTATACGGCAGCTCATTGATCCAGTCCGCCGCCGCCCGCGCGGCCTCGGCCAGCTTCTGGGGCAGCTCGGAGAACCAGGCGGAGATATCCCCCCACACTTTCGTCAGCCATTCACCGATCCTGCCCGGCAGCTCGGAAAACCACGTGGATACCGTGGTCCATACATTGCCGATCCACTCGCCGGTCTTTTTGGCGAGGTCGGACCACCACCGGGCGAAGGACGCCCATTCCTCCGCGCGCTCCACGGCGCGCCGGGCCTTCTCCTCGTCCCGGGCCTCCTTGGCGAGGGCCTTCGCCTCCGCGTTGGCGGCCTTCTGCGCGGCCCGGGCCTGCGCCTTGGCCTCCCTCTCGGCCTCGTCGCCCCGGAACAGGGTGACCAGTACATTGCCAAAACTCTTTAACAGGGCCACGGCGGAATCCCAGACGGCCTTCAGGATGGCCGGGAGCGCCGTGACAATAGCTTTAACGATTTCCCCGACATTGGAGAGCACAGCGACAATCAGGGCGATCGCGCCCTCCAGCAGGGCGGGGATCAACACGGGCAGCGCGTCGGCGATCCCCTGGATGATCTTCGGGAGCGCGTCCACGACGGCCTTGATGATGTCGGGCAGGGCCTTTACGATACCGTTCACCAACTGTATGGCCGCGTCCACCAATTGCGGCACAGCCTTGACGATGAAATCCACGACGCTTTTGATCAGCTCGGGGAGCCGCTCGATCAGTTTCGGGATGGCCTTGACGATCCCGTCGGCCAGGCCCAGGACCAGCTGCAGCGCCGCGTCCAGCAACAGGGGCAGGTTGTCGATCAGGCCCTGCGCGATGGTAAGCACCGCCTCGATCACCGCCGGGATCAAGTCCGGCATGGCGTCGGCGAGGCCCTGCACCAGGGCGCTGACGATCTTGACGGCGGCCTCCACGAACTTGGGTAGGGCCTTGATGATCGCCTCCACCAGTTTCATCAGCCCGTCGACGATGACAGGGAGCAGGGTATCCAGCAGCCCCAGCAGCGTTTCGCACAGGGAATCAATGAGACCCACGAACACGGGGATGATCTTCTCCAGCAGCCCCGGCACGATCTTCACGATCTCGTCCAGCAGGCCCATCACGATGGGGATTGCCCGGTCCAGGATGGGGCCGGTGCTTTCGATCAGGCCAGTAACCGCCGTTTTGACATTTTCGGCAATCCCGACGATCTTCTCCTGTATCTCCTCGCCGGTCAGGCCGCTGCCGTTTTTGATGAAGTCAAATAAATCCGTGATACCGTGGACGGCGGGCTTGAGGTCGTCCGTGAAAGTCCCGACGATTTTCGCCCCCAGCCGCGACATGGACGCGTGCATGTTGTCCACGGAGCCTTTCCAGGTCTGGCCCATGGTTTTGGCCGCGCCGCCCATGCCCGCCTCGATGGCGGCCTGGAACTCGGCCATGCCGATCTTGCCATCGGACACCAGCTTCTGGATTTGGTCGATGGACTGCCCGGTGGTATCGGCCAATAGCTGCATGATGGGGATGCCCGCCTGGGACAGCTGGTTGATCTCCTTGCCGGAGATTTTCCCCGCCGTGGCGATCTTGTTGAAGATCGCGCCCATATCCTCGATGCCGCGCCCGGAAATGGCGGCGGTATCCGCCACCAGGGACAGGGTGCGCTCCAGCTCCTTGCCCTCGGGGATACCGGCGGCCAGCGCGCCCGCCGCGACGCCGGACATGGCGTCCAGGCTGAAGGCGGTGCCCTTGACCGCGTTGGTCACGTCCTCCTCGAGGATACGGGCCACGTCCTTGGCGTCGTGGCCCAGGCCCTGCAGCTTGAAGGAGGCCTGCTCCAGGTTCATGACCCGGTCGAAGCCGCCCTTGATGATGTTGTTGCCGACGAAATCCACGACAACGCCCGCCACGGCCTTGACGCCGTCCACGATGGCCTTCAGCCCGGCCTTGATGGCGTCGGCGGCGAGGCTGGCTTTCAGGACATCGCCGAAGATGGAGGTCTTCTTGCCGGTATCCTCCATCTCGTCGCCGAGGGTCTCCGCCTCATCGGCTGTATCGTCGAGCGCGCCCCCGGCCTCGTCGAGAGAATCCGTCAGGTCGCCGGTTTCATCCGACGCGCCCCGCAGCCGGGCCTCCAGCTTATCCCGCAGGACGTCGCCCAGGGCCTTGACGTTGTTTTCGCCGCTGAGGGTCTCCTTGGCGAACTGGAGGATACTGCCGCCCATCTCTTTCGCGCCATCCTCGACGCCCCGGGCGGTATCCACGATGCCGTCCTTGACGCCCACGACGGACTTGGTCACGTTGTCCCGCAGCAGGCCGCCCAGCTCCGTAAAACTGGCGTGGGATTTCTTCGTGCTGTCGCTGAGTTCCCCGGTGGCCTTGCCCGCCGCGTCCTGGCCCCTGGCGAATTCCGACAGGGCGGACTGGTTATTCCGCAGCTCGCGCTCCATTTTATTCAGCGACGCCTGCGCGTTGTTGAGATCGATCTGCAGCTTATTGGTCTGCGTGCTGTTCTCGCCGTATTTGGACTTGGAATCCTCCAGGGCGCGCGACAGCAGTTCCACCTTCTGCCGCTGCAAATCCACCTGCTTGGTCAGGACCTCGCCCTTGGCCGCGAGGGCGGACTGGGAGGCGTCGTTCTTGTCGAACTGTGACGCCACCAGCTTCATTTCGGAGCCGAGGACCTTGAAGGACTCCCGGATGTCGGACATGGCCGACCGGAACTCCTTCTCGCCCTCGACCTTCGCCCGCAGCCCGATATCCGCGTCACCGGCCACGCCCTCACCCCCTCGCGCGGAACAAAATTTTTCAAATGGCTTGACAAATGGAGAAAAATCGCATATACTATAAGTGATAAGACCGCCCGCACCTCTCCGCAGAAATGCGTGACGTGTCCCAGAGGCGGGTTTTTTATGAGCGGGGGAACAGAAGCATATGCAAGTGAAACCACCCATCACATTTGACGCGCAGTTGGACAAGCTGAAAGAGCGGGGTTGCATCGTCACCGATGAAGCCTTTGCCCGGATGAAGCTGGAACAGATAAACTACTACCGCCTCACGGCCTATTTTCTGCCATCCCTGCAAGCGGACGGTACATACAAGCCCGGCACCACCTTTGAGGGTGTATATCGGGTTTATGAGTTTGACCGCAAGCTGCGCGGGCTGATCCTCGCGGCGGTAGAGGAAATTGAGCTTATGCTGCGTACCCAGTTAGCGTATTACCACGCGCACAAATACGGCGCGCTAGGCTACATGGACGCGGCGAACTTCAAACCCTACCACAATCACGCACGGCTGCTGGAGCACATTCATCAGGCCATAGCGCGCAACAGCGCCAAGCCCTTTGTGCAGCACCACATACAGAATTACGGCGGCAAGTTCCCCCTGTGGGCGATTATTGAACTGTTCACAATCGGCGAGCTGTCGCGCTTCTTCGCCGATATGCATAGGGCAGACAAGAAAGCCCTCGCCCGATCCCTGTTTCATACTACCGACAGCAACGTAACCAGCTGGCTATTGTGCATGGCGAATCTGCGTAACGATTGCGCCCATTATGCCCGGCTGTATTACACCATGTTCGGCACTGTCCCGGCCACGCCTGGCGGGTTCGGCTACCGGCTGCGTGACCGCGTGTTTGACTATATCCTGGTGCTGAAATTCCTTTACCCCAATCCATTGCAGTGGCAGAACACGTTCATGAACGCCCTGACCGCGCTGATCGAGGAATACCGTGACACCATCGACATGCGCTGCATCGGCTTCCCGGCGGATTGGGAAGCGCTGCTGACGCCTACTTCATCCCCCGGGTGATCTCGGCGACCCACTGCTCGAACACCCTGCGCGCGGCGTCGATGGCGGGCCTGCGCGCCGCCTGCCGGGTGGGCTTCAGGAAGGGCTTTGCGGCCCGTTTGGAGGACCCGTATTCGAGCTTGAGGCCGTGCTCGATCACGTTGGCGATCAGGGCGTTCACCTTGCCGTCGCGGCGCGGCTCCCGGAAGCCCACTTTCGTGTTGTAATTCCCGTCATGGTCCACCTTCACGGGGGCGACGCCCAGGGAATCCGCGAGTTCCCCCGTGGAGCGCCCGTCCACATTGTCGATCACGCCTTGCAGGCGCTTTTTCATCTCCGGCAGAATGACCTCGCCCATCGCGTCAAGCATATCCTCCGCGACGGCGGGGAACCCGTTCTCCAGACTGTCCACGGCCTCCAGGAACCCGGAGGGGAACAGCAACTCCACTTTCGCCAACGCGTCCCCCTCCTTCCTCAGTTGACAGTTGACGGTGAACGGTTGACGGTTGTGGTGGTAGCATCGCTGCATTGATATACGGAGCCGAAGGCGACCCTTAACCGTCAACCATCAACTGTCAACCGTCAACCGAACAGGCCCAGCACGTAATCCGTGTCGTCCTGCAGGGGCTTTTCGGCCCCGATGAACTGCTTATGGGCGGCCCAGAAGTCCAGGAATTTGCCCAGCGGCATGGACCAGAACCTGTCCTCGCTCATGTGCATCTGGACGGTCCCGTAATATTCGAGCCGGGTAAACATTTCATCAACGCTTATCCGGCCCCCGCGTTTCCCTCATTGCCTTCGGGCGGCGCGCTCTCGACATGGCGCGCGGTGCCCTTGAACATCGCCTCGGTGATGGCGTTCTTGTACCCGGCCAGCTCCGACGGCGAGGTCAGCAACTCCATGGCCTCCTCCGTCAAAAGATCGCGGGGCGCGTCTTTGTGTGTCAGGTTGTAAATGAGGATCGGCTGGTTGGCCAGCACGGTCAGCAGCCAGATGATCTCCTCGAGGGCCGCGCCGAAATCCTCGGAATGCAGGAGCTTGTCGCCCAAATTCTCGATGCCCCCGTAGCGCTTCGAGATGTCCTTCGTGGCCTTCGTGGTCAGGAGCAGCTCGTATTCCGAGCCGCCCAGGGTAATGACTGCGCTGCGTTCATCCATGAAAAAATCTCCTTTGTCGATTTTTTTGTTGACGGTTTACGGTTGACAGTTGACGGTTGTGGTGGCCGCTTCGCGGCATTGAAATACGGAGCCGAAGACGACCTTTAACCGTCAACCGTTCACCGTCAACCGTCAACCGGTCAGGTCAGCCCGGCGATGGTGTTGAGCCAGGCACGGGCGGCGGCAAGGGCGGTCTCGCCGAAGAAGTCCTTGTAGGTGGCGTACTTTTTGTTGATGTCCGGGAGCATCTTGGCGGTCAGGTCGGTCACGCCGTAGGTGACGGACTCGGTCTTGCCGGTGGCGCTGAAGCCCACGGGGTTGTACTTCACCTTGAAGAAGAACCAGGCGCGCCAGCCCTCCTGCGTCTCGGCGGTGGTCTTGCTGCGGATTTTGGTCAGCAGGCTGTGCCCCAGGGCCGGGGCCACGTCGTCCGCGCCGATGACCGCCGCGCCGTCGGCGCTGGTGTTGCCGTTGATCAGGGCCAGGACCTGGTTGGTCTCCCCGGCGGTCTGCTCCGTGAGCGTGCCGCCGGTGATCTGCGCGATGTTGTCGATGACCACGTCGTCGCCGTACTGCGCCGCCTCGGCCACGGACACGGCCAGCTGGAAGGTCTTCAGCGCGGACATATCGGTGGGCGCGGCGTAGGTGAGCGCCGAGGGCGTCTCGGTGATGGGGTAGAGCTTGCCCTCCTCGCACCCGATCGCCGCTGTAAATTTTTGCATTCGCTATTCCTCCAATTCTAGTGAGTAGCACCCCGCGAAATCCAGGGCGTAGTGAAAAAAGCCGGTATCGTCCTCCCGGCCAACGTAGCGCCGGTCGGTGACGCACAGCCCGGCGGCAAGGCACGCCGCCTCGATGGACCGCTTCGGGGCGCGGTAGTTGCCCCGGGTAAACAGGGAGACGCGGACCTCCTGCACCTCGTCCAGGGGCACGTCGTCGCCCGCGACGGAATAGTAGTCCTGGATGGGCGTCAGGACGGCGTAGGTGTCCGGCGCTTTGCCGGTCAGCACGCCGGTCTCGCAGGGAATACCCAGCGCATCCATCAGCCCTTTCAGGTCGGATAGTAGGCTCGGCATAACAATCACCTCTCGCTGGGGGTCACGGTGTCGGCGAGGACCTCGGCGTACATGCCCCGCTGCCCCACGTCCTCCACCGAGAGGATTTGGTATCGCCCGGCGGCGCAGCGGATAAACATGGAGGTGTCCACCGCGACGCCCGGGAGTTTGCGGAACCGGAACAGGGCGGTGGCGGCGCTGAAGACCGCGCGGTTGGCCCACTTCTCGGTCCCGTGCCGGTCCTCCTTGTACGCCATGACATCCGCCACCACCACGTCGTGCACGGAGGCAAACCCCTCGCCATCCCGCTGCGGCGTCTGCCGGACCAGGACAATGGGCGTCGTCATTTTTCCATAGGACATCAGAATTTCGCCTCCTTGTTCATCCGCAGCAGGTCGTGCACGGTATCCCAGACCCGCTGCCCGGCCTCGGGCCGGTCGTTAAAAAAGCCGCCGGTGGAGCCGTCGCGGCTCTCGTACCAGTGGCTCGCCAGCATAATGACCGCCTGCCGCGTGGACCGGGGCATGAGGTGATTGTCATAGTACCCCGCGCCCCGGTGCTGCCATTCGGCGGCGTAGTCCACCGCCGCCAGGATGCGCCCCTCCAGGAACTCGTCGTCCTGCGCGTGCTGGAGGATCAAGTTCTTCTTCGCCTCCTCCAGCAGCGCGGCCAGGGGCAGGGTATATTTCTGTCGCGGCATAGTTGGTCTCCTTTGGGTTGACGGTTGACAGTTGACGGTTATTGAAGGGCTTTGCCCTTACCCAAATTTAAAAGGAGCGAAGCGACCACCACAACCGTCAACCGTTCACCGTCAACTGTCAACTGGTTACGCCATCTGGAGCAGCTTGATGCCCTCTTTCAGGAGGGTCTTGCCGTCCAGGCGCTTGGTGGCCGTGAAGCCCACCTGGTCGTTGAGGGCGAACAGCTCGCCCAGGCGCTTGAGGTTGAAGCCCGCGCGGTCGGCGATCCAGTAGTTGGCGAAATCGCCGAAGGCGATGGGCAGCGCGCCGGGGGCCACGGTGGGGGCATAGGGGCTGGTGACGATGGGGTAGCCCATCAGCCGGTCGGGTTCGCCCAGCTGATTGCTGGGCTGCCATAAATACTGGCCGTTCCCGTCT
>Ga0268262_10006546_pt1 | contig 11136 bp, 7 predicted proteins | sample TergutNc150P3_FD_190354 | JGI IMG/M metagenome (GOLD analysis project Ga0268262, IMG submission 190354) | Nasutitermes corniger P3 segment gut microbial community from laboratory colony in Florida, USA - Nc150 P3 (SPAdes) (version 2) | ecosystem: Host-associated > Arthropoda: Insects > Digestive...
AAGCCTCCTTGAGAATACATTGACAAAATCAACCGTAAAAGCCTATCCCGCGCCGAACATCGGCTCAATCGGAACGCCTAGGCCAACACCGCAACGCATCGGGCTTTTCAAGCAACATATATCTTATGCTCCAAATGTTTTAGCCTGTCAAGTTTTTTGCAATTCACCTATTTGCTTGCGTAATATGGGCGACATTGCTGTGAATGGGAGTTTTGTGGAGTGCGGATGAGCGTGACGAACGCGAAGCCCGCTTCCTTAATCAGGATTTTCATAATGCTTTCAGTTTAGCGAAGCTTTCCACCAGTGTTTTTTTACCGGCGCGGCTGAATGTAATCGTCAGTTTGTGGTCGTTTCCCACGCGCTCACGGCTCAATATGATGCCGTCTCCGAACTGTTCGTGCCGGACGCGCATTCCGGCACGCAACCCGGAACCGGAGCTTTCCTTTGCCGAAGGCGGCCGCCACTCCGCCGCCGCTTTCTGCTTCTGTTCGAGATAGGCTTTAAGTTCGGCGATGGTTTTCGGCTGACCGGCCGCCGCCGGATTGGAAGATGATTCTTCACGAGGCCGCGGCTTTTCTTTCGCAGGTGAATTTGCGTTTGCGAACGATCCGGTTTGAGAGAAATTCGTCCGTTGTTTCCGCGGCGATTCATGAAAACGGCCCGAAAAAGAAGAAGCCCCGAACTTCGGCTGCCGGGCGAATGATTCCGACTCCTGTTCCACTTCCAGATCATCCAGACCTTCGACGAGGTCTTCCGGCATTTCACGCAGAAAACGCGACGGTTTCGCCGGAAATCCCGCGTCGGGGCCATACGCCTTGCGGAACGGCGTCCATGTAACAAAGAGTTTTTTCCGTGCGCGGGTAATGCCCACGTAACAAAGCCGCCGTTCTTCCTCCAGATCGGCGTTTGACTCGGACGAGCGCGAATGAGGGAAAAGACCCTCTTCCATGCCTACAAGGAACACCGCGTCGAATTCCAACCCTTTTGCGCTATGGAGCGTCATCAAAGCCACGCGCGCCGCGGGGTCAAGATGGTCAAGCTCCGAAGAGAGAGACGCGCGGTCAAGAAATTCCGCGATTGTTTCGCCGCGCTGCTCCGATTCGCCGGCGGCCTGAACAAGTTCGTCGATATTGGCAAGGCGGTTGACCGTTTCCTCGGACATTTCATGCTTTTGCAGCATTTCCCTGTACTGGACGTCGGTCAGGATCGTCGTAAGCAGTTCCGCCGGAGAAAGGCTGTCCCGCGCGCCTGTCCACTTGTCCACGAGATCAAGGAAGCGCTGCAGCGCTTTGGCTGAACGCGCCGAAAACAGCGGGTCGCGGACTTTTTCACGCAGAATTTCGAGAATGGGGATTCCTTTTTCCAGCGCGGCGGCGGTCAGCAGCTCAACGGTGGCGCCGCCGATTCCGCGCGCGGGCGTATTGATAATCCGCAAAAGCGCCGCGTCGTCTCCCGGATTGAAAATCACGCGCAGGTAGGCGATAAGGTCCTTGATTTCCGCGCGGCCGAAAAACGCGACGCTTCCGACGACCGCGTAGGGAATTCCCTGCTGCGTCAGAACGTCCTCAAAATTGCGGGAAAGAAAATTGGCACGGTAAAGAATCGCTATACGGTCGTCGGGATTCTCATTCAGGATATTCCGTATATGTCCGGCGATCATCCAGGCTTCGTCGCGCGGCGACTGCGAACGGCGGCGGCAGATTTTTTCTCCGTCGGGGTTTTGCGTCCAGAGAGTTTTGCCCTTGCGCTCCGTGTTGTTCGCAACGACGGCGGCGGCGGCTTTCAGAATGGTTCCGTGGGATCGATAATTCTGCTCCAGACGAATGACGCGCGCGCCGGGAAAGTCCTTCTCGAATTTCAGGATGTTCTGAATGTCCGCGCCGCGGAATTTGTAGATTGACTGGTCTTCGTCTCCCACGACAAACAGGTTGTCGTGCGCCGCGGTGAGCAGGCGCAGCAGTTCGTACTGCGGCCTGTTGGTATCCTGGTATTCATCGACAAGGATGTACTTATACCAGTCGCTGTAGTACCTCTGGAGTCCCTGGTTTTTTTTGAGCACGGCGACGGATTTCAGAAGCAGATCGTCAAAATCGAGAGAATTTGAATTGCGAAGGCGCGAATCGTATTTTTCGTAAATATATTCGACGTCTTTTGCCGCGTCCGAAGGAAAACGCGCGGCGTAGTTTTCCGGCGCGACGCCGTGGTTTTTCGCGTAGCTGATGCGGCTCAAAACGTCGCGCGGCTTCAGATCCTGCTCGGAAACATTTATCTCTTCAAGCGCCTGCTTGACCAGGCGTTTCTGGTCGTCCGTATCATAAATGGAAAAATCGTTTTTGTATCCGAGATGGTGAATTTCCCGGCGCAGCAGGCGGACGCAGAAAGCGTGAAAAGTGCAAATCAGGGGTTCGGCGCTGCGCGACGTTCCGATAAGTTTCTGGACGCGCTCGCGCATTTCCTTAGCCGCCTTGTTGGTGAAGGTGACGGCGAGAATGTTTTCCGGCCGCGCCGCGGAGTTTTGTATAAGATGCGCAATCCGGCAGGCAATTACGCGGGTCTTGCCGCTGCCGGCGCCGGCAAGCACCAGCGCGGGGCCGCGTCCATGCTCCACTGCCTGCCTCTGCTGAGGATTCAGTCCTGAGATAATATCCATCACACTTTTTGTTGCCTTTATTGAAGCGCTGAATAATTGCCTGAGCGGGATGAAGCGCAAGGCGCACGGAGCGCAGAAACCGAAGCGTATATCAAAAGATACGTCGAGGTTACGAGCACCGCGCAACGCCCGCGCTTACAAAGGCGCGCCCGCTCAGGCAATTGGTCAGCGTTTCCGGAAGAAAGTTTCTATGAATTGTGAGCCTGTCATCAGCCCGAGCGATCCGCTTTTTACGCTTTCCTCGTCGTAACGCTCGACGGCGTCGCCTGCCGTGTGCGGGAAACGAATCGCCACAGGCACAGGTTCCCTGCCGTGATTACCCAAGGCTATCGGCGTAGTATGGTCCGGAAGCACCGCGAAAACGCAGTCCCAGCCTTTTTTGCGTACTCCTTCAATGACGCGCTGAATCAGCCGCCGGTCAAGGTATTCGATACAGCGGATTTTCAGCGCGAGATTTTTTTCGTGCCCGGCTTCGTCCGCGGCTTCGACATGAATGTAAACAAAATCGGCCTCTTCCAGCGCTTCAATGGCGGCGTCCGCTTTTCCTTCAAAATTCGTATCGTAAAGCCCGGTCGCCCCTTCGACGTTTATGGGTTTCATACCCGCGTAAATAGCGAGTCCTTTAATCAGATCGACCGCCGTGATTGCCGCGCCCCTGACGCCGAACCGTTCCCCGATGGTCTGCATCTCCGGTTTTTTCCCCGGCGCCCACGGCCAGAGCAGGTTGGCCGGTTGCTTGCCGTCGGCGCGGCGGCGCATGTTGACCGGATGATTTTCGAGAAATTGCCGGGATTCCTCCACGAACCGGTTCAGCAGATCGGCGGTCGCTATTCCCGCGGGCGACGACGGGTCAATAGGACGGATTGCCAAATCGCGCCACGGCGTTCCGACGTTGTCGTGCGGCGGGAAACTTTCCAGGCGAAATTCTCCGCCGAAACTGCCGTCAATGACAAGGACGTGCCGATAGCTCAGTCCGGGATAAAGGCGCAGCGGCCAGGATTTGAAATGATCCCCGGCGTCACGGATAAGCGCGTGCGCTTCCTCGTTTGAAATATGCCCGGCGGAATGGCTGCGTATTTTTTCGTCTTCGACCGAAATCAGGTTGACGCGCAGCGCGACGTCGTTCCAGTCCAGATCAACTCCGAGACTGGCCGCTTCCAGCACGCCGCGGCCTTCCGTTCCATGAAAGATCGCTTTAGCGTCGTAGCCGAGCACGGAGAGATTGGCGATGGCGGAACCCGTCATCATACCCGGCGCTATTGTTTGAAACAGTCCTGTTTGCCCTTCGCGGGCAATCCAGTCCATCCCCGGTTTCTGCGCAACCATCAGCGGGGTTTTTCCGCCGAGTTCCGCTATAGGGTAATCGGCCATACCGTCGCCAAGAAAAATGACATATTTCATAGTAAATGCCTCAAATAGAATATTGTACATTCCGAACGGCCGGCTCTCCAGAGACGATGACGACAATTGTGTACAAAGAAGTAACTTGAAGGAGCTTTTGTAATAGACAAAAATAACAGCGCCGCGCGACGGTCAGAATAAATAACAAACGGGCTGACCGGGATAGTTCATGGGGATTCGTAACGAGGCGGCGCAAGCGGGCGTATATACAAGACGCGCGACGTGAAGGCGACGAAGGTATATAGGACAATTATGTCGATGAACCTGAACAAGCGTAACAAGGATGTAAATGGGACAGCCTGAAATTTCAACGGACAAAACCAGGCATATGCGCTTCGGGGCGGCGCTGTGGGAAGCTTTCCGCATAGCGCTGGATTCCATCTGGTCGCACAAGCTGCGTTCGGTTCTTACGTTGCTTGGAATCATAATCGGCGTGGCTTCGGTTGTTACCGTCGGCGGAGCGATAAACGGCTTCGGCACTTTTGCCTCGGACAGAATTTCATCGAACTTCGGCAGCAATACCTTCATGGTCTCGCGTTTTCCAATGACGGGTGTATCCGCTGACGATTGGGAGTTAATCGTCCGGCGCAATAAAATCATAACGCGCGAAGACATGGAAGCCGTCGCCGAGCGCTGCGAAAGCTGCCAGGCAATCACGCCGATGATGAGGCGGAGCGCCGACGTCAAGCGAGCGGGACAGACCATCAACGACGCGCCGGTGCAGGGCGTCAGCGAGGACATGCCGAAAATCCAGGCGCTTGACCTTGATGAAGGCCGCTTTTTTTCCGCGTTCGATGTCAGGCAGGCGCGGCCGTTCATTGTAATAGGAGCTGATATACGGGACGAGCTTTTCGGCACGGCGGAGGCGCTCGGCAAGGAAATCAGGCTTGGAAGCGACAAATACACCGTCATCGGCGTCGAAACGAGGAACGGCAGCATGATGGGACAGTCGCTTGACCGCAATGTCTACATCCCGTACTCGGTGTTTCTTAAACGCTACGGCAGCCGCCAGTCCATCCAGTTCCGTGTACGCGCGGCTTCCGAAGAAACACTCGACTATACGATGAACGAAGTGCGGCAGATTCTCCGCGGGCGGCACAAGCTGAGACCGAGCCGCGACGACGATTTTGGCATGTTGGCCAGCGACGCCGTTCAGGAAATGCTGGGGCAGATTACCGGAGTCATCGCTTTGGCGATTACCCCGATAACGATGATTTCGCTGGTCGTCGGCGGCATTGTGGTTATGAACATCATGCTGGTCACGGTCACGGAACGAACCGTTGAAATAGGAACCCGCAAGGCGGTGGGCGCCCGGCGGAGCGACATTCTGATGCAATTTTTAGTCGAATCGGCGCTTCTGGCCACGTTCGGCGGGGCTATAGGCATTCTGCTCGCCCACGGCGCGTGCGCGCTGGTCGAAAAAGCGGCGGGATTGCCGATGGACATTTCCATTGGATATATTGTAATGGCGCTCATGGCTTCGGGCGGCATAGGTATAATATCCGGCATTTATCCGGCTTACAGGGCGTCAAAACTAAGCCCTATTGTCGCCCTCTCCAAGGAATAGGGAAAATTCAATGGTGGATTACGGTGAAAATCTGAAAATGGCGATTGATACGCTTCTTGCGCACAAATTCCGCTCGTTCCTGACGATATTGGGAATCGTCGTGGGCGTCGTCGTTGTAATCGTCATCGCGTCGGCGCTGACCGGCCTGAGAAAGAGCATTGTTGACCAGCTTGAAGGATTGGGGGCTAACAACATCTACGCGTATCATCGACAGGTAGTGCAGCTAAGTAGAAGGCCGACAAGGGAAGAACGGATGCGCAAGCCTCTTAAAATCACGGACGCCGTGGCTATAAAGGAGCAATGCGGCGCCGTTGACGATGTCGCATGGGTGATGGAGAGCAGGTTCTCCCGGATACAGTATAAAAATAACCGGCTCAGGAGCTTTTCATTTCGCGGGGCGTCCGCGAATTACGCCGCGGTTTCAAACATAAAAATCGAGAACGGCCGCTTTTTCTCTGATTCGGAGGACAAACGCCGGGCGGCTGTGGTTGTAATCGGTCCGGATCCCGCCGAGGCGATGTTTGATAATTTAGACCCTATCGGCAAACAGATTCTCATCGGTGGACGCCCCTTCACCGTAATAGGCGTTACGGAAAAAAGCAAAACCAGTTTTCTGACGTCCGACGCAGACAGTGTTGTGATAATTCCTTACGGTACGCTTCGCCGGCTGTCGCCGGGAACGGACGAGACACCCATACTTTTCATCCAGGCGAAATCCGGTATGCGCGACCAGGCATTCAGCGAAATTGAAAGCCTGCTGCGGCGGCTCAGGGGTGTCGGCTACAGCGAAGACAACAATTTTGATATGACGACGGCCGACAAAGTCATTGAACAGCTCGATTCCATCACGGCAATGCTCGGCATAGCGATGATTTCCATTTCGGGCGTCGGCCTGCTGGTCGGCGGCATAGGCGTAATGAATATCATGCTTGTTTCCGTTACGGAGCGCACGCGCGAAATCGGGGTGCGCAAGGCCGTCGGCGCGACAAGGGGCGACATCGTGCTTCAATTCCTGTTCGAGGCGATGACGCTTTCCGGCATGGGCGGATTGTTCGGCGTTATCATAGCGGCGCTGTTGAGCTGGCTGATCGTCCTTCTGATACCTGAACTGCCCGCGGCGATACCGCTTTGGGCGGTCGTTACCGGTCTCGGCGTTTCAATCGCCATCGGGCTTGTATTCGGCGTCTGGCCGGCGCGAAAAGCCGCGATGCTTGATCCCATCGAAGCCCTGCGCTACGAATGACATTACAAACCAACATATGCCGATGAAAATCACAAAACGCCCCGCCCGTGTATTTAACGGGGACTCCGCCGCGGCGGCGCAAATACCGGGGACGGTTCGCAAACCGCGTCTGAAAGCGCGTATCATTTCGCTGCTTGGATATTTGATTATCCTCTGTATAGGTAAAACGCTGCGCTGGCGGATTATCGGATGGGACAAACTCGAATCCGTTTACCGCGAGGGGAAAAAGCCGATCATGGTTTTCTGGCACGGCCGGATATTCATGGCGAGCTATTACTTCCGCAACCGCGGCATCGTCGTCATGACAAGCCTGCACCGGGACGGCGACTACATCGCCGGAGTAATCCGCCGGCTTGGATATGAGGCGGCTCGCGGATCAAGCTCGCGGGGAAGCGTCGGCGCGACGAAAGAGGCGCTTGAAGCCTTGCGAAAAGGCAAAGACATCGGTTTTGCCATAGACGGCCCGCGCGGCCCGCGCCATGTGGTCAAGCGCGGCCCTACGTACATAGCATGGAAGAGCGGACATCCGGTTCTTCCGTTCAATGTCTCGGTTAAACGAAAATGGAGGCTGAAAAGCTGGGACCATTTTCAGATACCCATGCCGTTTTCCCGCGCGCTGGTCGAAATCGGCGAACCGATTTATGTTGACGCGGACGCTCCGAAAGAATGGCTCGAAGGATACGACAGGCGGGTTCAGGAAGCGCTGGACAAACTGGTCGCCAGAAACCGGAAACGGTGAATTGATGGATTGCGGATTTTGGATTTCGAATTGCGGATTGGAGGGGCGCGCGATCGTTCCGCCCGTGCGAATCCCCGTAAAATATTCGGAATCAGCCCGTAATTCCTTGCAGGGAGAAGAATATGAAAGTTTTATTGGTAAACGGCAGCCCGCATAAAGAAGGCTGCACTTATACAGCGCTTTTGGAGATTGCCGGGGCGCTTGACAAAAACGGAATCGAAACCGAAATATTTCACATAGGCGTCAAGCCGATTTCGGGATGTACGGCTTGCGGCTACTGCATGAGTAACGGCGTTTGCGTTGTCAGGGACGGCGTCAATAAATTCATTGCCAAATCAAAAAAGGCGGACGGATTTATCTTCGGTTCGCCCGTGTATTTTGCGTCGGCCTCCGGAAGCCTGACCGCTTTCATGGACAGGGCTTTCTTTTCCAGTCTTGGAGGCGTGTTTAGAGGCAAACCTGCCGCGGCCGTTGTCAGTTGCCGCCGTGGCGGCGCGACCGCCGCTTTTGACCAATTGAATAAATATTTTTCAATAAGCCAGATGCCCATAGTGACTTCGCAGTATTGGAATATGGTTCACGGCTTTGTGCCCGACGACGTGAAGAAGGATTTGGAGGGACTGCAAACCATGCGCACCCTGGGCAACAATATGGCATGGCTGCTGAAGTGTATTCAGGCGGGCAGGGCGGCGGGGATAGAGCCGCCGGAGCAGGAAAAACGTATCGCGACCAACTTTATAAGATAAACCCGAAACTCGAGACGCCTGCAAGAACCATATGGTTTTTGCAGGCACCTCGATATGCGTTATTTGCCGTAATTATTTCTTGACTGTATATACAGCTCTTCCCTGTAAGCGCGAGTCAGGCACGGACTGCCATAGATATTGAACATTGACGGCTTATCCGGATTGCAGAACCTGGCTGCGTATTCCCTGGCCGCCTTCTTCTGTTCTTCCCCGGTAGTCGCCGCCGGATCAAAAATGTCGGGCGTAACCGCGATAATGATTTTGTCTCCGTATTCATCATAAATTTTATGCGTGTCATTCATGAGCTGGCCGCCCCAGGAATCCCACCCGGCTTCTATAATATTCGGAACCTGTTTGTAAAGCTGGCCGCAGCTATGCAGGTCGCAGAATTTGCCCCTGGAATGCAGGTAGTCGTTAACACGCCTCATGTAAGGAACTATCATTTCTTTCGCCGTGGCCGGCGAGAAAAACGTGTCCTTCTGCGATCCCCAGTCGTCATGAATGCAGAAACCGTCAATTTGCGGAAAGTATGTAAGATATTTATCTAAAATTTTGATGTAAAGATCGGAGAGCCTGTCAAAAAGCGCTTTAACCGCGTCGGTCTGTTCATCGTCTATCATCGCCACTATGGCGCCTTCAAAATCCATGAAAGAGATAAGCCGTTCATACCAGCCGTTCATGAGCCAGCAACAGTTGTACTTATTAGTGCCGAGGTATTGTTCGTTCATCCTGGCGTTGCCTTCCCAGTCCCATGATTCGATATCCGGCCAGACGACTTTTTCATACCATTCATTGGCGTTTGCAAGGAACGGCTTGCCCGGTCGCACCATCGATCCGCCGACCTGCGCGATATACTCCCATTCAATGCCGAACATGTCCTTTCCGCCGCCTTCGCTCTGGGGCATTCCGGATCCGTCAAAAACAAAAGCGCGCGCGACGTTGTCGGGGTTGATTTTCGGACAGAACAAAACCTGCTCCATGCCTGTTATCTGCCAGACGGGCTTTCTGTTGTACATAGCGATAAACGCCTCTTTCGGCGTAATCGGGAAATCGTAAATCGGAATCGCCGGCGCTCCGAAAAATCCGGGGACTTCGCCAACCACTGTAAGCTCTTTAGGGTCAAACCCTGGTATCGTCATACTATTCACCTTCACGTAAATTTGTTCGTTTAAGGGAACGCTGATTAATCAGCGCTCCCTTCATATTCTTCAATCAAAAGATAGTTCAGTCCTTCCAATGAGGTCGTTTTGCAACTCCTGGGATAACTCGACAAAATACGCGCTGTACCCGGCGATTCGCACGACCAGGTCTTTGTAGGCGTTCGGATTCTTCTGCGCCGCGAGCATCGTCCTGCGTCCGATGACGCTGAACTGGCTTTGCATACCGTCGTTTTCAAAATAGGTATCCATCAGGTGCATCAGGTTTTCCCTGCCCGTATCGCCCGAGACGGCCGTCGGTGAAAATTTCCAGTTGAGGATGAGGCCGTTGGCTATACGGCTGTGGTCGAGCTTCGCGACGGATTTTGCCACCGCGGTCGGCCCCCTGCGGTCGTGACTCGCCACGCGGGTATGAACCGGCCCGATGCAGTCGGATACCGGCTCGCCCGCTTTGCGCCCGTCGGGCGTCGCGGATACAAGGCTGCCGTGCATCACGTTGTTTGTCACGGAAAATACGCCTGGTTTGAAAGTGCCGCCGTGCGCCGTCGGCCGGCGCTCTATGTGCCGGCAGTACGTAGCCGTAACAAAGCGGGCGATTTCGTCCGCCTCGTCGTCGTCATTTCCGTAGTGGTGCATACGGTCGCTGTTGACAAGCGCGTAAAGCGGTTCGTACCCATTCCAGTCGGCTCTCAGCGCGGACAGAAGTTCGGCTCCCGTCGCCGTATTCTCGTCGAAAACGATCTGCTTGATGACCGAAAGGCTGTCGGCGACCGTGCCGATGCCCACGCCCTGCGGGCCGCTGTGATTGTAAACGGCGCTGCCCAGGCTTATGTCCGTTCCTTTTTCAATCGGCCCCTCGACGATGAGCGACATGAAAGGCAGCGGTTTGATGCGCTGCTGCGCGAGGTCTATCTTGTTGACAAGCGAAACCAGCGTGTCGCACCAGTGCTTCATCTGGGCGTCGAAAGAAGCCTTTACTTCGTCGAAGCTCTTGAAGGTTTCCAGGCTGCCCGTGTTCGGGCCGAGGCTTCCGCCGGATCCGGCGCAGTCCTTGTAAAATCCGCACCCGGCTGAACAGTCGATGCACCTTCCCCCGTTAATCGAAAGCTGCAGTATTTTCGCGAGATTCACGGAACCGGAGTCGTGCCAGCCGTAGGTTTTGCCGGGAACGGCCGGTTCCACGCAGCCTATGCCCACGTAATCCCTCGCGTCGTCCGGCGCCGCGCCGTAGTCTATAAGCGATTTAATCATCGGGGCGTCGTTGAATATCTTGGGTTCGCCCGTGCCTATCCTTATTACATTGTATGTCTTTGTCCTGAACTCCATCGGGCTGCCTTCGTGAAGCCTTACGCCCATCCAGGGATTCGGGATGCGCGTGTGCGCGTGCGCGTCAAGCGCCATGTACGACAGGTCGTTCGTGATGTCTTTCCCGTCCCTGTCAACGCCGCCGACGTCAAGCGCCGTGCCGCCCATTATCGTGCCGCTCGAAAACGTTATCGCCGGAGTGTCACGGATTTTTCTCAATTGATGTATCTTGAGAAAAGACAGTTCCGTCAGTTCCTGCATGAATTCGCGCGAATGCCTGCCCGTTTCGATATCCCTTTTGTAGAAATCGATAAAAAGATCGTCAAAG
>Ga0268262_10006547_pt1 | contig 11134 bp, 10 predicted proteins | sample TergutNc150P3_FD_190354 | JGI IMG/M metagenome (GOLD analysis project Ga0268262, IMG submission 190354) | Nasutitermes corniger P3 segment gut microbial community from laboratory colony in Florida, USA - Nc150 P3 (SPAdes) (version 2) | ecosystem: Host-associated > Arthropoda: Insects >...
AACGTTCCGCAGCTATTTCTTTCCAAACCGCTATTCTCTCCCTTTTTTCAAAAGAAGGATTATCATTATTTTCAAACTCATTCACCGAAGACCAAACCAAATCTATACTGCCATTTTTTATCTGTTCTTGTATAAACAATTTCGCATCTGCTTCTATTCTATTCATAATATTGCTTTGATCGTCAAACGGACGATTAAAACAGCAATTGTCTAAATAAACTTTCATTTGTAGAAAAGATAGAAATTATATGCAAATCATTTCACATTTAGGGTAACCGCAAGGGTCGCGGTTGTATCTACTCCAAATACGTGTATCCATACAAGCCGGAGCGGTAAATGCTTAAAAATTCCCTGCCTTCTTGTTTGGATATTTTGTCGTCTTGAATTGCATCTTTAACCCAGTTTTCCATTGTGCGCACAAGGGATTTATCGGAAAAATTCACATATTCCAAAACATCGGAAACGGATTCTCCAGCTATGATTTTCTCTATTTCGTAAGAGGAATCATTGCAAGCTATATGAACAACATTTGTGTCGCCAAAGAGATTGTGCAAATCGCCTAAAATTTCTTGATATGCTCCAACCAAATAAACGCATAGGTAATAAGGCTCTCTTTCTTTTAAGTGGTGAAGGGAAAGGGTTTTGGTTATTTCGCCTTCGCGATTTACAAACAACTCAATTTTTCCATCGCTATCGCAAGTGATGTCTTGAATTGTGACATTTACGGTAGGTTCTTCGTTCAAACGCTGTATGGGCATAATGGGGAAAATTTGGTCTATGGCCCAAGCATCTGGCAGGCTTTGGAAAAGGGAAAAATTCCCAAAGTATTTGTCTGCAAGCAAGCGGGGCAGAGCATCTAGTTCTTGAGGCGGATGGCGCATATCTTTTACCAAGCGAATGGCTTTGCGCGCAATAGACCAGAACAAACGTTCTGCAATGGCGCGGTTTTCCAAATTCAGCACACCCGTGCTAAAATTGTTTAGAACATCGTCTCGCATTTGAATTGCATCGTGCCAGCTTTCATTTAAATTTTTTTGTTTAAGCCCCATATAAATTGTGTGCAGGTCTTTTAAAATATCTGGGTCTTCGTCTGTTATTTCTCTTTTTACATCTTCAAAATATGCGGGGGATGTTTTTTCCAAAATATCAAAAACCAGCAAGCTGTGGTGAGCCGTTAATGCTCTTCCAGTTTCTGCTATTATATTTGGATGCACAAGCCCTAATTTATTGCAGGTTTCTGCAATGGCATAAACAACATCGTTTGCGTATTCTTGCACAGAATAATTCGCAGAGCTGGAACGTGTGCTGTTTGTGCCATCGTAATCCACGCCAAGACCGCCGCCAACATCTACAAATTCTATGTTAAACCCAAGCGCATTTATTTCTGCATAGAACTGTGCAATTTCGCGAAGACCAGATTTTATGTGGCGTATATTGGTTATTTGGCTGCCCAAATGAAAATGTATGAGTTTCATGCAATCCGCATAACCGCTCTTTTTTAACCTTTGCAAAGCATCTATGAGTTCTGAGCTGTTAAGCCCAAATTTGCTCTGATAACCGCCGGATTCTTCCCAATGCCCGGAGCCGCTGCTCGCGAGTTTTATGCGAATGCCTATATTTGGTTTTACCTTTAATTTTTTGGAGAGCTTTATTATGAGGGATAATTCAATTAATTTCTCAACAACCAAATAAATATTCTTTCCCATTTTTTGCGCAAGCAGTGCAAGCTCTAAAAAATCTTCGTCTTTATAACCATTGCAAATAATAAGCGATTTTGGGTTATCCACATTAGCAAGCACAGCGTGCAGTTCAGATTTAGAGCCTGCCTCCAAGCCTATATTGAATTTTTTTCCGTGTTGCAAAACCTCTTCCAAAACAGCTCTCTGCTGATTTACCTTTATGGGAAACACATTGTAAAAATGACCGTTAAATTGGTATTCCTCTATTGCCTTTTCAAAACAACTGTTTATCTTTTCAATGCGGGAATCCAAAATATCTGGAAAACGCAAAAGCACAGGAGTAGCAATATCCCTGCGCGATAGGTCTTTCATTATTTCGGTTAGGTCTATGGTAGGCCCGTTTTCCTTTAAAGGCGAAACAGTCGCATGCCCTTCCTCGTTTATGTCAAAATAAGATACTCCCCAACCCTTTACGTTGTAAAGCTCGCGGGAATCGTCAACAGTCCATTTACGCATAGGTGGTAAGGTAGAAAATATTTCTAATTTACCCTTATGATAAACCTCATTTTGTGCGGTGGTGCGGGAACCAGACTTTGGCCTATAAGCCGTACTCTTTTGCCTAAGCAGTTTGTTAAAATTTTTGGCGATCATTCTCTGTTTCAACGCATTGCGATTGTGAATAGCGGTTTTTGTTCCAAGCAGTGCATAGTTAGCAACGCAGAGCAATATTTTTTGGCACGTGAGCAATTACAGGCGATAAGTCTTGACAAAACCAGTTTTATGCTGGAGCCTATAGGCAGAAACACAGCACCAGCCATTGCCCTCGCTTGCCTTGATTTGTCTCCCAATGATATAGTTCTTGTTTCTCCAAGCGACCACCTCATCAGAGATGCCGAAAGCTATTCAAAAGCGGTTAAAAGAGCAGGGGAGCTTGCAGAGCTTGGCAACATAGTCACATTTGGCTTAAAACCAACAGGACCAGAAACAGGTTATGGCTATATAGAAGCATACGGCGAGAGCGTTAAGAGATTTGTTGAAAAACCGGATTTGGAAACCGCAAAAAAATATATTGCAGACGGTAATTTTTATTGGAATAGCGGCATATTCTGCTTTAAGGCTGGGGTGTTTTTGTCGGAGCTAAATGAATATGCGCCCGCTATGTTCAACGCCTGCAAAGAAGCTCGCAAAAATGCCGCAACCGAAGATTCCCTTGTTCGCGTTCACCACGAAGATATGATGAATATTCCCGCAGATTCCATAGACTATGCCGTTATGGAAAAATCCAAGAAAGTGAGTGTTGTTCCCTGTTCAATAGGCTGGTCGGATTTGGGTAGCTTTGAAAGCCTTTACAAAGAGCTTCCGCACGATATAGATGGCAACACAGAATATCAGCACCACACGTCCATAAATTCCAAAAACTGCCTGATAATGGGTAACCCTGCATCAAATAGGGAAATTGCCACCATAGATTTGGAAAATATGATAATAGTGGATACCATAGATGCTCTTTTGGTTGCGCCTCTTGCCAGCAGCCAAAAAGTGAAAAAACTGGTCGATAGTTTAAAAGAAAAACATTCGGATTTGCTCCATACCCCGCAAACCGTGATTCGCCCTTGGGGAACCTACGAAGTGATAGACGAAGGGGAGCGTTTCAAAGTCAAGTGCATTTGCGTGAACCCAGGCGAGCGATTGTCTTTGCAAAAGCACATGCACCGTTCGGAACACTGGGTTGTTGTAAGCGGAATGGCAACCGCCACCATTGGGGAAGAAACCGCTTATGTTCGCCCAAACGAGTCTATTTATATCTCTGCTGGTACGCTTCACCGTTTGCAAAATGAGGGCATAATGCCTTTGATAATAATTGAAGTTCAAGTTGGCGAATATAATGGCGAAGATGATATTATCAGAATGGACGATGACTACAAAAGGCATAAATAGCAATGTTATTTATTTTTCTTATTTCGTTTCTTTTTGCTTCTTCTTATGGAGCAGAAGATTTTTTTAAAAAAGCAAATGATCTTTATGATGCAGGCAAATATGCGGAGGCTGTTCCTGCTTATAGAGCGGCTATAAAGAATGAGCAAATGGAACCTTATGCTTGGTTTAATTTGGGCAATACACTTGTGCATCTCAAGCAAAATCACGTTGCGATAGTGGCATATAAAAGGGCAGCCGAGCTTGCGCCAAGTTTTGCAAAACCCTGGATACTTTTGGGAGATATTTCGTATTCTTATGGGGATTATGGGCAGGCTGTGGCTTATTATGGCAGGGCAGTGGAGCTTGGCGAAAATAACGAGCATTTGAATTACGCTCTTGCCTCTGCATATTTGAATTTAAAAGCATTTCTTTTGGCAGAGAGATATTTTGAGCAAACGATAAACGAAAACCCCGATAGATTGGAGGCTTGGTTTGGGCTTGCGGAATGTGCTCGCCAAACGGGAAATTATCAGTTAGCTACAGAAATTCTGCAAAAAGCCCTGCAAAAAAGCGTTAATATTTCCCCCGATTTGCACTACACTTTGTCTTATTATTATTTGCAGCAAGATTCCTTGAAAGCCGCCATTCGCTCTATGGAAAACGGCTTATATTTGGACAGCAAAAATTACAGCGCTCGCAGATATTTGGCTGGGCTTTACGAGAGCGGCAATTCTCCGTGGATGGCTATTTGGACATTGGAACAGGGCATTGCCGTAGGCAGTGGGGTTAAAGAGCTAGAAATGGATTTGGCAGAGATTTATTTTAAGCAAAAGAGATACGGCGAGGCTTTGGAGCATTATCAAAGAGCTATGAAGGCTGGCAGCGCCACAGCGCGAATAGGCATAGAGAATGTTGGTCACGCTTTTTACAATCAGGGCGATACCTTGCAAGCACAGAATGCGTATAAGATGTTGAGGTAGCTTATTTTATGGCTTCCGCATAAATGGATTCGTAATCTCTTTCTTCCAGATCTAATGAATTATCAAAACATCTCAATTTAACCTCTCTAAAACCTGCTTTTGCAAGAATACACAAAATATTTTCTTCATCGAACATATATTTATGATGTCCATCCATATAAGCTGTATAATTTACATAATCTATTTTTGTAGTATTATTATATCCAGGAAGATAAAATTTACTGCAATCCAGTTTTTCATTTTTAATATACGCTTCAATATATATACGAGCATTAGGTACACAAATAGAGAATATTCCATTGGGAACTAGAACCCTTAAACATTCTTGTAAAAAAACTTGCCCTTCTTTAAAGGTTAAATGTTCCAAAAGATGAGAAGAATATATTTTAGAGACTGAATTTTTGGGAAAAGGAATTCCATATCTCAAGTCACAATAAATATCACATTTACGTTTAAGGTCTAATGTGGTCCAGCCATTAGACCCTTTCTTCTCTCCAGCTCCAACTTCTAGCATTATATTGCTATTACTCAACAATAATTTTTTTACATAAATTTTAGATTTTAATGAAAAAAGTGGTTTGAGCATTTTACCAGCAATTTTACGAATCAAATTTTTCATTATCTTAATATAGAAATTTAAAATAAAGAATCTCCAATACCCATCTTTATCTGCGTTAACACGCTCAATTCTAAGATTTTTACCCTTGTCGTGGGGCTTTATGCAAGCTGCGAGGCGTTGGTGTAGATTGTGGTTAGCGGTTTTGTATTTTTTCAATAGAACCATGGATTGCCAAATAGAGGTACAATATGTATGTAGAAGAATTTAGCATTGTATGTAATAAAATTTCAATTGAATTTAATTGTCCAAATTGTCAAAATATAGTCAAAGAAGAAGTTATTGTCCCTAATGTTGATTGGGATGGAGATAGTTTTTCAGATAGTTGTACGCAAGAAGAAGACTATTTTGAATGTCAGAACTGTGGAGAACAGATTGGTTATATCATACAATCTAGTAATTCAGGAGGTTTTTTCTATATGAATGATTTGGATGATGATTATATAGTACGCCTAACAGAAGAAGTAGATGATTTTGAAGAATCAATATTATATAATACACAATATTATAATACATTTTTAGACCAAATCGCAGAAGCAGAAAAGCTATTAAATGTGATTGTTGATACAGATGATTTATCATCTTTACAATTTAAATTAATTTATTCACATTTAATAACTATACTGGAAACATATTTATCAGATGCATTAATAAATACAATTTTATCCAATGATACTTTCATAGAGATTTTTGTTAAAACCTTTTATAAAGAGGAAAAAATACAATTAAATAAAGTCTTAGAAACAGCAAAAAATATAAAGAACATTATAAAAAAATCTTTACTTGGTATTGTTTATCACAGATTAGAAAAAGTTGAGAAAATATATAAAGATACCTTAAAAATTAGCTTTATTGATACAACTGATATCGAAAAAATAATTTCTTGTAGGCATAATTTGATACACAGAAATGGCAAAGATAAAAATGATAAAGAAATAATAATAAATCGTAAAGAAGTTGAGGAAGCTCATACGAAAATAAAATTATTTATAGAAGATATAGAAAATAAATTAAAAATATTCCAAACAATATCTAATGGAATAACTCCAATTCCAAAAACAACAAGCGCATAGTGATTTCTGTCAATCTATATTTTTGCATTTGAGTATTTCTTCAATTTTTTCCAATGATTTCATTTCCATTATTTCCTCCGGTTCCAATGAGACATTGAATTCTTCTTCTAAATCAGTAACAATAGTGAGATGCGCTAGCGAATCCCATTTATCACAATTTAATTGTGAGATATTGTCTGGTACAACATCTAAATTTAAAACACGTTTTATTACATTTTTAATTCTTTCTTTCATTTTTCCTCCATTTTATAAATATCTAATATAGAAAAATTCATTTTGCTAAGGTCTAAGATATATCTTTTACCTATTTCGGAATTGTTTTCAATTTCAAAACCCATTTTCTCATAAAAATTCTCCACTTGACTATTTTTTAAAGTTTTGACATAGCTAGCTTTGATAGTTTCTATACCTTCTTTTTTTATCTTCATCAAAACATATTGAAGAAAGGCAATTTCAATATTTTTTCCTAGAATTCTGCAACTCAAAAGCAAGGTGTCTATTTCTGCAAATTCTTTATTTTTAATAATTATTACAAGTCCCGTTAAGCCATTATCACCAAAACGATCCTCAACACGCAAACCATAAACCCAAGCTCCATTGTTGGAAAAATTACGAATATCTGCCTCAGTATATCGCTTGGTTGTCAGATTGAATTGATTTGTTTTTTGTGTCAATTGCGCGAAACGGGCAATGTTTAAATCGGATAATTGCTCAACGGTTAATTTTATTTCTAGATTGCGCAAATAAGAATTGAAATCGGTAAAACAATTTTGGAACTGTTTGCGTTCTGCGTTTTCCTTATATTGTTTTGTTTTTGCAATATCTTCTTGTGTCAATTGATAAATACTGAAATAATTGTCCGTTAAGTCTTTAATAAATTCAGGCAGAAGATATGGTTTTTGAGGAAATTCGGGAACGCAAACTTGCGGCAACATCTGGCGAACCAATTCACGTTCTGTCGGATTATCATCCACAAAAACTAAACTGTCCAAACCAATATTCAGTTCCTCGGCAATTTCTCGAATATTATCAGCTTTGTTGTTCCAATTTATACGATATGTGGCTAGTTGTTCCTGCCGGATTTTTATATATGGATTGTTATTCCACAAATCTAGCACATCTTTTTCGTTGTTTTTACTGCAAACGGCTAGAATTATGCCATTTTTGTGCAATTGAAATATGTATTCTTGAAAAAATAAAAAACAATTCCCAGGATAAGTTTCGCCAATTTTTATACCATCAACGCCATCTTCGCCCAAAATCCCGCCCCAAAGCGTATTGTCCAAATCAAGCACAAGGCATTTTTTGCGTTGCAATTCTATAATTTCTATTTGCCGCTTAAACCAAGCGGCAAATTTTGTCGCTAATTTAGGGTTTAATGGCATTTGCGATAAATAAAAAAACTTCCAGTCAATTAATTGTTCCTGCGAAAAGTGATTTAAAAATTCAGAAAAATCAATTATCTTTAAATTTTTATTATGCTCAGATAGTTTTTGCAATTTATTGTTGTAATTAGCAATTGCTTTATATACTGTTTTATTTTCTGCTTGATAGTTAATTTTATAAACGGCTTGTATGGAAAAAGCGAAAAAAAGTTTGTTTGCTTCAATGCTTTTTAATATGAACTCCAACAAATTGCCATAGTTTTCAATTTCATCTGCAATTTTTTCATTATCTGTTTTGTAAGGCATACAGTACCACCAAACATACCTATATGCCTCTGCATCAATAAACGATATATCCTCATATCCAGAGAACGTAGCGTTCAATTCTTTAAAGAACGGTTCTATTGTGTAATTTCTAAAAACAAAGTATTTCATTTTTCAAGAATCTCTATAAGTCCAACATTTTTATTATGCAAATAACATATTCTTCTATTGCCTAATGCTATGGCTTGTGCAGGATTGAACAATTTAATATATTTCTGTTTTCGCAATTCAGCAATGGCAGCATCCATATTTTCAACTTCATAACATATATGATAAGTAGAAACTCCAATTTTTTCCAATGTTCTTACTACCGGAGATTTTTCATCAATAGGTGCAACCAATTCTATCAATGGCATATCATGTTTAGACAGAAAAGCGATTTTTGTATTTTGCACTTCGTCAATCTGAATATCAGATAGAAGCCAACCAGCCCGAGTATAATACTCAGCAGTTGCCTCAATATTATTAACGGCATATCCTATATGGTGAAAATGAAATGAATTTAGCATAATAAACAATCCCTACGGTTTTTCAGCTGTCAGAAAAGCTAGCTAGAAATTCCTTTTCCAAACTCAAAATTCTCTTATCCCTATCCTTTAACTTGCGAGGTGGCGAACCTAAGAATATTCCCCACGGTTCAAGACTCTTCGTTACAATCCCCATTGCTCCAACGCTTGAACCTTCGCCAATTTCAACACTAGGCAAAATAGTAACTCCAGTAGCTATAGCAACATACTTTCCTATGGTAACCTGACCACCATACACATTTTTAAATTCATCTGGAATCATCGGGTTTGTCATCCATTCACCCGAATAGTCATCGCTTTCCGCATATACCGTGCAACGAGAGCTAAGCGCACAAAAATCTTTCATTATTATGCCTTGCCCGCCGCCAAAAAGCAAACTTGCCGCTGCTATATGCACAAAATTTCCTATTTCAATTTTTCCGCTCAACACACAAAAATCATCTATACGGACATTGTTGCCAATGCTGATATTGCTTGCTCCATAAATTGAGCATTTACGGCTTATAAGAACATTTTTGCCATAACTCTTCAAGCCAAGCTCGGCAAGTTCCTGCTGTTGATAAAAAGATGTACTCATATTTTTCCTCCCAATTATTTAAGGGTTGGTTCAACTCGTATTTGGGCTAAACTATATTGCATAACGTGTAGTAATGTAGTAATTTTCTTGACGTTGCAATTTTATCTTGCTAAGAGGCCAAATGCCTTGATTTATGCTGAGGAGAAGGGCTTATTTTAACCCTCGGCGGGGGCAAATCGTTATTTTTTTATAAAAAAAACGCCCGATAGAGAAAAATAATGTATTTTATAAATATGATGAAAACAGATAATGTTCATTCATGTTCCATTAAGCACAGACTTGGTGGACGTATAGTACCTACTATGTGTTGTAGGCGTTTAATGCCCAATGTGGTTTTAAGCGGTAATTCTCTAATAATGCTAATATGGTCTAATAACTGTATTGGCTATAATGTCTAAGCTCGCTTGTACACAAGGGCGAATAAGTACATCATCGCAAGAAGTTTGCGCGGTGTCAATATATAACCGTAAAAAGCTTTCTGGTTTCGCTAGAAGGCTCTATTCGGTGTTTGTAATATTGGTGAAGTTAATTAAGAATGTTAAAATACTAATAAATTATTTCCTTGGAGGAATTATGAATTACTGTAAAAAGAGCGTAACCCTGACATACAAGAAATTGAAATATCAAAGCTCTGTAGAGAGGAAATGTTGTTGGCCGTGTGTAAACAAAACATACGTAATATATGGGCTTGTTAGCATATTAGCATGGGTAGGCTCTATCATTGGCAATTTTAGTTTCAATTAGCACATATCTATGGCACCCCTCGCCTGCTTCTTTGGCGGGGGAGTGTCTTTTTACAATACCCTCATAGCTCGCATAACCAATAATCTGGATAAATTTCTTTCATATAATCTCATAATAATTCATAGTTATCCAGCATCTTTCTTATTTCATCCACAGGATTAAACATCATAATATCTAAAATAGATAACCAAGGCACAAACTCATTATTAAATTGCTTGTATTCAATAGGTTTTGATTTGATGAATTTTAATTCTATGCCTTGCTCTTTAAACATTTCTTTAGAATAAAGTTCTATCCCACCTATTGCATTTATGTATTCCGTTGCCTGCAAAACATTACAGATATTAAGTATTTTTTCCTGCCCTTTTAATGAACAATCTTTATTTATTTCTGATGAATAAATAAATTTGGTCTTTAGTCCCAAATAGTTTGCAATTTTAATTATGCTATTTCCGACAAAGTTTGCTAAATTTTTATCATTATATTCAAAAATATGTTTTACGAAATGAAATGTATCATCAAAAAACGGTGCTTTTTTATACGCTATTTCAAATGTTTTAATTAATTTTGTTTGATTAGTATCTACTGATATTTTATTAATTAACTTATTTTGGCTTCTTCCTAAAAGATTAAGTGTAAATAAAAACGACTGTTTATTCAATAAAATATTATTTCTATTAATCCAACCCTTATTTATGTAATTAACATCATCATAAATCACGTATTTATCAACGACATTCATTAATTGCCAATATCCAATATACGGCAAAAAATACGGTTGCATAATTCCAAGTTTCACTCTTTTACCTTCTTAATGGTTGGTTCAATTCGTATTTGGGCTAAACTAGATTGCATAACATATAGTAACATACAAATTTTTTCATAATATTACTATTTGAGCAATTTTATCTTGCCAACGAGCTTCACCCTAAGGCTTCTGTAAAATGGACTACGAAATGGTTTATCCTAATTTTAGAGTTGAGGTAGCGGTTACAATTTTAAATGGCATATAAAATTGTTTCCCAAGAATTATATCCATAGTGTCTTAAATAAAATTTGTAATTCTTATTTAAGGAATGAATAAATTGTGGGATGGTTATCATATCTTGTGGTTTATGATACACCGATATTGCCATTTGCGGATGATAAGAAGAAATAATTTCTTTGCAACCTTGAAGAGCTTCTAGTTCAGCCCCTTCTATATCCATTGAAATGTAAATATTTGGAGTTTCTGGTGTATCTGCAAAAAGCATGAGTTCTTTAAAAATATTATCTATGGAATCCACTTCAATAGTATCTCCCAACGTCTGGG
>Ga0268262_10006548_pt1 | contig 11134 bp, 12 predicted proteins | sample TergutNc150P3_FD_190354 | JGI IMG/M metagenome (GOLD analysis project Ga0268262, IMG submission 190354) | Nasutitermes corniger P3 segment gut microbial community from laboratory colony in Florida, USA - Nc150 P3 (SPAdes) (version 2) | ecosystem: Host-associated > Arthropoda: Insects >...
GTATACCGGAAATAAATTCATCGGCCCATGAAGGCGCTAAAACTTTTACTTTGTCAAAATCAAGCACGACAATTTCACCTGTTTTTATGTCTTTAAAGACATAGGCCTTTGCTTTCAAAAAGTCTTCCCGGCCAGCAGGGCGGGACATTAGAACATCGCCGAAGTTGCTTACTTTTAATTCCATAAAATACTACTCCTGGTTGAAATCAAGAATTGCCAAACAACCAGTTATCTATTACTGTCTCTTCAATCATGTATGGATTATACTGAAAAAGGGTTTAGAATGCAATTGCCAATTTTTTTTGGATATATTTAAATGAAGGTATGAAAGACAAAGATCACTCCGCCCTGCTTGGGAAGATTGGGGTTACTGATACAGAATTGCGGCCTTCGGGAACGGTTTTAATTGATGATGAAATTTACGACGCTAAAACGGATGGCGAGTTTATAGAGGCGGGCAGGGGAGTACGGGTAAGCCGCGTGAAGGGGAAGAAGATTTTTGTGATACGGGTTTAGCTGAGGTTTTTGCCCAATAGCCTGAGTTGCTGTTACTTTTGCCCTTTTACTACTCGCCGGCGCCTTTGGCGCGCACTTTATTCGTAATTCATTACGCGGAGGCGCAGAGAACGCAAAGGACGCCAAGGGAAGAAAAATGAGCAATATATATTTCTGTCACCTTGAGGTGATACTTGAGCGTGTACCCTGCTCACTGTGCCGCAGGCACCGGCGAGAGATATTCTTCCAGCCCTATCAATAAAGAACATGTAGCTGCTGATCGCCGTGAACGCCGACCGGTTTTCCATGTACAGGATCAAGAGGGGAACCTTCACCCTTCGGGTTTGGTTGAGGATCAACCATATTGTTTTTAAATAAAGGGCTTACGCCCTTCGGTTCCTCACTCGTTCGGTCATGTCCGTGCAAGCACGGCTTCGACCTAACTCCGTTCGTCAATAACCAGTTTTTCTAAAATAAAAAAAAAGAGGGTATTAACTTAATACCCTCAAGAGATTCGTAGTATAAAACGAAATCAATTAGACGCCCTCTGAGATTGGGCTTTTTGACAACCGCAGAAATTACGATTAGTGCTTGAGTACGGACGCTACTCGTTCAAGAACTTTTTTTCGATCAAGTGGCTTTACGATGTAGCTCTTGGCGCCTATTAACAGGCACTTCTTTACGACATCTTCCTTACCCAAGGCGCTGACCATAATTATATTGGCGTTCTTGTCAAATTCAAGAATTTTCTCAAGCGCGGATACACCATCCATAACCGGCATGGTAATATCCATAGTGACAAGGTCGATGTTTGGGGCCAGCTCTTTGTATTTCTGAAGTCCCTGCGCTCCATCACCGGCGGTTGCCGCAACTTCAAAACCTTCGGAAGTGAAAATTTGACCAAGTTGCTTCGCAATGAACATGGAATCGTCAACTACGATTACACGATACGGTGTGCCTTCAGGCTTGATCCCCTCAGCTACTTTCTCGTTTATGTTGGGTATATCACTCTTTGCTATCATGCAGACGCTCCTCTCCTAAATACCTCTATTCATAAACTTTATGTGATAAACTGAAATAAGTCAATAGGGAGAAGCAATAAATAAATAAAAATGAATAAACCTTTTTTTTTGGCCCCTATGGCGGAAATTAGCCACAGGGCGTTAAGGGAGCTGATTGAGGGCTTTGGCGGCTGCGATGAATATTTTACCGAAATGATAAGCGCCCCGGCGCTGCTGGCCGGGGGGCCTTTCGAAAAATGGTATACTGACAACGGCCCATGCCCCGAAAAGCTGGTTTATCAGCTTGTTGGCTCTGATTCCGCGCATATTACCGGGGCCGCAGCCCTGCTGGATCCCCTGGAATGTAAGGGTATAGACTTGAATATGGGCTGTTGTGCCCCTCTGATACGCAAAACAGGGGGCGGAATCGCCTGGATGGCCTCGATTGACAGGGCAGGGGAGCTGGTTAGAGACCTAAGAAAGGCGGTAAAACGGCGGTTTAGCGTCAAACTCCGCATTGGCTTTACCGAAAATCTTGATTATTTAGTCAATTTTTGCCGCCGTTTGGAGTCTGAGGGGGTAGAACTGATAACTTTGCACCCCAGAACCGCCAAAGAAAAACTAAAAAGGCTTGCCCGCTGGGATTATGTCGGCGTTTTAAAACAAGAATTGAAGATACCGGTAGCCGGGAACGGCGATATTACAGATGCCGAAAGCTTGCTAAAACGCGCTGAAGGCCTCTGTGACGCCGTCATGGTAGGCAGGGCGGCGATACGGCAGCCATGGATATTTGCCCAAGGAAAAGGGAGTAGGGAGTGGGGAGTAAGGAGTGGGGAACAGTCCCTAATTCTTGACACCGGCTTGAAATTTATCGAACTTTTGGCCCGCTGGCAGCCACCGGAGTTCCATATTTCCAGGGCAAGGCGTTTTTTCGGTTTTTTCTGCGATAACCTCAAATGGGGGAATTATCTGAAAAATCTGCTGAATCGGGAAAAAACGCTGTCCGGCATGGAAAAGGTCTGGAGAGAGCATTTCAAAGAATAATGAAGAAGAAGACCTCACGCAAAGGACGCAAAGGCGCAAAGTACGCCAAGGGAACAGGAAGGGTTATTGTTTTCGAGATTATAGTAAATAGGATGAATCTTGAAGTCCAACGATAATCCCAGATATAATAACCCTTTCTTCCCCTTTGCGCTCTTTGCGTCCTTTGCGCCTTTGCGAGAGGAATAGCCGATAAGTCGGGCCGCAGGCGCCGGCGGGATGTCTTCTTTAGGTTTTTGTTACATGCCAAGGACGCGCTTAAATGACACTACAATCTCATCAACCTCCGGGCTTGCGTCTATGTCAACAAGGAGGCCTTTCTTGCGGTAAAAGTCAACAAGAGGCGCGGTTTGGGCGCGGTATACCTCAAGCCGTTTTTGAACTGCCTCCGGGCGGTCGTCATCGCGGGTATACACCTCGCCGCCGCAGTGGTCGCAGACTTTTTCGTTTTTCGGCTTGTTAAAAATCACGTGGAAATTGTAACCGCATTTCCGGCAGACGCGGCGACCCCCAAGCCTTTCCAGCACTTTGGAATCGGGGAGGTCGAAATTGATCACCTTGTCCACCGTGGAAAATTTTGCCAGCGCTTCCGCCTGGGGTATTGTCCGAGGGAAACCGTCCAGGATATAGCCTTTTTGGGCGTCCGGTTTGGCAAGCCTTTCCTTGACCAGTTCAATGGTTGTGTCGTCATCGACAAGTTTTCCCGAGTCAATAATCGCCTTGACCTTAAGGCCCAGCGTTGTTTTGTCCGCAATCGCCGTACGGAAAATCGCCCCCGTGCTGATATGGGGCAAACCGAGAATGTCAATTGCCTTTGCCGCTAAAGTGCCTTTGCCCGCTCCGGGAGGGCCAAGAAAAATAAGTTTCATATAATACTCCTTAATCTAGGTCGCCGTATCTACCTCGGCTGATCTTTCGGAAATTATACAGTATTTTCAGAAAATATATAAGCCCGCCTTTTTGTTATTACAATTAATAGATATAACTGTTATATATTAAAGAGTGAAAGCGATCGATTACAAAATATGTCGCTGTTTAGGAGGGATAATATGTTAAATAAGAAGCCTCTGTTTTTTTTGATGAGTGTAATGGCTGTACTGCTTATTACTTCCTGCGCCAGTAAGCCGCCAGCCGACAGCAAGCCGCCCGATACCGGCAAGACGCCCGTTGCTCCGGGGCTCCAGGCTCCTGACCAGGCATTGCTGGACGAACTGGCCGCGGCCATGGCCCGCGCTCAGAGCGGAAGGGAAGCGGCGGCGGCTGTGCAGGCTCAGGCGTATTTCCCCGATGAATGGGATAAAGCCGAATCGGATAACAACGACGGTAAAAACGCCAATAAGGGCACTGTGGACGGGGTAAAGCGGGGTATCGCGCTGTTTACCTCCGCGGCGGAAGCTTACGAGGCAATCACCGGGAACGCGGCGACTCTTTTTGCCAAAGATCAGAATGACGCCAACAAGGCATTGCAGGCCGCAATGGCAAAGGCGGAAAAATCCCGTAAAGACGCCCAGGACAACCAGGCTTCCAAATATTTCCCCGATGACTGGGCAAACGCTGAGGCGGAACGGCAAAACGGCATTAACGCGGAAAAAAACACCATAGCGGAGATGAAATCCGCCGCGGCGCTCTTTGCTTCCGCGGCTGACAGCTATGACGCCATAGCCGGAAAGAGCAAGGATATCCTGGCGAAAGAAAAAGCCGACGCCGACAGGGAACTGCAGGCGGCAATGGCGCAGGCGGAGAAATCCAGGCAGGCGGCGATGAATGTCAACGGGCAGACGTATTTCCCTAATGACTGGAGAGACGCCGAGGCAAAAAACACGTCGGGAAAGAACGCCAGGAAAACCACGCCTGATGAAATAAAAGCGGCTGCGGCGCTGTTTGTGTCGGCGGCGGCGGCCTACGATGATATTGCCAGCAAGAGCCAGCAGAGGTTTGCAAAAGATAAAGATGACGCCAACAAGGCGCTGCAGGCGGCAATGGCGCGGGCGGATAAATCCAGACAGGCCGCGGCGGCTGCGAACGCCCAAACGTATCTGCCCAATGACTGGAGAAACGCCGAGACAAAAAACACGTCCGCAAAGAGCGCAAAGACGGGCACGCTGGATGAAATTAAGGCCGCTGCCGCGCTGTTTGTATCAGCGGCTGACGCGTACGACGATGTTGCCAGAAAGAGCCAGCAGCAGGCTGCCAAGGAAAAAGACGACGCCGGAAAGGCGTTACAGGCGGCAATAGCGCGGATGGATAAATCCCGTAAAGACGCCCAGGACGCGAAGGCCAATGTAAATTTACCCGCTGACTGGAATAACGCCGAAACCAAAAACAAGACGGCGGCCGGCGCCAAACGGGGTACTGTCGCCGAGATAAAGGCGGCGGTTCCGCTGTATACCGCGGCGGCGGACGCTTATGACGATCTTATAAAGAAAAATGTGGCCTTTATAAACAGCACGCAAAACCAGAAGTCTGCGGAGGACGCCAAAGCCCGCGCGGAAACAGAACGGCAAAAGGCGTTAGATGTAAAGGCCGATATAGCGTCGGCACCGGAATTTAACGGCGCGGACGCGATTTTCAAACAGGCGGCGTCGGATTTTGATAAAAAAGTTTTCGCGTCGGCGATAGAATCCTATAACAAGTCGGCGGATCAGTTTATTGCCGCCGCCCTTTTAACAGAAAAGAAACGGACGCTGGCGAATGATACCATAGGAGAGGCAAAGGAAAAATCGGCCCAAAGCGCCGATTTCGCGGTCAACACCGGGGTTGCGATGGAGGCAAAAGATGAAACAATATAAGTTGTTGTTAGTTGTAATCCTTTTTTTATCTCTGCCGGTTTTATCCCTTCCGGCGGCGGAAGAAGACGCCCGGTATTCCGAATTTATCCGGGGGCTTCTGAATAACCAGTATATGCTTGAGAATCTCAGGCTTATCGGGCTTGCGGAGGGCGCTTTTGCGGACTCCAAATATGACGACGCGGTTAAGTACGCGCAGGAGGCCAAGAAATACGCTCAGTTGTCGGATGAATATGTGCGTCTGCAGATAAAGATAAAAGATGCCAATGACGCGATTGCGGCGGCTCAGGCCCGTCTCGATAGTATAAAACGGGCGAACGCCCATCTAAAGTATGCGGAAATTTACGGCAAGGCGGAAACCGCTTTCGCGGCGGCTCTGGCTTTCCGTTCAAAGGAACAATGGGATCCGGCAAAAGAATCCGCGCTTTCAGTTCTGGCTATTTTGTCGGAAATACCGGGCGTCCCGGTTCTGGCGGCGCAATACCGGGTTAAAACCTGGCGTTTTGACAGAGACTGCCTGTGGAACATAGCCGCAAAAAAAGAGATTTACGGAGACCCCTGGAAGTGGAGGGTGATATACAACGCAAACAAGGATAAATTGCCGAAGCCCGGCGATCCCAACGTGGTAGAGCCGGGAACGCTTCTTGACATCCCCAGCATAAAAGGCGAATATAGGGCAGGGATATTGGAAGATTAAAGATGGGGGAGTAAGGAGTTGGGAGTGGGGAGTCGGGTCATTGTCCGTAATCTATTCTTTTTTATCTGTTATCTGTTATCTGTTACCTCTCTCCCCGCTGCTCCCCTTCATTCCACAACATGGGGCTTTACGCTTGATCTGCCGGAAGGTTATGAATATACAGACGGGAACAATCAGGACCGTTATTCGTTTCAGGGCCCAAACAAGGTCATGTTCGATATAGTTGTGTATAACGGGGTTTATCAGGATGTCGAACAGATGGCTAATGACGTCAACCGCCGCCTGGGTAATTCAGGCGAAATAGCTTTATTTAAATATGAAGGCAAGTCCGCCGCCTTAATGGATTTACATTTCAAAGATTACTCGGGATGGGGCCTGTGCCTGGAACTCTCTAAAAACACCGAGGCGGCAAAAACGCCTTTACTGTGCGCGCTGGCCTATTCGCCCTCGTCGGGCGCGGACATGGACCTGTTCCATATATCGGCCCTTGATTCCATAGCGCCTTCCGATTTGGAGGCGCGCCGTCCCGGGCCTGTCATGGAATTCAGCTATCCGCGGGGAGAAACAATTGAGATTCCAATTAAGGGGACGGCTATAAGCGCGTTGCTCCGGGAAAACGACATCGAGGCGGCCCAGGCGCTGGTGGACAGGGAATTCAATCTGCTGCGCAATTATGAAAACGCTAAAAACTGGCAGCAGGCTTGGATTCGTTTTTACCGGGCAATCTACAGGGATTCCTGGGACAGGATAGCCAACGCGCTTTTCCGGCTTGAGCGTGAATGGAACTCTGACGCCGGACAGGGCGGGAGGGCGTTTGCCGAAAAGGCCCTTTCCTTTGTGCAGGGCTTCAATTATGAGCGTGATCTGGAAGGTAGCGATTTTGTCAATCTGGTGACAGCCCTTAGCGAGGGCAGGGGCGACTGCGACAGCAGGTCAATGCTCTTGGCTATGATCCTGGATCAGGCGGACATCCCCGCGGCTATGATGGTATCACGCAATCACAGCCACGCAATGGGACTTGCGGATGTTCCTGGCGGCGGCGCGCGGTTTGAAACCGGCGGGAAAAAATGGCTGGTGGCTGAAACTACCGATAAGGTAGGCATCGGCCTAATAAGCGCCGACAAGAGCGACATCGCGTCATGGCTGGGAGTGATCTTCAATGTTCCTTAAATTCGGGAATTATTAATTGAAGCTTACATATACGCAGGTAATAACAATCACCTTTTCTGCGTTAATACTGTTCGGCGGAATTCTGCTTTGCCTTCCCATAGCCTCGCGTTCCGGCGTATGGACGCCGCCGCTTGACGCCCTTTTTACATCCACCAGCGCGGCCTGCGTTACCGGCCTTGTGTTATACGACACCTGGACGCATTGGTCGCTGTTCGGCCAGATTGTCATCCTGTTTTTGTTTCAAATCGGCGGCATAGGTTTTATGACCGTTATTACCATGTTTTCCATATTCTTAAAACGAAAAATAGGACTGTACGAAAGGCAGGTTTTGGTCCAGTCAACCGGATTGTTAAAGCTCGGTGGGGTTGTGCAGCTTATTAAACGCATTGTCCTTTTGTCGCTGTGTATTGAGCTTGCCGGGGCGGTTTTATTGGCGCCGCGTTTTTGCCGCCTGATGGGCGTTAAAGGCGGGATATATAACGCCGTTTTTCTTTCAATATCCGCTTTTTGCAACGCGGGGTTTGATTTAATGGGAAAATACGGGCATTTATCGTCGCTTGGCTATTTCGTCAAGGATTTTCCTGTAATCATTACCCTTGTTCTTCTTATTGTTACAGGCGGAATAGGGTTTGTCGTATTGGACGATATCCGCGTATATAAATTAAATTTTGAAAAATATTCGCTGCATACAAAAATTACGCTGACAGTTACCGGAATACTGATTCTTTTGGGGTTAATACTATTTTATATATTTGAATCCAACGGACTGTTTGCGGGGTTTACCGTTCCTGAAAAGCTGCTCGCGGCCTTATTCCAGTCCGTTACCGCAAGGACATCGGGCTTTTACGCGATTGACACGACCGGATTAAAAGAGGCAAGCGTTATTTTGGCGATGGTATTTATGTTTATCGGAGGCGGCTCAGGTTCAACGGCCGGAGGCATCAAAACGTCAACCCTGGCTATCCTTGTTATGAGCGCGGTCAATTCAACGAGAAGAATGAACAAGATGATGATTTTCAAGAGAATGTTAAGCGATAAAACGGTAAAATACGCGAGTTCAATTGTTACGATTTATTTATTCGTCGTTCTTACCGCGGCCATAATTATATGTTTTTTTGAGCCGTTCTCTTTAAGGGAAGCTTTGTTTGAATCCGTGTCCGCCCTGGGAACGGCGGGGCTCAGTTTGGGTATTACGCCGGTATTGGGAGGCGTAGCAAAAACAACAGTAATTATTTTAATGTTTTCGGGCAGGCTGGGATGGGTTACCCTTCTTCTTGCCTTTGCGAGGAAGCATATAGATCCGGCTTTTGAAAGACCGGGCGAAAAAATATTAATAGGTTAGGTTGTTTATGAAACAGAAACGAAAACCAAAATCAATTCTTGTAATCGGGATGGGGCGTTTTGGGCGCAACCTCGCGATGAAAATGCAGGAGCTTGGCAATTCCGTGATGGTCGTGGATATAAAAGCGCAGCTGGAGCAGGATATATCTTATTTATTCAACGATTATATGATAGGGGACTGTACCAATGAAAATGTTCTCGGCGCTTTAGGCGTGGGAAATTTTGACATATGTTTTGTCACAATAGGAAAGAACTTTGAGGCGTCAATTGTTGTCACTTCGCTTTTAAAGACTTACGGCGCAAAACATATTGTTACAAAAACAGACCGCGATATTCAAAAAGACGTCCTGAAAAAAGTGGGGGCGGACGAAGTTGTTTATCCGGACAGGGATTTTGCGGAAAAGTTGGCGGTCAGGTACAATTCCGAAAAAATATTTGATTACATGGAATTGCCCGGCGATTATTCGATCTATGAAATAGCCGTGCCCAAAAACTGGATAGGTAAACAAATAGTCACGCTTGACGTGCGCAGGAAGTATGAGGTAAATATACTGGCGATAAAAAATAATACGGCCCTGCAGCCGGTGCCGGGCTCGGATTATATGTTCACGGAAGGCGATGAAATTATCGTAATGGCAAAGGAAAAGGACGTTTTTCGCATTACCGCCAATGGCTGAAAGGTAAAAAGCCTAAAATTTGAGGTTTTTGCCTGTTTTTTAAGGAAAAACGTGATTTTTTGCCCATATTTTATGATATATTTTGTTGACATTCCCGCCAAATGTGGGATATAATTAATCTATGGCCTCGGTTCATGAGTATAAAAGACTGGAAGACAACATTTTTCAGGGTGTTAAAAATGCCGCAGTTTCCGCCGGTAAAGGGGTAGGGGGCGGATTATCGGCATTCGGGCGTTTCCTGACCCGGCGTTATACAGTTGTTTTTGTACCTCATTCTGAAAAACGCGTCTATAATTTCCATATAAATGTGCTTTCTATTCTCTGTTTCTTGCTGATCGCCGGCGCGTTCCTGGCGGCGTCTCTTTGGTACGGCGCCTCATACAATTCGGCCAAAGCCATGCTTGACGATAAGGACAGCAGTTTAAGGGCCGCGCAGGCAAGCCTGAACCAGCTTCGCGATGAGACGGCGCTTTTGCTCAGGGAAGTAAAAGGCTTTGAAGAAGCCCTTTCAGAGACGCTTTCCTCTTTGGGTCAGAACCCCTCAAACCAGAGGCAGCAGGTTTACGGCGGCGATTTAGGCGGTTTTTTCAAAATCAGTGAAACTCCGGAAGGACTGCTCCATGAAGTTAATGATGTAAAGCGGATTCGTTCTTTTGTTAACGAAGCGGTAGAGCCGTTAAAGGATATAGGCTCAATGCTGAATTCCCAGAGCGCGCTTTTGACGGAGATTCCCAGTATATGGCCCATTAAAAACGGGCTTGGGCATATCTCGATGTTTTTCGGCCAGAATATCAACCCTTTCAGCGGGCAGTATTATATCCATAAGGGAATAGATATTTCCACTTACCGTTCGGGCGATCCGATTGTCACAACCGCCGACGGGCAGGTGGTCACCATCGAATATACCGAAGATTTCGGCAATTATGTAATTATCAGGCATAAGCATGGTTATTATACCCGTTACGCGCATATGCTCTCCGTGAGGGTCAGGCTTGGACAGCGGGTACAGCAGGGCGAAGTGATAGGCTATATAGGCAACACCGGTCTTTCCACAGGCCCCCATCTTCATTATGAGATTCACATCGGATCCGATGTTGTTGATCCCTACAAATATATGAATATCCGTTCCAGCATAGCAAAACAGGGGCGTTAGTTTATTTATGCCCTCAGGCAGACACGAAGACTATACAATAAATACCATTATAGGACCCAATAGCAATCTGAATGGAAATATTGATACTCCCGGTTTCACCCGCATTGACGGAAGCATCACGGGAGATGTTAACGCCGCGGGCAGGGTGGTAATCGGCGAACGGGCGCGTATGAAGAGCAACGTTCTTGGGACTGCCGTAACAATAGGCGGGGTTGTGTACGGCAACGTGATTGCCGGGGAATCCCTCGTTGTCCTTTCCACGGCGCTTGTGTTAGGTGATATTATTACACGCCGGATCAAAGCGGATGAGGGCTGTCTTATTCACGGCAGAATAAAGGTTTGCCCCGATGAGGAAAGCTGGGCCAGCGCCGTCAGCGAGTACCGCGACGCCCAGAGAATAAAATCGGCTCTGCCTGTTTTCGCAAAAAAAACAGGCAAGGACGATGCCCCGTCTAAGGACGGAGGAAAAAGCGGGACGGCAAAGGACAAAGCCCCGCCCAGAGGCGAGGCCTCGCCCAAAGGCGAGGTTTAAATTTTGGCTAAAGTAGATACCGACGTACAGTCTTTTTACATGAACCCCTCCGCGTATACTCATGTAAAAGATGAAAGCAAAAAAAACAAGGTTTCAAAGACAAGCCTGCCCAATACCGGCAAGACCGGGTTTTCGCGGATATTTGACGAGATCCGCGGCAAGACGGCCGGGGATATCGGCCCCTTGCGGGACTTGCCGGTGTCGGAAGAAACTGTCAATCTGTTAATTGATGATGTGCGCA
>Ga0268262_10006549_pt1 | contig 11133 bp, 12 predicted proteins | sample TergutNc150P3_FD_190354 | JGI IMG/M metagenome (GOLD analysis project Ga0268262, IMG submission 190354) | Nasutitermes corniger P3 segment gut microbial community from laboratory colony in Florida, USA - Nc150 P3 (SPAdes) (version 2) | ecosystem: Host-associated > Arthropoda: Insects >...
AACAACTTCCAAACGCCCCAGCGCCGAACAGCTTACCCCAGATGAACAAAATGAGGCGAGCTTTAGCTCGCCGTCCGCGCTGCGGTCATAGCGAGGTATGTTACAGTTTTTAGATAAGTAATTAATCACAAATAAAATCCCTCACTCCCAATCGCACGCCGTTTAAGGCTTGCGGTATGTTACATTTTTTAGACAAGTAATTAATCACAAATAAAATCCCTTCCTTTTGTACGCCAACAGCGAATTTTTCACAATTAACAGATTCATTCTTATTTTATACTTGTTTTTGTGTTTTTATCAAGTATATTAATATATTTTCTATGTTAACAATTATTAATATATCTCAGCTTATGGAAATTATCAAGTAAAAATGAATGATGTTTGGCTTCAACGTGACATGATTTTGCGTTTTGTCAAAATAAATTGTTTCAAGGAATTATTCACAAATTTTTCTCGCAGAGGCGCGTCGAACCTTTGGTTCGCAGGCGCAAAGGACGCAGAGTTGTTGTTTGAAATATTATCGTTTTACTTTCAAGATTCTTGTTTTAAAGATAATATATCTTGTATAACGAAAATCTACCGGACAGGAGCTTCGCGTCCTCTGCGCCTTTGCGTGAGGTCTTTTCGTAAAATTTTATTTGTTACAAAGTAGTAAACTATTCAATAATACGGCTGAATCAAAATCATTATCAGCAATTTCAATCCACTCCTTTACATCATCTATATTCATATATTATTTTACCTTTCTGAGAGATTGTTTTTTCAAATATATTTCTATCCTTTCGTAAATTAAAAACACTTTCATTATTTAATAATAAATCAATAAAAAATATTTTTTTATAACTTAAATCCACCATTATTTTTGTGTATATTTCTGAAATATTATTTATATTATCGGGGGTTACAATATATAAATCGATATCACTTTCTTCTGTTGGCTTTCCATAAGCGTAAGAACCAAACAAATATATATATCGCGCAGGAACAAACTTTAGGATAGATTCTTTAATATCTTCTATTTTTTCAATTAAATTTTCCATTTTTATATTATATTTATTCATTTATTCATTGTCAACTATATAATTAATGTCGCGGTGATGTATGGGTGAGGATTATATTGATTTGTCATATACGATTGGACTTTTAATCATTTTCCTTGTCTTTATTTATTAATTCTTCCCTGATTTTTTTTAATGCCTCTATATTTCTAATTTTCTCAACCGACCTAATTACATACATTACATCTTCTTCATATACTTGAATCCTATAAGGGTAACGAATTTCATTAATATACCTATTTAAAAAGCCACATTCCATTTTTATATTCTGAAAGTTATTATCTATTTCAATACATTTATCATTTAGCAAAACTAAATTATGAGTTTTTTGCGGAATAATATCATTGTATGTTAAATAGCATTTTAAATATTTTTCTGCCGCTTGAGCGCATAAATAGCAAATAACTTCCATATGTTTTTTAAACGATTCGTTTAATATATTTGCCGAATCAAAGTCATCATCAGCTATTATCATCCATTCTTTGACATCGCTAATGTTCATATAATATTTTACCTTTTTGGCAAATTGTCCTTTCAAAAATATTTTCTATTTTTCTTTTATTAAATATTGTTTCATTATTTAAAAATAAATCTATAAAATAAATTTTTTTATAACTCAAATCAACGACAATTTTTGCATATATTTCGGTTAAATTATTTATTTCATCAGGCGTTACAATATAAATATCAATATCGCTTTTGTCAGAAGGCGTTCCATAAGCGTAAGAACCAAACAAATATATATATCGCGCAGGAACAAACTTTAGGATAGATTCTTTAATATCTTCTATTTTTTCAACTAAATTTTCCATTTCTATATTATATTTATTCATTTATTCATTGTCAACTATGTAATTACTGTCGCGGTGATGTATGGGTGAGGATTATATTGATTTGTCAGCTAATAAAAAGCCTTTCTGCCGTTATTGTTACCAAGGATAAGGAGATTAAACCTGTCGAAAAAGACGGGCATCTGTCAGTACTCTGGATATAATCGCATAGCTAATTCATCCCCTTTCCTCGAAATTGACCCCATGGCTCGTACCGTTACATTCCATCATATCGGCTCCCATTCCGATTTGTTTTAACATCTGTTTCTTGCGCCTCGGTTTTTTAGTCAGTTTTATTACTCTTTAGCCCATGTTGCGCTACCTGCCACCCTCTTATATATTCCTGCTTTTGGACTTGCATTTTTGTAGGCATTCTTTAAACTATTGCCACCATATCCTTCGAATCCGATTTCTCCTTCAGGAAAGGCACTGCTACCAAAATTGTTGTCTGATATGTTGCTTCCACTTGCAAATGTTACTGTGGTAAGTTTGATACAATCATCAAAAGTTTTGAACCCAATACTGATAACGCTGTTGGGTATGGATACAGTAGGAATCTTTACGCAGTTCGAAAAAGCGAAATCCCCAATGGTGGTAACTTGACGAAACGCTACGAGTACAAGTTCAATGCAATTTGAAAAAGCGTTATTCCCAATGGTTTTAACGCTGTCTGGCATGGCTATGTCTCTAAGATCGCACCCTTGAAAAGCCCAATTCCCAATGGTAGTAACTTGGCTGTTGGCGGTAAACGATACTCTTTTAAGGTTGCTACAAGTTGCAAAAGCATTATCCCCAATGGTTTTAACGCTGTTGGGTATGGTTATGCCGGTAAGGTATATGCCCCAGTGAAAAGCATCATAGGGTATTGTTTTTATTGTACTGCCTGAAAGATCAAGGTTGACGTATCTATAGAAGCCAGTGGTTCCATGTAATATGAATCCAACGCTATTAGGATTATTGTAAGCGCCGCCAAGATCGCTTACGTTCAGCTTAACGTTATGGGGGTTATCGGTGCTGTTTTCAGTCGCGGTCTGAATCCATGTGTAGAAAGCGAGAATGCTGTTAAAAACTACTGCTTTTGACCATGTTGAACCGCCTGGCTCCCTCATATATGTTCCCGCTCCTCCTAAATCTGAATGATAAACATCTAATAAATTTCCAGTGTTAGTTTCGTCAACAAACGTACTTCCTAATCCTGATGATGAAGAAATACTAGTATTACTTCTTTCAAATGTTACGCTGGTAAGGCTGGTGCAACCGTAAAAAACACCAGCCGAAACGCTGATAACGTTTTTCGGTATGGTTACGCTGGCAAGGCTGGTGCAACCGGAAAAAGCCGAAGAACCGATGCTTTGAACACTGCTTCCTATGGTTACGCTGGCAAGTCTGGTACAACTGTGAAAAGTGCTATCATTAATGATGGTAACGCTGTTGGGTATGGTTACGCTGGTAAGGCTGGTGCAACCGCTAAAAGCGGCAGTCCCAATGCTGTCAACTTTGCTTCCTATGGTTACGCCGACAAGGTTGGTGCAATCCTTAAAAGCCTGCTCCACAATGCCGGGAAAGTTATTGCCTGAAAGGTCAAGTTTGACGAATTTAGTACTATATTCCTTTAATACGCTTCCAAGGCTTCCAGAACTAGTGGAAGCACCGCCGAGATCTTTCACATTCAACTTGGCGTGATAAGGCGAAGTGTGGGTATTTTCAGGCTGATCTCTAAGCCAAACTCTAAAAGCTTCAATGCTCTCAAAGACTTTCCACTCTAATTTCAGTGTAATAATTTTTGAGATATTCTGCCCTGCTCGCACTTCAACAGTGGCTTTGCCTATGGCGTACACACTTTCATCGGCATTATATGCGGTAACCGTTATATTCCATTTTCCGGGAAAGAGAGAGACGCTGATTGTTCTCTCACTGGATTCGGTCGGTCCGACTTTAAATGTTGACGGACCTGAAAATTCTATGACGTATCTTAACTGCGCCAGAGTATTATCGTCAGGGTAGAAAACATCCCGGTCTGCGCCCCCGCCAAGATATATGGTAAGGTTCGCGTCGCCGCCGTGCCATTCGCTAAAACAGCCGGATAAACTTATTATAATAAAAATTGTTATGAGAATTGACAGTTTAACAGAAAATCTTTTATTTGCCCCCATTTTAATTTCTCTCCTTTTTAATAACAAATATTAATATATCTCAATTTATAGAAATAATCAATAGCAAAACGAATGATTTCTAGTTTCAATGTGACGTTATTTTGCGTTTTGTCAAAATAAACGGTTTGTGATTTGGTTTAAACGTTTCACTTTTTTATGATTACTGTCGCGGTGGCGATGTATGGGAGAATTTGGTATTGGGCATATAAGTGTTATCGGTTTTTATTTCAGTATGTTAATAAATCTTATGCATACTTTTATCGCCGTGTGCGCCGACAAGTTCCCGGCGTGGATTGACAGTTAGATCCATTGCTTCAAGCGGAATAGCGCCGAGCAATATTTCATCGGCATCAGGTAACACTAAAGCGTCAAGAAGGACGCGGCGATTTTTCCACCTTTTACTAATGACATATATTCTCCCTGTTATCCCTGCGTTGTTTTGTGTTTTCTCATATACCGCAACATAAAAAAGGTAGTCAATCCAAGTATAGTAATAAGCAACGAAAGAACAAATTGTAATACCATATTATCCTCCTAAAAACCACTTAATTATAATATCAATAAGGCTAATTATACCAAAAACACTAATGAAAAGTACAAATGTTTCCATTATACGAATAAATTTACTTGCTGGTCTCGGCATAATATCCAACATTTGCTGCATAATCTCATTTTGCCGTTTAAATTGAGTTTCTAGTGTTTTATTTATATTGTCAAGTGATTCATTCACGCTTATATTATAAAACATTCGTTATTTATTGTCCAGATAAAAGAGTGAGAAAAATATACCGCAATTTCTGATAAACCGACTAAATCAAAAACCAATTTGGCGATCATTGATCGCCGAATTAATCCCCAATTAAACACGCACTTCCAAATCAATCCCACGGCGCGATATAACTTTGCATTTAATAAAATCTCCCATCTGAGGACTTAATTTGCTTGCCTCGCTTTTTACAATTACCGCCGCGCCGTCAATGTCGGGGGCTTGACAGTACAAGCGTCCTAACCAGAGAGTTTCATTTTCTTGTGATGAAGTAGCGTCGGCGTTTGTTTCGCTCGCGGCAATTTGTTCTTCAACTAACACGTCCATGTTTTGATTAACAAAGCGATTCATATTTTTTTCGGTAATAGGGATTTGACGCCCTTCAATTATTTGTTTGCGTTTTTCCGCGGTTTTAATGGGAACGCGCTTTTTCATCGAGTACGCCGCCGTGTTTTCTTCTCTTGAATACGCAAAACAGCCAAGCCAGTCTAAATTGGCTTTTTCTTGAAAATCGAGTAACGCCGCGAAATCTTCTTCTGTTTCGCCGGGGAAGCCTAACAAAAAAGTTGATCGAATAACGGAGTTTGGCAGTCTTGCGCGGATTGTTTCGAGTAACGCAAGATATGTTTCCGCGTTTCCATGACGGTTCATTGCCGTAAGAATTCTGGATGACGAATGTTGAAATGGAATGTCAAAATAGGGAAGAAAACGAGTATCTTTTTCCATAAGATCAAGTATTTTAAGAGGAAAATGATCGGGGTGAATGTACAATAGGCGCACCCAAAAATGTTCCTTCCTTTTTAGTGAAGAAATCGCCTCTAACAGTTCCGGCAATTTTGCGACGGAGTTTTTAGCGGTATCTGTCCCAAAAGCGCCAATGTCCTGCCCTATGATGCATAATTCCCTAATGCCGCGATTCAATAGCGCGTTACATTCTTCTAATATATCGGGTATTGTGCGACTAACAAGACCGCCGCGAATGAGCGGAATGGCGCAGTAGGAACAGCGGTTGTTGCACCCTTCACTAATTTTTACATAAGCCGAACCGGGCAACGATAAAAGCGGACGCTCTCCCACCGGCGGAAATGCGTTATGTGATAATTTGGAGTTTTTTTTGCCATTTACAAGGCTTGCCGCTATTTGGGTTATTTGCGCAAGATTGTCCACACCAAAAAAACCGTCCGCTTCCGGCATGGTTTCGCTCAATTCTTTCGCATAACGCTGGGCAAGACAGCCTGCAAGGAGTATTTTTTTATTCGGGTATAGTCTTCGCCATTCAAAGACCGCGTTAATCGATTCGCGCTTGGCGCTTTCAATGAATCCGCAGGAGTTAATAATTATTAAGTCAGCCTGTTCCGCTTCTGATACGCTTTCCCATCCCTCTTTGTTAAGATGAGCCATCATATTTTCAGCGTCAACTTGATTTTTTACGCAGCCGAAGGGATCAAGAAAATATCGCATTTATTTTGCGGCGGTGGATTATGTTTCCAACCGTATCAGCACAAGACGGTAACGGTTTTCATCGTCTCTTACCCAGCGTAGTTCAGCAACGACAACTTCACCGGCAGTGCCAACTTCTATGGGGACCACCCGCCCGGCTCCGATTACCTGAAGTTTTGCAACCTGAGCGTTAGATGCCCAAATACGGATGCCGTTCTGAGCCTGAATATCTAGCACTTCTGAGCGTTGAAAATAACGTTGGGTAGAACCTCTGCGATCCCTTTCATTAAGAATTTCCCAGCGGAACATGCAATACCCTTGAAAACCAACCTGTAACGTGAAAGGATACGCGCTTGGAGAAGCGGGAAAAACCGTAGTGCTTGCGGCGGTTACCGTATTCTCAGAACGTGGAGCTTTTTGTTCCGGTTCCGAACCCCTGTAAGCGGCGGCATCTATTAAGTAAAAATCGAGTAACGCTCCCACATCGGCTTTATTTTTTTCAAAATCTATTAACGTTACGCGCAATTCGGGAATTCCGTCGTTGTTAAGATCAATTGTAACTTCCTGGCTTAAATCCAGTATTTCCTGACCCGCAGGAGTGCGAATTGTTACGGCTTCGCCCATATTGTAAAGTTCCAGTTTGTATGTTTCATTGTCTACGGAAATTAATACCGTGTCATTTTTGTATAAACGCCGTTTCATGGTATTGCCTTCCATTATGTATTCGGCGGATGTTTGGCTAACGGTGTTTTTTTGAATAGGATTATTCAATCTGTTCATAATTATAGCGCGAACCAACCAACCGCTCGCGCCTAAAAGTACCAATACTACTACAACAGGAATGATAAACCTCGGCAGTTTTGGCGGACTTTTTAAAAGCTGTTCTACGGGGATTGGCTGTTCCTGAATACGGAGCGCCTTGTAAAGCGAAATTAATTTTTGAATGTCAAGTTCAAGGTACGAGCCATAATTTTTTATAAAACCGATTAAATAAGGCTCGCCGGGAAATACGGCGAAATTTTCCGTCTCTAACGCCTCAAGATAACGAATGGCAATGTTTGTTTCCCGGCTGATCTGTTCAATGGTCAATCCCTTTTCTTCACGGGTTGTTCTCAATTTTTCGCCCAGGGATTCCATTAATTTTCCTCCGACCTAATTAGAATCTCTAAATAAGAAATTGTCATACATATTTGCCGAAGGTGGAGTTTCATAAGCAAAACGCGCCTCTGGAATACCGACGTTTAATCTGATATTTGTAAAATCAAAACGCAGTTCAGTCTCGCCAATTGTCCGTCCTACAATCCGTCGGATTAATTTTGTTTCCGGGTTTATGCTCAAAACAATTTCCCTAAAGCCTTCCGAAACAGAACGTCTTGTAAGGCGCAGATTTACAACTCTTTCTCCCGTATCCAACGGTTCAGGAGTGGGACCTGTGACAAAAGACGAAACATAATTACGTTTTAAAAGTGAAAGCCCCTGTGAGCTTGCCAACCCCGCCCCTGATGCTCCCGGTCTTCTGTTAATATTCTGATTTAATACTGCCCTGAATTCCGGCAGGTAGACGATTAGCGCGTCGCCGTTAAAAACAATTACCTGCCCCGACGGCCTTGTAAAATCAATACGCATGAAAGATGGCGACAGATAGCTCACATTCCCGCTCATATCCGTATTTCCAGAGCGTATTGTTATAGTCGCCTCATAATCCCTAATTGTAGAATAATGCTCAGATACTATTTCCAAGTATTTTTCCGCAGTAACAATCTCCTGTCCAAAAAGATGAGTTAAAAACGACATCAATATAAAAAACAGGCAAATCCCTCGTTTTATCAAAATAAACCTCTGCAAACAATTCTATCTATTATATTAGTTAAAATCAAGGCTTATTGCAAGCGGTTTACAGGTTCGATATGTCTCGTTGACAATACCCCAAATGGGGTGATAATCTGTTTATACAGGTCCAGTAGCTCAGGGGATAGAGCGGCCGCCTCCTAAGCGGCAGGTCGGCTGTTCGAGTCAGCCCTGGATCATTGTCAAAAAGCCTACGGCTTTTTGACTTAGCAGTTTTGCGCAAGCGCAAAACTACACGATACTGAAGGCTTTTTTGGGCGGATTTGCACAAGAGCGAAATCTGCACTATTTGAGAGAGATTGCGGCCGTCGTATAACGGCATTACCCTAGCTTCCCAAGCTCGTGACGCGGGTTCGACTCCCGTCGGCCGCTTTTTGAATAGATTATTAAAAATTGAAAGTTGTTTTTAGTTTTTGATAATTTTATTGACAAGTAGTGCATAATGTACTACATTTTATCTATGAAGTTGGTCGGCATTGAATGGGACGATGATAAAAACGAAAAGAACAAGTGCGACCATGATGGTCTCGGCTTTGAAGATGCCCAGTATGTTTTTACTGATCCTGAAAGGCTTGAACGCATTGATCGGAGCGAAGAAAATACATCGGGTGAAGAGAGATGGCAAACTCTGGGCATGGTAGGGAAGGTTCTTTTTGTGGTCTATACAGAACGCGGAGAGAATAAACGTATAATATCTGCACGCATGGCGGAAAAACATGAGAGGAGGAGTTACAATGGGTATTACCAGATCGACGGTATGGGTTGGTCAAAAGCCACCTAAAGAAGTTATCAAGCGAATTAAAGAAATAGCAAAAAAACCTATTCACTATACGGAGGATTGTCCGAAATCCACACCTAAAGCCTTAAAAGAATTCGCACAATTAGCGGCTGAACGTAACAGACGTAAAAAGAAAAAGTCAATAACGATACGCATTGCCCCGGATATTTTGGAAAGTTACAAAACAATGGGCGATGGTTATACTGGTATTATGGCCGATGTCCTTAAATACGCAGTCAATAATCCTGATATCCTGACAGAAGCCACAAGATAAAAAAGGAGAAAATATGCCGGAAAAGAACAATGAGTGTAAATGTCCCTATGGGTGCGCTAGGCATGGGAATTGTAAGGCTTGTATGGAATACCATAGAAAAGATGGCTCCCGTACAAATTGCGGGAAAACCGGGTATGAGGACAAGAAATAGAGCTGTTTGGTTTGATCATACTAGAATAGCTAGGTTCGTGGAAATATCCTTATAGTTGCTAAATAATACAAGGTTTTCTATAATTGTATAGGAGGCCGTTATGACTTACTTCGGAAAAGGTATTTACACTCTTTCAGCCGCCGCGAAAATCCTTAGAATGAATCCTAATAAAATGCGCCGATGGATTAAGAGTTATACTTACTATAAAAATATGGAATGTCGCTCCAGCAAGCCTCTTTTTAAAACCGAATTTGAGTACGATCCTGATGACGTGATTATCAGTTTTCTTGATCTGACAGAACTGCTTTTTATTAATGCCTTTATCGAAGACGGTATCAGCCTTCAAAAAATAAGAAAAGCCGCTATTACCGCGTCCAGTTTACTCAAAACTTCTCATCCTTTTGCCATAAGAAAAATGTTTACTGATGGTAAATCTATATTTGCAGAAATAGCTCAAAAAGAAAAAGACACGTCCCTTTTGGATTTAATAAATAAACAGTATCAATTTGAAAAAATAATTGAACCGTTGTTATACAAGCGTATAGATTTTGATAAACATGATTATGCCGAAAAATGGTGGCCTTTGGGAAAGAAGGAGAATATTGTGTTAGATCCATCAAGGAATATGGGTCAGCCAATTCTAAATAAATACAATATCAGAACTGAATTAATCTATGAGCTTTATAAATCAAAACACAGTATTAATGAAATTAGTGAATGGTATGAATTAGATAAGGATTCAATAAATGCAGCTATTAACTTTGAAAAGGACTTAGTTGCATGAAATGTCTTTTTCCTTCCGAAGTCATGGATGAATTATGATTTTTGGGAGATAGCATGGAGACTTATAAAACATTGGCCAAAATTAAAAGAAAATATTAACCACAACAGAAAAACCGAATCTTTTGAATTAACTGTCAATGGAAAAATAACACGCATTGCTTAAGATGGAGAGGCTTGGGAAAGAGGGTTTATGCACAAATTGCGAGGAAGCTGGGTATGAGGGTGAAAAAAAATAATTTGAAATAAAAATACCAGTTATTGTATAATTTAATAAGTACAGGAGAAGTATATGATTTTTGATAAAAATGGTAGAATTTATTCGAAAATGGAATTTGTTGATGAAGAAGAAATTGAGAATGTAGTAATAAATAATTTTAAACTACTTTTTGGGGACTATTCAATTTTGTTGGATAAAAACCTAATAAGTACAAACTCAGGTAAAGGAAGTATTCCAGATGGCATAATTATAAATTTTCAAGAAAATAAATGGTATATTTTGGAAGTTGAAAGAGGTATTCATGGCACATGGGAACATATTGCACCTCAAATTTCAAAACAAATAACAGCAATGGAAAACATTGATACTAAAATTAAGATAGCAGAAAATTGTATAAAAAAGATAAATAAAAACACTTCATTTAAAGATTTATTAAATGAAATTGATATTGAAGAAATAAACATTCATGGAACAATTAACAAAATTCTTAAATCTCCACCTATTGTAGCATTACCAATAGATTTTATCCCAAATGATTTAAAAGATTGGTCAAAAACATTAAAAGTTGAAGTTATTGTTTGGCTTGTAGAAAAATATGTTGATATTAATGGTAATGTATTATTTAGTATTCCTGAAAAGGAGATAGAAATAGAAACTGAAACAGATTCTAATGATGACAATGAAAAAATAACTGGAAATTTTCTTTCACAAGTAATAAATAAAGGTCTTTTAACAATCGGTCAAGAATTATATTTTGAATATGGTCCTAAAGGAAAACCAAAAACGAAATTTATTGGTATAGTTAGAAAGAATGGTATTGAAGTAGATGGTGAAA
>Ga0268262_10006550_pt1 | contig 11130 bp, 12 predicted proteins | sample TergutNc150P3_FD_190354 | JGI IMG/M metagenome (GOLD analysis project Ga0268262, IMG submission 190354) | Nasutitermes corniger P3 segment gut microbial community from laboratory colony in Florida, USA - Nc150 P3 (SPAdes) (version 2) | ecosystem: Host-associated > Arthropoda: Insects >...
CTTGTTATTTGCTGTACGGCTATTTGTTTATACAAAGGAGCGCTTCGTAGTTTTAATAAATATGTAAGCTTATTAACTTTTACATCAGTTAAAATAATATAGCCTGTTCCGTAGTAATCTCTTTTGCTAACATCAGTATCCGTGTCCGTGTCAAACCATAATTTATATTGTTTACCGGCTTCAAGCGCGGGGCAATTAAAGATACCCTTTCTTCTGTATCCGGGAATATCTGCCCCATATTTATCTTTCATCCAACCGACATACACTCTTAATTTTAATGGTCTTCCTGCCGGTACTGTTATTGGTTCCCAATGCGTTCCGTTTTCAGGAGTCGGTATTACCTTTCCTTCAAAATCAATCAACCTGACAATACCGCGATTATTATTACTTGATACAAAAATAATTGTGGCTGTTCCGTTTTCAGTTTCATTCTCCGCAAATGAATACGGCACAGGTTTTGTTTGTGTTACGCATCCAATAAAACAAAATAACGCGAACGCCATGGCAACCCAAAAAGTTTTTCCGATTTTCATGATTCCCTCCCCTTAAAAAGTATCTACTTCATCATTTTTTATCGCCGTTTGGTAAAGACTTTTCGCCGTGTTTGCTTCAGTAACCGCATTACTGACATCTCCGGCAATTTCAGCAGTCATTTTAATCATTTCAAGACAACCGGTAACGGCTCCGGCGAACATTAGTACTAATAAAACAAAAGCAATTTTTCTGAGTGTTTTTTTCATAAAAAGCCTCCTTATTTATTTTTTCATCCCGCAACGTGGGATTATATAAGAATTCTATATGCATAGTTCAAATTTGTATATATGCAAATGACATATTTTTCTAAAAAATTGATAAAAACATATATGCCAAATGGCGTATTTTACCTCAACATTACCGCCCAAATGCGCAATTCCTGCGAAGACCAATGAACGATTAATAAGCGAAGGCTGTCATAGCCGCTTAAATCATTATCAATGACCGCTTCTGAAAAAACAGATTTTATAATACTTTCCGCTTTTAAATATTCGTCGGGCAATTCTAAAATCAGGCGCGATAATGACGTGCCGTCATTTTCCTTTACATATTTGTTTACGGCATTTTGAAAATTCTCAGCGAAGGATTTTACGACGGATATTTTTTCTTCTGAGACTTTCTTTTTACCAAGGGCGGTTTTGACAAATTCAAGAGCCTCTTCCGCTTCGTCCGCCGCCAGAGTCGCGGCAAGTGAATTATCAGCCGCAAACTTGGCTAAGATTTTGTAAAACTTTTTTTGAGTGTCAATTATTGCGGCGATTGCAAGTATAATCTCATCCCTTAAATACGGCGGCGGATTTTTTTCGCGCAAAAGACCCAATAACACATGAACGGATTCAACATTGTGATATATGCCAAGAGCTTCCGCGCCCATGATTTTTAGCCGGGGGTTATCCGAGCTTAAAATTAATTTTTCTATTTCAGGACGGAAATCTTCATCTTTCATTCTTGCAAGGGCTATTATCGCTTCCCCCGCGAGCATATAATCCCCTGATCTGGTAATTTCGCGTAACATGGGAATGGCGTCGGTACAATTGTGTTTTCCTAAAATACGCGCGGAAATGTATGCGGTGGTGTAAGGATTATTCACAGCGTCATCAACTAACGCTTTCTCCGCTTTTTTGCTCAGTTTTTGAAGCATCTCAAGCGCCCTTATAGCTTCCGTGCGCGTAGCCATTTTTGGCGAACACGCCCGCTCTAATATTCCGTCAATCGCCAGGTGGGAAGGGGTATTGTGTAATTCACCAAGAAGCATTTTTTCTTGCGATGAATCTTCCGCTTTATTTAATTTGCCTAACAAACTTATAGCGCGAAGATCCCTGACGGAGAAAATAACTTCCAGCGCGTTTGACAGCGGAAGGGAGCCTAGAGGTTTCATTTTTTTCTGCATGGAAAGGGCAAATACCGTCAAACCTATCAAAATAATAAAAAGAATTTTAAACGCCAAAAAATGAGAGAATCCTATAAAACGAAAGAAGTCAAGGAAAAGTCCGGCTAAAAAAGAGCCGCTTGCGCCCGCGATGCCTAAAATAAAAAAATAGAGGATTCCCATATCAAGCGTTTTCTCAGGCGGAACCAATCCAAAAAAATAAGTCTGTGCGATTCCTTCGGAACCAAGAAAGCCGAAGTTCAGCATAAAAAATAAAAACGCCAAAAAAAGAATGGAGCCTGCGACATTATCAACCGCCGTTTGGGGGATAAAAATGACGGGGATTAAACTTACAAGTCCTAAAATCACACAAACAAGGAAGAGCGGTTTTGCGCCGACTCGATCCACCAAAAATTTAACGATTAAGCCTACCATAAGATAGCCAAGTCCGCCAAAAACGGAGTACAGGGAAATTAAGCCGTCATTATGTCCAAAAACTTCGCGCGCGTAAACGATGACAAATGTTCGCGTAACGCCTGACACGAGAATGACAAGAAAGAAAATTATTAAAAAAAACCGCAGATGATCATTGGAAAAAGCGTCCTTAAAAACCTCCGCAAGCTTTGTTTTTAGTTTTTCTGTTTTTAACCCATTGTCTGTTTCCTGTTGAATGGAAGGTTCCGGCACTTTCCTTATAACATAACCGCTTATTATCCCCGTGATTACTCCGATGACCAATAAAATAGAAAACACAAAAATTGGCGGCTCCATGCCAAGTACCATCGCTATCAGGAAACTCCCAAACATTCCAATCGCGCTATTGATGATTTGAATCTGCGTCATGTAACTGCCGCGGTCGGGACCGCTTGCCAATAAACTTAAAACAGGATTATTTCCAATCATTCCAACGCCACGGAAAAGATGAAACAGAAACACTCCAATTATAACTAACAAGAGGGCAATATTTCTGTGACCAGCGTAATCGACAAAAGGAGCAGCCGCGGCGAGTATCATGCAGATTGATCGCATTATCCATGTAAAGCTGAAAATTCCAATTATCGAAAAGCGTTTTGCAAGTAATTTGCCAAGCGGAAGCAGAAATAACGCGATGTAAAAAGTGGCGCTCATAAGCCCGATATATGTTGAAGAAGCGTCAAGTCTGAGGGCGAATAGAGTTATAATAATTCCTACCAGCAGATTCCATGAAACGGCGTTTAAAATGTTAAAAAAATTGTAAACATCTCGCGCTTTGCTTAAGCGGTAGGGAGATAACTGCATCGTCATATATTAAAACTTTATCAAGCTAAAAAGCAAAATACAAGTAAGCGGAAACAAATGTAAAGTTTTTATTAAGTTTCCATCTTGTAATTTTTTTAAATTTACGGTATAGATTAAATATGATAAAAGAAGCGATTATAATGGCTGCAAAGAGAGAGGATCTTTCTTATGAATGCGCCGAAACAGTTATGAATGAGATTATGGAAGGTAAAGCCAGCGAAATACAGATGGCGGCTTACCTTGCGGCAATGTCCGTGAAAGGCGAGACTATTGATGAAATTACCGCGTCCGCCGCAGGGATGCGCAAGCACTGCGTCAGGATTTTGCATGATATGGACGTATTGGAAATTGTCGGCACAGGCGGAGATCATTCCAATTCCTTCAATATATCGACTACTTCCGCATTGGTTATTTCAGCGGCTGGGTTTCCTGTCGCAAAACACGGCAACCGCGCGGCTACAAGCAAAACAGGGGCGGCGGATGTTCTTGAAGCCCTCGGTGTCGATATATCAGTCCCCCCCGAACAAAGTTTGAATCTTTTAAAAACCATCAATCTTTGTTTCCTCTATGCGCAAAATTATCATATTTCAATGAAGTACGTCGGTCCCGTAAGACGTGAGCTTGGTATTCGCACAATTTTTAATATACTAGGTCCTTTGGTAAATCCGGCGGGCGCGAACATGGAATTATTGGGCGTTTATGAGCTTGAACTGGTTGAACCGATGGCGAAAGTTTTGTGCAATCTTGGAGTAAAAAGAGGAATGGTTGTTTTCGGTCAGGATGGGTTAGATGAAATTTCCCTAAGCGCTCCCACTACGGTCTGCGAATTACGCGACGGGTTCATTAAAAGTTATGAGATTAAACCCGAACAATTTGGATTTGAACGCTGTAAGAAAGAAGACCTGTTGGGCGGAACGCCTGCGGAAAACGCTCAGATAACAAGGAGTATTTTAGCGGGAGAGAAAGGTCCCAAACGAAACGCGGTACTTCTTAATTCCGCCGCCGCGATTCACATTGCCAAACCGGAAATAAGCATAAAAGATGCCGTTGCCATCGCTGAGGAAGCAATCGACTCAGGCAAGGCGAGCGAACAACTTAAAACATTTATTTCTATGTCGCAGAAAAAAACAGCTTAGGAGGCTTCCCCTCTTGAAAACGCCTCCCGCTATTTTAGGCAAAATCGCTTCAAGCACGCTTGTTCGCGTGGAAAAAGCAAAAAAATCCCTCTCTTTTGAGCAGGCGCGGGAACAGGCATTTAAGTTAGCTGAAACTAAACACGTTGATAAAAATCGCCTTCCCTTTGAGAACGCTATTGCCGCTCCCGGACTTTCATTTATCTGTGAGGTAAAAAAAGCTTCGCCTTCAAAGGGCGTAATAGCGGAAAATTTTCCATGGTTGGAGATTGCAAAGAATTACGAAGAAGGCGGAGCTTCGGCAATTTCAGTTTTAACAGAGCCTGAGTTTTTTTTAGGTAGCGATAAATATTTACGCGAAATTTCCGCCGCCGTGAAAATTCCAACGCTGAGAAAAGATTTTATTATCGATAAATACCAGATATACGAAGCAAAATTATGGGGAGCAAAAGCAATACTGTTAATCTGCGCACTGTTGGAACAACAAACATTAACGGAGTTTATTGCCGCCGCAAAAGAGCTTGCTTTGGATTGCCTTGTAGAAATCCACAGCGAAGAAGAGGCAAAGGAAGCTCTTGCGGCGGGAGCGCGTATCATCGGCATTAACAACCGTGACCTTACCACGTTTAGTGTTGATACGGGACTGACATCAAGCTTAAAAGGAAAACTTCCTTCCGGGATACTGACTGTCGCGGAGAGCGGCATAAAAACAGCGGATGATATCCGCGAATTGAAAAAAACAGGCGTAGACGCTGTTTTAATCGGCGAAAGTTTAATAAGAGCGGCGGATAGGAAGGCTTTTTTAAAAGAATTAAAAAATGATATATAATTATATGAAAAGTAAAATTAATGCCTATTTATGTATTATGATCATATTTACGATAATTACTTTATCAAATTGCACAAAAACACGTCAAAATGATTTTTCCAAGTATAATTTCTCATTAAAAGACACATTATCTATTTTCCTTGTAAATAATGAAAAAGGCTATTATTTTTGCATACCTGTTCAATATACCGGCGATTATCAAATATCCAGATTTGATTTTAATAATGGTGATATATTAATCGGTAATTATGAAATTTTATTGAAAAGGGATGAAATAAATATTTCCGTATACCTGAATGAAACAGCGGATGAAGATGGAAGTAAAGTCGAAGGATTTAACCTAATCTATCTTGAAGAAAATGGCAAAGTATCGGTCTCAAAAATGGCTGAACCATTAGCGGTGAAAAATAAATCTGATTATATGGTGAATCATTATTATATTTTTATTGAAAAATATCTTACAAATAATGATATGAAAAATATAGTCAATGAATATAAAAAAGGAAATGTTACTTCCAAGTTGTCTATTTGGTACGATCTTACCATTGATAATGAAGAGCAAAATGGATCTGGAATACTGGATAATTTTGAACTTTATAATGGTCTTGCCCTTGATCCTGACTGGCTCCCTTTAAATTTGATTTTTTTTAAGCTTAAATATCTACAAAAATGAAGATGTTTATTTAAAGAATTTTATTGCCTTGTTTGAATTATTTTCTTATATTTATTAGTATAGAATAATATTTTAAGGGGGGTAAACTCATGAAAAAAATTATTCTTACTTTAATTATAATTTCTTTAATTTCTTCTAAATTATCCGCTCAAAATGTAAGAAATTCTTCCATTTCATTTGATCCTCTTTCACTTGTTGGACTTGTTTGGTTCTTTTCGGGTGATGAAGAACAACAACGCCAAATAGATTCCAATAATTTATGGTTTGGTATGGATATAAATTGGGAAACAGAAAAACAAAAAGAAATGAGTATGGGGTTTTTTTTAGGAACGCATAAAGTTGCATTAAAAACACAGTACCGTTCATTTTATAATAAAGAAAATCAAAGTGGTTTTTTCTGGGGATTATATGGATTAATTGAATGGAGAAGAATGAATTGGTATTATGATGAAAATAATGAATTATCAATAAATTGGTTTGCTTCGGGAGAAGATAATGTATACCATAGTATTGGTATTACCGGAGGATTTAATATAGGATTTAGGTTTCGTACAGGCAATTCCGCAGTAACTCCTTATGTGGGATTAGGAATACCTTTGTATTATTGTTATGGCGGTTTACCGCCTGAGAATAATATAAAGGATTTTTATATTGCGAATGCGATATTAAGAACAATATATATTGGGATAACTATAGATTTGTTTAGTGATAGCAGATGAAATAATGCAAATGGCACATAACTAAGGTATCCGCCATCTGACCACTTGCAAATGATCAGATGACAGACGCGATTGTTTGGCAATTAGGCAAGGAAGGAAATTCTCTTGCTAAAAATAATAGTAATAATATCAATGATCCAGCCAATTCCAAAAATACCGCCCGTTATGAACCAAAGAAGGCCGATTATTACATTTCCGCGAAGAATGCGGTTGATTCCTTGAACTATCGGATCAAAAAAGATAGTAAGAATAACATTTGGGATCCAGCCAAGTTTGTCAATTTCTGTTGATTTTGCCATAAAAACTCCTTATAAAAATATATGTAAGTATCTGCAATTTTGGCAGATACTAATACGACGCTCACAGTATACATAGACTTTATAAAAAAAGCAAGATAGACGCTTGTTTATTATAGATAGTGAATGCGCCGCTTCTGTAATTTTTTTTCAAAATGTGCTACATTATAAATATGCGTATTAAAATATGCGGATTATCCCGCGATGAAGACATTGATTATATAAATGAATCGCGCGCGGATTTTGCCGGTTTTGTATTTGCCCAAAGCCCACGGCAGGTTTCCGCCCCTCTTGCCCAATATCTGCGCTTCCGTCTTGAAGACAATATTGCTCCCGTCGGCGTGTTTGTAAACGCGCCTATCTCATTTATTACGGAGTTGTACCGTAACGGCGTTATTTCCATTGCCCAGCTTCACGGCAATGAAGATGAAAGTTATATTACGCAATTAAAAAAACTAAGCAGGACAAACATCAGGCAGACTGTTATTCCGCCGATTAAAGTGATAAAAACACTAATCTTCGGCAGTGAGTCTTTTAATTTACAGTTAAAGAATATGTCAAATTTAGCGGATTATTTTTTAATTGATTCAGGCGCGGGCTCCGGTAAAACATTCGATTGGAAAAAACTGGGCTCGGTTAAGTTCCCAAAACCCTGGTTTTTGGCAGGCGGCATCAATATAGAAAATATTAAACAGGCAATGGAGCTTAAACCGTTTGCCATTGATGTCTCAAGCGGAGTGGAAACAGACGGTATTAAAGATCGAAAAAAAATATTAGAATTAACTGAAGTCTTAAGACAAGGATAACCTTTATGAAAGATGAAAAGAAATTTTCCGGCAGGTTTGGCGATTACGGCGGACAGTATATTCCCGAAACATTGATGAACGAGATCATCAATCTTGAACAAGCCTATAACCATTACAAAGACGATCCCACGTTTAAAGCGGAGTTGGACGCCCTATTAAAAAATTACGCGGGCCGTCCTTCCCTCCTTTATTACGCGGAAAAAATGACTCGTGATCTTGGCGGTGCGAAAATTTATTTGAAGCGCGAAGATTTAAACCACACCGGCTCCCACAAGATCAACAATGTGCTGGGGCAGACTTTACTTGCAAAAAAAATGGGCAAGACAAGAATTATCGCCGAAACGGGAGCAGGCCAACACGGCGTTGCGGCGGCGACCGCCGCGGCTCTTTTGGGAATGGAGTGCGAAATCTTCATGGGGAAGGAGGATACCGAGCGTCAGGCGCTTAATGTCTACCGCATGGAGTTGTTAGGTGCAAAAGTTAATCCCGTGACAACTGGAACAATGACGCTCAAGGACGCGGTAAATGAAACTATGCGCGAATGGGTAAGCAGAGTCCATGACACGCATTATGTGCTTGGCTCTGTGATGGGACCGCATCCCTTTCCCGTAATTGTGCGCGATTTTCAGGCTGTGATCAGCAGAGAGGCAAGGGAGCAGATACTTGCCGCGGAGGGAAAACTTCCCGCCGCCGTGCTTGCCTGTGTCGGGGGCGGCAGTAATGCTATGGGTATTTTTTACAATTTCATAAATGATAGGGCAGTGAAGCTTATTGGCTGTGAGGCGGCAGGCTCCGGTATCAACACTGAAAAACACGCGGCTTCAATAGCAAAAGGGCAAGTGGGTATTTTTCACGGAATGAAATCCTATTTTTGCCAGAACGAAGAGGGGCAAATCGCCCCCGTGTACTCAATATCGGCGGGGTTGGATTATCCCGGTATCGGGCCTGAACACGCATGGCTCCATGACACCAAACGCGCGCAGTACGCGCCGGTAACCGATGAAGAAGCAGTCTGCGCCTTTGAATATCTTTCCCGCACGGAGGGAATTATCTGCGCGATAGAAAGCGCCCATGCAGTCGCCCACGCCCAGAAAATAGCGCGTAACTTTTCCGCCGATGAAAGCATGATTATCTGTCTTTCAGGCCGCGGCGACAAGGACGTGGCGGCAATTGCCCGCTACAGGGGGAGAGACTTAAATGAGTAATATACAAAACGCTTTTAAAAACGGCAAGGCGTTTATCGGCTTTGTTACGGGCGGAGACCCAAATATTGAAAAATCAAAAGAGTTTATTATGCGGATGGTAAAAGCCGGCGCGGACATAGTAGAAATTGGAATCCCTTTTTCAGATCCAATCGCTGAGGGACCGGTAATTCAGGAAGCGAATAACCGCGCCCTTGCCGCCGGAACAACCGTGGAAAAATTATTTAACCTTGTCGCTGATTTGCGAAAAGAGACAAGCGTCCCCCTTTTATTCATGACTTATGTCAACCCTGTTTTTCATTACGGCTATGACGCATTTTTTAAACGTTGCAAAGATGTCGGCTTAGACGGCATTATCGTCCCCGACCTGCCATTTGAAGAACAGCCGCCTGTGAAGGAAGCGGCAAGCAAACACGGCATCGATCTTGTTTCGCTAATCGCTCCAACTTCACAAGCGCGAATAAAAGAAATCGCAAAGACCGCCTCCGGTTTTATATACCTTGTTTCCTCAATGGGCGTAACAGGCATGCGCAGCGAGATAACCACAGACCTTGCCCCTATTACCGAGGCAATTAAATCGGTAACATCGACGCCTATCGCAATCGGCTTTGGCATTCACACCCCACAGCAAGCAGCGCGAATGGCGCGAATTGCCGATGGAGTAATCGTAGGAAGCGCGCTTGTTAAATTATCCGCGCAGTACGGGGCAGAAGCAGCGTCGTACATTTACAGCTATGTAAAGGAAATGAAAGAAGCCGTTATTAACGCTAAATAAAGTGAAAAATTTTCTATTAATATTATTTTCTATTTTACAAAACCTAAAAATAGTTGTAAAATAAATTATGATTATTAACCTTGAACAAAATGGTTTACAAAAAGACATCGAAATATCAATTAAATACCCGGTAAAAAATAAAATTGTGGAACGTATTGTTTCATTTATAAAATCGGTTGACATGCAAATAGAGTGCTATTCAGATGACATTGTAAAACTGGTAAATGTTTCTGATATTTATTACATTGAAAGTATTGACGGCAAAACTGTCGTCTGCTGTGAAAAGGAAAAATATATTGTTAAAAGCCGTTTGTATCAAATATACGAAAAATTAAGGGATAACGGTTTTATACAAATCAGTAAATATTGCATTTTAAATATTAACAGGCTGGACAAATTCCGACCACTAGACAATAATCGTCTGGAAGCGGTATTATCCAACGGGGTTTACTTATGCATTACGAGAAAATATATTTCCGGCATAAAACAGATATTACAGGAGATGAATAAATGAAAGGGATAAAAGATATTATTAATTATACTATGTTTGTTACCGGTTCCGCATTGGTGATACTGACGTTATTTTCGCTGTTGTTCAATGTAGAAATTAATTTAGTTCCCACTGTTTTTCAAATTTTCGCCGCAAATATTGTTATTGTTCTGGGGCTTTTTGTGCGCGGAAAATTTGAAATCCGCTATATAATTCTGGAATATCTTGTTGATATCAGTTATATAATCGCCGTTCTTATCGTATTCGGTCTTCTTTTTAATTGGTATTCCGCAATACCGGTGTGGCTTCTTGTTGTAATGGCGGTAATAATCTACATTTTTGTAATGATAATCTCCGTTACCAAGATAAAGAAAGACGCAAAAGAATTGAACAAATTACTGCAAAAACATCAGGAAAACAAAACGGCGAAGTAAGGAAATCACCACTCTTTCGGTTTGCCATTTGGTGGGGTAATATTTATATTTTCTCCCGAAGGTTCAATTAAATAAAAACCTTGATTTAACGCACAATCTCTTACTTCATTATATTTATTATTTAATTCTTCATAAAATTTTATTAATGCATCACAATTTCTTTTTTCCTTTTTTGAAATTCCTGTATAGACATTAATTATTATTTTTTTTATTATTCCATTTTAAAATAAATGTATATCCAGTTTCTATATTATATCTTATATTTTTAATTGTTTCCCTCTAAGTGTTTCCGATGTCTCTGTACAAACTCGTTTCCGATGTCTTTGGCGTACCAAACTATATTGCGCATAACGTTCTGGAGGTATATGACGTTTTTTCGCGCCCGATAAGGAAAAATGCGGAGCATTTTTACGGGCGCAAAAAAAATGTGGCGGAGAAGAACGGCACAAAGGGTGTTCTAGCGCTTTAGCGCACACCCGACTGCCGTTCTTCGTAGCCCTCCAAACCTACGGTTTGATGAGCCGAAGGCGGCGAAGCGTTTATCGGACTGTTAAGCGAAGTCGGGGCGTACATTATTATTTTATTTTTATTT
>Ga0268262_10006551_pt1 | contig 11129 bp, 6 predicted proteins | sample TergutNc150P3_FD_190354 | JGI IMG/M metagenome (GOLD analysis project Ga0268262, IMG submission 190354) | Nasutitermes corniger P3 segment gut microbial community from laboratory colony in Florida, USA - Nc150 P3 (SPAdes) (version 2) | ecosystem: Host-associated > Arthropoda: Insects > Digestive...
TGAAGTTATACTTGATCAATTGCTTAATGAAGCTAAGAGCCAATATCCAAACGAAACGGTTAACATAAGAAACGCCAAAACATTCAGGCATATTCCCACTAATGCCCGTGTAGTAGAAGCAAGTACAACATATACTAGTACTGGTTCATATAAAAATTATAGAAGCGAATGGGATTGTTTTCTTTATTATACTGCAAGTGTTATAACTACTGAACCAATGCCAAAGCCAGTAACACATACGGAGACTTTTACAAAGCTTGGATCAACCCGGGCTGACATATTTAGGCTGGCACGTATTTGGATAAGAGATAATACTTCCAGTAGAAGAATAACAGTTGAATCTGAAAATATTGATGTGGGAGAACTTATTGGTACAGTTACTTGTGCCGCAAGAACGGATCAAACTTATATTATAACATCAAAATTTGTCATTGATGTTATGGATGCAGGGGTAGATATGAGATTTGAACCTGCAATATTACAAAGGACTGATCCGGCGCAACAAAGAGTTGGAAATCCTGAGCCAATATTTTTACAGTCAATTGCAGATGCAGCTCAAAAAGAATTGGTTGATTTTGCTACATCTTTGAGATCTTATATTCTTGCACGATAGTGGCTGGTGCGCTTAGTTGTCGCCTCCGAATTTTGTACGGTACAGGGATATAAGTCATGAAAAACCTTATGTCCCTTACCGTTTGCCTAATCCTACAATCTTATCTTTTCATGTGTGATTGTGATGGATCACCTACAAACGATACCAAGTCTTTTAACAAAAAACTGCGGGGAACATGGGTCTCCAATGAAACAGGTTTACATTCGGGATCGCTAAAAAATGAATGAAAACACATTGATGTGTAACCAATTTTAATAGTGCCAAATAACCATTTCACCATATTTATAGAAGGAGTACGGTTATGAAGAAGAAGGCCATAAAACAGGCGAATTTTACTCTTAGAACATTGCATTTGTGTATAACCATCTTGGTAATGGGCGCATTGGTATTTTCCTTGGCGTCCTGCGGTTCCGAAATCGATCCGAAGCCAGGCAGTACTGGCGCTTCAGACAGGGTTGTATATGCAGGCAGGCATAATACCAATGACCTAACGCTTACCATAACCGAGAAAAAAACCGGCAAAGCCGCTTATGTCCCCAAAATTAATGATTCCTATACGCTGGCTGTCGGCGAGAACCTTAGCAGCGGTACGGTTACGCTTATAGAAGCCACCGATACTACGATAAAGTTTACACTCAGAGCTTCACAAGACGGCACTATCTTTACCGTTACCATAACCTTAAGCAGCAACAGGATCACCAACGTAAGCGGAACCGTGACTTTTGACGGCGAAGGAACCTGGAATGGGCCGGGCAACCTCAACAACGGAAGCAGCGGCGGCGGAGGTGGAGGCGGGAAAGGCTCCAGCAGCATCGGAAACGGGAAGACGTCAACGGGAAACAAAGTTATCGCAATGGATACTGCTACGGCTAATTCAAAACTGGAGAGTATGAGCGATGACAGAACGCTGGTATTCGATAATCTGGAAGCAAAGGATATGCCTGTAAAAGGCGATATTATTTGCTCTGAGCCCTCAGCGGTTGCCCCGTATGGTTTTCTTCGTAAAGTAGATACGGTTACCACAAGCGGCGGGATAACTACGGTTACTACCGTAGATGCAACCCTTGAAGAGGCTGTGAATGAAGCGGAAGTTAAACAGTCTATTGATCTGGTATTTGCAGAGAGTGAGACAACAGATGGAGTTACGGTTGTACAAGATACCAGTACAGCGCAACGAGCCGTTTTGCCGCTTATACCCACCATAAAATTAGGTATTGATATGACAGTAGGTGCGGAAAAAAATGGGGTAGGTGGTGGGGTAAGTCTTAAAGGTTCCCTGGAGCTCAGCGCAAAAGTTAACTGCGACATAAAAATCAGCAAATTCACAATGCAGCGTTTTTTACTTTCTACAGAGCCGCGGTTCAAGGCTGACCTTACAGCATCCATTGGCGGGAAGAGAGAAAAAGAGATACCACTATTTACACTTTATAAACAAAAATTTGCTCCTGTAACGATTTGGGTAGGACCGGTACCTCTTGTTTTTGTGCCGGAGCTTTTCATAGAGTGTGTTATTACAGCAGAAGGTGAGATAATACTGTCTCAAAAGCTTGTCTCCTGGGATTATTCATTTGTCTTTGGCGTCCAGTATACAAAAGGCAGTAGTCTGAGTGCCTTCAAGGAGAACACGTCGAAACCGGCTGAATACCTAAAGGGCCTTCAGATTGAATTTAACGGTGAAGTGAGAGTAGAACCTAGAGTAAGGTTTATGTATAGCCTGTATGACACGGCTTCTGTTGGAATGTCAGGAGGTTTTTTCGCCAAGCTTGCCGGAAATATCGGCGTTCCCATTGGCGCTAATGCCAATGCGAGTGCGAATCTTTTTCTTTCATGTGGTTTGGCATTTGGAGCAGATGCAGAGCTGAAAATTTTAGGCTATTCGATTGGAAAATTGCACATAAATTTTTTCACTATTGAGTGGCCCATATGGGAAAAAACCTGGTCAATAACGACTGATGTAACCGGCGTAAGCCTTAATAAGGCCAGCCTTTCCTTGGCTGTTGGCGGGACTGAAACCTTGAAAGCGACAGTAAGCCCGAGCAACGCAACGAATAAAACCGTAAGCTGGGCAACAAGCAATTCCGCTGTCGCGACTGTGCAGAACGGGACTGTTACGGCAAAATCCGCCGGGACGGCTACGATTACCGTTACCTCGGCAGACGGGAATAAAAAGGCAACCTGTGCTGTGACAGTGACAACACCTGTTAGCAGCGTAAGCCTTAACAAGCCCAGCCTTTCTTTGAATGTTGGTAGCTCTGAAACCTTGACAGCTACAGTAAGCCCGGGCAACGCAACAAATAAAAATGTGAGCTGGGCAACAAGCAATTCCGCTGTCGCGACTGTACAGAACGGTACTGTTACGGCTAAATCCGCCGGGACGGCTACGATTACCGTAACCACGGCGGATGGGAACAAAAAAGCGACCTGCGCTGTGACGGTGACATTGCCTGTTAGCAGCGTAAGCCTTAACAAGCCCAGCCTTTCTTTGACTGTTGGCGCTACCGAAACCTTGACAGCAACAGTAAGCCCAAGCAACGCAACGAACAAAACCGTAAGCTGGGCAACAAGCAATTCCGCTGTCGCGACTGTGCAGAACGGGACTGTTACGGCAAAATCCGCCGGGACGGCTACGATTACTGTAACCACAGTGGATGGTAACAAAATGGCAACTTGCGCTGTAACGGTTACATCGCCTACTATAAACAAATTTGAATACTACTGGGTGAACGAACACGGCAGCCTTGTTACAACAAGCGGCGGCGCGATTACCATAAATGCCGGCACATCATTGACCATTACCGCGCAGAGCTCAGGCTATGTTGTCAAACAATGGAATTTGAACGGCGTAAATACCGGACAGAGCGAAACCACTTATAATTTTTCAAGCATGCAAACAGGAAAGCATATATTAGGCTTGTTTGTTGAAAAGGACGGCAAGCTTTATAACAGCAACATCACCATTACGGTAAAGTAAGGGGAATAAGAAAATGAAGAAAGAACAAACAATAATAAGGAACAAGATATTTGGCATTACATTCGGGATTGCGTTTGTTTGCGTGATGCTGTTTGCCGCTTGTGATAATACCCTGGATCTATCTGATGAAAATGGGTATGGAAAAATAAGCATAAGTTTTGAGGGAGGAGCTGAGTCGCAGACGGAAAGAACCGTATTACCTTCGGCTGCTTTCGATAAGTATGTGTATACCTTTACCAAATCAGGCGGAGCGGCAGTGGAAAAAACCCCGGACAAGAACGGCGTCTTTACCCTGGAAGTTGGCAGTTACACAGTTGAAGTAAAAGCTTACATCGGCGCCGCGGAGCCTTATACCCTGGTTGCAAGCGGGGTATCCTCGCAATTCACAGTCAGCTCAGGCAGCAATGCTGCCGTAGTGGTTTTCCTTTCCGAAGTTAACTCTGGCGGGCAAGGGAAATTCAGCTACACGATTACCTATCCGGCAGGCGCTGCAGCGGAAATTACGCTGCAAAAATGGCCTGGGCTAAATGATATAGAATTAAACCCTGAAAACATAGCGAACGGGAAAACTCAAACGCTTCAATTGGATACTGGTTCTTATTTCCTGGCTGTTCTCGTTAATAAAAACGGGTCTTCTGCGGGAATAAGCGAAGCGATACATATAACTTCCTCGCTGTCTACCGTGTATACAAAAAACTTTAATGACAATGACCTGATTGCCCCCATTGCTGTTCTTAGTGTAACAGTGAAGCCTTCTACCAGCCTTATTGAAGGTGGCACTGAAATGCTCTACGCGGAAATAAATCCGTCCTACGCGACAAACAAGGGCGTAACATGGAGCAGCAGCAATCCAGATGTAGCCGAGGTCTCAGAAAACGGCATGGTTACCGCAAAAAATGCCGGAACCGCAACTATCACCGTTACGTCAAAGGATGGCAATAAAACCGCCACCTGTAACGTTACCGTCGTTACCGTCACCGTTGATGTAACCAGTGTCTCCCTGAACAAATCAAGTACCAGCATTGACGTAGGCAATACTGAAACTCTCGTTGCGACAATAGAGCCATCCAATGCGACAAACCAGAACGTTATATGGAGCAGCAGTAACCACGCCGTGGCCACGGTGTCAGCAGACGGCACAGTTACCGCTATTGCCGCCGGAACCGCAACTATCACCGTTACGTCAAAGGATGGCAATAAAACCGCCACCTGTAACGTTACCGTCGTTACCGTCACCGTTGATGTAACCAGTGTCTCCCTGAACAAATCAAGCGTCAGCCTTGAAGTAGGCGGCACTGAAACTCTTGTTGCGACAATAGAGCCATCCAACGCGACAAACCAGGACATCGCATGGAGCAGCAGTAGCCACGCCGTAGCCACAGTAGCGGCAGACGGCACTGTTACCGCTGTTGCCGCTGGAACCGCAACTATCACCGTTACCACCGTTGACGGCAGCAATAAATCGGCCACCTGCAACATTACCGTTCTCTCATGGGACGTATATGACGAGGCTTCCTGGAATGAGGTAGTATACCGCATTAAAACCGGCGACAATAACAAGGTATATATTATCAATGTTACTGGTAACTTTAATATACCGGGAGTAACTGGCAATACTTTTGGCAACGTAACCGGCATTACTGTAACCATCACCGGAGATAAAGAAATATCCCTTGCTACAAGCAAAAAAGGCAGTTTGCTACGCATTGGCGCAAATCAAACCGTTATACTCGATGATACAGACCTAAGAGGGCACAATGCAAATAACACTTCGCTGGTCTATATAAGTGGCGCTAACTCCTCTTTAACCATCCAGGGAAATGCTAAAGTGTTTGGCAATACCGCTCCTGCCGATTACTCTCAAGGCGGTGGGGTATATGTAGGTAATGGTAGTACTTTTACCATGCGAGATATCGCCGAGGTGTCCGGTAATACCGCTAATACAGCCGGCGGGGTGTATGTAGATCATGGCGTCTTCACCATGTGGGAAACCGCCAAGGTATCCGGCAATACCGCTGTTATATGCGCCGGCGGAGTTTATTTGACTCAGAGTACTTTTACCATGTGGAATAACGCCGAGGTGTCCGGCAATACCGCCACTGAATCAAACTGCGGCGGAGTTTATTTGGTTTCGGGTACTTTCACCATGAAGAATAGCGCCAAGGTATCCGGCAATATCGCCCAAATATCAGACGCCGGCGGGGTGCTTGTGTTTGGGACTACTAGTACTTTTACCATGCAAGATAACGCCGTGGTGTCCGGTAATATCTGCGGAAGAAATAGATCTGGCGGCGGGGTGTACGTAGGTTTTGGTGGTACCTTCACCATGCAGGGTGGTACTGTGTACGGCAATGTGGGTATGCCGCTGGGAAACACTTCTGATGGCACACTCGTCATAGGCGCGGCACTGTATGTAGATGAACATGATAGCATTGCTAAATATAGCGATGGCAGTAATATTTTGGTTGGTACCAATTACACAAACAACACCATCACAGGTAAGTGACAGTGAACCATGATCATACCAGAGCATTTGTCGTTAAAGCACATATGAAAAGCTTTAAACTTACAGCCGTTTGTTTAATTCTACTATCTTCGTTTTTCATGGGTGCATGTGACGGGACATACACAAGCGATACCAACGGCTATGGTGAAGACTGGGCATCGATGGTGGGCGACGACTCCAGACGCCCCTTCAAAGATTTTCCCAAAAGAGTACCCTTTTCTGGATATTCGGAAGCTTGAGCCTTTGTGAGAAAAATTTTATGTAAATCCTCTAAGATTTCGATGATATGTCAGGCGCCTTTCTTATCGCCCAGTTTACTTTCTTTAATGATGTAAACAGGGCGCTTTTTGACTTCCAGGTATGTCTTTGCCAGGTACTGCCCTAAAATGCCGATGCAGAATAACTGGGCGCCTCCGATAAAGCAAATGGCGCAGATTAATGTGGGAAAGCCCGCAACCGGATCTCCGTAAAGAATGGTTTTTATTACCACATAGCAGATAATGATTAACGCAATAAGGCACAATAAAATGCCGGAAACCGAGGCTATGGCGAGGGGCGCGGTGGAAAAAGAAATGATTCCGTCCAGGGAATAGAGGAAAAGCTTCCAGAAAGACCATTTGGTGGAACCCGCGACACGCTCGACATTTTTATAGGGAAGCCATTTGGTCCGGAAGCCGACCCAGGAGTAAATGCCTTTGGAAAAACGGTTGTACTCTGGCAGGGTAAGGACAGCTTCGGCTACCTGGCGGGTCATCATGGAAAAATCCGTTGCGCCGTCAGCCAGTTTGGTATCTGAAATGCGGTTAACCATACGGTAAAAGCCGCGGGCAAATAAAGACCGTAAAACTGGTTCTCCCTCTCGGGAATTCCGCCTCGCGGCTACGCAGTCATACCCTTCGTTAACGATGCCCTCGTACATTTCCGGCAGCATTGTCGGCGGGTGCTGGAGGTCTGCGTCCATTACCGCGATATAGTCTCCTGTACAATTTTGCAGCCCGGCGTAAATGCAAGCTTCTTTCCCGAAGTTCCTTGAAAAGGAAATATAGTGCAGGCGATTGTCTTTTTCCGCCAGCTCCCGTATCTTTTGCAGTGTCTGATCCGGCGAACCGTCGTTTATCAACAGAAATTCAAACTCAAGGCCATGCCGCTCTCCCATCGAAGCGCTTACCGCGCAGAGTTCTTTGTAAAGCGGTGTAAGCGACTCCTCTTCGTTAAAGCACGGGATTATAAGCGATATAACCGGCTTAGGCTTAATTGTTGGATACATTATGTCTGTTTGTTCCTGCATATTCCAGCTTGTTTCAAGTCAGTTTATATGTCAATCTGGTTTTAAATGAAGGCGGAAAAAAAGAAGCACAAAAAATCCAAACAGCCTGAAGAAATAATATCAGCGCCCATTCCCCATAAAAAGGCGTATACGGCGCTATCTTTTATATTGCCTGTTGCCATTATGGGAACAATGTTCATTTTTCACTGGGTATACCCTTTAGGGGACAGGCAAATACTGGTTACCGATTTTTGGCAGCAATATTATCCTTTTATTAGTGACTTTTGGCATAAGGTAAGGGGCGGCACATTTGCGCCCTGGTCGTGGACACTAGGCGGGGGCAGCGATTACATCTCAATGATTGCCTATTACATGGCGAGCCCGCTGAATCTCCTTACTGTTCTTGCGCCTCACGCCTTTCTGAGAGAGGCGCTGACAGTTATTCTGCTCCTGAAAATAGGATTCGCCGGGCTGTTCATGGGAATGTTTCTGCGGTACACGTTCAGGCAAAGCGGCCGGGAGCCCGACAGGCTCCTTGCGCTTCCGGTTTTCGCGTCCCTTTATGCCTTATGCGCTTTTACCCTTGGCTACTACTGGAACATAATGTGGTTTGACAGCTTCGCGCTGTTGCCCCTGGTGATGCAGGGCCTTATCGCCCTTATGCGCGAGTCAAAGTACAGGCTTTATACAGTATCGCTTGCCTTATCGGTGATGGCAAATTATTACATCGGTTTCTTCATTTGTGTTTTTGTCGCGATAACATTTCTGAACCAATGCGTCATTCTAAAACTCAGGCCCCGCGACCTTCTATCGAGACTCGCCCTGATCGCGGCCTGCTCAACCCTTGCAGTCGGTCTGACGGCGGCGTTTACTTTTCCCGCTTTCTTTTCCCTGCAAAACACGGCTACCGCGGCTAGCAGGTTTCCTTCCAGCCTGACCTGGTTTAACAGTTACGCCAAAGTCCTGGGCAATCTCGTAGCCTTTACGCCGCCGACTGTTAAAGAGGGCCTTCCAAACCTGTACTGCGGTATGGTCAGCGTCCTCTTGATGGGCGTGTTTATTCGTTCCCCAAAAATTCCCCTCAGGGAAAAAATCGTAAACCTTGCTACTGTGATTTTTCTTCTTTTGAGCTGCAACCTGAATGTGCTTGACTATATGTGGAACGCCTTCCATTACGCAAATATGCTGCCCTTCCGCTTCTCCTTCCTGCTTTCGTTTGCTTTGGTATCAATGGCATACCGTGTATTTTTAGTGAAAGAAACAATGAACCGGCATGACACTTTGGCCATGGGTATATGCGCCGCGTTTTTTTTGCTTATGGCTGTTATAGGTATCCGGGAAAAAATCATCATCATCGCCAATGCGGGCTTATGTGTCCTTTACCTTCTGCTATGTGATATGTCCGCCAGAAAAAAGACAGGCAAAATAAAGATTGAGCTGAATTATGGGTTTTTATTCCTGATTTTGGTTGAGCTTTCCATTACTTCCTATATAGGCGTAAACAGGAACAATACGACCTATAGGAGCCGTTATCCGGACAACTACGACAAAGTGCAGGAAGCCTTAAGTTTGCGCAAAGGTTCCGGTTTTTACAGGACCGAGATGGCAAACTGGTTTATCCTGAACGATCCGTCCCTTTACGGCTACAACGGAATTTCGTTTTATTCATCTACTGTCAACGTTAGCGTCACAAAGTTCATGGAAGGCATCGGGCTACCCGCATGGGAAACAGGCAACAGGTATTATTACGCGGAGACAAGCCCCCTGACCAACGCTTTTCTGAATTTGCGTTATTTGGTAAGCCGCGATGGCAAGGCCCGTGATAATAGCGTTTTTTGGGAGACAGCCGGGAAGGCGGGCGACACCCTGCTGTTGGAAAACAAACGCTGGCTGCCACTAGGATTTATGGTGAAAAAAGAGCTGAGCGATTATAGACATGAGGCCAATCCCTTTGCGACGCAAAACAGCCTGTTTCGCCTGGCAACAGGCCTGAGCGGCGACCTCTTTACAGTTAAGGTTGTTACTAGTTATCCATACACCATAAAGGATGCTGACGGCAACGACACACTCAACTGGGACTGTATATTACCGGCGGACGGAATGTTTTACGCGCATTGCGTATTTTCCGGCGAGGGAAAAGTCAGCGTCTTTTTTAATGGCGAGGTATTGCAAACAATTAATAATAGCAGGCCGTACATTTTCACGCTTGGAAGTTTCTCAAAAGGCGATTTTATTACTTTTTCTACAGGGACTGGGGCTTCTAAAGGAGTCTTGAGAATCCTGGTGGGGCATATCGATAATGAGCTCTTTGACCAGGGTTACGCCCTTTTAGCCGACGAGCCTTTGAACCTCACAAAATTCTCTGAAACCAAAATCTCTGGCAGTATTACCGCTTTACAGGACGGCCTGCTTTATACCTCTATCCCCAATGATAAAAACTGGACAGCGTTTGTTGACGGTGTTATGGCCCCGGTTATAGAGGTTGATGGTTGTATGATCGCTTTACAGTTAAGCGGGGGAACTCATAGCATAGAATTCCGGTATCGCAATATGAATCTGCAATACGGAATTATCATTAGCCTTCTTTCCCTCGCCGTATTTGCCGCGCTAGTCCTGCTTTTCTTCATCTTGCCATCAATAGGACTTCATGTTATTTTCTATACAAATGCTAAAGGGACGAAGTTCGGAAGCAAAGCCTGATTTTTTTGATAGCCTTCAGCTTGTTACGGAAAAATACCTTAGTTACCGTAAAGCGAAAAAGCAGCTAATAAAAGAAAAGCAGAAGCAAAAGGGCTTTATCCTCGATACTATTGAAGCGTTTATTTGGGCAGCCGGAATGGTGCTGCTCATAAACCAATACCTCTTTCAGGCATACCAGATTCCTTCCGGCTCGATGATTGACACCCTCCTTATAGGCGACCGGGTTTTTGTAAACAAGATAGTCTACGGCCCGGAATTGCTTCCCGGCTTTCTTAAACTCCCAAGCCCCATAAAGCCCAAAAGAAACGACGTGATTATTTTTGAGAACCCTTCGTATATTTCGCGGGGGACAGTTTTTGACGTGGCGCAGAGGATCATCTATATGCTCACCCTCTCTTTTGTCGATATCGACAGGGACGAGAACGGCGATCCTAAAGCCCACTTCCTGATAAAGCGCGCGGTGGGCATGAAAGGCGACTGGTTTGTCCAGGAGCGGGGGAATTTACGCATCCGCCTGGCTGGGGACGACAGGTGGATCGACGAAAAGGAGTTTAACGCCCAAAGGGGATACAAACATAACCTGAGCCGGCTTATGGATGAAGGTTCTTACCCGGCTCTGGAAGCCGCCGGAAGGGCTGCCGCTTACAATGACCTCGGTTTGTCTGCCCCTGTTTCCCTGGAGCTTCAGGCTTCCAGGGCGGGGTCGATAAGGTACCCGGACTACCTCGCCCACGAAAAAGCCCGCCTGGAAGTTCTGCGGGGAGCGTTTCCCCATGAAAGCCGTTACTCCGCTCTTTTGGCAAGGCACAACCAGGGCTACTATGTGCCTGAATCGAGGATACTTCCCCTGGGGGACAACAGGGACAATTCCAGGGACGGCCGTTACTTCGGCCCTGTAAAGGTTTCTAAAATTATGGGCAAAGGTTCCATAATTAACTGGCCGGGCGATTTTAGGCAAAGGCGTTTTGCGGCTTTGGATCGGCTTGGGTTTATTAAGTAAGCGAATATGCGGCGTAATTATTCTTATGCAGATCAAAAATCCCAACGGTACAGGTCGCGCGGGGCATTATTT
>Ga0268262_10006552_pt1 | contig 11127 bp, 9 predicted proteins | sample TergutNc150P3_FD_190354 | JGI IMG/M metagenome (GOLD analysis project Ga0268262, IMG submission 190354) | Nasutitermes corniger P3 segment gut microbial community from laboratory colony in Florida, USA - Nc150 P3 (SPAdes) (version 2) | ecosystem: Host-associated > Arthropoda: Insects > Digestive...
ATCCTGACTGTGACTACATAATAGATATTATGGTCGATCAAAAAACAGTAACAACTACGACGACAACAACGGTTTTCTTTTATAATTCGCAATCAATAGATACGGTTACCACATACACGATGCGCGGTACCGCCATTAAATATGTTAAATAACGGCAAGGAATTATATATGAAAAGAATATTCATGCTTGTCTGTTTGTGGATTGCGGTATGCAGCGCTGTTATTTATGCCCAAACGCTTGACGAGGCAATATTGACTGCCGCGATAACAATGGGCAGGGAATTGCCGGCAGGCGTTTCGGTTGCGGTTATTGATTTCATCTCTGATTCGGAAAATCTTAGTGAGTATGTGCTGAATGAATTTTATGGCGCCATATTACGGAACCGCAGCGTAATACCGGTTCAACCTAATCAGGGGCAGTTTAAAAGTATCCGGGACGAGTATAATAAAGCAGGCGAACTAAACGGTGAATCAGCCAAGGGTATCGGAAAGCTGCTTGGGGTGCAATACCTTATAACAGGCTCAATAAAGCAAAACGGCAGCTTATACAGCATTATTTTTATTGCGGTTAATTTGGACGCTGAAATTAAGTCCCAGTATCAAGCTTCTATAAATCCGCGTAGCGACATGCGGCTTGCGTCGCTATTGAACGTCAAGCCGCAATCTCAGTCTCAACCAAAGCCTCAGCCAACTGCATCTTCGACTTCACGGCAAAAACCAGTTACCATAGACGTAATAGCGGGCGTTAACGTCCCGGCAACCGGAGAAACTCCTGTAAAGACAATTACCGAAAACGCACAATACTCAGGAACTGTAACGTGGTCTCCGTCGGTATCAAGAACATTTGAACCCAATACCCAATACACCGCGGTTATTACGCTGACTGCAAAAAAAGGTTATACATTACAGGGAGTAGAGGCGAATTCTTTCAATGTAGCCGGAGCCTCATCGGTAAGCAACAATACCGATACCGGTATTATTACGGCGGTGTTTCCATCTACATTGGCAGTGATCAATGTTATCAACGCAGATATAACGGGTGTTACTGTTCCGGTATTGGGAAAAATCCCGGTAATGGCTATCGAAACGGCACAGTACAGAGGAACTGTAACGTGGTCTCCGGAAGTTTCAGAAACCTTCGCCGAAGCTACCCAGTATACCGCGACTATTACGCTGACTGCAAAAGATGGTTACACATTTGAAGGGGTATGGGCTGACTTCTTTAAAGTAGCTGGGGCAAAAGCAACTAACGATGAAAACTCCGGCATTGTTACTGCGGCGTTTCCGTCAACCAAAGGTGCCAAAGCTCCCAAATATCCCGAAGACGCGAAATTGCAGACAGTTGGCGTTTCATGGGGCACATTCGATTTTTATGATACGATCTTCTGCACTGTACATGGTACATTTGCCCCATTCAAGTACTCGTTTTTTGAGTTTGGCATGGATGTAAGCTGGATGGGCTATTTGCATCCCAGCTCATGGAATACTGAACGGTTTGTCCTGTACCCATTTGCCAATTACGCATTATTCTTGCCGTTTGGGCGGACTAAAAAAGGGATAAGAATGGGAGGATGGTATGCGGGTGTAGGCTTTGGTTTAGAGTTTGCGAATTATACATTTGAAAGAGGTCTGTTTTTGGGTAATACCACCTTTACGATTTGGGATACTATCGCTGTCATGAATATATTTACCGGCTTTAATCTTGGCATATTTGATATTTCCGTCATCTGGCAATCAAATATATATTGGCTTTACCCTAAATGGTCGATGGGGTATGTGTATAGGTTTAAATAGGAGTTTAATTATGCGAAAAAATTTATTTATTAAATTGGCTGTTTTATTTGGCATATTAATTTTAATAAGCGCCTGCGAGCATGATATTGATCTCTATGAAAAAGCGGTTAAGGAATACATTCGCTCATCATCTAAAATCAAGCTTACCGCCAATACATGGACAGACGGAAATCTTCCCACGTCTTCTGATGTACAGTGGTTCAAGTTCACCGCAACCGCAAGTATGCAATACATACACGTAAGCTTTGGTACAATGACTAATTTGTCTGTTAAGGTGTTTTACTCAAGCGGCGATGAGGTTAAAAGTGCGTACGCTTTTTATGACAGTTCCGGTAACAAATCTGTTACCATGACGGTAACGGTAGGGCAGGAGTACTTTTTAATTATAGAACCTTACAGTTCTTCTGACACCGGCACATACAAGATAATGTTTAATACGACATTTATTCCGCCTGGCACGATCCAGCTTACCGCCAATACCTGGGCAGACTGCAACCTTCCCACATCGTCTGATGAACAGTGGTTCAAGTTCACCGCAACCGCAGAAACGCAGTACATACATGTCAGCTTCAGCACGCTGACTGATCTGTATGTTCAGGTGTATGACTCAAGCGGCGCTACGGTTGGAAGCGAGACCTGGTTATATAGTAGTAATAGTAGTACAAGATACGTTTCCATGACGGTAACACTAGGACAGGAGTACTATATAAAGGTAAAGGTACGAAGGCCTTCCTCCTACAGCGGCACATACCGGATTGGGTTTAATACGTCCTCAACGCCGCCGTCATAAAACCGCAGTGAGGCAGCATGGAGTGCCTAATACAAAAATCCGTAGTACTCTGTAACAACTAAAACTTTACAAGAAGACCTCACGCAGAGGCGCAAAGAACGCAGAGCTTTTGTCCGATAGATTTTCGTTATACAAGATATATTATCTTTAAAACAAGGATCATGAAGGTATAATGATAATATCTCAAACAGCAACTTTGCGTCCTCTGCGTCTTTGCGCCTCTGCGAGATAAAATTTGGGAATAATGCTTTGTAAATATTTAGATGTTACAGACTAGTAGTGCCGTCAAGAAATTGGCGGCACTACGTCGAGCGCAAGTACGGCTTCGTGTTCTTTGTACCTTTGTGCTCTTAGTGTGAAAATTTTTAGTAAGGAGACTTAAATTTGAATGAAACTATCCATCGCCTTCGTCCTATTCTGTATCTTCTTCTCGCTTTCCTCGCAGGCTGTCTTTGCACAGAACTTTTACAATAATAGCGATTCCGGTAACGGCGCTCATTAGCGGCGGCGTGGTGTGGGCGATAAGCAGATAAATAATAGAAAACATCATATTCCCTCTATGTGTTCTTTGTGTGAATTTCTACGGAACAAAATCTTTAGGCATAAATATTGTCTTCACTTTCTATTAACGTTGTCCCTTGCAACCGTCTCCCCGTTATGCTATAGTTAAAATCACCATTACGGGACAGGAGGATAAAATGGAAAATATATTAGGTGTAGTAAGCATAATCGGCGGAATGTGCGGAATAGCAGGATTTACCCTCGGCATAATTACCACTAACAAACAGAAAAGAAATGACCGGCTTATGTTCCTTGCAGATAGAATATTTGACATCTCCATACCCAGAGAACTAAGACTGCCTTTTTATGAGGAATATATCTCAATGAAAGGCAACGGAACAGCCGTCAAATTCTGGCTAATGGAAGGTGAAATGAAAGGTAAAATAACGCAAGGTGTCTAATATTACTTTTCAATAAAAGTCAGCAATCCGGCTACGTCGAATTGCCATATTGATTAATTAACAAAAAACGCTTAAAATTCCTATATAATAGTAAAGTTTCATCATCTAATCAGCGGTTAGTTATGAAACAGGAGTGTTAATGACTGATCCGAATAATAAATTACCTGCTCAGCCTAAGAGGCCGGGCAGTTTTGCGTTTATTTTTTTTATAATTGCGTCAATTGCTTTTATTGCCTTTTTTTTCAAAGGAGATAAAACTCCTCCTGTTATGAATATAGCTTACTCGGAGTTTAACCGCTTTATCGATGAAAATCAGGTTGAATCAGTTACTATTTATGACGACAGAATTGTAGATATTTATTTAAAAGGATCGCCGGCGGGCGGTTCGCCCCAGCTTAAAACGCGCATTCCGAATTTATCCGATCCCAATATTATGCTTAATCTGCAGAACAGGGGTATCAATATTACAAGCTCTCCCGCGAAAGTTACATTTATGCGGGTAATTCTGGACATGCTTCCCTGGCTTATCGGTTTATCAATAATGATGCTGATATTCAGAAACATGCAGGGCGTCGGCATGAAGAATTTCCAATTTGGAAAGAGCAAAGCCAAACGCTATCATGACGAAGGGAAAAAGGTGAGTTTTTCCGATGTGGCGGGGCAGAAGGACGCTAAATTTGAGCTTGAAGAGGTAGTTGAGTTTTTAAAAAACCCGCAGAAGTTTACCAAGATGGGGGCGCGTATCCCCAAAGGCGTGCTGCTTGTCGGAATGCCCGGAACCGGCAAAACATTGATGGCGCGTTCTGTCGCGGGGGAAGCGGGCGTCGCATTCTTTCACATGTCCGGTTCCGACTTTGTGGAAATGTTTGTCGGCGTTGGGGCAAGCCGCGTAAGAGACCTTTTTGATCAGGGACGCAAGAGCGCTCCCTGTATAATTTTTATCGATGAGTTAGACGCGGTAGGGCGAACCCGCGGCGCCGGCTACGGCGGCGGTCATGACGAGCGCGAGCAGACATTGAATCAGCTCCTTGTAGAAATGGACGGCTTTGATTCAAAAGACGGAGTTATTATTCTTGCCGCGACAAACCGTCCCGATGTTTTAGACCCTGCTCTTCTGCGTCCCGGCCGTTTCGACCGCCAGGTGGTTGTCGCGATGCCCGATATAAAGGAACGCGAGGCGATTTTGCAAATCCACGCCGCAAAAATTCCGCTGGATAAGCAGATTGATCTTGCGCGCATCGCAAGAGCGACGCCGGGAATGAGCGGCGCGGATATCGCGAACCTTGTAAACGAAGCGGCCCTGTTTGCCGCGCGGAAAGACAGACCCGAAGTGCTGATGTCAGACTTTGAAGAGGCAAGGGACAAGGTGCTGATGGGAGTCGCGCGGAAGACTCTTGTAATTTCCGACAAAGAGCGGCGTATGACCGCCATTCACGAGGCGGGGCACGCGATACTTCACTACTTTCTTAAAAATGCCGACCCGCTGCATAAGGTTACGATTGTTCCCCACGGACGGGCGCTGGGCGCGGCGCTTTCCCTTCCCGAAGAAGACAGTTACAGCCGTTCCAAGGGCTGGATAGAGGACCGCATCGCCATCTGCTACGGCGGCTGGTTAGCGGAAAATCTTTTTTACAATGAGACGACCACCGGAACAAAGAACGACATTCAACAGGCTACCGAAATGGCTCGTAACATGGTTTGCGAATGGGGCATGGCGGCTGAACTTGGTCCCATCGCGTATGGTCAGGAGGACGAGCCTATTTTCCTCGGCAAGGAAATAGCGCGCCACAAGGATTATTCTGAGGATACGGCGCAGAGGATAGACAGGGCAGTCAAGGAAATACTTGATCGCGCAAGAGGCAACGCGTTAAAAATTATTGAAGAAAATAAAGCTCAGCTTGAAAAACTTGCGGACGCACTTCTTGCGCGTGAGACGCTTGTTGATGATGAAGTGAGGGAAATTATCGGTCTTCCGTCTAAAGGGGCGTCCGAATGAAATTTTCCGCAGGTCTTTATAAAACTGTAAAAAAAAATAAAAACTTGCGGATTAACTGTTTATACGGCCTGTGTTTATTGCCGCTCTTTACTTCCGTCTGCTTCAATATTCACGCGCAGACGATAAGTGACGATTCACTGGCGGCGCAGCAGTACGTTCAATGGATACAGCAGGCAATTGATGAAAATCGATGGGACGAAGCTCATGCCGCGGCTGTCCGCGCCATGGATTTTTCAACTGTTTCTTCCGATATTCCATATCTTTTGGCTGTTATTCAAACGCGCTATAAAGCCGGTATTAAGCAAAAAACGGTAATTGAAAATTTAAATAGGGCAATTGACGCTAAAAGGTGGGTTAAGTACAGGGAATACAACGCGCTGTTGTTAAAAGCGCAAATGCTTATCTCTATACGCGAATATAATAACGCAATAATCTGCCTTGACCAGATTATTGACTCTGATGCACGCGCCGATGCGGCAATGCTGCGTCTTCTTGCCCTGCGCGGAATGGTAGAAGGAAAAGAGCCGGGCTATGACTATGCTTACGCGTCGGCGCAATTTAGAAGCCAGGTTCTTCTCGCTATGGACGGGTTCCCGCGCGATCCGCGCCCCCTGCGAATATTTTTTGAATATGCGTATAACAGAAAACCGCAGCCGTCTGAATTGCCGCAGAGCGACATTAACCTTCTTGAGCTTGCCCTTAGACGGCTTCCCTTTTTACTGGATGCTGACCCTGAGCTGGCGTGGATAGCAGCTCCGTTTATAAGAGACATTGACGATGCGAAAAGGAGCGTCGCGTCTTACAGATCGGGAAGTTTGTCTAAAGATGAAAGATTTAAGCCTAATCCTGCATCCGTCCCTGTTGCGCTTAATCTTGGACTGATTGATGATAAATTGGCGATAGAAGAAATTTTTTCCGCGGTTACGGGAAGAGAATCAGTCATTAAAAAAGAAATAATTATAAATACCTACAAATTACTTCGCAGCGAAGAAGGACGCGATTCCTTTACGCGCAAACTCCTCACCTTTAACGGCTCTATAATTACCGACGACGACAACGACGGTTACATAGAAACCGTTGTACATTACCGCACAGGGTTCATTGATTCATTAATTGATTATCTTACCCATAATGTTTTTAACGTAACGATTAATTTCGGACTGGATAATGATCCTGAAAATATTTCTGTTTTTATTATGAATAGTAATTCCTCGCGCGAACAGAGTTTATCGCGCCGCGTTAATTTGCAATGGGAGCGCTATCCTTTTGTCAGGCAGGCGGAAATGGAAAATGAAACGTTTAAATTTGGTCCCGCTGTTTTTAGTTATGCGCCTGTTACTTTTATTGAACTTGGCGGAAGCGACGGTCTTTCCGGCCTTCCGTATCCTGTGCCGGCGTATCAATATATTACTCTTACCCATCGCGCTCTTCTGTCGTTTTGCTCAAGCTATACCCGTCCAAGTCAGGAAATTGACGGCGCGGTGGAAACATTCTATATAGATCGGGAAGTTATATTGCGCGTTGTTGAAACCTTAAACGGACGGCAGGTTTCGGTTACTGAGTTTGAAAAAGGACTGCCTGTAGTTCAGCATATTGATTTGGACATTGACGGCAGAATGGAAACAACACGCCATTTCCGCCGTCCGCCCCCCAATTATGAATGGGAGAGTCTCCTTGACTACCGCCGATTAATCGCTTCTTCCGAGAGCGATTGGTCGGGAGACGGGCTTTATAAAACAAAAGAAATGTATCCGGGCGACGGTTCGGTTGTTTATTCTTTTGATATGGACGGCGGCGGAGAAATGAATTACTCGGAGACCGGAAGCAAATAATGAAAAAAGTATTTTTCTTTTTCCTTTTTATAATTTTTATTTTTTCATGCAAAAGCGTAAAAGACACTGAGGATGACTCTGTGTCCCGTACCACGAGTTCCGTCAGGCTGAGTAATATTGAAAAACTAATCAGTGAAAAACCGATTGCCGCGCTGAATCAAATCTATATTTATAAAGAAATATATTCCGTTACGGATAACGATGAAAACGAAGACTGGCGGCAGCTTGCCCAATTTGAAAGAGAAGCGGTGAAAAATCTATGCGCGATGCAGGATAAGGCGGTTGAGGAAGAGCGGTGGGACGATGCCGTGTCTCTGGGCAGATCAATTGCCAGTATTGGAATAAAAACCGCCCATACCGGAAAAGAAGCCGTCTATATTCTTGCAGGCGCAAAGAAAAAATTAAAGGACGGCGATAATCTTGGCGCGTTTTTAGCGGCCGTAAAATCGCATGAATTACAGCCGTTGGATTATCAAAGCGCTCTTTTATTTCTTGAAAAAGCCGTAGAAGGACGGCAGCGCCGCTCTTCGGCATTTTTCCTGGCTGCGGCTCAAGTCTCGGGCGGCAGGAACATTCCCGCCAATCTGCGCGAATACGCCCAGGGCCGCGACAGCGCCTCCGATATGGTTAAAGGAGTCGCCACTGTTCTTGTTGACAGGGGGTACAGATATGAGCGCGGATTCGGAGTACCCGACAGAGTTTTAGGTTCCGCTTTTTTTGTTGACGCTTCGGGTTTGTTGATTACAAACTACCATGTTATAGCAAGCGAGGTTGATCCCAAACGTAAAGGTTATTCGCGAATGTATATCCGCATGGGAGATTCTTCAAATCCAAGGGTTCCCGCGCGCGTTATAGGCTGGGATAAAGCGCTAGATCTTGCGCTGATTAAAACGGAAATGAATACGGACTATGTTTTTTCACTTGTAGATCGGGTAATTCCGCGCGTAGGCGATACTGTGCTTGCGATTGGCTCTCCCATAGGATTGCAAATGACTGTTACATCGGGAATTGTTTCCGCCCTTGGAAGGCGTTTTTTGCAGATTGGAGACGTTATTCAAATAGACGCCGCCGTCAATCACGGCAATTCAGGCGGCCCCGTGGTGGACAATGAAGGGCGGCTTGTGGGAATAGTTTTTGCCGGTGTGGATCAACATCAGGGGCTTAATTTTGCCATTCCCGCGGAAATGCTTGCCGCCGCCCTGCCTGCCATGATAAAGGGAGGAAAATCCCAGCGCCCCTGGCTTGGAATGACGTTATGTGAAACTTATTCGGAAGCCGAGATTATCTATACCGCGCCGAATACGCCCGCCTTTTTTCACAGGATTCGCGAAGGCGTTTTTATTAAAACAATCAACGGTAAAACAATAAGCGCCCCCAATGGCGGCGTTATTCCTGCCTTACAGAGCATGATTTTTTCCTGCGGCCCCGGTGAACTTGTAGTATTGGAAACTTTCGATAAAAACACCGAGGAAGTAAAAAAGAAAATTTTGATGACTGTCCCCCGCCCCGATCTGCCTCTTCTGGACGCGGCAAAGATTGACAAGAGGGATCGAATTGCCGCCCCTCTGTTTGGAATGCTTCTTACGCCGTTACAAAGCACTGTTTTCTCGTCAAGTTTCAGAGTAAACCGTGTGGTACGCGGTTCCATAGCGGATGAAGCCGGAATTTCAGAAGACGATCCTGTGTATATTTCGCGTTTGCGCCTGCTGGAAGATGAAGGTTATGCCGTAATGGAAATTACCGTAAAAAAACGCAGGATGGGTTATTTGGAAACATCAATGCAGCTTCCCGTTTATCTTGATTCCCCTGACACGCTGTAATTATGGGTATCTATACAAGAAAAGGCGACAAAGGAAAAACAACTGATCTAAGCGGACATGAAGTTTCTAAAAACAGCGCGTCAATTCATTTTGCAGGAGCGGCTGACGAACTTAACTGCCACTTAGGGCTTGTTAAAGCAATGATTTCAAACGAAGATTCAGATCAATCAGCACGTGATTTTTTGGAAGAGATACAAAAAAATCTGGTAATAATCATGTCCCATGTTTCTGACGTAAAAAACAGTAATTTTTTTCTGCCTGATGATGAAGTCGATATTTTAGAAAAAGAGATTGACAGGTTATACGCCAATCTTCCCAAACAGAACAGGCTGATTGTACCGGGAAAAAGCGTCATAGAAGCGCAAATCCAAATAGCGCGAACAATTGCAAGAAGGGCGGAAAGATTATTTTTCACGGTAGAGAAAGAACACCTATTGCGTCCCGAAGTTGGCGCATATTTAAATAGATTATCTGATTATTTATTTATTTTATCTCGGCAAGAATAATTAATGTAATTTTTTCTGGAAGATCTCACACAAAGAACACAAAAGTAGAGAAGAACACAAAGGGAAGAAGGGGGATTTGTGTTTGGTATTTTGCGATGGTTCGATTAATGTTTCGTCTATTACTTCGTGTTTGCCGCCTGTGGTTTTTGGGCTGATGTTTTTGATGATGATTTCACCGTCTTTTTTTCCTTTTTCTAGGGCGTCGGTGTATATCATGTCGGCGCTTTCAACGTTGATGTTCCACGCTTTTTCTTCGAGGCTTCGGCACGCTTCAACAAGGGAGCGGATTGAGTTGCATGATTTTAATCTCCTTTCGATTCGTTTGTTATCTGCTCATACGAGCGGATTTTATTTTTTGGTGTCGGACACCATGTGCGTATACTCAGCGTAGCACCAATAGATGCCGCTGTATGAAAATAAAGCAAGGGCACCTTTAGGTGACCGACAGTGCGAACGAACTAAGAGCGAACCAAAGAGAGATAAGAGTAAGTTACATGCTTGCTACTTTATTAACAAGTGAGAGCAAGATGTATGCCTAAAAAATTTGTCCCCTAGGCAGGGAAATTGCGTGCTGTAAAAACTCTGGGAGAGCCTGCCTACGAGCCTACTGCGTAGTCTCTCCGGCAGGGAACCCACAGAAGATGTTTTTACATCACGCAATTTCCCCTGCCTGTGTAACATTTATTGGGCATACATCTTAATCGCGCATTGAAAAATGGTGTCAAACATCTTGTACTTGTGATTGACACCGTTGCCGTTATGTTACTGCTTCCTTGTCAAAGTACCACTACCTGATGGTCCTGTAACAGTTAATGTTTGTCCGTCTGCGCTTATGGTAAATGTACAATTTACCCAGTTCGTACCTGTAGCAACATTAGGATTAGAAGTATTATAAGTAATACTAAGGTATTGGCCGGACCATGTTAACGCACCCGTGCTTGTTATATTCCTAAATTCCTGGTCGCCAATTTTAAGATAGTTTTTGTTTATAGCATCAGTGTATAAAGGCGTATTAGAAGCGGTTCCTAATGAGCTAACAATACCAATACTGCCGTTGATAGTAATTTGTCGTCCATTATCACCAAACCCCCAAATACCGTTAAGCGTATATCCTCCTATCCTTGTTAAAGTGCCACTACCTGATGGCCCTGTAACAGTTAATGTTTGTCCGTCTGCGCTTATGGTAAATGTACAATTTACCCAGTTCGTACCTGTAGCAACATTAGGATTAGAAGTATTATAAGTAATACTAAGGTATTGGCCGGACCATGTTAACGCACCCGTGCTTGTTATATTCCTAAATTCCTGGTCGCCAATTTTAAGATAGTTTTTGTTTATAGCATCAGTGTATAAAGGCGTATTAGAAGCGGTTCCTAATGAGCTAACAATACCAATACTGCCGTTGATAGTAATTTGTCGTCCATTAT
>Ga0268262_10006553_pt1 | contig 11126 bp, 8 predicted proteins | sample TergutNc150P3_FD_190354 | JGI IMG/M metagenome (GOLD analysis project Ga0268262, IMG submission 190354) | Nasutitermes corniger P3 segment gut microbial community from laboratory colony in Florida, USA - Nc150 P3 (SPAdes) (version 2) | ecosystem: Host-associated > Arthropoda: Insects > Digestive...
AACAGGCCCTGAATGAAGCGCAAGAAAAACAAGAAAAACCGGCGCTCGTTGAGGAAGTTAAAAGAAGCGAGGGTGTGAAAAAAACTGTAAAAAAATCTGGCGTTGCCAGAAAAAAAATAAAAAAAGTTGGTTAAAGGTAATTTGGGGGTTGACTTTTTATAGGAGGCACGGAGTACACAAAGAACACGAAGAAATGCATGAAATTCTTAAATTCTTTGTTTTTCCTTTGTGTCCGCGAACCGTAGGTTCGATGTGTGCCCTGTGCCTCCGTGAGAGATAAAAGTAGTTTCAATATGTTCCTGCAAACGCAAGAAATACCCTTCTGAAAGACCAAAAAGACGGGTTAAGCGCAAGTCGGTATCTACTGTAACGCCTCTGCGTCCATTTACAATTTCTGTAATACGGCTGGGAGCCACGCCTATGGCTTTAGCAAGGGCATTCTGAGACAATTTGTACGGTTCCATAAATTCTTCAAAGAGAATTTTCCCAATATGATCCAGTTTTATGTACTTACTATTTGCCATGTTTGATATTCTATAACTAAAGTACAATTTTTATCAATAATAAACAATAGGGCACACAACGACATTAGACGACGAACGCTTGGATACCATGTACGCCGGATTAGGAAAAATAAAAACCACGGAGGGCGCGGAGTTACACGGAGTTTTAAGATGTTTATATACTCCTGAATGGCTTTATCAAACATTTTTTGCTAATAGTCATTACCTCGTTTTAATATGTCATTAGCACTCTCATTTTTATTTATCAAAATCCAACCTCTCAAGAATATTATTCTGAACTTCCTCTGCTTCTTCTGTCTTCGGTATAGAGCGCATAGAGTATAAGTATTCTTGAACAATATTGTTGATAAGCGTCTCGTTATTTTCATCAATAACCAAATCAATGAGTTCAGCTAAAATTCTGTAATATACTCTCTGCAATTCAGAACGTTCATTAAAAATTTCTTTTATAGAACGTATAGCAGAAATGTAATCTTTTATTGCCGCTTCCTTATTATTTGCGACTTTATATGAAACTGCCCTGTTTCTATATGATAAAGAGATAAAATGTACATTTTGTTCAATACCCTGACTTTTTAATCGTTCTCTGATGCTAACGCATTTATTATGGTCTGAAAAGGCCCTAGCATTTTCTCCCATAATCCGATAATTAATACCTCTATTCATATAAGCTGTAGCCAAATTACTTTCGTCTGATAACGGTTGCCCTTCATTAATAATTTGTTCCCAAATATCGATACACTTGCTATAATACTTATTTGCTTCAGCAAATTCCTCTTTTTGATCATAACTTTGAGCTATGCCCATAAAAGAATTTACTATTCTGCCCTCATCGAATGGTTTTCCTTCACGTATAAGTTTTTCTGCAATTGCTATACTCTTACGATAGTCTGATATGGCATCGTCCATATAATTATTCATACTATTAAGTATCCCGCCTCGAAACAGATACATAGTAAGCAGATCGCTCTCTTCTATCAATTGACCACGAACTTGTAAAGACTCCAAAATATCAATACTTTTTGATATGTCAGGCAATGCTTTTTCATTTTCACCGATAATGTGATATGTCATCCCTCTAACTGAATAAGACTTTCCCAATTCATTTGCGTTGGGCGATTTACCCTCGGTAATAAGCCGCTCCATTATTTCAATAGATTTGTTTAAATCTGAAATAGATTCGTCAAACCTATGTATTTGAAAATAGAATAACCCTCTCATTGTGTATGCCGTTGCTAATTCACTTTCATCAAGTAAATTACCTTTTTTTTTAATATTTTCAAGTGCTTGAACAGCTCCATTTAAGTTTTCCAGAACCATGCTTATTCCTTCCATTTTTCATTCCCTCCTAAATTTTATTTACGACAATTTAATATAGCTTTTGTAGATTTACGGTTGTATATTGCTGCCAAATCGTTGCTCAAGCTCCCTTTGTTTTTTTCAAGCATCACTTTTGAAATTGAAACACCTCTGTTCACATATGCCTTGGCTAATTGATTTTCATTAACCTTTTTTCCTTCATTTTTCATCTTTTCCCAAATTTCAATACTTTTATTGATGTCTAACAAAGATTCATTGTTTTTCATCAATGCCCCATATGTTGCGCCTCTGTTCATATAGGCTAAAGCCATTGCATTTTCATCATCAAGAATACCGGATATATACAAACATTCATAAATCTCAATACTTCTATTTTCATCCAATAAAGCCTTGTCATACTGTTTTATATACCTATACGCGATACCTCTATTCATAAAAGCCAAAGCAAGAATACTCTCATCAGCCAGACAGCCATCTGTTTTTAAATCCTTCCCTAATTTAATACTCTTATCATAATCCATAATCGCTTTTTGGTATTCTAAAGAAGAAGCATGAAAGAAACCTTTGTTTATATAATAAAAAAATAAATTATTCTTATTTTCGATTGAGTTTTCTTCGATACATATCCGTTCCAATATTCCGATACATTTTTCAATATAAGACAAACCTGTATCAAAGAGCAATAATTTAGCATCAACAACACTATTATAAAAATATAACTGAGTAACATTTTTCAATTTTCTATTATTATTCGCAAATACCTCAAATGATTTATCCGCAATTTTTATTGTATGGGAAGACTCTAATTCAAAAGCATTTTTTATTTCCCATCCGTCTTTGCCTACCCAATCAACTACCTTGCATGTCAAATCCAGACAATAAGCGAGCCAGTTTGAATCTTCACCAAAACTTTTTTGTACGACTTCCTGCAACAAGCGGTGCATATAAAGAACCGTCGTCTCATCGGCAGATGTATTGTCATTGCGTCCCCATGATAAAAGAGAGTACCGTGTCAGGTCGCGGAGTATTTTGTTCTTCTCTAAAATATCAGCTATATTACCTTGTAACGGGTATGGCAATACCCCGCTGCCCCTGACAAACATCTCAACCGGTATTTTTTCTGGCGCGAAATACGCGCACATATTAAACATTTGTATTGCGCCTTCTTGTGTTATTTTCTCCATCGAAATTCTCCATGTGGTTGTTATTATCATGGAATAATCAACCAGATAATAATCATTGCCATCTAGTTTTTTTTTTGAAAAGTATCAACGCCATATTTGGCAATCAAGTCAACATAATCTTTATAAGTTACATTCGGGGTTTCTGCTATGTATGCCGCTGCCTGTTCTAACGCAAGCGGAAGGTACTGCAAGCGTTCGGCTAAAACTTTGGCTGAATCATCGGAATATTCGTCACCGCTTTTGCGTGTACGTTTTTTCAAAAATGATACGGATTCTTCTTCACTAAAAACGTTAAGATTTATTGATGTACTCTTTGGGAAAAAATTGCTCTGTGTAGTTATAAGAACATGACCGATATTGTTTTTAGGCAAAAATGGTTCAAACCATTTGTTAAAGTCGTCGGCATCGGCGTTATCAAAAATAAAGAGCCAGCTTTTTTCCTTATTGAACCAATATTGCATTGCTTCAATAACCTCATCTGTTTTTGCTTCCTGTTTTATAATCTCTTTTTTTAAGGCGAAAGCCCTGTATGCGGCAATCGCGGTCGTAGGATTTTCGGCGTTTACCCACCATACAGCGTCAGCATACTCGTGTGAATGTTTATAAGCGTATTCGAGCGCCAACGATGATTTTCCCACGCCTCCCAAACCGCTTATTGCCTGGACGAGTGAAATGGCATCGCCGTTTTTAAAATTTGTATATATCAAATCCAGTTTTTCAGCACGCCCTGTAAAATAAGGATTTTTTGAATGTGGAAGGTTGTTTAAAGGCAGATCGCCTTCTTTACCCTCCCATTTTTTTCCCGGTCTAATAATGTCATTTATAATAGGTGTCCCTTCTATCCCGGCAATTAAAACTTTCTCCCATTCATTTTCTTTTGCACTATATAAATCAATGTATTTAATTGTTCTAAAAAGTCCGGTTGGGTCTATATTTGAGATTCGCACTGGAATAATTGCACGGTCAATATCACGGTAATTATAAAAAGCGCTTTCCCATTCTTTATTACACATAGCTGATTTAAAATAATCATCTGATAAAACAGCAATAAGCCTTTCGGAATTTTGAAGACCTTTGTGCATATTTCCTGTAAAAGTTTCTCCCGGCTTATAATCACAAGCTTGTATTATTGTTGTATATCCTGCTTTCTTCAATGTTTTATCTATCCACAACGCTTGTTGTTCGTCAACACTTGTATAACTTATAAAGAAATCTTTTTTTTCGTCCATTTTTATCTCCTCACATATTTATATAAAATGTCGTATGCCACTAATACCAATATTACGCAAATTCGGTGACATTTCTCCTACCACACCTCTGCACAAACCCAAAACAACTGAGGAATAAAAAGAATGAGGAATAGCAATTTTAACATTTCCGTTTGCAAACTTTGCTTTATTCCTCATTCCTCACTCCTAATTCCTAATTTTCTTCTACTGTCTCGTCCACACCGAACTGCTGCTCACCGGCGATGTTGTGGTATACGTCCCCGGCGTTCCGTTGCTTGCATTTGTTGCGTAAAACCTGGCCCGTAAGTTGCCGAGGTCGTAGAACGCACCAGAAATAAACCCGCTCGAAGGTATCGTGCCTTGAAAGGTTACGCTGGTAAGGCTGGTGCAAGCGTAAAAAACTTGTCCCCCAAGGAAGGCAACGTTACTTCCTATGGTTACACTGGCAAGGCTGTAACAATGTTGAAAAACAAGATGCCCAAGGCTAGCACCGTTCCCAATAGTTACGCTGGTAAGGCTGGTGCACTTCCAAAACGCAGTATTCCCAATGCTGGCACCGTTGGGTATAGCTACGCTGGTAAGACTGGTGCAACTTTCAAAAGCTTCCTTCCCAATACTGGCAACGCTGTTGGGTATGGTCACGCTGGTAAGGTTGGCGCAATAGGCAAAAGCACTATCCTCAATACTGGTAACACTATTTGGTATGGTAAAAGTGCCTGTTTTTCCTGCCGGATATTTAATTAAAGTTGTTTTGTTTTTGTTATACAATACGCCGTCAACGGAACTGTATGCTGCGTTAGCGGCATGAACATCTATTGCGGTAAGGCTGGTACAAGAGGAAAAAGCACCCGCCCCAATGCTGGTAACGCTGTATGGTATGGTTGTGCTGGTAAGTCCGGTATCGAAAAAAGCCCCTTGCCCAATGCTGGTAACGCTGTTCGGTATTGTTACGCTGGCAAGACTTTCACACCAGAAAAAAGCCATATTCCCAATGCTGGCAACACTGTTCGGTATTGTTACGCTGGTAAGTCCGGTATCGAAAAAAGCCAAATCCTCAATGCTGGTAATACCATGTGGTATGGTAAATGTACTGTCTGTTTTTCCTGCCGGATATGCAACTAAAGCGGTTTTGTTTTTGTTATACAATACGCCGTCAACAGAACTGTATGCGCCGTTTGCGGAATGAACTTCTATTGCGGTAAGGCTGGTGTTTCTTAAAAAAGCGTATTCCCCAATGCTGGTAACATTTTCGGGTATGGTTACGCTGGTAAGTCCGATACAATTGTAAAAAGCGCCATTCCCTATGCTGGTAACGCCGTTCCCTATGGTTACGCTGGTAAGGCCGGTGCATCCGTAAAAAGCGCCACTTCCATAAACCTCGTATCCATTAAAGTTGCGACCATTAATGACTGTAACGCTGTTCGGTATGGTTACGCTGGTAAGGCTGGTGCAACCCGCAAAAGCCTGATCCCCAATGCTGGTAAAAGTACTGCCGGACAGGTCAAGGCTGACATATTTGGTACTATTGGCCCTAAGTACATATCCAAGGCTTCCATTAGTGGAGGAATCGCTGCCAATAGAGTTCACTTTCAGCGCAACGGCATAGGCGGTAGCGGGGGTGTTGGCGGGTTGGGCGGACAGCCATGTATTCAATGCGGCAATGCTGGTAAAAGTGGGGGTGGTGGATGGGAGAATCGACCATTCACTTGAGCCGCTCGCCCGAGTATATGTTCCCGGCGTTCCGTTGCTGCTCGTTGCGTAAAACTGGGAGCGCAAATTTCCGTCAAAAGCATTATTGTTAAAATTTGCCGAAGGAATCGTCCCTTCAAAAATTACGCTGGCAAGACTGGTACAGCCATTAAAAGCGGAATTCCCAATGCTTTTAACGCTGTTCGGTATGGTTACACTGGTAAGGCTGGTACAATCTCTAAAAGCGGAATTCCCAATGCTGGTAACATTCTTGGGTATGGTTACGCTGGTAAGGCTGGTGCAACCTCGGAAAGCGTAATCCCCAATGCTGGTTACGCTGGCGGGTATGGTTACGCTGGTAAGGCTGGTACAATCGCCAAAAACACCATACCCAATACTGGTAACGCCGCTTCCTATGGTTACGCTGGTAAGACTGGTGCAATCGACAAAAGCGGCATTCCCAATACTGGTAACGCTGTCGGGTATGGTGACGCTGGCAAGGCTGGTACAATTTCTAAAAGCCCATTCCCCAATGCTGGTAACGCTATTCGGTATGTTTATGCTGGTAAGATTGGTACAATTGTCAACAGAAATGCTGATAACGCTGTCGGGTAGGGTTACACTGGTAAGGTTAGTACAATTGTAAAGGTCGAAGCCGGTTATGGTACTGCCGGATAGGTCAATACTGACGAATCTGGTACTATTGGCTTTTAGCACATATCCGAGGCTACCATTCGTGCTGGAACTGCCGCCAAGAGAATTCACGTTAAGCGCAATGTAATAAGGGTTGGCGGCGGTATTGTAGGATCTGGCAGACAACCATGTCTGTAACGCGGCAATACTGGTAAAGGCAATATATTCGCGGATAGTAAGCGTTCCGCCGGACAGCCCGGTTGCCGTGTTCCAGCTTATTGCCGCCGCTACGTCAAAGGTAACTGCATACGTGCCGGCTGTTGTTGGCACTGCGGTACTTCTTGCATACGTCGTGCTTCCTGTCCCCGTGTAATAAACGGTTATTGAGCCGCTTGACTTGCCCTGCTTAGGCGTTATGGTTACGGCTGCAACGCTTTTATCAGTCTGCGACAGGTTGCCAACATCGAAGTCAGCGGCTGCGGGGGTTTGGGGCGGCAGAAGATCAGTATCGTTAAAATCTTTTGTGTATGCCGTAGCAAGCGGCGGATAAATATGTACCGCCTCGCTTATTCCCGCCCACAGGCTGTTTTTACCAATAAGGACTGTCAACAAGTATGTTCCGGCTTCCAGTTGGAGCGTTTGGGTTTTTCCGTTCCCGCCGGTTATGGCAACCGGATTTACAGTAATACTGTTCATACCCGGCCATTTTTGAAGTGTTATGGTCACCTCATTAACATTTTCAGGGTAGGTAATGGTGTAGCTGAATTCCCCTTCCCCTGCGGTGGCAACCCCGGAAAGGGTAACCGCTACCGGTGCATTGTTACCAGTACCGACGCTGAACGGCGCGGATACACCGCTTGCCGCCAGGTTATACGATCCCGCATTTCCGGTATAGGCCTGCACCGCGACCGTGTAAGCTCCGGTTTCCAGGGTAAAAAAACCGTTGTTATCGGGGACTTTTTCCGTTCCGGTTGTTTCACCCGCTTTGGTAAAGGTATACACATATTTATCAAAAATGGTTGCAGGCCACGCTGTCCGCGCCGCCGCACTTTCCTCCCCCGCGAAACTAACGCTTATTTTCCCATAACCTTTTTCTACCGGCGTTTCTGTTTCAGCCAGCTTCAAGTTATTATCACAACCCGCAAAAATCATTATCAAAGAGCAAATAGCAGAAAAGCAAAAATAAGACGCTCTTACTTTCTTCATATTCCTCATTCCTAATTCCTCATTCCTCATTTTTCTCTCCTTACCGTACCGTAATGGTGATGTTGGTGTTATACAGCCTGCCGTCTTTTTCAACAAACAAGCCTACCGTATACTTTCCGGCTGCCGTACTTGAGAAGATATACGTATTCCCGCTCTGGCCGGTATTCATGCCGTTCAAATGCCACTGTTTGACAACATACCCTGACGTTTGCGCGGTGATGGTCAAAGTTTCACCGGCGTTTAGCGTAGCCGTGCCGCCTGATGTTGTAACAAGGCTGTCCTGTTGATTCACCCAGTAATATTCAATCCTGTATCGCAGAGTAACAGCCAGGCTGTAACTCGCCAAGCCTGTTTCATAGTTGTTGTTTGCCGCCGAGCGGGCGTAGATATAGTAGGTTGTTCCGTCATTAAGTCCGGTGAATGTCGGAGAAGATTGCCAGCCGCTTGAAGGCGCGGCGGAATTTACAGAAATTGCGTATTCGACCTGTTGCCCGTTTGAAGCGGTTACCGGATTAACAGTGATACTGTTTTGGGTTATGGCAGATAATGTCGGGGCGCTGACCGTTGTACCCCTTTCTTTCGCTACATTGACTGTAATATCGCCGCTTGCCGCGTAGTTACCGCTGGAGTCGGTATAGGTTGCGGGGAACGACTGCCCATTACCCGCGTTCAAGCTCGTTGCCGGAGCGTTCCATCCGTAGCCGCTTGGCAGGGTCAGATGTGAAAGCATCAGCACTGGCGCATACGTTGTATTGATTACGGCAAGAGGAACAAAAACAACGCTTGCTTTCGCTACATTGACGGTAATATTGCCGCTTGCCGTCGTGTAGTTACCGCTCGGATCGGTATAGGTTGCGGGGAACGACTGCCCGTTGCCAGCGTTCAAGCTCGTTGCCGGGGCGTTCCATGCGTAGCCTGTAGGCAGGGCCAGGCTTGCAAGAGTCAGCGCGGGTGTATACGTTGTATTGATTGCGGCAGGAGAGCCAAATGTACCGGCAGCTTTATTCACCGTAAAGGTTACGGCATTGCTCCTAACGCTTGCGGTTTTGACCCCGCCGTCTCCGTTGTCGGAGATGGTATTTGCCACTTCCGCGAAATAATAGTAGGTTCCTGCCGTACCAGTGGACGGATTATAGATAGCGGATACAGCCCCGGCAATAACCGTGCCGCCGCTGTTGGATGGGGCGGTGTTGCTATACCACCGGTACGAAAGCGACCCGCTGTCGCTTACGCTTGCCGCCACGGACAGGCTGTGCGAGGCGTTAAAAACCACCGTTGCGGTTGTAGGCTGGGTTGTTATTGCGGGAGTTCGCGCATTAACAAACGTGTTCACCGCCAAGGTCGCGGCATCGCTCCTGACGCTTACAGTTTTGGTTCCGCCGTCTCCGTTATTGTGTATGGTGTTTGTTACTTCCGCGAAATAGTAAAATGTCCCTACCATACTGGTGGGCGGGTTATAATCAGCGGCTGTCGCCCCTGCAATGACCGTGCCGCCGGTGTTTGACGCGCCGGTATTGCTGTACCACCGGTATGAAAGCGATCCGCCGTCGCTTACGCCTGCCGTCACGGACAGGCTGTACGGGGTGTTAATAGTTACCGTTGCGCCTGAGGGTTGGCCTGTTATTGTGGGAGTTTGCGCGTTGACCTGCACACTCACCGTCAAGGTTCCCGCGATCAAGCCTGTTGCAGAGTCCCAGCCGTTTGCCTCCGCTACGTCAAAAGTTACCGTATAGTTTCCTAATTCCATTGGCAACGCTGTTACGCCATTGTAAAAAATCGTTATCGTTCCGGTTGATTTACCCGTTTTCGGCGTTATGGTCACCGGAGTAACGTTTCCCGCCGTCTGCGTCAGGTTCCCGATGGTATAATCGGCGGCTGCGGGGGTTTGGTTCCCAGCAGGGGGTTGATTGGCGGCAGTTATAGTCAGGATTCCGGCATATAATCCGCTTGCCGCATCCCATCCGCTTGCCTCCGCCACGTTAAAAGTTACGTTATAGGTACCGGCTGTCTCTGAAATTGTTCTACTCTTGGTGTAACTTGTGCCGCCTGTCCCTTCATAATAAATGGTTACCTTGCCTCTTGATTTGCCCTGCTTCGGCCTTATAGTCACAGCGGTAACGCTTCCTTCCGTCTGCGCCAGGTTCCCGATGGTATAATCTGCGGCAGTGGGGATCTGGTTGGAGTCGCTGGGATTTTTGCAAGCTGCCAGAGCCAGTCCTATAAAAATGGATACCGCAATAACTGCCCGTTTAATTATTTTCATGTTCAAGACTCCTTATAATGGTAAACAACTACTCGCTTTTAAAATAATGTTCGTTATAAACGATCATACATGATTATAATGTATGCGTAAAGCGTCTCTTATAAATAAAAAAGATCGTTTATAGGATACAAAAATGGATTTGACTCAGCTTTTTATCCATAATCTTAAAAAATGGCGAAAAAATATGGGGCTTTCCCAGGAAAAACTTGCGGAACGATGCAATACATCTCATTCGTACATCAGACAGCTTGAAAGCGGAGTGGGGCACCCTTCGTTTACATTTATCGGGAAAATCGCCGCCGCGCTGAAAATTGAGCCATATCAGTTGTTCTACAATGAGACGGCAAAATCCTACGAAACGGCGCGTACCAAGCACATAGAATCTATAGAACAAAAATTACTGGAAACAGTCTCAAACGATATTCAAATTGCATTTGAAGAACTTAAAAATTACCAAAAAATACAGGAAAATGCCTGACATTATCCGCTCTAATTTCATGCCCGTTTTTTGAAAACATGATATGGCCCGTCTTCTCGCGATGGCTCAGCGCGGGGAAACTTAAACTTTCTTGGTAATAAAATCGCTTCTGAGGCAGCGGGTACAGATTTTTGCCGTGAAAGTAGTGCCCTCAATCTGGGTTTTTACCTTTACCAGATTGGGTTTCCATGTCCGTCTGGTACGGTTTTTGGCATGGCTTACCTTGTTACCTGTTACCGTATGTTTTCCGCAAATATCACATGTCCGCGACATAATATCCTTCCTTCAAAGCCCGTGGGCAATAATGTAATGGCTGTCCATTATTTATACAGAATTATCTCAGGAATGTAAAGCCCTCGTTTCTTAAACTCAGCAGTTTTACTTTTACGAGAAAACCTCTAATAAAAAGGACCTGGAGGCGTCTATCGGAAATAATGGCGTTACGGGCAATTAGTACATTTGATGCCTCCTCTCATTACTTACCCGAATAGCCGTATCCTAATCCTTCCTCTTGTTCTTTTGCAAGACTCCGTACCGGCCTTTTGAATACATGTATCCCCCTATACGGTATCGCGGGAAAGATTTACATGCAAATGGTAT
>Ga0268262_10006554_pt1 | contig 11125 bp, 10 predicted proteins | sample TergutNc150P3_FD_190354 | JGI IMG/M metagenome (GOLD analysis project Ga0268262, IMG submission 190354) | Nasutitermes corniger P3 segment gut microbial community from laboratory colony in Florida, USA - Nc150 P3 (SPAdes) (version 2) | ecosystem: Host-associated > Arthropoda: Insects >...
CCCCCCCAATAAGTTTCCCTTTCAACATTCAACAAAGGAGTTCAATATGAAAACAAATAGACGTTTTCTCTTGGCGGCAATTTTCGGATTTGCCTTGACATTCACCTTTTCTTGCTCATCGGACGATGACGGGGGCGGCGGAGATGAGTGGTATTATGACCCTAACAATGAAAATACTAGATGCCGAAGCGGAGTTGTTGAAGCCAAATGCGGAGATGAATGGTTTAACTCTCAAAAATATCTTTGTCGAGGAGGCGAAGACGAAAATGGAAATTATAATTATTATACCATAACTTATGAGCAAGGTGGTATGGTCCGTTGTGGCAACGGCTATTATAATACCAATTATCCTGATATAAATAGATGTCAAGGCGGAGTTCTTGAACACAAATGCGGTGATGATTGGATTAATCCTAAATATGTTTGTAATAATGGACAACCCACCATAACTTGGAAGCAATATTATGAGCAAAATGGATATGTGCGTTGTAGATAGTTGTGCTACCACCTAAATAAAGCGCAACCCCAATTCATGCCGCCGCCAATGGCGGGCATAGCTACCAGCATACCTGGTTTTAGGCGACCTTGCTGCTCTGCCTCGTAAAGGGCTATTGGTATGGAAGCAGATGAGGTGTTTCCGTATTTATCCACATTCACCATAACTTTTTCTTTTGGCAAACCGAGTCTTTTGCCTACGGATTCTATTATGCGTATATTTGCCTGATGTGGAACAAAAAGGTCTATGTCGTTTAAAGAAAGATTTGCATTTTCCAATGCTTTTTTGGTTATTGTGGCAAGCTCGGAAACAGCCAGCTTGTAAACAGCGGTTCCTTCCATTCTTAAAAAAGCAGCCTCTGCGCCAAGCGTGTTCAAATAGAGAATATTTGCCAAACTTCCATTTGCCGCAAGTGCCGAACCTGCAAACCCTCGCCCATTTTCTTCGCTGGCACTCAACAGAATTGCTCCGGCTCCGTCTCCAAAAAGAACACAGGTGTTGCGGTCGCTCCAGTCCATTATTCTTGAGCTAATTTCTGCACCTATAACAAGAATGTTTTTCGCTTGCCCGCTTTTTAGCATAAGAGCCGCTGTGTTAAGCGCAGGCGGAATAAAACCGCAGGCTGCGGTTATGTCAAAGGCAAAAGCCTTTCCGCAACCGAGCTTTGCTTGTATGTAGCAAGCCAAGGCGGGAAATTGCTTGTCTGGAGACATTGTGCCAGCTATTATGCCGTCTATCTCTTCGGGAGAAATACCTGCTTTTTCAATGGCGTTTTTTGCGGCAAAATAACCTATGTCGGCGGTTAAAATATTTGAATCTTTGATTATGCGCCTTTCGCGAATGCCGGTGTGGCTCGCTATCCATTCATCGTTTGTGTCTAAGCCTTTTTCTTTTGCAAGTTCATCGTTTTTTGCGATATATTCTGGCAAATAAACGCCAACCGATTTTATAATTGCATTCATACTAATTGCCAGCGCTCTCTTTAATTGCCAATAATTTTTCTTGCAATTTTGCAGGAACGCCTGCTATTGCAAATCTATAAGCGGTAAATAGCGAGTGGCGAATGGCTATGGAATCTGCCCTGCCGTGCGTCACTATGCCAACTCCGTTGAGCCCCAGCAGCAAGCCGCCGCCGTGATTGCGGTAGTCCCAAAGCCTATTGAATTCCTTGGATTTTTCTGTGTTCACTTCTCCAAACACCTCGTGGGCAAGCTCGTAAAAACCCTCCATGAGTTTTAAAATTACATTGCCGGTATATCCTGGTGCAACAGCAACATCTGCGTGTCCTATTATAAGGTCTCTGCCTTCAATATTGCCTATGAAATTAAGGGGAGCTTGCTTTAGCAGCTTGTGGGTTTCTTGCAAAACCTCGGTGCCCTTTTTTTCTTCTTCGCCCATGTTCACCAAGCCAACGGTGGGGTTTTTGTAACCCATAACGGCTTCGGCATAAATGCTGCCGCAAAGCGCAAAATCCACTAGGGTAGAGGGTTTCTCGTCCACATTCGCGCCGCAGTCTAAAAGAATTGATTGGCGTTTTGCGGTGGGAACGGCACAAGCAATGGCGGGTCTGGAAATATTAGCCGCACGACCTAAAACCATAAGGCAAGCAGCCATCATAGCTCCCGAATTTCCTGCGCTAACACTTGCCTGAGCAAGACCCTGCTTTTGCACGGCAACACAAGTTACCAACCCAGATTTTTGCTTTTCTTTTATAACTTTGGTTGGAGATTCATCCATCGCTACAAGGTCTGGAGCGTCCACCACGGTTATTGCATCACCGGAATAGCCGTTTTTTTTCAATTCTTCTTCAACTACTTTTTGTGGGCCGCAAAGTACAATATCAAATTCGCGCTCTGGGTCATTTGCAGCCAAAACCGCACCTTTAATAATTTGCTCAGGAGCATTATCGCCGCCCATCGCATCTAGCGCAACTTTTATGCTATGCACTTTCTTTCACCTTCATGCGTTGAACGCCGTTGTAATAGCCACAAGATTCGCAAATTCTGTGCGGACGTTTTATTGCGCCGCATTGCTCGCATTTTGCCATTGCTGGTACGTCTAGGGTGTAAGATTGGTGGCGGCGTTTATCGCGCCTTGCAGTGCTGGTTTTTCTTTTAGGAACAGCCATTTCAAATTCTCCTTACTTTACCGGAATCATAGGCTCCTGAAGTATAATCAGTTGCCTCACGGTTTCGGTTAAATCAACCTCATTTTGACTGGCGGGAACTTTGATTGTGAAAAAATCTTCGCTTCCGTCGTCTTCTTTTTGCTCGGTTATACCCTGTTCCTGAAGCACTAGAACGTCTATTTCTATTTCAAAAGAACGCTCAAAGGGTTCCAGAGTACGGGAACACTCAAACTCTTGCGAACCACTTGCAATTCCCTTAATGGTAAAGCCGCCTTTTTCTCTATTAACGGCAAAATCGCAATTTAACTGCCCCTTTAACCGCAGTTCCTTAAACAACAAGGGTTCATCGTTTTCCAAAAGCGATAAACTCTGTTTTGGCACATTATTAACAAGGCAAATTCGCAATGTTAAGTAAATATAGAAATTTTAGCTTACTTTGTCAAATAATTGCCGTTTTTTACTATATTATCCCTAGCACGGGGGTGCTTTGGTTTCGACAGGATTCCAGAAGCGCTAGTTGCATGCCGAGGTGGGCTGGCCTCGTATAAAAAGCCTAAAAAAGTTAATCGGCAACGATTACGCTCTCGCTGCTTAAGCAGCGACCGAACCTTTCCTCGCTCCTGCCGGGGAAGTAATTTGGACGCAATGCGGGATAGAGTTTTGCGCCTGCCTTAACGCAAAGCTTGAACCTCTAAGGCTAGCTCTTGCTATGCGCCAACCTTTATGGGCGTTTTCAAAAGCGAACCTTTAAATACAAAGGAAACGCATGTATGAGCGAACGCAGAAGGAATCTTGGACAGGGGTTCGACTCCCCTCACCTCCAATATGTTTAGCTATTCGCTAGCAGCTTCTTCGCCTTCTGTTTCTTCACCAGCATCAGGAGTGCTTTTGCCTAACAGGTCGTTTACGTCTATGGTGACGAATTTGTCTTTGGCATCGTAAAGAACCTTAAACCAGTACTTATACCCGCCTCTGCCTGAGCCCCAGCCAACTGTTATGCTACGCTCTTGGGCATTGCTAACAGAGGATGTTTTTAAGCGGGCATCGTCTCCGGTGCAGGCTTTGCCACCGCAACGCGGCAATTTTTGGGAATCTGCCAGCTTTTTTACAAAAGCTTTGGATTTATCCGGGCTTTTCCAGGTGCTATCTACCAAAGCCCATAGCAGATTGTTATTATCGGTGATGTCTTTAACCTGCCCTATCTGGTATTTCGCTTTTTCCTGAATGGGTTTAACGAATTCCTGAGCTTGCTTTGTGGCATTGCCCTTTACCATAAAGACAAGGGCTAAAAGCATCACATTGAGTATGATGGAAGCGATCATCGCGTTTTTTTTATTCATAGAGATAAATATAGAAAATTGTCTGTAATTTTTGGTTTTTTTCGCTGTTCTGGTAAAAAATGCACATTTTTGCAAACAAGTGTTTGCAAAATTGTGCAGATTTTTCAAAATTCGCGGAAAAAAGCCAAAAAATGACAGGGACAATTTTCTATTTTATCAGCAAGCCTTTAGGGAATATTCTTTTTCTACCTTACCCCTATATGAGAATAGCCCTTGAACTTGTGCCTAAAACCCTGGATTCCTTTTTAGAGGAGTCCAAAATGCATATAAATAATTTTCCAAAAATAATCGGTATAAATATTCCTGAGCTTAGGAGCGTTGAAATAAAGAGTTTTGGGGCCTCTGAGCATTTGCTAAAAAATTCTGTGCCGGCAATTCCGCATTTTAGGCTTATAGACCGTACTTTGGAGGATTTGGAGAGGTTAATTGAGAAACTTATTGCTCTTGGTTTAAAACAAACGCTTTTGATAAGCGGAGACCCGCCTCTTGACCCGCAAGGTTTTGTTCCTAGCGGCATAAAAGCGCCGCAGGCTATAAAGCATATAAAAACAAAGTTTCCTCAGTTAAAAGTTTATGCTGGGCAAGACCCTCACCGCCAGTCTTTTAAAAAAGAATTGGATTATTGCAAAGAAAAGCTGGACTGCGGAGCAGATGGTTTTTTCACTCAGCCCTACTTTTCAGAAGGCTTGCTCAATCAATGGCTTGAGCATTTACCCGACACAGAAATGTGGATAGGGCTTAGCCCTGTTACGGTAAAAAGCCGCAATTACTGGGAAACGGTTAATCAAGTGGTGTTTCCACCAAATTTCAAGTTCGATTTAGAGGGGAATTGCATAGTTGATAGGCGGCTCTTAACGCTTATAGAAGCCGCGGGTAAAGATGCTTACTTAATGCCCTTTACAACTTCTACAGACAAATATTTACACGCGCTTAGAATGTTCTGAAAATTATCCGTAAAAACTTCTTTTATCTGGGGCTTTTAGGTAATTTTTTATAACTTTAACATTTTGATGGAATTCAACGGATTCTTTGCGCAGAGAGTTTAGGTGCACTTGTATTATTTTTTGAATGGCTACATTCTGTTTTACAAATAAAGGCGACATATCTTGAACTAAGCGTATTTTTTCGCTCAAAAAAGCCTTGTCTGCTGGCGTTGTAGAGGAGTCTTTTTCCAATGTTTCATAATTGCTGCTTATTGCATTCAGTTCTTGAATGGCAATTCTGGTGGCACGTCCTCTGTCTTCCGTGCATTGAGTTAATTCTGTTGCATAAGCATCCATTCCAATATCTGCGGGAGATAAAGCTTTTATTTTTTCACCATAGTCAAGAACATTCTGGCAAAGTTGCATCGCTGCATCTATTTTTGAAGACAAAGTACTTGCTTCTAGATTCATAATTACCTCTGATTATCCCACCATGCTAACATAGCTACGTGGAGTTCCTGCTGCCAAATTATTTGCTAGCGTTCTGTCTTGGCGAACTTGCCCAAGGGCTTTTTGCCAAGATTCTCTGAGCTGCCCCATCATATCTGCAACTTCCGTGAAGTTTTTGGCAATGTTTTTCATATTGCCCTCGTGAAGGTGGTGGCTATAAAAATCATATAGTCTCCAAAGATTTTTTGCTATTTCGCCGCCTTTTTGCATATCCAAAGCGGTCATAAGCTCGCTTAGTCCAGCCTCTACTTTGTGGCAGGCTTCTGCCTTGCGGGCAAGCTGGCCGGCTTCCAAGGCTTCTTTAGCTATGCCGCACCATTTTATGCAATGGTCGTATATCATTATTATCAGTTGCCCGCGGTCGGCGGTTTCAACAGAGGCTTGGCGATATTGCCCGAGGCCAGATTTAGCATAAGTTGCGTTTTGCATATAAAATCCTTGGTTAAAAATTACTTTTTATTATTGTTGTTGTTCATTGAGCTAATAGCAGATAACATATTTGCGCTTTGAGATTGCAAACTGCCCATGCTCTTTTCAAGTGCGGCAAATTGCTTTACAAGCCTACTCTCATAATTATCTACTCTCCACTGCAATAGGTCAACTCTCTTTTGGATATCTTTAATTCTCTCTTGATATTTATCCTTTGATTGCTGGATAAATCCATCGACCCATGATTCTGGGTCATTTTCTATTCTGTAATAGCCAGTTTTTGCGTGTTCCACAAAGTTTGAAATTTGCCCAGCTATTCCGCGTACAAAAGTAACTTGGGCCATACCATTAGATTGACTAGGCATTTCAATGGAAAGTCCCTTGCTGGTGGTGAAAACATTATTGCCATACCATGTGCCTTTAACTGGTTCAACTAGCTGCCCAGTAGAAGTATACCATTTTTTAATATTGTTTTCTATTACACTGCGGTTGTTTTTATGGTCGAAGTTATAATACCATTCCTTAGTATCATTATCATAGGTATATACACCAGCATCGGAATCTTTGGTGAAACGACCAACGCTGAACCCGGGAGTATCGCTAAAACCGCCAGATGTGAAGAGCCTGCGCACACCTTCAAAATCTGAATTTAAAGCCTTGGTTAATTTTTCTTTGTCAACTTCGTAATATCCCTCTTTGTTCGCAACTATGCCAACGCGGGCTGCTGCTGAATAAGTAGTTTTGTAGCCGTTGTTAAGCATACCAGCTATTTCGTTTATTGTGCTGGAAAACATGCTTCTTAAATTTTCGCGCAAGCTAGAGATGGCAGCATCTCCTGTAAATGCACTAACTACGCGGTTGTTCACTTTTTTGCCAGTTGCTTTGTCGGTTTCTTCCACTACCTCGGCTTTTGAGTTTTCATCTATGAATTTCAATAATTCGTTGAATTCATCAACAAACTCGCTTATTTTGTCTGCAAGGGCACTCATGTCTGGGTCTAAAGTGAGTCTTACAACCTGACCAGGTTCTGTAACTTTTTTTAGACTGAAAGTGGAACCTGCTATGGTTTTGTCATCGTCGTTGCTCTGCGAGCTAACAGACATTCCGTCTAAACTGTAAAAAGCATTTTGTGCTTCAGTTATAATGTTTTCTTTATTAAAAATATTGCGGTTTGCCAAAGTACCCATGTCTTTTTTGACTTGTACAAAAACACCTTCTGTTGATATGGTGCAATTGCCATTAATTATATCACTTGGATCAGATAAAAACGTTCCCATTTGAATTTTAACTTGTTCCAAAAAGGTTTTTTGATTTTCTGGTTTCGCGCGCTCTGTTGCGGTAAGACCACTATTGACATCGGCAGAATTTTGGTCTTTTTTACTTGTAAAATTGGCATCGTCTTCCAAATTTCCTAATATAACTATTTCTCCAGAACCGTTCAACGAGGCTTTAAAGTTTGCGCCGACACCAGCTAAAGTAGTATTTATTTCGTCCAAAACATCGCCTATTTTCCGAGCCTTGCCTGCTCCTGCTTCGTGCCCGTATAAATCAAATGTAACCCACCCAGCCAAAGGCTTTCCATTTGCATCAGTAAGCCCAGAGCCACAATCACCAGGCAAATAAATGCCTATTTTATCGCCATTGGCTAAATGATTTTTATTTAGAGTGGTATTGAGTTCGTCAAAATAGGTATCTTTTGTAGCTGCACCACCACCGAGAGAACTGAGAACAGTCAAGGCATTTCCAGAAGTAGCCTTTTGATCTGTGATATCAATTATACCAAGGTCGCTTAAAAAACTTCTGCCTCTACCAGTTACAGAAGTATTGTCTGACATGTAAAAGGCGTTCGTTCCTGAATCCACCGCAGTTAAAACAATGCGGTTGTCGCCGTTTGACATTGACATTATGCTGGCTCTAACGCCTGTGCCTTCTGCGGCGTTTATTTTGCTCACAATGTCTTTTAAAGTATCGCTGGCATTTATTTTTATTTCAGCTGGTCCTTTTTTTGGGTCGGCTTTTTTAGCAGCTTCGCTGAGAGATAAATATATGGTAATGGGGTCTTCATCATCGCCATTTGCTTTTTTGTCCATTAATCCGAGGTCAGTCATAGATTTGTTTACGGCTGAAAAAGAATTTGAAGCAACTTTTTGTGTGGTTGCAAGTTGGTGAACAATTAATCCATATTGACCTGCTGTTGCACCTTCGCCTCCAGAGATAGTGGCATAATCCTCATAATTGGAAGTAGCTTTAAAAACATTGAAATCTTTTGGCAATTCAAGAGTCTTTGCCTTGGTTTGTATACTCAAAAGCTTGGTTTCAAGTTCTTTGAACTTATCAATTGTGAGCTGAGCATTCTCTTTTTTCTTGACTTCGCGCGTAACCTTAGCCTGCTCAAGCGCCGTGAGCTGTGCTATTATATTATTAGTGTCTAACCCGGACGCTAAACCACCTACTGACATTGCTGGCATAAGGAACCTCTTTTTCGTTAAATCTACATTCTATATCGGCACTATCAAGTGAATCCTTTAGTTTTTAACAAAATAATGGACTTTTAATAGTATATAGGTGACATGCAAAAACTGTGCCAATATCAAAACACATTCACCCTTTCCACCCCATTTGAGTGCATTATGAAAATATACGAATATTCACCTGCGCCTATATCCAAAGGGTTTCTTATGCCAAGGGAATCTAGGCTTATGGTTTTGCGCCAAACGGCATAATTGTCAAAAATGCCTATTTTTCTGCATTTTTTGTCTAAAAGATAAACTCCGTAGTTATTTGCGGCTATTCTGTCTGCTGAACAGAAGTTTTTTTCGGTGCCTGGGATAGAAGACATTGGTTCTAAGTGAATTAAATCACCATTTTTTGAATACATAGCGAGATTTTGAGGTTCTGCAACATAGTATTCGCTGTTGGTTGCTACCAAAGCCAAAACGTTTTGAGAAGATATACTGCTTCTTTTAGAGCAATCTGGTATATTCCAAATTTCCACCCCCGATTTCCCAACGGCAAGCTCATTCCCGCTAACTGCAAAAAATCCGTCTTTGGCATAGCATTGTTCTTTGTCGTCTTTGGTTTTTAAAGCGGCTCCGTCTTGAACATAAAAGCCATTGTTTGCAAAAAGAACATCTTTTGGAAACCCATTAAACCTATATGTATTTTCCAAATTAAAAGCACACTCATATAAATTATCGCGTTTATAGGAATACACATAAGAAAAATCGTCCAAAATATAGAGCTGCTGCCCATTATTTCCAGTTGCCATTTTAACTGCCCTGCCAACATTGGGCAAAAAATCATCAAAAGAACAAGAAGTTCTACCAACCTCTCCGCCGCCCCATTCCGCTCCGCATCCTATTAAGAGCAGTGCTACCAAAAATCTTAATTTATTCATTTTCAACTCTTGGCTTTAAGCGGTTTCCACCAAGCTTCGTTTTCCATATACCACTTAACGGTTTCGGGTAGCCCTGTGCTGAATGTGTATTTCGGTTCCCAGCCTAGTTCTTTGCGAATGCGTGTGGCATCTATGGCGTAGCGCAAATCGTGCCCAAGCCTGTCTGTCACAAATTCAATTTGGGTTTCGTCTTTTCCCATTATTTTAACCAGTTCTTTTGCAATATCTATGTTTTTCCATTCATTACTGCCACCAATATTATATATCCTGCCGGATTCTCCCTTTTCAAGAGCGAGCAAAATTCCGCTGCAATGGTCTTCTACGTGGAGCCAGTCGCGAATGTTCAAGCCTTTGCCATAAACAGGGATTTTTTTGCCCTGCATTAAATTTGTGACCGCAAGGGGTATCAGTTTTTCGGGAAATTGGTAGGGTCCATAGTTATTTGAGCAACGGGTGATAACGGTATCTAGCTTGTAGGTTTCGTGCCAAGCCCGCACCAGAAGGTCTGCGCCTGCTTTTGAGGCGCTATAGGGGCTGTTGGCGGCAAGGGGAGTGTCTTCGGTGAAATAGCCTGTGCTGCCGAGCGTTCCATAAACTTCGTCTGTGCTAACCTGCAAATGCCTTATGTCCTTTTCTTTTGCATATTTAAGCAAATTTAATGTTCCTTCCACATTTGTGCGGACAAATACGCCGGGGTTTTTTATGGAATTATCAACATGTGATTCAGCCGCAAAATGCACAATGGCATCTGGTTTGCTTGGCAGCAAATCGCCTGCTGCGAAAATATCCTGTTCCTTTGTTATATCTCCTTTGAAAAACTTATAATGCGGGTTGTTTTCTGCATCTTTTAGATTCTCTATGTTGCCGGCATAAGTTAGGGCATCTAAATTCACTATATTCCAATTTGGCATTTCCCTCAAAACGAACCGCACAAAATTTGTCCCTATAAACCCGCAGCAACCAGTTGCTAGAATATTCATAAGGGGTAATTTAGAATTTTCTATATTAATTACCATATACCAATGGGGGGTTTATGAAGCGTTTTTTAGGTGTTTTCGCCGTTTTAGGTTCTCTTCTTGTTTTTGCTTGTTCAAGCAAAGATAATCAAGTAGAAGAGCCTTCATCATCTTCTGAAATTTTATCCTCTTCGGAAGTTTCATCTTCATCAGAGGTTTCGTCTTCATCGGAATATTCGTCTTCTTCTGAAGAACTTGATTTGTCCAGCAGTTCTGATGAGGCTTCCAGCTCTAGCTCAGATATTAGCAGCAGTTCCGCTGAGGAATATGTTAGTAGTTCCAGCTTGGCAAAGAGCAGCAGTTCCGCTGTTGCGGTAAGCAGTTCCAGCTCGGCAAAGAGCAGCAGTTCTGCTGTTGCTGTAAGCAGTTCTGGCGTGGCAAAGAGCAGTAGCAGTTCTGCTGTAGTGGTAAGCAGTTCTTCTGCGGTGGTAGCAGATCCAAAAGAGAATTTTCATATTTATCTGGCTTTTGGGCAGTCAAATATGGAAGGGCAAAATCCAAATTATGCTAGTGATTTTACCAGTGCCGCTGCGAAATATAAGCAAAATGTGAATAAGCGTTTTAGAGTTATGACTGCAGTAGCCGGAAGCTATAAACTCGCCAGCGGAAGCGAACAGCGCGCTCAGGGACAATGGTACACGGCTGTGCCTCCTATCATAAGAAATAACCTTGGGCTAAGCCCAGCCGATTTTTTTGGCAGAACCTTGGTTGCAGGGATACCTGACACAAATATAAAAATAGGAGTTATAGCTGTTGCCGTTGCAGGAGCCGCTATAGAGGGTTTGGAAAAAGTAAATGGAGCGAATACCTATTACAACAATCAGCAAGATTTTATGAAACAAATTGCCAAAACCTACGACAACAATCCATACAACCGCCTTATAAC
>Ga0268262_10006555_pt1 | contig 11125 bp, 5 predicted proteins | sample TergutNc150P3_FD_190354 | JGI IMG/M metagenome (GOLD analysis project Ga0268262, IMG submission 190354) | Nasutitermes corniger P3 segment gut microbial community from laboratory colony in Florida, USA - Nc150 P3 (SPAdes) (version 2) | ecosystem: Host-associated > Arthropoda: Insects > Digestive...
GGAGTGGGAATTTTTCGTTATATTGTGCTATAATATAGAAGGTATAGAAAATGACCGATAATTTTAGTATATTTTAATAGGAATCCCTAGCGCTGATGAAGAAAGTCGCAGTTTTTTTTGTTTTATTATTAATTCTCGCAAACGCCTTATGGGGACAGGCTGAATTTACATGGACTGGTAATGCCGGTAATAATGATTGGGAAACTCCGGGGAATTGGACAGTCACAGGCGGAACCCCAAATCCTGCATATCCAGGCGGCGGCGGTCGAAATAATGATAGTGTAATTATTACAAATAATATCTGGTCTCCCGGTATACAATTATCCAATGATATAACGATTAAAAATTTTACAATTCAGAGCGGGCAAGTATATATTAATATAAATGGTCATAACCTAACTGTTACAGATCAAACGGTATTAGGTGGTCTTATATTTGTTCGCCCGCCCGGTACTACTACTTCTTCTTCTATGAACATCACAAATTTAACTGTAGCAAGCGGTAATGCAGTGGGAATATCTGATGGCGCTAATATCAGTAATGTTAGAATGAACGGCGCATTGGTAACAATGGATCCATATTATACTAATGGAGCAATCACCTTGGATCCGGTAACAGGTGATATTGGCAATATAACCGCAGGTAATAGACCTGTTATAGTAAATATTCCAGACGGCGCAGGTCCTTTAAGTATAGGCGATATTGATTCTGCCAAAAATATTACAGTAAACGCAGGCGTAGGCAGTAATGTGGATATTGGCGACATTTCATCCGATGGAAATGTCACAATTAACGCAGGCGCAGGCAGTAATGTGGATATTGGTGACATTTCATCCGAGGGAAATGTTACAATTAACGCCGGTACAGGCAGTAACGTAGATATTTCTGATATTGAAGCCGGTGGAACTGTTTCAATACCCGGCGGCGGAAATGTTGTTATAGAGAAACCCGGCACAAATAACTTTATTTGGAATGGTTCAGTTTCCAGTGATTGGACAGATAACGATAACTGGGAAGATAATAATGCTCCCGGTAATGGAAGTTCATCATCAAGAATAACTATTCATAGCGGAGGACATTCACCGATATTTTCCGGTGCAACTTTAACATGTGATACTTTGTTAATTCAAACAGGCGCAAGCCTTGATATGGGCGCATATAATCTTACCGTAAAAACACTTACAAATAACGGCAATTTGATTTTAACGGGAAATGCAGGGCAATCAGTAAGCATCACGCCGCCTGCTCCGGTAAATGGAACAGTAACATACACCGCCGGCGGTACAAATTTTGCCGGATTAACTTCTTTTAATAATTTAACAATAAAAGACGGAAACAGAACCGTAGGAACGATAACAGTAAGTGAAGATTTCAGATTGGAAGACGGTTCGTTAAGCGCTACATCGGTTACTGTTAGCGGAACAAGTTTTATAGCGGAAAATGTTACTACTACGGCAGCGCAAACTTACACAGGAGCGGTAACTCTTGGCGGTACAGGAACTTTGATAACATTAGCCGGCGCAACGGTAACGCTTGGGCATATTACCGGTGGCGGAAAATCATTAACAATAACAGGCAACGGAGTATTAAACGGCGGAAGCGGTATTAACGCATTAACCGTAAGTGGAACCAACGGAAATTTCACGTTACATAATAACCCTTTAAGTTCAGCGACAGTTAATATTACAGGAACAAGTTCTATAGCGGAAAATATTACCACAACAGGAGCTAATCCTGTAAGCACGCCAACTTATGCGCAATACTACGGCGGAGCGGTAACGCTTGGCGATGATGTAACATTTACAGGAATTGCGGGCAGTACGGTATATTTTAACAGTACTGTAAACGGAACAACATCCGCAAGGGATTTGACAGTTGCAACCGCAAATGCGGTTTTTAACGGTGCGGTAACAACATTAATAAAAGACATTCTTGTAAATGGAACTTCTGATATTAACGCGAATATTACAACCACAGGAACGCAAACATATACGGGAGCGGTAACGCTCGGCGGTACAGGTACCCGAACATTAATAGGCACAACTGTAACGCTTGGACAATTTACAGGTCCGGGAACAGGGCTTTCGTTAACAATAACAGGCAACGGCGTATTAAACGGCGGAAGCGGTATTGGCGCTTTATCAGTCAGCGGAAATTTTACGTTAAATAACAATCCTTTAAGTTCAACAACAGTTAATGTTACCGGAACTTCCAATATTAACGCAGATATTACAACCACAGGAACGCAAACTTATACGGGAGCGGTAACGCTTGGCGGTACAGGTCCTCGAACATTAACAGGCACAACTGTAACGCTTGGACAATTTACAGGTCCGGGAACAGGGCTTTCGTTAACAATAACAGGCAACGGCGTATTAAACGGCGGAAGCGGTATTAACAATTTATCTGTTAGCGGAACCGCTACTATTAATCAAGATATTACAACCACAGGAACGCAAACATATACGGGAGCGGTAACGCTCGGCGGTACGGGAGCTTTACGAACATTAACAGGCACAACTGTAACGCTTGGACAAATAATTACCGGAAATACAAATTCGCTGACAATAGCAGGTAATGGTATTTTAGACGGCGGAAGCGGTATTGGCGCTTTATCGGTCAGCGGAAATTTTACGTTAAATAACAATCCTTTAAGTTCAACAACAGTTAATGTTACCGGAACTTCCGCCATTGAAGCTAATATTTCAACTACAGGGAATCAATCTTATACAGGAGCCGTAACGCTTACCGGAACAAGAACTCTAACCGCTTCCGGCGGAAGCATTACCGCCGCCGGTGTTGTAAGCGGTACGGATGTTACTGTTAACGCCCTGCATGGAATATCGCTGTCTGGGGCGAACGCGTTAAGCGGTAACATAACTCTGAATAATACTCAATCGGGAACCGCCGTTAATGATATTGTTTTTACCAATGTTTCCACGCCAATTAATTTGTCAGCAAGAAATAATGCCGCTAACGGAAATATAAATATTAAGCAAACAGGAGCTTTATCAATAACTTCGCTCCAAACAGTTGCCAACGGCGGTATTTCCATAGAAGCTACGGGAGCGGTAACTCAAACCGGAACTATAACAACGGGAACTTTAACGCTTGCCGGAACGGGAAGTTATGAATTAAATTTCGTAAATAATAGCGCGTCTACTCTTAAAACAACAACTCCAAATCCTTCAAGCATTGAATATACAAATAATAATACGGCTTTAACTCTTGGCGCATTGCAGGCGGGAACAATAACTATCATTACCGGAAGCGGACTTACTCAAACTGCGGCGACAATAATCAATACAAACAATTTAACGGTAACAGCCGGAACGTCTATTACGCTTGGCGAAGATAACAACGCAAAAAATGTAAGTTTGGAAAGTAAAGCTTCATCTGCCGCTCAGGGGAATGTTACTTACAATAGCAATGTAGGAGCGGCAAATACGCTTAAAATAACAAAGGCAGATACGCTTGGAAATATAACAATAACGGAAAACGCCGGAGTACTTGATATTGATGCTATTACCAGAGGCGCCGCTGTCAATTTACAAGCGGAAAGAAATATAAATACCAAAGACATAACGGGTTTAGGTTCAGGTCATGCAAGTTTGGAATCGATTAACGGAGATATAACCGTTGACGGAAATATAACTTTTAATTCCCCCGGTAATACGGCAAATAAAGTAACGCTGACAGCCGGAGGGAAAATATCGGTTAGTGGTCATATTTTCGCATATCAGCTAACAGCGAAAGCCATCAGTACAGTAACAGTAAACAGCGTTACAATATCGTCAAATACGGGAAATGAAGGCGAAAATGCGGCTATTTATATTGAAGCTAGTACGTTTGCCGTAACAGCGACAGCGCCGAATTCCATTGTTCCCGGCGGAACAAACGGACAGCTTTGTTTGATATTAAATAATACATGGACAGATACTTACGACGTTGTTGATGGAGTGGAGAATGTTCGTTGGCATCAACATATTACGGTTAATTTAGCAGGAATGCATCTGCTTTATGGGGAAGATGATCCTACGTTGGTTGTCGCCGGTACTTATGTATATGTTTCGGATAACAATGTTCAAACAACTTTTGTTCTTGAAGCAGGTAAACATGTCTACATAAATAAAGTTTCTTCAAATCATACGTCAGGTTTGACATTTGAGACAAAGGGCGCAGGAACTATTGAGTTCCATGGAACAAATACATTTAAAAAGATTACGCTTAAAACCGACAGCGGCGGCGGTATTAAATTTGTCGACACCGATATAAAAGTTACCGACGGTTTTGAGTTAACCCATAATGAAAAATTAACGCTGGATTCAGGCGACAGCAGTATAGAAGCCGCAAAAATTACACTTAACAATATTATTGCGGCAGGCAATGAAAATTTATCGCTTAAAACGACATTGGGAGATATTAATATTAACGGAACTGTTGGAATCTCAAGCGCTCGTGTCGGCGATATTACTCTGAATAGCAAAGATAAAGTCAGTATACTAGGGGCTTTATTCGCAAACCGTCTTGGCGTAACAAGCGCCGGAATAATTAATATTGGCGCTAATATTAATACAATCGAAAGTAATCCCGCAACTGCGCCGGCTTATGCGCAATACTACAGCGGAGCGGTAACGCTTAGCAGTGATGTAACATTTACAGGACTTGCGGGCAGTACGGTATTTTTTAACAGCGCTGTAAACGGAACAACATCCGCAAGGGATTTAACGGTTACAACCGCAAATGTAGTTTTTAACGGCGCGGTAGGTTCAGCGTTAATAAGAAACGTGACAGTAAATACGGGGACTGCTGCTATTAACCAAAATATTACAACCACAGGAACGCAAACATATACAGGAGCGGTAACGCTTGGCGGCGCGGGAATTCGAATATTAGAAGGTACAACCGTAACGCTTGGAGTTATTGACGGAAATAACCATTCATTAACAATAACAGGCAACGGTGTACTAAATGGCGGAAGCGGTATTAACGCTTTATCTGTCAGCGGAACAAGTAATATAGCTGAAGATATTACCACTACGGGAAATCAAATTTATACAGGAGCGGCAACGCTCGGCGGTGCAGGTAAACGTACAATATCTTCAAGCGGCAATATTCAATTTCATGATACATTAACTTCATCAAACGAAATAGAACTGTTCGCCGTGAATATAACCATTAGCGGCAAAACAACCGCCAAGCAATTAATAGCGAAAGCTCCAAGCGGTACTGTGTCAGTTAATGAAATAGCGATATCTTTAACAACCTACGGAAATGAAGGTGAAAATGCCGCAATTTATATTGTTGCCGATAGATTTGTTGTGACGACAGCAACGCCGAATTCCATTGTTCCCGGCGGCAGAGGAACGCAATGGGGACAACTTTGTTTAAATTTACAGAACGAATGGACAGGTCCTTACGATGTTGTTGATGGAGATGAGGATGAAGACGATGAAGCGCCAAGCGCATTAACAGGTTTTCGCTGGCATCAGCATTTTCCGGGTAGCGCCGCAACAGGAAAAATACTCTACAGCTTTTATGAAGATTCAACCGGAAACGGCATATTGGACAGAATAAGGGTGCAGACCAATAAAGTTTTAAACGCTAATTTTACCGATTTTCACGTAACTGTAACCGGATATGTGATTGACATAGATAAAGGCGTTAATGGATTTCAAATGGTCAACGTAATTACCGGAAAAACAACTTTCGATAATGATTCTTTTTATATTTATTTGAAAGAGAAACTTGAATTAGACGGCGACAGTAAACCGAAATGGAGTATTACAAGAAATACCACGCTTATGTACGCAGCAGGCGCAATAGATGAGCCAATGGTTAATCAGAGCGAAATGAAATACATTGACACCATTCCTCCTCGTATAGCGTATACCATTACCCTTCCTAAACATTCGGAAACTTATGTGTATATATCTGAACCTGTGTCGGTTGATCCTTCGGGTAATGTTTCCGCTTCATTTGACGGAGTTTCTCCTGTTGACGCTAAATCTACAGTTGCAAATCATGGATATCTTTTTATTCATTCAAACTCTTATGAAGCGAGTGAGCTTGCGTTGTTACCTGATATTTATAATGACACAACATCAACTGCGGGTAATGGTTATTTCCAAATGGAAAATATAATTGATAAAGAAAATGAACCGGACTGGAACGAGATTGATTCTAAATATCCCCCAAAATTCCCTCTTAACTGGGGCTATACGGAATACGCAAAAGTAGTTGACGATACACACGTAACAAGCGCAAGCGGTCCTATTTCTTTTACAGATGTTTTTGTACCGCCGAATAAATTACTTACTGTCGATATGATGACAAAGCTTGCCGATGATCAGGGAGATCAGGTTACGCCGGATACAAGCGGTCCTGTAACGCGCCGTGTTACCGATGTGCTGGTTTCGATGATTCCCAATGCCGCCGGTGATAATTATTTCGCATGGCCTATATTTGCAAAACCGTTAGGCGACGATAGCAGTATTATGGAATTTGACGGAACAAGTGATATTGAAAAAGACTCTATCGAAAAAAACGGCATAGAGATGCAAGTGCGTATAAATAATAATCTGACAACAGTTCCGCAGCTTTTCTGGACAACAAAAGGTATTCCGGCTAATAGGCGAAATCCAAAAGAAGCAAGCGACTCTAAAAAAATCGGCGGATTATGGCTGTCTGACGAATTAAACAACCTTACTAATCCTGTTTTGTATCATTATGTTCCTTTATCAAGCGGAATTAATAAAGAAGAAACACCAATTAATATTTCACAGTCGCTGTTTAATTATGATATAAAAGCTAATAACCTTGCAAACAGCGGAGCGAAATTTGAATTTATTTTCCGTTTTTCTACCTCCGATATGTTTATCGCGCGTCTTGACGCAAAACAAGGTGCGATTCCCGCAAACTGGTATGCGCTTGTCCGTCCGTTCGGATTTAACATTCAAGGTATACGCTATCAGCGCGGCGGCGTTACTGTCTTAAATAATGTTATCAACTCGGACAATAAAGAAACCGCTATTATACGTTCTGAACTGATGCGCTCCGGCAGAGTAACAATTCAAATTTATACTCTGGACGGAACATTGGTTAAGTCCATCAGGCGAAATGAACAGCGGGAAGCGGGCGCTTATGTTGACACATGGGACGGTTCCAATAACGGCGGAAGGGCGGTGGCTCGCGGTATGTACTTTGTCCGTGTTGTCGGTCCCGATATCGACGAAATCAGAAAGATAATGGTTGTTAAATAATGCCGGATAGCGACAGCAAGAAAAGCGTCCGCTGCGCATTTACGGCGATTATCGGTCGTCCAAGCGTAGGAAAATCCACTCTCCTTAACAAAATGTGCGGCGAGAAAGTCGCTATTGTAAGCAAAGTGCCGCAAACGACACGTAACGCTATTCGGGGAATAGTGAACCGTGAAGAAGGGCAGCTCATTTTTGTTGATACTCCCGGACGGCACTCCAGCGAAAAAAAAATGAATAAAAAACTGATGGATGTTTCCACCCGCGCTTTAACGGATAGCGAACTTGTTCTGTATGTTTTGGATGCCGTTCGCGCTCCCGGGGCGGAAGAAGAGGAAATCGCCGCCCTTCTTGCCCCGTTATCCGCAAAAACAATCATCGCCGTGAACAAAATGGACGCTAACGGCTCGGACTTTAACCGAGCGAAAGAATTTATAACCTTGCGTATGCCGTCCGTCGCAAGCGAACGTATTTTTGCTGTTTCCGCCGAAACAGGTTCGGGTGTAGACGAGCTTCTTTGCGCCTTGTTCGCTCTCGCCCCCGAAGGTCAGCCGCTATACGGCGATGAATACTATACGGATCAAGACACAGGTTTTCGCATAGCGGAAATTATCCGAGAGCAGGCGATTAATCGTCTGTTTCAGGAATTGCCCCATTCGCTGTATGTCGATATCGCCGACATGGAGTTTAAGGATGAAAAACTTTGGGTAAGGGCGTTTATAATAGTAGAACGTGAATCGCAGAAAGGAATGGTAGTCGGCAAGGGCGGCGAAATGATCAAGGCAATCCGCCTTGCAGCGTTAAAAGAATTAAAAAAAATATTCGATTGGAAAATAGATCTTGATCTGCGTGTCAAAACCGGCAAAGACTGGCGGCACAATGATCATACTCTTAGAAAAATAATAGACTAAAGATATCTACCACGAACCACACGAATACTCACGAACTTTTAGTCCGAAATCTTGTCGTTATTCGTGTTGGTTCGTGTGGTTCGTGGTTTAGAATTCTTGGGGAACAAGTTACTTCAAAAATTTATTTATTTCGGCGAGTAATTCATCGAAGGTGTCCACGCATTTAAGATCGGAACAGTCTTTGCGGATTTGTTCGGGGGCTCGGAAGAGACAGCCGCCGTCGGCTTCTCGGATCATTGCTAGGTCGTTGAATGAGTCGCCTGCGGCGAAGATACGCATGTTTATCGACTTCATCGCTTTTACAGCTTCTTTTTTGCCGTTTTGCTGACGTAAATGAAAACCCGTAACAGTTCCGTCTTTGTCGGCTTCCAGTGAGTTGCAAAAGAGGGTAGGGTACGACAGTTTAGCCATGAGCGGTTTTGCGAATTGTTCAAAAGTGTCCGACAAAATTATCAGTTGGGCTTTTTCACGCAAGGCGTTGGTAAACTCGATTGCGCCGGGTAAGGGATCCATACCGGAAATAACTTTTTGAATATCGGGGAGTTTTAAGTTGTTTTTTTTAAGCAGATCGATGCGGAAATTCATCAATTTGTTGTAATCAGGCTCGTCTCTTGTCGTTCTGCGTAATTCGCTGATGCCTGTCGCTTCGGAAAAAGCAATCCAAATTTCGGGGACAAGGACACCTTCAAGATCAAGACATACCAAGTTCATGCGAGTATAATAGCATAAGGAATAAATTGTTTCCATAGTGTCAGGAGAGAAAATGACAAACTTGAAAATCCGCAATCCTTTTAACGCTCCCGTTTATTACGAGGAAACTGTTTCCAGTACTATGGATGTTTCTCGTAAATTGGCGCAGGAAAACTGTCCGCACGGCAGTGTGATTTTGGCGGATTTTCAGTCGCAGGGACGGGGGCGCAAACAGGATCGCCGATGGGAAATGGAGCGAGGGGAAAATTTGTCTTTTACAATACTGCTTAGGTTTGCAAGTATTGAGGATATTCCGTCCGCTCTTACGTTGAGGGCGGGGCTTGCCGTCTGTCTTGCCGTCGAAGATTTTGCGCCGAGTTTGCAAAACTCATGTTTGGTTAAATGGCCTAACGATATACTGATTAAATCCGCTCACGGAGAAAGTTATAAAAAAGCGGTCGGAATTCTCTGCGAAGCGGACGGCGGAAACGTTCATTTAGGAATTGGTATAAATACGGCGCAAAAAGATTTTCCTTCTCACCTTAAAGATAAAGCCGTAAGTATCGCTCTTGCCGCAGAAAGAGACATTTCGCAAGAGGAACGTTATACGTTATTGGAAAATATTTTATCCCGCCTTTACAATGAATTGACTGCGGCGAATAACTGGAAACAGCGTCTTGAACAAAAATTGTATAAAAAAAATGAACAAGTTTTATTTATCGAAGGAGCCGCAGGTTCAGGCAAAGAGGTCAGAGGGCGTCTTGACGGTATTACGGACATAGGCGAGATTTTGATAACGCCCGACGGCGAAAAAGAGGCGAGAGCGTTTATTACAGGCGAACTGGTTTTTATTAATCAAATATGTTAAAGTGAGATAACAAAGGTAATTTATGAATAGGAAAATAATTTACTGTCTTTTGTTGATAATAGCCGCAGTTTTCTCATCGTGTTCAAAGACGAAGGAAACACTGCAAGCGGTAAATTATGCTGATGATAATGATTTTGAAATAATAAACAACGGAGAATCGGTTATAATCAGCGGTTATATAGGCTCAAAAACAATAGTCAATATTCCGCCCGTGATACAAGGTAAGCCTGTTATTGGAATAGGGAAAGGTGCTTTTGAAAGAAAAACTGATATTACCGAAGTAACTATACCGAAAGGCGTTATCAGTATTGGAGAGGAAGCTTTTGCCCTTTGTGAAAGCCTTGCCATTATTAATATACCTAATAGCGTAACTATCATAGAAGACCAAGCTTTTATATATTGTTGCCTTAATAGCGTAACCATACCCGAAAATGTTATCAGTATTGGATGGTTGGCTTTTGCCTTCAACAAATTTATCAATGTAAATATACCATACAGCGTAATTGATATTAGGGAGCGGGCTTTTTGGGGTGATAACCTTGTCAAAATAAATGTTGATAAAAACAATACGGCATATAGTTCTGATAACGGTATACTTTATAACAAGAATAAAACCATATTGCTCCAATACCCGGCAGGAAAAACCAACAGTTCTTTTACCATACCGAACAGCGTAACCAACATTGGGGATTATTCTTTTTTTGCATGCAAAAATCTTGAAAGTATAACCATACCTGACAATGTAATTGATATTGAGTTTTATGCTTTTGGACAATGTGACAAAATCAAAAGTATAACTATAGGAAACAGTGTTCAAAGCATTGGGGCTTATGCTTTTCGAGATTGTAATCTTACCGGCATAATCATACCGAACAGTGTAACCAGTATAGGGAAATACGCTTTTGAATATTGCGGGCTTACCAAAGTAGTCTTTGAACGTAATTTTGACTGGGATTGTTCCGAGTATGCTTTTTACGGCGATTTGCTGGATAAATATTCTGAACACGGCAGAGGAACATATATCACAAAAAATCCGGGAACAAGAGCGACATGGGAATACAGAGGGGATTTATGAGACACGCAATCCCCTCTAGCCTTTGCGGTTAAAAATTCTTCCCTCTCTTCCTTTGTGTGAACTCTTAACCAAAATACCTCTTAGCGTTCCCAAATGAAATATCACGAACAATTTGCTCCAATTTCTGCGTATCATTCGGGTACTCGCCGTTTTCTACCCACTTGCCGATTAAGTTGCACATAATGCGGCGAAAGTATTCATGGCGGGGGTAGGAGAGGAAACTTCTGCTGTCTGTAAGCATTCCCACAAAGGCGGGTAACATTCCCAAATTGGCAAGGACATGAAGCTGTTCTTCCATGCCGTCCCTGTTGTCGCAGAACCACCA
>Ga0268262_10006556_pt1 | contig 11125 bp, 12 predicted proteins | sample TergutNc150P3_FD_190354 | JGI IMG/M metagenome (GOLD analysis project Ga0268262, IMG submission 190354) | Nasutitermes corniger P3 segment gut microbial community from laboratory colony in Florida, USA - Nc150 P3 (SPAdes) (version 2) | ecosystem: Host-associated > Arthropoda: Insects >...
TGAGTTCATCAAAGCCTCGAAGAATCGACTTGAAATGACCGAATGAAGCCACCAGTTTATACATATCGTTGCTGATTTGCTTTCGCACGGCAATGCCGCCAATAGGCGCATTCGGATTTTTATCATCAGGCGGGTCTCCAATGAACGTCCAGTTATCCGCCCTCCATTCAAAAGCGTCCCGCGTGAAGGCCGATCCTGTGGCCTTGGTATAGCTATTCTGGAATTCTTGATATAGAGCGTCTTGTTCTTGATCACTTAAATCGCGTATATAAAATTCTTTTTCGTACATACTTTTAGGCTCAAATCGTGATGCGCTTAAGTCCTCTCTAATTAAATTTTCAATGGAGGGAACTCCCTCGCTGAAGAGTATCACCGGACTATTCTTTGTGAAGGACTCCTGTTGCGAACCATCGTCATCATCCCAGTCATCCGTATCCGCATCGATATCGTCCTGTGTTATGCCAACTTGACGTTTGTTTTTCCGAGTTGACGGATTTAACAATACCGGCTTCGGGCCAATCCCTCGCTTATACTTCATTTCGGCAGATGTTAACGCAAGGAAATCCTTCATGTATTCGCCAGATATGATGCCATTAATCAATGAGGCAATATCGTTATATTTCGGGGTCTTTTTATCGGGGCCGGGGAGTAAAAGAACCTGCCCGTCAATTGCAAATTGCTTATTTTTGTATACAAATATTGGCTTGCCTTTGAATTCCCATTTGGCATTCTTTCCCCAAGTAAAGTTGTCCAGATAAAGAATACCGTTTTCGTAGACCCCTTCAAAGTTTCCTTCACGGTAATTACCGCCTTTGAAAATTCCATTGAAAACATTATTTTTATTGAAAACATTACCGCCAATAACAGATGTAATTTTATCCCATACGTCAAAGTAAACCGATCCTGTCCGAAGTTCGCCTTTGAGAACAGTTATTTTTGTATTATCTACTTCGATGACCGGGTCATCCTTCCAAGTAATTTTATTCCCAACATTGAATAACCACGGGTAAGTGGCCTTAAACTCGGCAAAGCCAACATGGACATTTTTAGCTCCCCGCCAATTATCTTGAATATAGAAATTAATTACTTTAAAGGCAAGTTTATGTTTGATAGCCTCGGCTAAGGATGTCGCGTCATCTACCCCTGCCAATCCCCCCTGCTGAGTTGTTGCAATTCCCGATTTTAAATTGGCAAGGAATACGTCAGGAGATTCCTCTCCGATCTTATAAATTTTTCCGTTGTATTTTACAGAGCAAGTTAACGATTTTTCAAGAACACGTTTCGCTTGCGGCCCCCATGTCACTTTACCATCGAAGTCAATCAAGCCGCCACGAAAAACGCCATTAAATGTGCCTCTTTTGAATATACCCCCAATCATAATTCCTGTAAATTCATCTCCGTCAAAAGTACCTGATCGGAAAATTGGCATATCGTCAACGTTAACCCCTAACGCCCTTCCGATGACATTGAGTTCTTTGATGACGTTATTCGGCGATCCGAAATAATGCACATTACAAATGCCCTTTATCCAATCACCGCCGAAAATATAATCTTTCTTATTTTTACCAAAGGCCACATCAAGCCCTCGGAAATAGTTCATCGCGCTGGTTGTCCACGGAAACTCGCTTTTCACGAAGCTGACCGCCGCTGTTTCTTTTATCGTATATAAATCTTCTATAAAAACTTCATCAAAGCTGTTTGTCCCTCTAGGAACACCGGCCGCCGCAAGGAAGTCCTTAATAGCCCCCTGCAAACCCGTAGCCGATACGTTACTGCCTACCAACTTCCACGGTAAAATAAAAGCACGGGGATCGCCGGGATGTTGCCAATCCATAATGCAATACTGAAGCGGTTTAACTTGATTGAGAGCATCCTTTTTTATAAAAAGGACATTCCCGTCATGGTTGCCGCTGAAGGCAATGCCGAGAACTTTTTTATTCCGATATAAATCTTTGACGATGTCATTACCAGAACAAGAATAATAATCCTGTTGCAGATCATAAGGCATCTGCGGAGTTCCCGGTTTGCTTTGGGACATTTTCTTGATGATGTCTTGATATTTTCCGTGGCTATCCCACAATTCTTCCCATATCATTAATGCACGGTCAGCGGATAACTTCGGATACTTGAAAGTTTGCTCCAAATCATCCGAAAGAACTTCAATCATTTTTGGCATACCGCCTACGGTGTATAATCCGTATTTAACGCATTGATCCACTAAAGTATATGCGCTACCGTACATTTTTTTGGCAACACGATAATCAAAAATAAGAATGCCCTTGGCGGGAGTCCGATACTTAATAATGGCGTTCCCATAGTTGTCCATGTATCCATTACCCTTGCCGCCGAACTGACTGAGCCAGTCTCCTGTTGAATAAAGCCCAACGCCGTACATAGCCCCGTTTCCGGGTTTGAATCCTGACTTGAGAAGGTCTTCGACATAATCTACTAAACTTTGTTTATCACGAGGATTATCCGCTCTGTTACCTGTTCGGTGGTAAGAGTCTATGTAGCTGTTGCCGTAACCTTCGCCAACTACGCCTTCATTTAAATGTAATAATTCATCTTGTCTCATATATTACACCCTCGTTGCGTTTAACTTTGCTTTCAGATACGAATTGAAAAAACCATCAAAATTGGTTCCTTTACCTTTATAAAACCACCAATTTTCCAAAGCATCATTATACGCACGGAATGAAACATAGGCAGTTCTATCTTGTCCTTTAGCTTTTCGTTTTAAGGAAGCCTTCCAGAAAAGATTGAATATTTTAGCTTTATCGTCTACAGTTATAACATCGCTAAATTCAGGATAGAGATTCTCCATATTATCAGCGATAATCGCCATAACTTCTTCATCAGTGAAATTGTATTCAACAGAAATATAACGGGATTTCATAGCACCTGATGAATCGTTGAGCCACTGGTCAGGATTAACGTTACTAAGCCAGATAAATTTACATTTAATTTCGTAATCGCCCGCTTCGGGTTCCTCAGCGGTTTTTGTACGACCTGGAGGATATTCCACTTGAAGATGTCGCCCCCATTTTGGATCATGTTCAAGAACCTGCTTCCAAGTATTCATATTACCTTCTTTAAAAATATTGTCATTATCATTAATAACTAAAAATTCTTTTTTAGCATTATCGATGATCCATTTCTGTAAGCTACCTTCCCGACAGTTATTAAGTGACTGCGGAATAAAAAGAAAATGCTCGCCTAGTGAAAGACCAAGCTCTTCCATTGTATCTTTCAACGTACGGGTTTTTCCTATACCACCACGGCCCCAAATGACTGCCATTGTTTCGCCATAGTCCCCCATTTCAAAAAGTTTATTAATTGAATCTTTCATGGCGGCCATTTGCGCCAACGGGCCTTTTTTATTATTCATCATCGCCGTCTGAATTTGAACAAAAGTAACTTTCTCATCATAGGCATCCGAAAGATCAATCGGGGTTTCCGCGCCGGCGGCAGTCCCTTTAACAACCGCCACGGAAGGAACAATTTGTATGGCCTTAGCCGCCCCGCCAGCATTTGCCCCAAGAACGGAAGGATTTTGCTTAATCAGGGACTTTGTATTGGACACCACGGCAATGGTAGTCAATACCGGATTTCCAGAATACTTAGCTCCATTCACCTGATTGCTTTTGATCCACGGCCCGATGGCTTTGAAATATTGATTAGGGTCAATCGCCCCTGTACTCCAGTTCTTTTGCCAACCAGGGTCTTGGGAAAGAAAGGCCGTAATAAACACTTTCAATTCATTGGAATCTTCATGCAGAATATGCTTAAAGGCGGCATCCTCGTCCAAATTATCCGCGCCGGACTTAATCTGTTCAGTTAAATTATGCTCCGGAGAGAGAATAAAATCTTTCAAGAACAGAATTATTTTGCTTATTCCGTAACCTTCGAAAGAGCAAGTATAAGCGGGAAGGGTTTCAAGAGCGTCTTTGCCCTTGCCCCAAACGTCCATGCTGACGATCTCATCTGACGTTGTTCTGCTGAAGTTCAGGCGGTAATACCGCCCGTTGCTGGCCAGGGCAAATTTCCCGAAAAATATGCCCCATTTATTCTTGTAGGCATGAAATGTAGGGCATATCTTGAATTTAACCCCTGTATATTTGGTAAGAAGGGAATACACCCGATCCGCAACCATTCCGGCTTTCCCGGATGCCCATTCTCTTAACGGTTGTGTCATATTTTATCTCCAATACGAAAATCTATTACTTAAATAGGAAAAACTTATTTAGGGCTTGAGAATAAATATTGAATAATTTTATGACGCTTAAAATTTAGCCGAAGTAGTCGCTTTCTATGTTATAATCATAACAATGGATAAAGGTACAGAAAGAATCAATACGATCTGATTCAACACTACCTATAGGATATTCAGATTTTTGGGGTAATAAGTTATCATTCCCAAGAAAAACATAGAATGAAGATGCCGAAAAATCTTCAGCAATACCTTTTTCATTAATAAAGTTATATTTTCCAAAATATTCATCTTTATCAATGAGACTTACAAAGATACGAAGAATATCATCTTCCTTAAGAAGATTCTCGCAGTTATTAAATATTACATAAGGAATATCTCTATACTTTGCTACAACATTGATAATCTCATCTTTTTGCGCTTTCTTTTGGCAGTCATGAATAACGAAATGATCATCTGGTTTATCTTTGCCATTCCATTCGAGAATCCTACGTTCCATAAAAAAGTTCTTAACCATGTCTAGCTTATTAAATTCAGTTTTACCTAAAAGAGCGCATCCTCTTTTAGAACCAAAAGGTAATAAAAATTCTTCAAGAAAGTCATTGTCTAAAAAACCCATATTTTTCTCCTATTATTTAATGTAATTCGGAAAGATTAGCAACTTAGTTTAGTTACTTCCTTTACAATTTTTTCAATAGCAGTAGCTAATTTATCGATATGTTCTTTAATGGGTCGCAGATCTGTAGCAGTAAACCATTCTTTCTGGTTGCCTCCATGAAGTTTTACAATACGGAATCCAAAATGAGTATTTTTAATCAGTCTATCCCTAACTTGTTTTTCTATTTCTTCAATCTTTACCCCATCGGGTAACTGTATAGGAAAAGAACGGATAAAATGTATAGTATCAAATGGCAAACATGCATTATACCCTTTAATGCGGCCCCTTAGATCTTTCTCGCATGAACCAATTTTGAAAGGTAATCCCGCAAAAAGAGATTCAATTGAAGGGTGAATAGTTATAAGATACAGACAATTTTCGGCGATATCATCTAAAGTGCTTTTAATAATAGAATCTTGAGACGTTCTGATTCTTTCAAGAAGCCATATCTTACCTTCTTGTTTAACGATCCCTTTTTTTCGAAGTTTGGAAAGCTCGCCAGCGACTGAGGCTTTTTTATCTTTTGCAGTCCATCCACTAGTATCAGGAATAGCTTCTAATACTTGAAGAGTAGTTCCTTTGCCGATTTTTTCAAGAGCGGCTAAAACCTGATCTTTTTGGCTCATTTTCAGTCAACCATCCTATTTTACTCCGCCCCATTTTTGCCATTTTGAACAGGTGGCGTTATTCATTTTACCAGTTCTTTTCATGCCACCTTCATGACAGTCGCCTTTTGTATTAGGAACGCATTCAGTGATAGACCTTGAAAGGTCTGTTTTCCTTTCGCCCATCCAGAAAGTACAATTTGCACATACTTTTTGATTTGATGAATATTTATTACTCATATTAACTCCCACCTCCGTTATTAATCTGTATCTTCGCTGAGTACATTGGCATAGCAAACCTCCAAACGATTAAAATTCCCCGAATTTCCCTTATTTCTAGTCAGCCCCTGTTCATAATTAACATACAGTTAATTTTTTAGAGACCAATATCCTAGTTTACATAAGCATACAGTTAATTGTCAAGCACCGGAACAAAGATTTATGAATAAGGTAGGATAGGAATGACTAAACTGAGACATATCTTGGCCCAGAATATCAAGAAAAGACGGAATTCCCTCGGCTTATCGCAGGCAAAACTCGCCGAAAAAGTAAATACCGCCACAACTTACATAGCCATGATAGAACTGGAAAGAAGATCTCCTTCTTTTGAAATGCTGGAACGTATCGCAAAAGCCCTAAATATTGATCCACCGGATCTTTTCCTTAAAGAACCCTTGTATATGGACGCAATAAATGATTTCAACAAATCGATTTTAACCGATCTTGAAAATGTCATTGTTAGCCATACTCGGAGCTTCGAAAAAAAGGTAACAGGGCCTCTTATCTGACTTCTAATTTTTTTCGTAGGAATCCATTAACTCTCTCCAGCTTTGTCCTACTGCCGAACTGGTTACAATATAGTTTTCCAGTGTTTCCACCAGATAGTTATTTGCCCATTTAATATCAGGGACATCCGGCAATTTTGTTATTTCACGGGCTTTTCTGTTCTCTTCTTCATACCGATCACAGATTTTGTAAAATTCCTCAAGGGGAACTTCTCCCCGCCGAATAGCCATTATGTCATTGTATGCTTGACCAGTTATCGGGAACTCAAGAATGCCGGTAGTCAGCAACTGGATGCCTTCATGGAAAAGGCGAATGGCATGAGCCCCGAACTTGACATCATAGCCCAATATTTCAAAAGTGTCAGTATGCACCCGCCAGCCGTAACCTTCGTATTCTGATTTTACTTTTTCGTAGATAGTCTTTAACGGAAGCCCTTCGTGGAAAGACTTTGTGTTCGATTTATCGCCCTTATACTCAGTAAGGTTTTTGTTCAGCCATTCTGCGGCAGGTATGCCTAAAATCGCTTTAGAGTCATTCAATAATGACTGAGGGTATTCAGTTTCAAAGAACCCTAAAGCAAGTCTCAATTGGTTAAACCGTTTTGATTTATATTCCAGTTTTTTTCTTTGGGAAGTCGCAAAGCCGGTAAAGGAATCGTACACCTTCCTGGAAATCAACCGGCTGGCGTTATCTTTCAAGGGTGTAAACACAGGGTCTTCAAATACCGGCTTTTTACAGAAAAGGATTTCAAGCAAATTCGGGTTTCCGTGAATTACAAGATGCACGTACCGCTGAAGGGAATGTTGCTGGTCATCGGTATCCTCCGCCGTGTTACGCCTCTCCTCGGTTGAGGACTTCGTGCTGTTGTCGATATACTCGCATTTCTGCAAAGAGAACAGATCGTAAGCTGTCGGCATAAAAACAGAAGTATAGTCCACATCGCTTTCAGGGGTAGTTGTCCCGTATAGTTGCGAGCCGCTTTCTACTTTGTACAGTATCTTGTGTTCTTGTTTCATTTCTTTAACGCTCCCTATATATATTTTTTCATTATAAAAACAATTCTATCGTCTTCTTGAATCGGTACTTCTACTGTTGTCCCGTCATTAAGCATTAAAACAATTTTTAAGGCTTTTGATTGATAATCTTCAATTTTTGCAACATTATCATAACGTTTTGGGACATCATTATAATGAATATCTCTAACTTCAACTGTCATAATAATTTATTCTCCTCTTGCATTTCTTAACGCTTCCTCCAAAAGTACCGCTTTGGTAACAGAACCGTCTTCCAACTGGTGATCATACGCTTTTGTTAATATAACGCTGAACTGTGGGCCTGGCTTTAAACCCGCCATAATTAAATCGTTCCCTGTCAGAATTGCTTTCGGCTTGGTATTCGCACCTTCCGCTAATATTGCCTTAATTCTCTCTTCGTACTCAAGGTACTCAGTTGTATCCCCGCAAGCTCCCATGCAGTCGCATAATGCCAATACCCTTAAGCGCAACATATCGCCTTCATTGATCAGCCGCTTGAGGGTCGACTTTTTAAGGCCGGGATAATGCAATTTCATGTGGTTCAAGACAATCCAGTGGACATACGCAATCTCCTCGTTGCTGAATTTATATTTAGTCATCCATTCTTTTACAATATCCGCGCTTGCTTTTTCATGCCCGAAAGAATGCCAGTCCTTATCTTCATGCTTAAATACCGTTGTTGATAGTTTTCCAAAGTCATGAAGAATTGTTGCCAAAACCAAAAGAGGCGTTTTTAATTGATGTTTGAGCAAGCAATCAACAACCCTTAATGTATGCGTCCAAACATCCCCTTCAGGATGCCACCTGGGGCTTTGCTTGGTTTGAGATAGTTGACTCGGATAGAAGTCAAATATATAATCAAACAAATTCGGAAATTCTTTAATTACCTTTGTATTTTTCAATACTGGAAACAGCTTCTCCATCAACTCCATTCTGATTCTTTCAGGAGAAACAAAACGTACCAATTCACTACCATACGCATCGACAAGTTTATGTTCTTTTTTAATTGGCTTAAACCCTTTAGCATAAAAACGAACATATCGAAGTAACCGCAGGTAGTCTTCTAGAATTCTATCAACAGCATTACCCACAAAGCGTAATTTCTTATTTTTAATATCTTCGATCCCGTTTACAAAATCGTGATATTTATCAGCCACAGGATCATAGAATACAGCGTTAACCGTGAAATCCCGCCGAAGGGCATCTTCCTCCATCGAGCAAAAATGAACTTGTTCAGGATGCCGTCCATTGCAATTTATATCTTTTCGGAAACGGGCAATTTCAAAAAAGTGGCCAGTCAGATGATTGCCCACTAGGGCCAGCGTTACTCCGAATGCCTTACCCACACTTTTTGTCTTTATTTGATTATGTTCAAGAATATCAATTAATTCATCTTCAGGGCAGTCTGTTGCGATATCGATATCATTAAATATTTTGTTTAGAAGCATATCCCTAACGCATCCGCCTGTAAAAACGGCTTGATATCCTGCGCGTTGTATTATTTTACAAAGAGAAGTAGCGGAATCAAATTCAGCAGAAGAAAATTCCTTCATCAGCATTACCGTTATTCCCCTTTTAATCCTTTATGGAGATGTGCGGGGTCGAACCGCAGTCCATCAGGCATCGCCACCGTAAAGATGGATGAGCTTCTTGCTTGGGCATTCTCCGCTCTCGGACACCAAATGTCGAAACCAATGCATCCCCCTAAAAAAAGAACCTTCGGTAACTCCCACCGATGGGGCCTCCAGAATTGCTTCCGGCGCTCCCCAGTGGCCTCCACGGGCTTATCAAGCCCCCGCTGACATCAGTACACCAGGCGTCTTTGGCTGGCTTCAGTCGATCCTCCCGATAGGTTCTGTATAGTTAATTCCATGTAGAGATAAAAAAAGCAACTATCAGTTTAATACATTTTCGTAGTATTCGGATGATTCTATTTTTTTAACTTTAAATTCTGAAAACGGCTGGTACTTCAAATAGAGCGGATGCCTCGGATTTCCATTTTTGGTTAAATCTCCCATTTTTACCCAATGGACATTCCTCTTGAAAAACTGCACTATATACTGAATTTGGGTCAAGCAATCTTTCAAATAGGGCCTTACATTAATCAAATCGCCCCAAGCGGCCCAGATATAGGAATCATCCTTAATCAAATCCACCGCATATAAATTCCTTTTATGCTCTTCTTTATTAACTTCTTTATCCAAATCAGCCGGATCTGTTGCCCGTTGCGGATAAAGATTAAGCATTACGAATGAGTCAAAGCCGAGTCTGCTGGCAACTCGGCTGACTCGTGTTATTGTTGGATCATATTTTTCAGGAGTGGCGGTACTTGGGTTTACCCCAAAGCAATAAAGTGTATTCTCTCCTTTCGTTCCGAGAGCATACCTATATTTATCATCTAGGGAATTCGAATAAATCGTATTATCGAATAACTCATTCATGACCATTTCTTTATGTTTTCCGGTCTCTGCCAACCTGGATCATCCTTGAACTTATTTGCCCAGTATAATCGATGCTTGTAAGATAATCGTTTTCTTACTTTGGCATAAAGCCAGCCGACTTTTTCTGAGAGTTCATCAAGCCATATATCTAATGCTAATAATATTTTGCAGATTAACGGGTCTTTGAATTCCCACGGGTATTCTTTTTCTGAATTACTCATTTTGCATTTACCTGTTTGCGCTGTTCGAGTTCTTTTTTTCGCTTATCTTCCTGTTTCAAAAAAGTCTCAAACAAAATTGATATTGTTTTACTTTTATTTGAATTAAAACCCAAAATAGAATTGCAACGAAACTCGCCGATTAAATCAGCTCTTTTCCCTTCACGATACCAGTCAATATCAAGAAAAACATCTCCGTCACATTGATGAATTCCTAATTCATAATCTAAATCAGGATATTTCGCCAAGCAGTCATCTAGTTGTTGTTCTTTTTTCATGCTTGCCAAGGTTTCCCTTAATCGCTTTGTAGCAGTCATAATTTCTCCTTCACCATAAATCCTCAGAAAATAATTCCTCAAGTGAGGTAAAACCATTAGACCCCGCTAAACAGGCAAGTTCTTCTCGCTTAAACTGTCCATTCTTTTTTGCCAGCCTAAAAGCCTTTTTTCTGTTTATAAAGCGCATCTTGCTTGTTATAAATCCGTCTTGGGTATAGATACATCTTTGTTTACCCGTTAATTGCATATACTGGAATCCCGCATCTCCATGCCTTTTGCCTACAAAGACGTGTCCATCTATTTTGATTGCGCTGGCAATAATATATTCATTGGGAAGCGGTCTTGATCTCAAACAGTTAATTATTTTTGAAATAATCTTCTGCAAGAATACTGTAAACAGCATAATCACATACTCCTGTATTATTCTTACTGGCTAGCCTTAATCGCCCCTCAAATTTCATTCCACATTTAATCATCACTTTTCCAGAGTTTTGATTATTCGGGTCATGCCATCCTTCTACCCTATTAGCATTAACTTCTTCAAATAAAAATTTTATTACGGTACTTAATGCTTCTGATGTAATTCCTTTATTCCACCACCGCTTTCCGATACAATACCCAATTGTTACTAAACCAATATCATAATAGTTATCTTCAAGACCGATAATTCCGATTGGCTCATTTATTTCTTTTAGAACTATTGCCCAATGATAAAAATCATTTTTACAATAACTTTCTATCCAATCCTTCAGAATATTTTCTGCGGATTTTATTTCTTTAAGTGAGGGACACGATAAATAATGACAAACATCATCGCTATTCATCCAGTTATTAAAAGCAAATCCAGCATCATCAATCATGAAACGCCTCAAGAGAAGTCTTTCCGTTTCTATTT
>Ga0268262_10006557_pt1 | contig 11123 bp, 7 predicted proteins | sample TergutNc150P3_FD_190354 | JGI IMG/M metagenome (GOLD analysis project Ga0268262, IMG submission 190354) | Nasutitermes corniger P3 segment gut microbial community from laboratory colony in Florida, USA - Nc150 P3 (SPAdes) (version 2) | ecosystem: Host-associated > Arthropoda: Insects > Digestive...
TGTTCTGTAAGCTGGTTGATTCGTTCAGTAAGCAGAGCAATCTGAACTTCTGTAGCGCCTGTATCTTTCTCGTTTTTGCCGAATTTGGTTACGATTGAAGCCGCGCTTTCTTTGGTTAATGCCATACATTTTCTCCTGTTTTAACCCTTATTATTCCGGTAAATAGTGGCATAAAACAGGGAAAATGTCAATATACGCAAGAGGGCGGGTCTTACGGAATAATTGCCTTTTTTTACCGTATTTTTTCGTTTTTTAAGTTTTTCAGAGTAGAAAAATATGAAAAAATATGATATTTTAGTATAATATAGTTTAAAGGATATTAAAAAGTGATAGCGAATCCTGTCAAGTTAATAAAAACGTTCGTTAACAAGACATTCTTGGTTTTTTCCTGCATTCTTTTCCTTATTATAGCCCTATCCGCAATTGCGGCGTATACAATTTCCGCTCATCAAATAAATCTTTCCTTTATTGAACAACAGCTTTCGATATCGTCCGAAACAATGCGCCTGCGTTTGACAACTTCGGTAAACAGCGAACTTGCCCTTGTGTTGAAAATGGCTGATACTCCGATAATCCGGCAGTATTTTTTGAATCCCAATGATCCGGTTATTAAAGCTCAGGCGCATACCGAGTTGGAACTCTATGAGGAGCATTTTGAAAACAAGGTTGTATTTTGGGTCAGCGACTTAGATAAAATATTTTATTCAAGCGGAAGCGAGCCGTATATCATCAATCCCGATGATCCGGCTTCTTATTGGTACAAACTAACTTTGTACGAAACGGAAAAATTTAATTTTAACATTAATTATAATCCTGATTTGGATCAGATACATCTTTGGGTCAATGTTCCTGTTTTTGCCGAGGCGCATAGCAATAAAAATCCCGTAGGGATGCTCGGCATAGGTATAAATCTTACAGACTTTACAAATTTTGTAGCTTCCAGTTACCGGGAATTCGATGAAAACATAACGCCGTATATGTTCAATAAATACAATGAAATTACTTCGGCGGCGGATTATAATCTGGTTGAAAATAAAGTACATATTGACGATCTTCTGGGCGAAACCGGAAAAGAATTAATCCGTGTAGCGCACGGGCTTTCCGCCGGAGAAAACCGGAGTTTTATCTACAATAAAAAAATATATCTGGTAAACTCAATCCCTTCCATGGAATGGTATCTGGCGGTGAGTTATCCCCTGCCTAGTTTCCTTGCACTTAACAAGGCGATGAATACCGTATTTTTCAGTATGCTGTTCCTTATATTTTTAATGTTTGTCGTTATTAATTTTTACGTCTCCCGCTCTGAAAGCGCAATGACAAAACATAACATGCAGCTGCTTGAGGCGCACCGGAAGGCGGAATTCGCTTCTCAGGCAAAAAGCGATTTTCTGGCAAAGATGAGCCACGAAATACGCACCCCCATGAACGCCATTACCGGTATGGCGGAACTTCTGCTTAGAGGATCGCTCTCAGGCGAAGCCCGCGGGCATGTGCAGGACATAAAACAGGCGGGGAACAATCTTGTATCGATAATAAACGATATTCTTGATTTTTCAAAAATTGAAGCGGGCAAAATGGAAATCATCCCCATTAAATATATGCTCTCATCTCTTATCAATGACACAGTCAACATTATCCGTATGCGGATTATGGAAAAGCCGATACGTTTTTTTACAAACATCGACGGAAATATTCCCAACAGTCTCATCGGAGACGAAGTGCGTCTGCGCCAGATTCTTATTAACCTTCTGTCCAACGCGGTAAAATATTCAGAGAAAGGTCATATCGGCTTAACCATTACTGCGGACAAATGGGAGACCGGGCATGTTTGGCTTAAGATAGCCGTAGCCGATACCGGAAAGGGAATAAAACAGGAAGATCAGGCAAAACTCTTTGATGAGTTTGTTAAAGTGGACACAAAGAAAAATCAGGGTATTGAGGGAACCGGTCTTGGGTTGGCAATTACAAAACGCTTCTGTATGGCTATGGGCGGGAGTATAAACGTGGTCAGCGAATACGGCAAGGGAAGCGTATTCACGGCAATTATCCCGCAGGGCATTGGTTCGCTGGAGCCTTTTGCCGCGGTGGAAGAACCGGAGAAAAAGAAGGTGCTGGTCTATGAAGGCAGGCTCAACTACGCCAAATCGGTATGCTGGACTCTGGAAAATATGAGAGTTCCCCATACCATGGTAACGAATATCAATGATTTTGCCGCCGCCCTGTACAGGGAAGAATGGTTTTATGTATTTTCCAGCTATGGTCTTTATGAAGATATTAAGCCTCTTATGGAAAAAGAAAATTCGGCTTTCAGCGGAGGCAAAAAGCCGTCCCTTGCCCTGATGATAGAATGGGGAACCGAAGCCTACATACCGGGAGTGCGTTTTGTGTCCATACCGGCGCAGTCCCTGTCTATTGCTAATACACTCAACGGCAAGGTGGACAGTAAAGGCTATGTCAAAAATTCCGGCGTTATCCGGTTCATCTTCCCCCGCGCGCGAATTCTTGTAGTAGATGACATTGCAACCAACCTCAAAGTGGTCGAGGGGCTTCTTGCTCCCTACGGAGCGACGGTGGACACCTGTCTTAACGGTTTGCAGTCAATAGAGATGGTAAAACGCGCGGCTTCGGAAAAGAGCGATTACGATATTGTATTCATGGATCACATGATGCCGGAAATGGACGGAATAGAAGCGACGGCGGCAATCCGCGCATGGGAAAAAGAGCTGAACGACGCGCAAAGCATCGACCTGCGCAAGCATATCCCAATAATCGCGTTAACCGCGAACGCGGTTGTGGGAATGAGGGAAATGTTTATCGAAAACGGATTTAATGATTTTATCTCTAAACCAATAGACGTTTCCAAGTTAGACGAAATACTTGAACGCTGGATACCGAAGGAGAAGAAGGAAAAAGGCTCCGTTGGCTCCCTTCGGCAAACTCAGGGAGCGGACAGAAATGCGTTCCCTGAACTTGCCGAAGGGAACGAAGATGCATTGCTTTTCATTCCCGGCGTTGATACGGCAAAAGGCATCGTCATGACAGGCGGAACTTTGACGGCATATAAGCATGTATTAAAAATATTCTGCAAAGACGTGGAAGACAGACTGCCGCTGCTTCATACTATTCCGGTAGCGGAGACTCTGACTGAATTTGCAACCCAGTTTCACGCCCTAAAAAGCGCGTCTGCAAGTCTGGGAGCGTCGGAAATTTCCGCGCAAGCCGCAAAACTTGAAGCCGCAAGCAAAGACGCGGATATGGCATTTATCTACGAACATTTGCTTGTCTTTGTGCATAAGATTATAGAATTGGTATACAATATTAAGAAAGCTCTTGATTTCAGCGAGCCTGAAAACAACTCTGACTCCCCGCCGCTCGCCGCTCATTCCCCGTTATTTGAGGAGCTTGCCGACGCTCTAAAGAAAAAAAATTCCGCGGATATTGACCGCATTATCGCCGCGTTAGGTGAAAAACCGCTGGATTCAAAAACCAAAGCGGCGCTGGAAAAAATTTCCGATGAAGTGCTTATGACCGAATTTGACAACGCATTAAAAATCATTAACAGCCTGATAACGGCGCAAAAGTAAAAAAGGAGAAACATCATGCAAAAAAACAAGAGCTTTTTTAAAACAATATGTTTTCTGTTTTTGGCTGTTATCATATTTGCCGCCGGCGCATGCGCCAAAAAACCGGCTGGGCAGAAATATATAACCATAGGCGCGCTTTTACCGCTTACAGGCGAAGATTCGGACGAAGGTTTCCGCGCGCTAAACGGGCTGTATCTTGCAAAAAAAGAAATCAACGAAAACGGCGGCGTAATGGGTAAAAAACTGGACGTTATCGTATTGAACGACCGCGGAAATGAGGAATATATCGTCCAACAGTACAACAGATTAAAAGAAAAAGGCGTCGCCGCCATTATCGGCTCAAGTTACAGCGGCGTAACAATCGCGCTTGCTAACGCGGCGGAAAAAGACGGCATACCTGTTATTTCGCCCACCGCGTCAAGCCCCGACGTAACAAAGGGCAGAAAAAACGTCTTTAGGGCGATTTTTATCGACGATTACCAGGCTCAGGTAATGGCGTACTTTGCGCGTAATTCGCTGAACGCAAAAACAGCGGTTATTTTTAAAAATAAAAATAACGACGGTTTTAATCATATAGTTGAAATTTTTGCCGAATCATTTAAAGAGCGCGGCGGAAGCATTATGGCGGCGGAGCCGTATTCAACGTGGAACGATTTTGCGGGTATTTTGCGCAAATACGCGAATAATCCTCCCGACGTTATTTTTTGCCCCGAAGATTATGTTCCCGCCGCAAAACTTGCCAATACCGCTTATGAAGCGGGACTTGTCAATACGCCGATATTGGGGTCGGACGCGTGGGACGGACTTTTGACATACATATACAATCCTGACACAATGAAAAATATTTATTATTCGGCTCCTTTTTCATTTGACGATCAGGATGCGAATGTGGTGAAGTTTGTCAGAGATTATTTTGACTGTTTTTCTCAAATGCCGCTGTCCGGTTCGGCAACCGCTTACACCTGCGTATACATTTTAACGGAAGCGATAAAAAAAGCGGGAGGCGTCGATAAGGACGCCTTTGTTTCCGCCATCAAAGAAAATGAAATTGATTCAATAACAGGACATATACGGTTTGACGAAAATAACAATCCTCACACCAACGTATATATTATTCATTTAAAAGGCGGAGAATACTCCACCTATGAAAAATTGAGACTGTAGCGGGGATGCGATGTTAAGAAAATTCCGGATAGGGACGCGATTATTAATGTCATTCTTTATAGTAGTTTTTTTTACGTTCATCGTAGGATTGACAGGTTTCGCAAGCCTTACCTATATAGGAAAATCGTCGGTTAAAACGATACACAATGTTTCAATATTAAACGATATTTACGACAGCAATGTTTTTGTTGATTACGGCATATTTAACATGCTGTACATCAGCGACAGTACGCTTACAGACTATGTATTAAAGACAACAAAAGAACACGCGGATCATTTGCTGATACGGCTAAAAGAATATGTAGCGATTCAGGATCAATTCAACGACGTTTTTACGCCCGGTGAAATGCAGGATATGGCAAATTTACTGGAAATATACACAGACGCCTATACTCCCGTTGCTTATGAAATTTTTGATCTGGTGGAGAAAGGGCGCGGAGAAGAAGCGCTCTCCGTGTATATAAACCGGCTTACCCCCATTTTTAATACATTTACTTATTACCTCAACGTCGGTTTTATAAGAAATCTTGAAAACTCTGATATCAAAATGAAAGAGAACAATGAAAGAGCCTCATTTAACATATACTTAATGCTGACGTTGGTTGTAATGTCGCTGATTGTATCCGTTCTGCTGGCGCTTACCGTTACCAAATCTATCGCGGTTCCGCTTGCGGAACTTGGGTCTGCGGCGGAAAAAGTGGCGAATGGAAAATTGGACGTTCAATTTGAAGACTCCCAAAGCGACGATGAAATCGCGCGGCTTTCGCTCAGACTGCAGGAAACATTGTATCATCTGAATCAGGTTCAGCAGTTAAAACTGGAAGCCGTAGAAGCGCGCCTTGAAAAAGAAAAGGCAGAAGCCGCATCAAAATCCAAAGATGAATTTCTTGCCAAGATGAGCCATGAAATACGCACGCCCATGAACGCAATTATCGGCATGGCGGAACTTGCGTTACGCGAAGAAAGACGCGAGGCGGCTCAGGAGCATATCATTACGATAAAACAGGCGGGCGCGAATCTTTTATCCATCATCAACGACATTCTTGATTTCTCAAAAATTGAAAGCGGTAAACTGGAAATTGTACCTATCAATTATAGGCTTTCATCTTTAATCAACGATACGATAAACATTATCCGCATGAGGCTTATGGAAAAGCCGATACGCTTCTTTACCAACATCGACGGAAATATTCCAAACAGCCTTATCGGAGACGAAGTGCGTATGCGCCAAATTTTCCTTAACCTCCTGACCAACGCGGTAAAATATTCGGAGAAAGGTCATATCGGTTTAACCATTACCGCGGATAAACGCAGCGATAAACAAGTCTGGCTGAAGATAGCCGTAACCGACACCGGAAAAGGAATAAAACAGGAAGATCGTGAAAAACTTTTTAAAGAGTTTGCCCAAATAGACATAAAGAAAAATCAGGGTATTGAGGGGACGGGCTTGGGGCTTGTAATTACCAAACGCCTCTGCGCCGCTATGGGCGGGGATATAAACGTGGAAAGCGAATACGGCAAGGGAAGCGTATTCACGGCTGTTATCCCGCAAGGCTTTGAATCGGAAGAGCCGTTTGCCGCGGTAGAAGAAGCGGAGAAAAAGAAAATACTTGTCTATGAAGGTCGATCCGTCTACGCCGGAGCGGTATCATGGACTCTGAAAAATATGAACGTTCCCCATACTTTGGTAACGAATCAGGATGATTTTGCCGCCGCGCTGTACAGAGAAGAATGGTTTTATGTGTTTTCAAGCTACGGTCTTTATGAAAAAATCAAACCGGTCATGGAACAAAACGATTCTGTCTTTTACAAAGGGAAAAAACCTCCCATGGCGCTGATGGTAGAATGGGGAACGGAAGCCTACATACCCGGCGTTCGATTTGTGTCTATCCCCGTTCAGTCTCTTTCGATTGCCAATGTTCTTAACGGGAAAGCGGACAGCAAAGATTATATCAAAAGCTCCAACGTAATCCGTTTTTGCTTCCCCCGCGCGCGGCTTCTGGTAGTAGATGACATTGCGACTAATCTTAAAGTAGTCGAGGGGCTTCTTTCGCCTTACAAGACAACAGTTGATACCTGCATGAACGGTTTGCAGGCAATAGAACTTGTAAAGCGCTCAGTTTCGGAAAAACGCGAATACGACATTGTATTCATGGATCACATGATGCCCGGAATGGACGGAATAGAAGCGACAGCCGCTATCCGCGCGTGGGAAAAAGAACAGCAGGAAAAAGGGAACTCGCGTAAACAGGTTCCGATAATCGCCTTAACAGCTAACGCCGTTGTCGGCATGCGCGAAATGTTTATCGAAAACGGTTTTAATGATTTTATTTCCAAACCCATAGATGTTTCCAAGCTGGATGAAATTCTTAACCACTGGATACCGGAAGATAAAAGAGAACAAAGCTCCTTCCTGGAACATTCATCTTCGTCCTCTGAGCCTGCCGAAGGGATCGAAGGGAGCAAAGACAGCGCGCTATATTCCATTCCCGGCGTTGACGCGGCAAAGGGCATAACCATGACCGGAGGAACTTTAACCTCTTATAAGCAAGTATTAACCCTGTTCTGCAAAGATGCGCAAGAAAGAATGCCGTTACTGCAAAAAACGCCGGAGACGGACGGTCTGCTTTCTTTTGTAACCAATGTGCACGCCCTGAAAAGCGCGCTGGCAAGTATTGGGGCGAAAAACGTCTCAGAAAACGCCGCTAAGCTTGAAACCGCCGGTAAAGCGGCGGACGCGGCTTTCATCCGCGAACATCTTCCGGTCTTCGCGCAGCAGCTTACAGAACTGATAATCAATATTGATAAAGCCCTTAAACAAACGGCGCCGGAAAACACATCCGCTCCCCCGCCGCGCGCCGAGTATTCCTCATTATTTAAAGAGCTTGCCTCAGCCCTGAAATCGCAAAACGCCGCGGACATAGACCGTATTTTGGACGAGTTGAATCAAAAAACTCAGGACACTAGAACCAAAACTGCGCTGGAAAAAATTTCCGACGACATACTGATGACTGAATTTGACAGCGCCGTTAAAACTATTGAAGAATTATTAAACGGATAAAGGGAATAAAATGGAGAACGAAAAGAAACTTGTTATTTTGGTAGACGACAATCCGGCGAATCTGCGGATTGGAAAAAACGTACTGGCGGAAAAATATACCGTCGCCACTTGTCCTTCGGCGGAAAAAATGTTCAGTCTTTTGGAAAACAACAACCCCGCCATGATTCTGCTTGACGTCGATATGCCGGAAGTGAACGGCTACGAGGCGATAAAAATTCTTAAATCCAAACCGGAGACAAAAGATATTCCGGTAATTTTTTTAACCGCCCGTACTGAATCGGACGATGAACTTGCGGGGCTTTCCCTTGGAGCTATCGATTACATTACAAAACCGTTTCAGCCGCCCCTGCTTCTTAAACGCATAGAAGTGCACATACTGGTAGAAGACCAGAGGAAGGAGCTTAAATACTTCAATGAGAATCTGCAAAAAATGGTGGAAGAAAAAACGCAAAGCGTAATAGAATTGCAGAACGCCCTTTTAAAAACAATGGCGGAATTGGTTGAATGCAGGGACGACACAACAGGCGGACACATAGAGCGGACGCAGAGAGGAATAAAAATCCTGTTAGATGAAATTGAAAAGTGCGGAATTTACCATGAGGAGACAAAAGGATGGGATGTGAATCTTCTGCTCCAGTCATGTCAGCTTCATGACGTAGGCAAAATATCTATCAATGACAATATCCTTAAGAAACCGGGAAAACTCACTGAAGAAGAATTTAACGACATGAAAAAACACGCAAGTTTCGGCGAGCAAATAATCGAAAAGATTGAGACCCTTGCGAAGGAAAGCGATTTTTTGGATTACGCGAAAATTTTTGCCGCAAGCCATCACGAAAAATGGGACGGCTCCGGTTACCCGCGCGGACTAAAAGGCAGCAAAATTCCCCTGCTTGGACGCATCATGGCGATAGCCGACGTATACGACGCGCTTGTTTCGGAACGTCCGTACAAAGACGCGTTCAGCCACGAGGAAGCGGTGCGGATTATCATCGAGGGAAGCGGGACTCAGTTTGATCCTTCGCTGGTGGAAGTGTTCAGCCGCACGGCGGAGCAGTTTAAGAAGTAATATTAAGCGGTATTTATTACAGAAAATCCCGAAAAAAACACTTGTCAAGCAAAGAAAAAAGAACTATATTATAAGTAGAAAATATAAGTGTTCCTGACACCGAGACTAATAGCGTGCTAACGCGGTTACTCAAGGTAAAAGGCGCTGTGTCTCATATCATGGGAATAGTGCGCCTTTTAGGGCGCATTTTTTTTCATGGAGGTGAGAATATGGAAAGCAGAGCCGCAATAATAGCGATCATTGTGGAAAACACGGACAGCGTTGAGAAACTCAACGGAATACTGCATGAATACATGCAGTACATAATAGGGCGAATGGGCATTCCCTATCATAAAAAAAATATATACATCATAAGCGTCGCCGTTGACGCGCCGCATGATACAATAAGCGCGCTTGCGGGAAAAATCGGCAGGCTTGACGGAGTAAACGTACAAACAGCGTATTCAAAGTAAAGGAGGGTGTTATGTATAATGCCGCTTCGATGAACGCCGCTGAATTTATTTGCCATGAAGAAATCATGGCTTCCATTGACTGGGTTGAAGAAAACAAACACAACGAGAACTTGATTCGCCAGTTAATGCAAAAAGCTTCTGAAAACAAGGGATTAAACCACCGAGAGGCGGCTCTTGTTTTGGAAGCTGGCGATAAAAACGAAATTTTCCGTCTTGCAAGGCGGATAAAAGAATCGTTTTACGGAAACAGAATTGTTCTTTTTGCGCCGCTGTACCTTTCCAACTATTGCGTAAACGGCTGTTTGTACTGTCCTTATCATTCGCAAAACAAAACGATGGCGCGGAAAAAACTTTCGCAGGACGAAATCCGCAGGGAAGCTATCGCGTTACAGGATATGGGGCATAAGCGCCTTGCGATAGAAGCGGGCGAAGACCCGGTTAATAACCCCATTGAATACATCACAGAGTCAATGAAAACGATATACAGTATTAAACACAAAAACGGAGCGATACGCCGCTTGAATGTAAATATCGCCGCCACAACTGTAGATGATTATAAACTTCTCAAAGGCGCGGATATCGGAACATATATTCTGTTTCAAGAAACATATAACAGGGAAAAGTATAACCAATTGCACCCGTCCGGTCCCAAATCGGATTACGACTGGCACACCGAAGCTATGGACAGGGCAATGCAGGGCGGAATAGACGACGTAGGCTTAGGCGTTTTATTCGGTCTTGGTCAGTATCTTTATGAATTTACAGCGATACTTATGCAAGCCGAACATCTGGAAGCGGCGCACGGCGTCGGTCCCCATACCATAAGCGTTCCGCGTATACGCGCCGCCGACGGAATAAATCCCGGTTCTTTCAAAAACGGCATAGACGACGATACCTTTGCAAAAATTGTCGCTTGTCTGCGAGTCAGCGTCCCCTATACGGGACTTATTGTCTCCACAAGGGAAAGCGAAGAATGCAGAAAAAAAGTTTTGGAACTTGGAGTTTCCCAAATCAGCGGCGGTTCCCGCACCAGCGTCGGCGGTTACGAAAAAGAGGAAAAGGAAAACACAAAACAATTTCAAGTCAACGACAACCGCAGTCTTGATGAAGTTGTAAACTGGCTTATAAAAGATAAATATATTCCCAGTTTTTGCACCGCATGTTACCGCGAGGGGCGCACAGGCGACCGCTTTATGTCGCTGTGCAAATCAGGTCAGATACAAAACTGCTGTCTGCCCAACGCGCTCATGACATTGCAGGAGTACCTGATAGATTACGCGGCAAGCGGCACAAGAAACTCAGGAGAAGAATTGATAAAGAGCGAAATTGAACATATACCGAACGAAAAAATGCGCTCGCTTGTCATTAAACATTTGGAAGAAATAAAACAGGGGAGCAGAGATTTCAGGGTGTGAGTTTAAAACTCTACACTCTCTTTACCACAATCTTCTTCCCTTTAACGCGCGTAACCTTTACTCCCCTGCCCGGATCAATACGCTCGCCGTCTGTTACCGCCTCGTAGATTTCTTCGTCAATTAACACAGTCCCCTTTGGAGACATTTCCGAGTCGGTAACGGCGATTCTTCCAATCAGGGAAGAAAGGTCTTTCACTTATACACCTAACAGTTTACTGTACGCTTCCAACGCGTCGTCGCCGAATTTGCCGGAAAGCACTTTTTTGGTCAGGATTTTTCCAAGCTGTACGCCTTCCTGATCAAAACTGTTCAGATTCCAGACAAAACCCTGGAACATCACTTTGTTTTCATAGTGGGCAAGCAAAGACCCCAACACTG
>Ga0268262_10006558_pt1 | contig 11123 bp, 7 predicted proteins | sample TergutNc150P3_FD_190354 | JGI IMG/M metagenome (GOLD analysis project Ga0268262, IMG submission 190354) | Nasutitermes corniger P3 segment gut microbial community from laboratory colony in Florida, USA - Nc150 P3 (SPAdes) (version 2) | ecosystem: Host-associated > Arthropoda: Insects > Digestive...
ACCGGGACATGAAAACGGAACTGCAGGGGCAGATTGACGGATCGCTTAACGAGCACCAGAAAGTGTTTGACCAGTGGCGGAAAGATTTTAACGAAGTGCGCCCCCATGAAGCGCTGGGAATGAAAGTGCCGGCCGACATATATAAAAAATCTGAAATAAAATATACCAGCGAAAATGTTGATTTCAGATACGGCAGGGGATATAAAACCAGGATTGTGAACGACAGGGGTTTTTTAAATCTAAATCAGAAACGCGTATTTGTCGGGAACCCATTTGCAGGATACAATGTAGGGGTGAAAGAGTTTGTGGACAAGCCAACCGAAGTATGGTTTGGGAATTATTTGTTAGGCGTAATAAACAATGACACTGGACTCATAGAGCCTAATTTCACTATAATGCAAGTAACAAATAATGCCTGAAAAGTGTTTCCGATGTCATTGTACATAACCGTATCCGATGTCATTGGGTCGTACCGGAGGATAACGGAGCGGATATGCAGGATGGGCAAGGCCGTGCGGATAAAAGCGTATCTTGACGTGATAGCAAGAGCGAACATAGAAAGTTTGCGGGAGGTGGGAAGAATGAGCGACAGCGTATTAACATTGGACGAGGTATTGGAAGAAATCGGTTTAACCGCAAAATGGGAAGCCAGGGGCATGGAAAAAGGCATGGAAAAGGGCCGTGCGGAGAACGCGCTTGAAATTGCCCGAAATGCCCTTGCACAAGGGGCTTCCATCGACTTTGTAAATAAAATTACCGGCCTTGATATTGAAACGATAAAACAATTAGCCAATAAACCCTAATTTAAGGGAGTTAAAGCCATAAATTACGGTTTACTATTTTCCTTGTAATGACCCTTCATAAATTATCTTGCCGTTAAAACCTATACCCCAATCCAATTTGCGGAGACAATCGCCAGCCGCAAGCCTACACCGTAAGGGGACTGATTTTCGCCGAAAGATTCGTTTTTCCCGAAAATGAACAAGTTCGGTATCCATGCGAGTCCCAGCGAAACTCATCCTTCGGAAACTGGTGGTTAATACGCCGATTTCATCCTGGCCTTTTGGTTGTAATTCCACTTCGAATGTGCCACCCTTGATTTTCCGCTTTGTCAGTGTACCGCCGTTTTTTATCCAATAGGCAAATTCTTAATCCTTTAAGGAAACAGATTTATCAAACAGCGCTTCAACATTAGCGCCGGGGCTTTTGCCGCACAGAGTAACAATAACGGCTGCGATTAAACCTATAATAAAGCCTGGGATAATCTCGTACAGGCCCGTACCGGAAAAAGCCGCAAGCCAAATTATATCCGCCACCGCGCCGGCGACGATACCGGCTATAGCGCCTGAAAAGGTAAAGCGTTTCCAGAACAGCGACAGTAAAATGGCAGGACCAAAGGCGGCGCCGAATACACCCCACGCGTTTCCGACAAGGCTCATAATAGTACCGCTGCCCGGATTTGAGGCGATAATAATCGCCAAAAGCGCGATAATCGCGACAACAAAACGTCCCGACCAGAACATCTCTTCTTCAGTGCCTTTTCCGCCGCGCAGTACAGGATTATACACATCAGCCGCGAAGGCGGAAGCGGAAGCAAGAAGCTGGGAGTCCGCGGTACTCATGGCGGCGGCCAGAATTGCGGACAACAGGATGCCGGAAATAACTCCGGGAAATATTTTGCGCACCATCGTGATAAATACCAATGAACTGTCTTCGAGATTGCCAAGGAATAAACGGCCAACAGCGGCAACCGCGACAGAGAAGAGCAGTATCAACACGGTCCATGTTATGCCGACAATGGCGCTCTTTTTAACCTCTTTTTGGGAACGGATCGCCATGAACCTGATAATGATATGCGGCATTCCGAAATAGCCGAGGCCCCACCCGAAACCGGTAAGAATGTCCGCCCAGCTTTTCCAGTCCATCTTTCCGCTGCTCATGAAATTCCAGTAGTTTGCGGGGAAAGTGACGGAAGCGGCGGTATGCCCGGCCTTGACCAGTGCCAGCGCGAAAATGGGCGCGATAAGGAGCGCGGCCAGCATGAGCAGTCCCTGAAAAAAATCCGTCCAGCATACGGCCTGAAAACCGCCCATGAAGGTATAACCGATAATTATAAATGCGGCTATGTACATTGCGAGATTGGCGTCGATGCCAAGCACGGTGTTGAACAAGGTTCCGCAGGCCTTGATGCTGGAGGCGGCATAGATGGTATACGCAAACAGGAAGATCACGGCGCAAATGATCTGTAACGCCTTGCTCTTTGAAAGAAACCGGTTGGTCAGGTATTGCGGGATTGTGATAGAGTCATTTGCTATGATGGAAAAGCGGCGCAGGCGCGGCGCAATGAACACCCAGCTCAGAATATAACCTGCGGCGAGACCGATGGCGATCCATGTTTGCCCCATGCCTAACGCGAAAATTGAGGCCGGAAGGCCCATAAGTACCCAGGCGCTCATATCCGACGCGCCTGCGGAAAGCGCGGTGACCCAGGGCCCCATCTGCCGGCCTCCCAGGAAATATGCTTTCTCCCCTCCCTTGCCCTTGGCGCGGATAAAAAAATACACGCCTATTCCCAACATGGCTGCAAGATAAATGATAAAGACTACCAATTCACTGTAATTACCTGTCATATATCCTCCTTCATAAAAAACCCCATAATAAAAACTTGAAAAATGAAACAATTTTGTATATTATACAGTTTCAGAAGGAAATAGCCAATGGGAAAAATCAAAAGCGCGCTGGAAATTGCGCTGGAACGTACCGAATCGATTAAAACTGACAAGGCCAGCGTAGGCCTGTTTGAGGCAAGGCAGCAGGGAAAACGCCTTGCCAATGATTATCTTTCCAATCCCTCGACAAGCCTGGAAGGTGAACTGAAAAAATACCCCGAAGACCAAAGGGAAAGCCTGAAGCAGGGTATCTTTGACGTGCTTGCCCCCCAGATAAACCTCCCCAATACCGCAGAAGACCTGCCCCGCATTGAGGCGGCGGGCAAGGGCCTGTGCCTGCTGATAAATGAGAAGTCGCCCAAAGAAGGCGGGCGTTTTAACGGTATGTTTAAACAGCTTGTCCAGCTTCTTTCAAACTACCTTAATGAAGCGGCTCAATTCGATCAGGCGATACGCCAGCAATACGCTCCCAAACTTCGCCAGAAAGAGGAAGAACTTTCCCGCCGCCTGGGCAGGGAAGTCCACATCGATCCTTTCCAGGATCCGGAATTTGTTAATTTTTATAACCAAAATTTCAACGCCCTAAAAGCCAATTACCAGGCTCCTGTGGATCAGGTAAGGGAAGAGGCGATGGGGGTTTGGGAATAAATACAATTAACAAACTACGCTCTTACTTTGTTAATTGTTATTTGTTACCTGTTATTTGACAACAGCAGCATCAATGGCAGATGATCGCTCAGGCCGGAGCCGGTTCGCGGGTTATACGCAACCGGTGTTCCCTTTGTGCCGGTAAAAGGCGGAAAGTTCAGTATCAGCGCGTTTTCATAGTCCCATCCGCTTCCGTCGAAAAATTGAGCTGATAGCAGGAAATGGTCGATTGTCTCCCAGTTGTTTTTGTAGTAATAAGAACCTGAAGAATCTTCATTTTCGTTTCGCAGTTCCGCGAACCACGGTGAGTACAGGGTTATCACCCCAGAAGGGAAATACTGCGGCGCGGGGGGTTTAGTTTTGACAAGAATGAGAAAGTCCTTTTGCTTTTCCGCAATTACTGCGGCGGCTCGCTGACTCTCGCTGTCAATTCCGTACAAGCCGGTAAATTCCGCCGCGCGGAGATCATCGGGCATGAGGGCGTTGATTGCTTTTCCGCCCCAGCGGTAGAAATCATCGTGGTTTTCATTCAGGTCGCCCATGATAACCACGGGGAGATCCGGATCGGTTTCAGTCAGTTCCCGAAGCCTGCGGAGTATAATGCGTGCCGAGGCTCTGCGGACACTTTCGGTGGCGTCATCGCCTCCAAGTTTGGATTTCCAGTGGCAGACAAAAAGCAGCAGCGAAGAATCAGCGGTGTTTTCCGGGTCGGCCTTGCCTGCGGCTGTATTGATTCTTGCTTCCAGCATGGGCCGTGGGGCGATTTCACCGTTAATATAAACCGAATGTGATTTTGCCTCTGCGATAGGGAATCGGCTTAAAATGCCGACTCCCAGAGCCATACCCGGAATATTGGTAAAATAGGTCCAGCAATAGCCATGCTTTGAAAGAGCTTCCGCAAGATCAATGGCAACCATAGCGGATTCAAGTTCCTGCAGGGCGATAATGTCCGGTTTGCGTTCAAGCCCGCCAATGGCTGCGGCAATGATATTCAGCCGCCCCTTGTATTTCTCCTGCGTCCAGCCCGCCGATGCCCGGTATTCATCGTATTCAATACCGTGGTCGGTTCCGTCAAAAAGCGCTTGTACATTCCATGTCATGATGGCAAGCGAGGCCGGGTTTTTCGGGACATTAGCCTTTGTGACGGAAGTGTCACAACTGACGCATCCCGTGAGAAGCACCATTAGCAAAGCCGCGTACAGCAATGTCTGAATGTTTTTTTTCATACCACTCTCCATATATGTATTAGGGCGCAAATTTGCATTTTGCATGCATGAAAACGGGAAAAAAATGAAAAAAGTTAAAATTCGGGACCGGGAGTAGTAAAAATATAGAAATGTTACCGAAATTACCACTTGACAGACCCTTTATATGGTGTATACTTCAAACTTGCCCCTATATATAGCGTAAGATTCTGCTGAAGATAAAATAATTCTTCTACAGGCTTCTGCGACTATTAAGGGGTAGAGGGGACTATGAAAATCCAGAGGTTTTTTACGGATCAAAAGGCAGGTCCGTATCATGATATTATATGGGAAAAGCGGAAAAGTGAGATACGCAACCCCGATGGAAAGGCGATTTTTTCCGAAGAAACTGTTATAGTACCGGCTTTTTGGAGCCAGATCGCAGCGGACATCATAGCCCAGAAGTATTTTCGCAAGGCCGGAGTGCCTGCGGGCAAGATTTATGAATGGAAAAAGTGGATTCCAGCAGAAGAAGCCGCAAATTCTGATAAAATAGAGGTTCCCGAAGACGGAGCCGAGCATGACGCCCGTCAGGTTTTCCATCGGCTGGCCTTTACCTGGATGGATTGGGGGCAACGAAACAAATATTTTGACAGCGACGAGGACGCGAAGGCCTTTTACGATGAAATCTGCTATATGCTTGCCCACCAGGTTGCCGCGCCCAACAGCCCCCAGTGGTTTAATACCGGCCTGTACGCGGTGTACGGCATCGACGGCCCGGCTCAGGGGCATTACTATTTTGACCCTGAAAAAAATGAAGTGGTAAAATCCGACAGCGCCTATAAGCGGCCTCAGCCCCACGCCTGTTTTATCCTTTCCATCGAAGACGACCTTGTTAACGACGGTGGCATCATGGATCTGGTGACGCGTGAAGCCCGGCTGTTCAAGTACGGCTCCGGCACCGGCTCCAATTTTTCCCGTATACGCGGCCTGAATGAACATCTTTCCGGCGGCGGCGTTTCTTCCGGCCTGCTTTCTTTCTTGAAAATAGGGGATCGTTCAGCCTCGGCGATAAAATCAGGCGGCACTACCAGGCGCGCGGCTAAAATGCTGACACTGGATGTGGATCACCCCGATGTGGAAAAATACATTTCCTGGAAAGCCGAGGAAGAGCATAAAGTCGCCTCAATGGTGACCGGCTCGGCAATAGTGAAAAAACACCTTGACGGAATTAAAAAGGCGCTCGTCAGTTTCCGGGGGCCGGATACCGACAAATTCAATATCGAAAAAAACCACGAACTGACCGCGGCTCTGCGCTCTGCAATAGGTGATAAAATTCCCCCGTCCTACCTGTACCAGTTGCTTAGACGCCTGGAGCATGGTGATGAAGATGTGTATTCACAGACCTATTCTACCGCCTGGGACGATGAGGCGTACAACACGGTTTCAGGTCAGAGTTCCAATAACAGCCTGCGTATAAACGATGAATTTATGTGGGCGGTGATGAACGACGGGGACTGGAACCTTACCAGCCGCACATCCGGCAGCACGGTTAAAACGATCAAGGCCCGCAAGCTCTGGACGGATATTGCCCGCAGCAGTTGGCAGTGCGCCGATCCGGGCCTGCAATACCACACAACTATCAATGACTGGCATACCTGCCCGGCCGGCGGGGAAATCCGCGCGTCGAATCCCTGTTCGGAATACATGTTTCTGGACGACACCGCCTGTAACCTCGCCTCGATAAACCTGGGAGCCTTATACGATAAAGAATCAAAAACGTTCAGCGTCGAGGGTTACCTCCACACCATTGGAATTTGGACCACGGTGCTTGAAATTTCAGTAGTAATGGCGCAGTTTCCCTCGCCGAAAATCGCGGAGCTTTCCTACCAGTACCGCACGCTCGGCCTGGGTTTCGCGAACCTTGGAACCCTGCTTATGCTTATGGGCCTTGCCTACGATTCCGCCGAAGGCAGGGCGGTGGCGGGGACGCTTTCGGCCCTGCTTTCCGGCGAGGCGTATTCCCAATCCGCCCGTATGGCCGCAGAACTGGGGCCATTCCTCCGTTACCGGGAAAATTCAGCCAATATGCTTCGCGTTATACGCAACCACAGGCGGGCGGCGTATGGCAGCCCCGACGCGGAGTATGAGGGCCTGCACACCATTCCCTGCGGGATCGACGGGACGCGCTGTCCGGCATACCTGCTGGACGCGGCAAAACAGTCATGGGATCGGGCGCTGGAACTGGGCAAAGCCCACGGCTACCGTAACGCCCAAGTCACGGCCATCGCCCCGACCGGCACTATCGGCCTGTTGATGGACTGCGACACTACCGGCGTTGAGCCGGATTTCTCCCTTGTAAAATTCAAGAAGCTCGCCGGCGGCGGGTACTTCAAAATTATCAACCAGTCGGTGCCGCCCGCGCTGGAAGCCCTGGGTTATTCGCCGCAATTAATAGAAGAAATTATCGCGTATGCCACCGGCTATAAAACGCTTAACGGCGCGCCCTATATAAATTCCGATACGCTTAAAGCAAAAGGCTTTACCCCGGAGGCGATTGCCGCCGCCGAGGACGCGGTAAAAACAGCCCTGAATCTGGAAGGTGTTTTTACCTCCTGGACTCTTGGCAGGGATTTTGTTGAAAAGATTCTTCATATACCCGAGTCTACATGGTCGCTGCAAGGCTTTAGCCTGCTTAAGCATATTGGCTTTAGCACGGAGGATATTGCGGACGCGGAACTGTACGCCTGCGGAACCATGGGGCTTGAAAACGCCCCTGGTCTGAAAAAAGAGCATTACGCGGTTTTTGATACCGCGATGCCGTCCGGTAAAAACGGCAAGCGTTCGATTCCCTGGACGGCCCATATCGGAATGATGGCGGCGGTGCAGCCCTTTATTTCCGGGGCTATTTCAAAGACGATTAATATGCCCAACTCGGCGAATTACGAAGACGTGAAAGGCGCGTATATGCTTTCATGGAAGCATGGCCTTAAAGCGGTGGCCCTGTACCGCGACGGGTCAAAACTTTCACAGCCGCTTTCATCGTTTGCCCCGGGAACCGACCCCTTGGCCGACACCATACTCAAGGTTGAACGGGGCCTTGATATGCCGCCGCCGCAGGTTGCCGACCGGAGGGCCGCCGCACGGGGACTGCGAAAGCTTCTGCCAAGCCGCAGAATGGGTTACACGCAGAAAGCGAAGGTAAACGCCCACACAATTTATATCCGTACCGGCGAGTACGAAGACGGCAGTCTTGGCGAAATCTTTCTTGACATGCACCGCGAGGGCGCGGCCTTCCGCAGCCTGCTGAATAGTTTTGCCATTACCGTCTCGCTTGGATTGCAGTACGGCGTGCCGCTGGAAGAATACGTTGACGCTTTAACCTTTAGCAAATTTGAGCCGAACGGCCCGGTGCAGGGTCATGATTATGTGAAGATGACAACCAGCGTGATTGATTACATTTTCCGCGACCTGGCGATAAGCTATCTTAAACGCTACGATCTCGGCCAGGTGAAGCCTGAAGACCTTATCCCTACCGCTACCAAGAGCGATATAGCGGACTCAAGCGAAGCAAAACAACGCGTCAGCGACAAACAGAGCGCCGGGTTCAAGCCATATCCCGCAGCCGGCGGAGCGGCCTCACCCATCGGATCCACTGGGTCCGCCGGTCTGTTGCCAGAGCAAAAAACAACTCCCCCGGCTTCCCCCGGTCTTGCCGGTAGGGGTGAAGGCGTCAAAGAAACGCCAAAAGGTTTGGCGGTAGATACCGCGCCGTATCGCCAGACCGCAAGATCGGCGGAGGGGGCAATTTCCACGCAGACCGTCCAGCCGCCTGTTCAAACGCTTGCACAGCCTCACCCGGAACAGAGCGAATTGTACAAAATCGCCCAGGCGCGCATCAAGGGTTACGAAGGAGATCCATGCCCTTCCTGCGGTTCCTTCACTTTAATACGAAACGGAACCTGCATGAAATGCCATACCTGCGGCGGAACTACGGGATGCTCCTGATCTGCCACTAGCGTAAAATCTCATTTTAGCCGATAATAGCTTCAGGAGTGTACAATGAACGATAACGGTTTCCCTGATACAAATATCCCCTCAAAGCGAAGGATTCCCTTCTCTTGGGTATGGGTTGCGTCAACACTGCTGCTTTGCGCGGTGTTTGCATTTGCCTCAGTGCCAAGCGTACTTGCGCAGGTACGGGAAGGCGGAACCCAGGCCGACTCCGTCCTGAGAAACCGCAGGTACTCAGAGACCATACAGCAAGTATTCAACGTCATACAGCGCCTCTATGTGGAAGAAGTGGATTCCAAGGTTCTTTTTGAAGGAGCCATGACGGGGATCTTTAACGCCCTGGGAGACCCCTATTCCGCGTTCTTGCCCGAGTCGGAGATGAAGGACCTGAATGACACTACACAGGGCTCTTTTGGCGGGGTGGGGCTGAATATAACCAAGCCTACCGGGCCCAAACCTGACGGCAGGCCTCCCTATGTAGAAGTCGTGTCGCCTATCGAGGATACTCCCGGCTGGCGGGCGGGCATAAACCCCGGCGATCTTATTATTTCGATAAACGGCGAGGCCACCGATAAGCTCACTACGGACGAAGTGCTTGCGCGGCTGAGGGGAACGCCCGGCATGGTGGTTAATCTGGTTATCCAGCGGGGGGAAAAGCTGGAATTCCCCGTCAGCCTGACCCGCGCCATTATTGAAGTTCCCACTGCCAAATCCGCGATGATTGGCGACATCGGCTACCTTAAACTTTTAACCTTTACCCCCATGACGGCGGACCGCGCTGCCGACGCCATTAATGAATTCAAATCAAAAAATTATAAAGGCCTGATCCTCGACTTGCGGAACAACTACGGCGGACTGTTAGACTCGGCGATTGACGTTTCCAGCCTGTTTCTGGAAGGCGGGGTTGTGGTAAGCACCAAGTCGCGTGTTGCGACAGAAAACCGCGTATTCAATACACGGCGTCCTGTTCTGGTGCCCGCCAACATTCCCGTTATTGTGCTGATAAACAGGAGCTCCGCCTCCGCGTCGGAAATTGTCGCAGGGGCGCTGAAGGACAGGGGAAGGGCGTTCCTTGTCGGAGAAAAATCCTATGGCAAAGGTTCTGTGCAGGGGGTGTATCGCCTGGATACCGCAGGATACAAGATCACCACTGCCCGCTACTATACGCCCAGTGACGTGAATATCGACAAAATCGGCATACCGCCGGATCGCCTGGTCAAATTCCCCGAGTTCACTGACGCGGACGCGGAGACGCTTAATGCGATGATTAACGACAATAAGATACCGGCCTTTGTCAAAGACAACCCCAAGGCAACGCCTGCCCAGGTTGATAACTTTGCCAGAACTCTTGAAAAAGAATATAAACTTGATTTCTCGCTGCTCAAACGCCTTATACGCAACGAGCAAAACCGGACCGCCATTGCCCCGGTGTACGATCTTGAGTACGACGTGCAGCTTCAGGAAGCGGTGAATATCCTTAGAAACGGCGAATACCGCACCCTGATGCAGACCACCAAAACGTTACGGGCTTTGCAGGAAGAAGCGTCCAGGGACGAGGAACTGGTTCAGGCGTCTTAAGAAAACTGTTTTAAGTTTATGAAACAATTCGTTCTTAACAGCAAGCCGGACAAAAACGGGCAGCTTCGATTTGAAGGCGGCGACTACCGCTACCTTGCCAGAGTGCGCCGCCTTGCCCCCGGAGAATACTTTCCCGCTTTGCTTCCGGGCTCCGCTGACAACGTAAGCGTGCGGGTCTTGTCGGTTGACAAGCATGTGCTGATAGGCGAAATATCCGATGAAAAGCCCGTCTGTACTAAGTCCCGTGCTTCCAAAAATAACCTGCCGCCCATAATCCTGTTCCAGTCCCTGCCCAAGGGAGAAAAAATGGACCTTATCGTAAGGCAGGCCGCCGAAGGAGGGCTCGCCCAAATCGTGCCGTTTATGTCGGAATTCTCGGCTGTTAAAAATATAAAAAATACAAGCCTCAAGTTTACCCGATGGGAGCGTATCATAAAGGAAGCGCGGCAGCAAAGCGGATCGCCTGAGCCGACTGTTATCCGGCAGCCTTTGTCCATTGACGGGCTTTTTGCCTTCTGGGAGGAATTAAAAACACAAAACCCCGGCGCTCTTGGGCTGCTATTTCACCATTTACCGCTTGTAAAGGCTTGCCTACATGGTTATCTTTATAAAAAGCCCGAAATTGTCGCGCTGGCCGTAGGGCCTGAAGGCGGTTTTTCCGATTCCGAGGCGCAACGGTTTAAGGATGCCGGTTTTAAGCCATTAACAATCGGGGAAACAATACTACGCACGGAGACAGCGGCGCTGTATGCCCAGGCTGCCGTGCGGGTTCTTTTATTGGAGAGGGATTCGTGGGAGATGAAATAAACAGGGGCATAGAGACTTACAAGGAGCGGATAAGTTTCTTAAAAGTGCCTATCGACATCGTTAAGCCTGACCAGCTTGACCGTTTGACGTATAACATGCTGGCGGAAGGAATAGACCAGAACGTCGTCCTGCTTTCCGTGTGGGATCTTCTTCGCGCACGGCGTAATTCGGAATACCGGGACTATGTTAATAAAGCGGCTCTGGTTATCCCCATTTCCAAAAG
>Ga0268262_10006559_pt1 | contig 11123 bp, 9 predicted proteins | sample TergutNc150P3_FD_190354 | JGI IMG/M metagenome (GOLD analysis project Ga0268262, IMG submission 190354) | Nasutitermes corniger P3 segment gut microbial community from laboratory colony in Florida, USA - Nc150 P3 (SPAdes) (version 2) | ecosystem: Host-associated > Arthropoda: Insects > Digestive...
CACGGAAATCCCGCTGATGCCCACAAAACGGAAAGCTGTAACCAATTCCGCCTCTCCGATGAAAAAATAGTCCATTGAGCAGGAGCCTAGTTAATCACCAGAATAAGCAGGGCCACAAGGAAGCCCCAAAGGCAGATTCCTTCGGCAAGGCCGACGTACGGTATGGCCTTTCCCGAAAGCTCAGGGTTCTCGCTCATTGCGCCCATCGCCGCCGCCCCAATCCGGCCTACCGCAAGACCGCCGGCGATGCAGGAAATTCCTACAGCCGCGGCGGCGGCAATATACTTCCACATTGACGCCGATGAGTTTTCCGCTTCCTGGGCTTCCTGGGCAAAAATAAAAGCTGAGGCTATAAAGACCAGTGCCAGAACAAAAACAAGACGCTTCATCATTGTTTACTCCTTAAGACTTTTGGCTTCTGAACTATGTTGTTCAGTGCCTTTACGGAACCGAAAAGGGGAAAATTCTACTCCCATATCGGTAAAAAACTTGCTGAAAAATTCGTAGTACTGAAGGCGCACCACCTGTATAGCCACGATGAGGCCTTCCAGGAGAATAATCACCAAATTTCCAAAAACCATAATTAAAATGCTGAAGGCGGTTCCCGCGGGAATAGTGGCAACCTCCTCCGAAAACCTGAACACGATATAGGCAAGCACGGCGTGAGACAGGGCAAACGCCCCCACCCTGAGAAAACTGACCGTATTGGAAACATAGGTGGAAACGGTTTCTATCAGTTCCACAAACCCTTCCATAACGAATACCATTACGCCCTCCGCGAATACCGGCCTTTTCCCGGAGAGGAGCCGCCAGATCGCGGAACCGAAGAATATCCCGACGAGCGGAACCAATAACCCCGCCGCGTCAAACCAGCTGAAGCTGAACTCGTAAACCTCAGGCTTTATCAGCGCGGCGGCAAAACGTATGGCGATAAAGATGGCGTACCAGAAAAGCAAAAGCCCGGCCAGGCCTGTTTTGCCAAAAAGGGCTTTCTCGTATTTTCTCAGGAAGAACTGGTTCGCCACATTTACGATCATACCCGCGGAATTCAGCAGCGCCCCCACGCCGATGGTAAAACCGAAAAAGTAAAAAAGCTTAACCACGCTTCCGCCCTTCTCCGGAAGAGGCATGATTGTAAGTATCCTGTCGGAGGGATGACCTGTAAGAAAAGCCGTAACCGCCCTTGTGGGGCCAATGAGTATATTCTCGTTGGTGAAAATCCCTCCGTTCAAGGCGCCCATAACCATCGAGGAAACGCCGACAGCCATAAGGGGGACAGAAAATTTCCTGAAACCGGAAAGCAGGCGGGAACCGCGCTTGCTTGTAAGGACACCGAGCAGGAAAAGCACAAAACCCTGGCCGAGATCGCCGAACATGATCCCGAAAAGGATGGTAAAAAAAACCGCCACAAGCGGGGTAGGATCGATGGTACCATAAAGAGGCGCGCCGTAAGAAAACACCACGCTTTCAAAACCCTTTACAAAAGCTCCGTGGTCAAGTGAAACAGGAACCTTTTCCCTGCCCTCTTTTACCCCATCAACCTCTTCGGGGTTATACGAGCGTATGGCAATCCTGCCTTCCGTAAGTTCTTCCAGTTCCGTGACCAGGCGGCCGACCGTATCCGCCGGTACCCAGCCGGAAAGAAGGTACACGTTCTTCGTTGCCTTAAGGCTTGCTTTCAGCTTCTCGGCAATGCCGGCCATCAGGTATGAAGCGACAAGCGATTGAAGGCTCAGGGCGTATTCGTCGCGGAGCTTTCTTTTGCTGTCGTTTATTTTCTCAAGCTCATTTGCCGCTCCCTTGAGCCTTTCCTCAAGGCCCACAAGCAGCTCTGCCGGTATGCCTTTGAACCCTTCAGGAATGTCAATGGGAATAAAATCCATCTTTTTGAGTTCCGAATCCAGGGCAAAACGGCCCTTCCTCGAAGCCGCCGCCAACACCCTGTTGCCCGAACCCAAAGGAATAACAACCGCCCTTCCATCAAGATTCTCCCTGAGTTCTTCCTGCTGCCGGAGATCAAGGCGGCCTACCCTCAGGGTAAGGTAGGATAGTTGATCCAAATCCGAAAAGGGGGCGTTCAGGTTAGCGAAAGCCTTCGCTTCGTTCAGGGCCTCTTCTATTTTGCGCCTTTCCTCGCGCTGCTCATTCTCCGCCCTGATCAGGGATGAAACGGCGTTTGTAATGGTATCGGTCAGGCGTTCTTCCGCTTCTCCCGGGAAATGGCTGGATTCCCACGGCTCGGCCGGCAGCGGCACGCCCAGCCAGGTGGAGGCGGAAGAAAGCTTTTCAATGTTTTCCTGTATGTGCCTGGAAACCGCTTTTTCATGCAGCTCCTGCCCGCTGTTTTCGGAGTTAAGGTGCATCAGGGATCTGCGCCCCAGGAATTCAATGACCGTGTCTATATCCCGGTTTAAAACGGTGAGCTCTATTTCTTTCATTTTCCGGGGTCGAAGCGAGCCCACTATTCAACCCCCAGCATTGAGATTGTATCTTTTACGAACATTCCTATTCCCAGCCCCTCGGCGCTGCTGGTAAGGACGTCTTCCTCAAACTGTTTCAGTTTGATAAAACAAAAAACCGTATCAAGCGAAGACGGGTTAAGCCTGAAATTATGCCTGGCGAGGTTATAAAGATACCGCGAGGCGGCGTTCTGGAAAAACCTGGGATCCGCCTGCCAGTGCCTGCCTTCATAAGGAGGATTGATGAATTCCTTCCAGCGCCACGAAGACCAGTCCGAATAATTATCAAGCTGAAAATCCAGGCAGGCCAGGGCTTCTTTTGCCAATGACTGCGTGTTTTCAACCTTCAGGTTTTTCACCTGAGGCTTCTTACCCTTTGGTAAAATATCAACCAGGTGCGATTTGATTTCGTCGGGGGGCATCTGGTAAAAGGTGCGAAGCCTGAGCGCCCAGGAGGAATTTTTAAGCGAGATTTCGTGGGAAAGGATTTTTTTTGCGGCCTGCCTGTCTCCTTCGGGAAGGGAAAGAAGGGCGTTCCAAAGGGCGCTGTAGTAATGCTGATCAAGAAGGCTCTGTAAAGCAAAATTCTGCTTTTCGGAACTACCCGCTTTATCAGAAGCCGTCTTTTCCAGCTTATCCAATAGAAATTCGAAAGCGGTTCCTTCTATCATTTTTGGAATATCAGGCCAGGCGTTAAAGCGCACGGTCTGAAAACGCCCAAGATCGACATGGGGCGGGGCGTTTTTTTCTTTTTCCCTTGAAGCGTTGATCGCGCTTAAAAGGTCTGTGTATTCATAGCTGCGTATCAGCAATTTAAAAAACTCTGGCGGTTTGGAAAAACATTCCACAATGGAGATAATGGAATTTACTTCCCGGTTGATGATCCTTTTTTCCAGATCGCGGAGCAGTTCTTTTTCCGGCAAACTTTTGGCTGAAGCGGGAAATACCATCCTGTCCAGCTCGGAAAGCCTGCTTGCCCTCTCTAAACTGCGTACCCTTTTCCCGACAAATGACTTGCCGATTATTCCGCAAGCTTTGGCATAGGCGTAAGCGCGTTCACCGGAATCAGGCATCCTGACTCTCCCTGAAAACCAGCAGCTTTTCCGCAAGCGCGTAAAAAGCATTCGTGTCAACGGACTGGGCTTTTAGGCTGTTGTGGTAATCTTCCAGCTGCTTGCGGTAATTTTCCCTGGCCAAAGCGATGTCGGCGGAAAAAGCCTTTTCAAGGGCAGCTACTTCACTTGCGTATTGTTCGTCATAGCGGGCGCGGTTTTGCTTTTCGCCTTCGGAAACCCTTCTGTCAGCCTCAGCCTGCGCGTCGTCTACTAAAGTAGCCGCTTTGCTTTCAATTTCCAGTAAGTGCTGTAAAATTTCATGATTTTCCATGAGAGCCCTTCAACCAACTTTATTCCGACGCGATGTAAATGTCCTCGTATTTTTTTATGATCTTACTGACATTCAGCGGATCGTTCTGCGCCAGCAATTCGGTATAAAATTGGGGATTATCCAGCAGTTCCGAAAGGCGCTTTAAGAGGCGCAGATGTAATTCAGAATCTGTCTTCGGCGCCAGAACCATAAAAAGCAGGTACACCGGCTGATCGTCAAGGGCTTCGTATTCAATTCCCTTTTTTGAAATTCCCAGAATTCCGTGGACATTTTGGAGAGTCCCAACTTTCCCGTGGGGAATCGCGATACCCTTTTGTATTCCGGTTGACATTTTGGATTCGCGTTCCCAAAGCGCATTCAGAATTTCTTTCCGATCGCCGGTTTTCATCGTCTGGCAGAATAAATCCGCCATTTCCTCAAAAACCTCATCTTTATCTTCCGCCTCAAGCCCGATTTTTATCAACTCAGGCGGAAAAATATCATAGAGCAGCATGGTTCAAACCTCCGGCTTGCCTTGAAGGGCGTACTAAACCGAAAGGTTTAATCGGCCTCTCCAGTGTCTGGCTCGTATACCGGTGGAGGGGCTTCGTCTTCCATGAACCAATCGGAAGCGGTATCGCCGGATAAGGCCCGCCCCGCCTCCTCAACACCCCTGCCGACAGGGCTGCGGTGTATGAGCGCAAGGCCGATGCTTATCACCAAAAATAAAGCGCCAAGAATAGTAGTCGTCCTGGTAAGCACGTTACCCGAACGCGAGCCAAAAGCGGAACCTGAGCCGCCCGCAAAAATTCCCCCCAGTCCATCGCCTTCTTCGTCCTGAATCAGGACTAAAAGAATAAGCATAATTGCAACAATAACAAAAAATACCAGCAACACAACGCTAAGAATACCCATAATTAATCTACCTCAATTATGGGTAATTCTAGCAGTTTGGGAAAAGTTATTCAAGCTACTGAGCCTTTTCCAAAACTTTGTTAGTTTTGGAAAATCATCATACTAAAACTTCGCAATCGGGGCAAAAGTCTCAGGCTTAAGGGACGCGCCGCCCACAAGGGCGCCGTCAATGTCTTCCATAGCCATCAGTTGGGCGGCGTTTTCAGGTTTTACCGAGCCTCCGTACTGGATAACTATCTGCCTGGAGTAAGCCGCGCCGTAAAGCTTTTCGACAACGCCCCTTACAAATTTGTGTACCGTTTGCGCGTCATCCGGCGTGGCTGTTTTGCCTGTTCCGATGGCCCACACCGGCTCATAGGCGATTGTAATCCTGGACAGCTCTTCCGCCGTAACGCCGGCAAGCCCTTTCTCTGTCTGGCTTTTGCATACCGCTTCGACCTTGCCCTTTTCGCGTTCATCCAGGGTCTCGCCTATGCAGAGGATAACTTCAAAGCCGTGCTGTAATGCAAGCTTTACTTTTTTGTTGATAAGAGCGTCGTCCTCTTCATAGATATGCCGTCTCTCGCTGTGGCCAAGGATAATTACGTTTACGCCCAGGTCTTTCAACTGCAAGACCGAAACTTCGCCGGTATGAGCGCCCTGTTCCTCTGAGGCGCAGTTTTGAGCGCCAAGGAGGATGTTGCTTCCCTTTAGGATTTCGCCCACCGTTTCCAGGGACGTAAAGGACGGGGCGACCATATATTTGTTCTTCCCGCCTTTAAGGGATTTTACCAGGGCTTTCGCAAGATTCGCGGCTTCGTCGCGGGTCAGGTGCATCTTCCAGTTGCCGGCGATAAAATAGTCGCGGCAGCGGGTAACTTCTATGCCGGGGAGCTTCTTGCCTTCAAGAAGCTCCAGCGAAGCGCCGCCGCCGGTGCTTACATGACTCATTTTGGAAGCCAGTTTGAACTTGTTCACAGCGGCGACCGAATCGCCGCCGCCAACGACGGTAATTACCCCTTTTTCGGTCATGGCGGCAACCATCTTGGCGACTTCCTCGGTTCCCTTGGCAAACGCGTCGAACTCAAAAACCCCGATTGGGCCGTTCCACACTATGGTCTTTGCCGTAGAAATAACCTTTTTATACAGCGCCAGGGTTTTTGGCCCAACGTCCATCGCGATAAGTTTGTCGGGGATGTTAACCGAGGCGACAGCCACCGGCTTGGCGGCGGCGTCGAACTTTTCGGCTCCCACATGATCCACCGGCAGCACGATCTCCACACCGGCTTTTTTGGCGTTCTCCAGAATTTTGTTTGCGGTGTCGATCTGGTCGTCCTCTACAAGGGACTTGCCGATCTTTTTGCCCTGCGCCTTAAGGAAGGTATACGCCATCCCCCCGCCAATCACCAGGGCGGAAGAATTTTTCAGAAGGCTTTCCAGAACCGCGATTTTTGAGGAAACCTTGGCCCCGCCAATTATCGCCACCATGGGCTTAACGGGGTTGGTTACAATCGGTTCAAGGTAATGCACTTCCTTTTCCATAAGGAAACCCGCCACGGAGACGGGCACAAACTTGGCGATGGAAGCGGTAGAGGCGTGATCCCTGTGGGCGGTGCCAAAGGCATCGTTTACAAAAATGTCGCCGTACTCCGCAAGGGCCTTCGCGAGCTTGTCCCGATCCTTGTCTTCTTTCGCGGTTTCTTCTTTGTGGAAGCGGGTGTTTTCCAGCATGATCACCGTGCCGGGTTTCTGGCTGTCGATAAACGCCTTTTTGTTGTAACAGCCGTCTTCACCCGCAAAAACCACGGTCGCGTTCTTGCCAAGTTTTTTCTGCAAATAAGCCGCTATCGGCGCCATCCTGTGCTTGCCTTTGATGTACTTGTCCATGTCGAAGCTCTTGCCGTCTTTTTCGGCCTTGGCTTTCGCTTTTTCGGCGTCCTTGGCGGGATCACCGAGATGGCTCATCAGCGTGAGGGTCTTTACCCCGTGGGCAAGGATGTACTTGATGGTGGGAATTGCCGCCACAATCCTGGTGTCGTCCTGGACCACACCGTCCTTCATCGGGACGTTAAAGTCCACCCGCATTATAACCCGCTTCCCGTCGAGGTCTACGGTTTTGACAGTTTTAATCATTATTTGCTGCCCGCTTTAATCATGTAACTAAGCAGGGCCACCAAACGGTTGGAATAACCCCATTCATTGTCGTACCAGGAAACAATTTTGAAGAAGCGTTTCTCGCCGGGCAGGTTGTTCTGCTTTGTGGCCAAACTGTCGTATATGGAAGCGCGCGCGTCGTGGACAAAATCCGTCGAAACGGCTTCCTCTTCGCAGTAGCCCAAAACGCCTTTCAGGTAGCCTTTCGAGGCCTTAAGCATATAGCCGTCGATTTCCTCGATGGAGGTATCCCTTTCGGCGGTAAAGGTCAGATCCACCACGGAAACGGTGGGGGTTGGAATCCTGAAAGACATGCCGGTCAGCTTGCCCTTGGTTTCGGGAAGCACTTCGCCAACGGCCTTTGCCGCGCCGGTGGTCGAGGGAATAATGTTGATAGCCGCCGCCCGGCCGCCCCGCCAGTCCTTCTTTGAGGGCCCGTCAACGGTTTTCTGCGTCGCGGTATAGGAATGGATAGTTGTCATAAGGCCCTTTTCGACCCCGACTTTTTCTTTTAAAAGCACGTAAACCACCGGCGCGAGACAGTTGGTCGTGCAGCTCGCGTTTGAAACAACTTTGTCTTCGGCAGGGTTGTATTTGTCGTTATTTACACCCATTACAAAGGTGGGAATCTTGTGCTCCTTTGCTTTCGCGGGCGCTGAAATGATAACTTTCTTCGCGCCGGCATCGAGGTGCCCGAAGGCTTTGTCGTCAACGAAGAGCCCTGTACTCTCGATTACATATTCGACACCAAGCTTTTTCCACGGCAGGTCTTTAAGTTCCTTCTGCGCCATAACGCACTGGATCTTATGGCCGTCAACAACCAGAACGTCATCACTCTCTACAGAGCTGCTGCTTTTTTCAGTTTCAATCTTCGCCTTCATCTGCCCCTGAGTGGAATCGTACTTGAGCTGGTAGGCAAAGTACTTCGCGTCTGTCGAGATGTCGGTTACCGCCACCACGTCAATTTCCTTGCCGAGCAATTTTTGATCGACAATAGCCTGAAACACAAGGCGGCCGATGCGGCCAAACCCGTTAATTGCAACCTTAGTCATTAGATACCCCCATTTAGATTAAATATGTTAAAGGTATTATAGCCTTTCTTGGCGAGATAGTAAATAGTAAAAGCAAAATAAATAAAAGAGGGGTCTTCCTCACTATTTGTTATTTGGTTATTTGTAATTTGTTACCTTTCTCTGATCCAAATTTCCTTGACGCCTATGGTGGCAAGTCTTTGGGCAGCGAAATACGCCAGTGAAGACGGAATATCCTTTACGATCACGCGGTATAATGAGCCTGTGTATTCCTGGACGACATCGAAACCTACGTTCCTGGCCTTTATGGCCAAATCCAAAGCGGCTTCAGGCTTGGAAAAAGAGCCTAACTGAAAATTGTAAAACTTGCCGTTATCTTTATCCGGTAAATTCGGTATTACTTTTATTTCCAAAGGCTGTGGTTGAACGTAAATTCGCTCCGTGGATTCTGCTGCCTTAGGAGGCGTAGAGCCGGCTACCTGAGACGGCGCCGGGTTGGTTGCCGGTGGAGGCGGAACAACGGCGGTTGGCGCTTCTCTCGCCAGGCGCGACGCTTCTTCGCGTTCTCTCGCAATGCGAGCCGAGTCTTCGCGCTCCCTTGCTGCGCGTTCAGCTTCCTCGCGCTCCCTGGCTTCGCGGGCAATTGCCGCTTCCCTCGCCAGGCGCGACGCTTCCTCACGTTCTCTCGCAATGCGAGCCGCGTCTTCGCGCTCTCTTGCTGCGCGTTCAGCTTCCTCGCGTTCCCTTGCAATACGAGCCGCGTCTTCGCGCTCCTTTGTTGCGCGTTCAGCTTCTTCGCGCTCCTTTGCTGCGCGTTCAGCTTCTTCACGTTCCCTGGCTGCGCGGGCGGTTGCCGCTTCCCTTGCCAGGCGGGACACTTCCTCGCGTTCCCTAATTACTCGTTCAGCTTCCTCGCGTTCTTTGGCTTCGCGGGCAATTGCCGCTTCCCTCGCCAGCCGCGACGCTTCCTCGCGTTCTTTCGCAATGCGAGCCGAGTCTTCACGTTCTTTTGCTGCGCGTTCGGCTTCCTCGCGTTCTTTGGCTTCACGGGCAATTACCACTTCTCTTGCCAGGCGCGATGCTTCCTCGCGTTCTCTCGCAATGCGAGCTGAGTCTTCGCGCTCCCTTGCTAAGCGTTCGGCTTCCTCACGTTCTTTCGCTGCGCGTTCGGCTTCCTCGCGTTCCCTGGCTTCACGGGCGATTGCCGCTTCTCTCGCCAGGCGCGACGTTTCTTCGCGTTCTCTCGCAACGCGAGCCGCGTCTTCACGTTCCTTTGCCGCGCGTTCAGCTTCCTCGCGTTCTTTCGCAATACGAGCCGCGTCTTCGCGTTCCCTGGCTTCACGGGCGATTGCCGCTTCTCTCGCCAGGCGCGACACTTCCTCGCGTTCTCTCACAATACGAGCCGCTTCTTCACGTTCCTTTGCTGCGCGTTCGGCTTCTTCGCGCTCCCTGGCTTCGCGGGCAATTGCCGCTTCTCTTGCCAGGCGCGACGTTTCTTCGCGTTCTCTCGCAATGCGAGCCGCGTCTTCGCGCTCCTTTGCTAAGCGTTCGGCTTCCTCACGCTCCTTTGCTGCGCGTTCGGCTTCCTCGCGCTCCCTGGCTTCACGGGCAATTGCCGCTTCTCTTGCCAGGCGCGACACTTCCTCGCGTTCTCTCGCAATGCGAGCCGCGTCTTCGCGCTCCCTTGCCAGGCGTGCGGCTTCCTCACGTTCCCTGGCTTCGCGGGCAATTGCCGCTTCCCTCGCCAGGCGCGACGCTTCTTCGCGTTCTCTCGCAATGCGAGCCGCATCTTCACGTTCCTTTGCCGCGCGTTCAGCTTCCTCGCGTTCTTTCGCAATACGAGCCGCGTCTTCGCGCTCCCTTGCTGCGCGCGCAGCTTCATCGCGTTCTTTGGCTTCGCGGGCTTCCTTTACAATACGTTCCGCCTCTTCGCGGGCTTCTTTAGCGATGCGTTCCGCTTCTTCGAGGGCTTCTCTGATTATGCGATTCGTTTCCTCGCGTTCCTTCGCTATGCGTTCCGTTTCTTCACGTTCTTTTGCCTCGCGGGCTTGCATTGCCGCGCGTTCCGCTTCTTCACGCTCTTTCGCTTCAAGGGCTTGCATTGCAGCGCGTTCCGCGTCTTCGCGTTCTCTCGCTTTTCGCGCCGCTTCCTCACGCTCTTTCGCTTCAAGGGCTTGCATTGCCGCGCGTTCTTTTTCTTCGCGTTCCTTCGCTTCAAGGGCCTGGATTGCCGCGCGTTCCGCGTCTTCGCGTTCTCTTGCTTTTCGCGCCGCTTCCTCGCGTTCTTTCGCTTCGTTTGCCAGGCGCTCCGCATCTTCGCGGACTTCTCTGGTTATGCGCTCCATCTCTTCGCGGGCTTCCCTGGTTATGCGCTCCACTTCTTCGCGGGCTTTTGTTTCCCTGGCTGTACGTTCCGCATCTTCGCGTTCTTTCGCTTCGCGGGCTATGCGTTCCGCATCTTCGCGTTCTCTCGCTTTTCGCGCCGCTTCCTCGCGTTCTTTCGCTTCATTGGCCGCGCGCGCCGCATCTTCGCGATCCTTCGCTTCTTTTGCCGAAAGCGCCTCCTCAATCTCCTTTATGCGGGCGTCCTTTGCCGAGAGCGCCTCCTCAATTTCCTTTATACGGGTGTCTCTTGCCGCCAGCGTCTCTTCAATCATTTTCGCTATGCGGGCGTCTTCGCGCTCTTTCGCTTTGCGATCTTCCTCCGCTACGCGGGCGTCTTCGCGCGCTCTTTCTTCCCTTTCCATACGCTCCCAAAGGATATCCACACGGGAGTTATCGGAAGCCTGGGGGGTCTGTGTCGCGGCAGAATCCGCTGACTGGGCGGGGGATTGCGTGGCGGGCGGAGTGGAACGCTGCGGCTCAGGTGGTTTGGTGTAAATCCTGACTTCAGTATTTGGATTTAAGCCAAGTTCAATCCAGGCGGAAGGGGAAAGATCCGCGATGCGGTTCGCGGAAGGGGTTATGCGCCTGATTACGGTAGCTTCTATCTCTTTTCCGGTTAAAGTATTGACTACCTGTACTTTTGAATTGATCGGGAGGCTGGAATGGGCTATGGTAAACCCGTCGGCCTGCATTTCCTGGGTAACCTTCCCCCTCTGGCTAAAAATGCTAAACTGGGCGATAGCCGGGGCGGCGAATAAAAAACCCGCCAGCAGCGCAAATAAAACCCGCTTCATTTTATTTGCCTCTGAAAAAGACCATATTTATAACCCAGTCC
>Ga0268262_10006560_pt1 | contig 11122 bp, 10 predicted proteins | sample TergutNc150P3_FD_190354 | JGI IMG/M metagenome (GOLD analysis project Ga0268262, IMG submission 190354) | Nasutitermes corniger P3 segment gut microbial community from laboratory colony in Florida, USA - Nc150 P3 (SPAdes) (version 2) | ecosystem: Host-associated > Arthropoda: Insects >...
CCAATTTTTCACGAAAAATACAAACATTTTCTAAAAAAACATCCCTATCATCATCACCAGCCGCAAAAGCGTCTTACGGACGGTTTGAGCCGTCATTACCGCATTTTACAAAGTCATATTGGCGTTTTGCCACATCATCGCCACATTCTGCCGTTCTCAATCGCTGGAGAAGATGCTACTCCGGCTATCAGCGCGTTTATTACCAAGTTGAATATCATAGTCAAGAGTTTCCATAGGCTGTTGAAACAGCAGCAAGGCGGGCGTCAACACAACGCCGGGAAGGGGGGGAGAGACGGGGGCAGAGTGAAATTGAATGTAACTGTAGCGTTAACTATCTATTAACCGTAGTATCACAAGTAACAAAAAAGGAGGGTGGTATGTTAGATTTTATAAGGATGGGATTCCGTGGTTTTTTTGAAGTTTGGCTTTGGATTAATCTGATAGGGTGTACTATTACCGGTGGAAAGTTAGGAGCTTTGTTGAGTGATGTGAAAGGTGGCAGTCATGGTGATTTTGTGATTTACGGTGTAGTTATAGGAGCGTTTGTCGGTATTTCAACTGATATTCTTGTTGGAGGTTTAATTGCAACTTTTTTGAGCATGAGGCATGATTTAGCATTGATTAAGGATGTTATTACTAAAACCAACACACCAACAACATCCGCTTCACCTATAGATATCTTTGACTCACCTGTGGATTCGGCGTTAATAAAATCAGGGCAAACACTAAGCGGAGTTATAAACCATAAGAATGGTCACAATCTCTTTCACATTGTCTTAACGCAACCTAGTAGGCTTTCAATGAAAGTAACTACTAATGACCAAGATGGATTGCCTCACTGGTACTCGTATGTAAATGTACTTGACTCAAATGGTAAAAAGATTAACACCAGTGGTCGATTTGAATTTCCATATAGTTGTGAGGTGGATTTACCGGCTGCTGGTACTTATACTATTGAGGTAACATCACTAAAAACAGGGAAGTATAATTTAACTACTCAGTATTAAACCTAAAATGAATCAGTGTGTAGGGTAAAGTATAGATATTTATAAGATACACAGAACTTTTTAACAAAAATATCACTAGGAGGTAGTAAAATGTATAGGAGTATCCGTTGTTTAATTATAGTAAGCCCAGTGGCATCGGTGTTGCTTGTGTTATTCGGATGTTTTGACGTTGGTAATAATTTCAGTTCTGGTACGGTTACAGATACTAGAGACGGTCAAACATACAAGACAGTAAGAGTTGGTAGTCAAACGTGGATGGCACAAAATCTGAATTATCATTTGCAAATAGGTAATTCGTGGTGTCGTAACGACAATAATTCTAGTTGTGATAAATATGGCAGATTGTACGACTGGAACACTGCGATGAACGCATGTCCTGCCGGATGGCATCTGTCCACATCACAAGAATGGAATGCTTTGGTTAATGCGGTCGGCGGTCAAAAAGTAGCTGGTAAGAAATTGAAATCGAAAGGTAGCTGGGACAATTCAAGCGGTGAAGGAGCCCAATCCGGAGGTGGTGATGACGATTACGGATTTTCGGCTCTGCCCAACGGTTACCGCTGGTACTACTATGATGGCAGTTTCTACCGTGTCGGTCAACTTGGTTTTTGGTGGACGGCCACAGAGGGTACTCACAATTATGCTTACAACCGAGTCATGTATTACGGCGATAATTATGTGAGCAAAAGTGAAGACAATAAGAACTACGGTTTTTCAGTTCGTTGTGTCAAGAACAAATGAATCTACGTTCCTCGTCCTCTTAGCAAGTATGTGGGTCAACGTGGCAGAATCCTTCTACCATGCCGCAGAATCTTTCCACTGTCCCGCCCGACCACCTAGGTTTCGGGCGGGTTCGCCCCCCCTCTACCAAACCCGCGCCCGTTTCGGCGCCGATGTTTTCAGCCGATCCTCTTCTTCTATAATTTCCAAAATGTATAACCCGTTTTTCATCGCAAACTTACGCGCGTGGTAATCCACGAACACCCCGACCATCGCCCCGTAGAGTTTTTTGCCGAGCATATCGGTCTCCTCTTCGTATTTCCGCAGTTTTTTCAGTTGGTTAATGTGTTTTTCCACGTCTTGCGCCGAGAGGCTGGTTTTTATCTCGACCGCCATCGTTTCCGTGCCGTTGTACAGAAACAGGTCAACTTCAACGGTTGTTTCTTTGCGGCCGGGTATATGGCGATTTAAACGAAAGATCTTATTTGCTCTGGTACGTTTAAAATCATGACCGAACTTGTTGATGTCGAGGCGTATTTTGGGAACGACTATAAGTTCCACGAGCTGCCCCAACCCTCTTCCGATACCGCCGTAGTTGGAGGTTAGCAGTTCTATGTCCTCGCGTAACTTTTCATGCCTTTTGTCGGCTTCGGCAGCTCTTTCAATAGCCCTTTTGTCGGCCTCTCGAAATCTTTTTTCGGCCTCGATAGCTCTTTTTTCGGCTTCGATAGACATTTGTTCTATTCTATCGGACAACCGTTGAATCGCCCTATCGGTTTCCGCCCGTGAAATCGCCATTTTTTCCGACATATCGGCTATACTGGTGCTCACCAGCAGCATAGCCTCGTCTAACGTGGTCGGCATCTTTGTAACTGTTTTTACAGGCATATCGCTCTCTTTTGCTTGAAATAGACGGCTCAATACATATTAATAATATAATAAAACGCTGTTCAAAAGTCAAAAATTTTTATTATCCAGTCCAGCCCCGGCTTCGGGCGGGTTCGCCGCCGCCGAGCCGCCGGGGATAGCCTTGGGTACTGTTTGGTCTGGATAGCGAGTATGTCAAATAATGCTAACTCTATGATTTTACGCATATTACATCAATATAGATAGCGATCGGCGGCGGTTGAAACTAAGCTGTTTTAGGTCGCTTGGCCGACTGCGGGGTGTTATCGGGGGAGGGAAGCGCAAAAAAATAAAAAAAAAGTCTTGACACGTAAATCGGCGCATGTTATATTAATTATATCGGTATAAATGACGGTCGGCGGTCGTGGTTCGGCTGGGATGATCGGATTTTGTTTTATGCGCTGTATATAATATAGAATATACGGATATGGCCATGGTCTTGTACGCGTTGGTAGCGGTAACATTTTCGTTCTTAGCCGCCGTGATGTCGATGGCGGCGCAAGCGCGTCGGTTGGTGCCACTCGGTTGCTATACCCATAACGCGCTCAGTATGAGGGGAACCGTCGGGACGCCGCATTGGCAAGATAACGGTTCCATGCCCCCCCCCCCCCCCCATTTTTACGAAAAACACAAACATTTTCTAAAAAACATCCCGATCATTATCACCAACCGAAAAAGCGTCTTACGGACGGTTTGAGCCGTCATTACCGCATTCTGCCGTTTTCATTCGCTGGAGAAGACACTACTCCGGCTATCAGCGCGTTCATTACCAAGCTGAATATCATCATCAAGATGTCCCACACGCTGTTGAAACAGCTGCAAAGCGGGCGTCAACACAACGGCGGGAAAGGGGGAGACTCGGGGGCGGAGTGAAATTGAAAGTAACTGTAGCATTAACTGTCTATTAACCGTAGTATCACAAATAACCAAAGAGGAGGGTAGTATGTTAGATATAGTAAAGGGGATGTATCGCGTTCTTGTTGAGATTTTATTTTGGGTTATTCTTATTGTGTGTATTATTATAGGGTACAAAGCTGGGGGTAATGGTGACTATGCGCTGTACGGCGCGTTGATCGGGACTATAGTTGGTCTTTCGGTGGATATCTTAATTGGTGGATTTGTCGCTACGATTATAGCCATTGAAGAGCATACCGCCATAACTGAAGAAAATGCCATCATGACTGCGCAGAATACTGCCAAGATACTTTCGTTTCTCAAGAAAAATATTAACGCAGGGCAACATGACACAGATGAACAAGGGCGAATAAATTACCGCACTTGGTATGATCCTGACAGCGGTAAACACGAATCTTAGATTGACGCTGACGGCAACAAGCACGAAACATAACATATCAAGCGCAATCGTAGGGTTGCATTAAGAACGGATAGGTTATATCAACGGGGCGGCTCATGTTCAGCCGCCCGTGTTACCATATCCGCAAAATGTTTGTTTTTTTACGCCACGCCCAAATACTTGCGCGTATGTTCGGTCTGCTCGAAGCGGAGTTTGCCGTTTTCGAGGTAAATTTCCAACGCTATAGGCAAGGGAATATTGTCCATCAATCCGAGTTTCGCCCTTTCCGGATCGCCATCGCCCAATACGTATAGGCTTGTTTTGTCGCACGAGCACGGGCTTGTAAAAAATTTTTCTGACGACAGATTGTTTTCTGCGCAGTATTGTTCCACCTCTGCCCTATGTTTGTTAACGTGTTCACGCATAATCTTAACCTTTCTTTATCGTTCTAAAGAATTTCTTGAATTTGCCTTCCGCATTATATATAACGCTTGATTTTTGATCAAACGCATCTAATATGTCCAAGTCGCCTTTCGATTCTATCAAAGTGCCGACGTGAGTATGCCCGCTCCACGTATAGCCTTGCTCTCTTAAGTCAAGAGCTTTTTCGCGGGTTACATCTACCTTATCTTTATTCCCGCGTACAATCAATCGCCTCGGTCCACGTGTAAACATCGCGTATTCAACGCCCGTCTTTGCGGTCAGCGCGGCTAAATCCATCATAGAAACGTCGCTTTTCTTGACATCAGCCTCGCTACCGTAGGTCGGCAATCGGTTTAAAAGCGCTTGCTGTCTATGTGTCAGCGGCTTATTATAGCGCAAAATCGCCCACGGTTCGCCTTTTCCGGTACGCGGTCCGTGTTCTATGGGCGAACTTACCGTATTTAATATACTACATTCCGCGCCGAAAAGCAACTGCTTTTCTTTCCGCATCTCAGCGACCTCTCCAGTCCGCCGCTATGCCGCTTGACCATCCGAGTTCCGGATGGTTTACCGCCGCCGCGCCGCCGCTTAGCGGGGATTTGTCCACCGTTATCCCGAAGCCGATCATGGTGGGGTTGGAGGCTATTGAGGCCGATACGGCGAACATGGCGCCTATCCTATACTCTTGAGCGAGGACGAACCGTAGCTGCGACTCGTCTGACGGCGTGATTTTTATCATCACCCCCTGCGTGCCGTAGCGGTTTCTCACGGTGCATAGGCGGATATCCGCGGATAACGGCGCGTCGGCTTCTTCCGCGCCGGCGCTCATTAAGGCGAGGCCGTTGATCGCGGCGTCGGCGATTACTTTGCTTGTGCGCAGGCAGACGGCGGCGCCGACGCTCAACGAGGAGCGGGCGTCTTCCGGACTGCCGTAGAGTCCGAGGCGGTATAGGCGGGCGTCTATGCCGTAGGATAGATATTTGTAGCCGCTGCCGACGGACAACCCTATCATCTGTTCGTAGTATACGTCGAGGGCGTCTAAGTGCGCTATCGATAGTTTGCCGACTATCGGGCCGAGCATACCGAAACCGCCGACGGCGTACTGCGCCACGGAGCCGCCGCCGTGGTAGGAGACCGCCGCGCCGGAGACGCCGTAGCGCAGGGTGTCGCGGTAGATGGCGGCGCTGTTCCAGGGTTCGCGTCCCGCGGCCCCTTCAGGATCGGCTATCGCGCCTTGCGACGCCATAGAGAAGCCAATGGGAAACGGGTCGCGGGGGCCGGCGGATGCGATGTTCGCGGCGAAGAACAGGATGATCGTTATCGCCGCGAATCTTAATAGACGCGTCGGTATTATTGCTACCATTGATAATATTGATACTGACATTTTCACGCTCCTTGTTATCTCCACAGTATAGTGCTTTTTCGTATCGTCACTTTCTTTCCCCCTGTTGACGTGAACTCCGCGATTACGTATATCGGGCCCGGCGGGGCGGGACGGGATTTTTCCGTTTTTCCGTTCCACATTATTAACTCTTTCTCATCGGTAAACGTTTTCAATAATTTCCCGTCGAATGACAGTATCTTCACTTTTACGCGGCAGTTCGGCGGGGCTTTCAGGCGGATCGATAAAAAGCTGTCGATCTTTTTTCCGTTTGGGCGGAAGGGCGTGGGGCCGATCTCCATGGACGGCTCTTTTACCGACCGCCACGTCTCCGCGTTGCCGGGAAATCCCGGCGTGGGGTTGTTGCAGAGCGCCCAAGAGACGGAGTCGCGGCCGTTGCCGGACACGCGCTCCAAGGACTGCGTCTTCCATGCGTTGCCGAACCATGCGTTTCTGTAAACGGCCATGTCGGCGGCGATTCCGTTTGGCGAGAAGACGCATAACGTGTCGTTTTGGTTGTTGAGCGCGAACCAACGGGCCGGTTTTATCATAATGGGAATTCGTGGATACTTGCTCCGCATTGCAGCGGAATCTTTTGTCGCCACGATGAATTGCCCTGACGGAAGGATAAGGTCGGACGCTATAAGCGTTGCGGTGTCGCTCATTCCGCCGAATGTCCATCCGTTCAGGTTGATCCCGCCCGGCGAGACGTTTTGCACCTCGAACCACTCCGGCTGCCCCGCTTTCGCCGATCCGCGCGGGTATATCTCGGTTACGCGCAGACTGCCGGCGGCGGCCCAGAAGCTCGACAGGTCGACGGGAACCGAGATCGTCCGCGCGTCGCCCAGCGTAATCTCAAAAACGTAGTCGCGCGGCTTGGGGGCTATGTCGAGTGTCAATAAATATTGCCGCTGATTCCCGAACGAGCCGCTCTTAATCTCCTCCGCCATCGCGCCGCCGCTTGACGAATGGGAATAGAAACGCCACGCCGCATTTCGGTCGTCTTCGGTGACGAAGACGACCGCGATGAAGCACCGCACGTCATGGAACTCCCACTCCGCCGAGTACTCCGTCAATACGCCGTCCGAGAGCGGCTCGTATCGTCCAGGGGTCAGCGGGGCGGGCGAAGAGAGAATGTACCGCCTATCGCCAAGCGCAATCGACGCGGGAACGACCGAGACGCCCTTGGGCTGCTTCAGGTTCAGGGGGATCTTCCAGGAGAGCGGGGCGGCGGAGATGTAGAAACCCGGCTCGGCGGCGTAGTCTATCAGCGAATCGATCTGCGACCGCGTGCCCCTGTAGAGCGCGATCCCGTCGTCGTTGGCCAATCCGCCGCATAGCGTCTTGCGGTTCACGGTGAGCACCGTCGTACTGTCCGCTATAGGGAGGGCGATCGACGACGTGTCCGAAAGCCAGGGGGCGTAGTTTTGCGGCAAGACGACGGCGACGCCGCCCGGCGGCAGAAAGGCGGCTTTAGATCTATATTTTTCGTGTACGGCGACGGTGTCTCCGAATAACATGATCGAGTCTACGGCCCTGCCGTTGGTTAAAAATATGTTTTTGAAGAAGAAGGTATCGCCGCCGAAATTCGTGATCTCCACGAAAGAGTGGCTGTACCCTCCCGGAACGGCGGTCTTGTTGCCGGCGGAAGGATCGCGGTGAAGCTCGGTAATGGCGACGCCTAAGGGGCGGGCCGCCGGTTGGGCAATCGTCGCCGAAGCGGCCGCGACGACCGCCGCGACGGCGCAAATAATGGTTTTGGGGCGCATAACGGGCATCCGTTCTTATTTGTTTAATGGTTGCGTACGTCTTAAACGTTGACGGATAAAAATCAACGTCAACACGTACCGATATACGTATCAATACGTAACAAACGCGTATCAATACATCGTTGGTTAAATTTGTAAATCAACGCAAACAACGAGAGAACATAGGTACAACGAGAGATTTTTCGAGGGTACCGCGGTACCGTACATCCGAAACGACATCAACCCGCCGAAACGGTTTGACGACGCGTAACAACGAGAAGGGGCTGCCTTAAACAGCCTATTATAAAAATAATAGCTCCGCGGCCCGCGCGCAATATTTATCTTTAAAAAATGCAACAGGATACCGGCAAAGATACAAACCCGAGCGGTTTAGGGAGCGTCCGTTTCGGCCGCTACCGGGTTTTGGGGCTTTTGGGCGAGGGGGCCATGGGGCGGGTGTACCTCTCCGAGGATCCCATCCTCAAACGCCGCGTGGCGGTGAAGGTCATCCCCACCGACCGCGACCTCGAACCGGCGGTGCGGCGCGAGTTCCTGGAGCGCTTCGCCCTCGAGGCGCAGGCGTGCGCTATGCTCAACCACCCCTCCATCGTCTCCATCTACGATGCCGGGGAGGAGGGCGGCGCGCCGTGGATCGCCTTCGAGTACGTGTCGGGCGAGCACTTAGACAGGCTCCTCGCGCAGAAGACGCCGCTGCCATTCGACCGGATACTGCGGATCGCCGGGGACATCGCCGCGGCTATGCGCCACGCGCACGGCATGGGCATCGTACACCGCGACATCAAGCCGGCGAACATCCTGATCGACGACGCCTCCGGCATCGCGAAACTCGCCGACTTCGGGGTGGTGAAGTCGCCCCACGCGGCCATCACGCAGAGCGGCACGGCGGTGGGCTCGCCCGGATACATGTCGCCCGAACAGATAGACGACCTCGAGGTGGACGCCCGCTCCGACATCTTCTCCTTCGGCATAGTCCTCTACGAGATGCTCACCGGCGTCCACCCCTTTTTGCGCGATACCGTGCAGGCAACCTTCTACGCTACGCTGAGCGGCCACCACACGCCTATACGCGAGCTCAGGGCGGACGCGCCGGATAAGCTCGTAAAGTTCGTGGAGATGTCCCTCGTCGCCGACAGAAACCTGCGCATAATAAACGCGGACGAACTGTGCTCGATGATCGCGGAGTGCCTAAACGACGACGATACCAAGACGCGGATTATGCGCGTCGGCGCGGCGGATCGCGGCGCCGCCAAACAAATAAGATTCTTCTTCGCGCGGACGCTGAGACGATTCAGATCGCTGAAAAAAACCATGCCGCCGGCCATAAGCCGCCCGATCGGCGGCCTATACAAAAAGCGCATCAGGCCGTTCGCCCGAAACACATTCAATAAAGTCTACGGCCCGCTGGAAAAACGCTTCTCAAAGAAACAACTCGCAATCGCGTTGACCGGCGTCACCACCCTTACGGCGGCCGTTGTGCTGATACTGCTTTTCGCGTCCGTACGCGCAAAAATAAACGACGGAAACCGCTTGGTGAAAGCGGCTATGGAAAAAGGCTACTCGGTTCAAAACGGCAAACAGCTGATAAACACCTGCCGAGAGTACATTGACAAATGCGACTACTACAACGCGAGCGAACTTGCCGACATCCTAACCGCCGGCAAAAGCAAAAGCTACATATTAAGCGGCAGATTGTTCGGCGCCATGGCCGCCCTCTGCGCCGACAAATTCAACGACGCCGCCGACCTGTTCGCCAATGTGCGGAAACTGCGCGGCGGCGAGGCCGCCATACGAAAAGAACACCCGTTCTACGTAAGATACTTAGAGGCGTGGATAGAACGCGAACTGCCCGACTCGCTGATAACATTGTGCGCGTCAAGCCTATACCTGTACGACAATAATCAAATAATAGAGTGGACAAAAAGCGAAGACTATTGGATAAGGTGGAACGCGGTCTACATACGCCAAAAAGGCGGCGCTAAGTTAGACTTAGTCCCCGTATACATATTAGACTTAGACCACTCCGCAAGCGACAGAACCAAAATCAGGGCGGCGGAAAAACTCGGCGAACTCGGCGACCGCAGAGCCGTCCCGGCCCTTGCGGCCGCCAGAGACGGCAGAAACCCGGCGTCGTCCGCAGCCAGAAAAATATTAGAGGAGAAATTCAATGTCTGGGAGTAAAGAACTGACCGCCGCCGTCAACGCCGCCAAAGAAGCCGGAAAGATCCAACTCGACGGCCTGAAAAAATTGGCGTCCATAAATATTGAGAAAAAATCCGACCGCTCCCCGGTAACCGCCGTGGATAAAGCCTGCGAGTCCCGCATCCGCGAAATACTGCTGAGCGAATTCCCGAACGACGGTTTCCTCGGCGAGGAAACAGGCGAAAACGCCGGAACAACCGCGCGCCGCTGGATAGTCGACCCGCTCGACGGCACACGCCCGTTCATCCGCAACATCCCGACGCACAGCGCCCTTATCGCCTTAGAGGAAGACGGCATCCCCACCGTAGGCGTGATCCACCTGCCGGCAATGAACCTCACATGCTACGCCTCACGCGGCGGCGGCGCGTTCATAGACGGCGAACCTATTCGCGTCTCGTCAACAAGCAACCTATCCGAGGCAATGGGCAGCGTCCTAGGAATAACCGAGTACGCCGGCACACCCCTAGGAAACAGCCTCATAACTCTAACCCGCGCGTGGGACTACACCTACGGCTTCATGGACGCATACTCATACGTACTTCTCGCCCTCGGACGCTTAGACGCCTGCGTAAACCTACTAGACAAACCCTGGGACTGCGCCGCCGCCGCCTGCATAATAACCGAAGCCGGCGGCAAATTCTCATCTGTCAACGGAGAAAAAACCGTCCACGGCGGATCAATTGCGCTGACCAACGGTATCTTGCACGAGGAGGTGCTGGGGTTCTTTACTCCCGACGCCGGACGAGATTGACAGGATTATTTCAGGGATTGATGTCGCGGGGGAGAGGGTTGCGTAATTGCGAATAACCGGAATCTCATGACCGTGAGACGGGACGGAATTGACGCTTTTTTATAGTGGGGAGCAAGGTTGACGAGGGCTTGGAATTAGTAGATGGCTACACATTTGTTTTCTCATCATCCTCAATATCAAACGCCTTCTTCACGCGTTTTTCGATGTCCTCCGCGCTTGGTAATGTATCTATAAATTCAGCAGGGACAAAGTCTGACAGTTTGTATTCGCTGACGCCGATGGGCTTGTTGATGTCTTTTAATGCGTATTCGGCAGTTAACTTGTCCCTTGTCTTACAAAGCATAATGCCGATAGATGGATTGTCCGTTTCGTGCTTTAATATATCATCGACAGCCGATAGGTAGAAATTTAGTTTTCCGGCATATTCCGGCTTAAATTCTGTATTCTTCAACTCAATGACTATATAGCATCTAAGTTTTGTATTGTAAAACAAAAGATCAATATAGTAATCCTTGCCACTGATCTCAATGTGATACTGATTGCCGACAAAAGCAAACCCTGTGCCGAGTTCCATAATGGTTTTTGCGATATTCGCTACCAATTCATCCTCTATTTCATGCTCAATAATACCATCCCGCTGCTCTATAAAATCAAAAACGTATGGGTTTTTCA
>Ga0268262_10006561_pt1 | contig 11122 bp, 9 predicted proteins | sample TergutNc150P3_FD_190354 | JGI IMG/M metagenome (GOLD analysis project Ga0268262, IMG submission 190354) | Nasutitermes corniger P3 segment gut microbial community from laboratory colony in Florida, USA - Nc150 P3 (SPAdes) (version 2) | ecosystem: Host-associated > Arthropoda: Insects > Digestive...
TCCCGATAAAGCGGTCAAGATGAATTATTGCTCTTGTTCGCATATTCATATAATAACAGAAAACTAAATTTGTAAAAGGTTGATATTCTGTATACAAATTGATATATTAGATAGTAGGTATGTGCTTCCGAAATACCATAAAAGTGCTTATTTCCCTTGTTTTTCTCGCTTTTTTAAGCGGATGTGACGCAATGGATGACCTTTTTACTTCTTCTTCAGATACCTATAAGGTAAGCGCCCAGGTTAATAATGTACCGCTGGATGAATGTTCTTTTATCAGAAGCGGCGGAAAAGTACGTCCTTGTTTTGAAAAATCTGTTTCTAACGATCCGGATGTTACTTCTCTTTTGGTTTTCATGAAGAATTCGAATGGAGCTGTTACAGGATCAAAGGTTTTGTACAGCCTTAATAGTGAAGCCGAGCAGGATGAACTCCTTGTTAAGGTAAACAGCCTTGATGAAGCGCTGCCTATATTCCCGATACCTGAGAATTTACCGATTGGCCGTTATACTCTTGTTTCGCAGGTTATGAGCGGAAGGGATGTTTTACAAAAGATTGAAAAATCATTTTACTATATGGCCGATACCGTTTTTTCCTTTGAAGGTATAAATGTACATTTACCGGGTGTTAACGAAAACCCCTTGCTTATTTCAAAAGAAATGACGGTAATGCTGGAAGCCAAATTAAATTTCAATGATCGTACGAATCCGTATATTGTCTGGTATAGCGGCAAAAGAAAAGTTAGCGAAGGAAGATATTCTGACGGAGCGGGAAATCTTTTATGGAAAGCGTCCGAACAAAGCGGTTTTTATTCAATACGAGCCGAAGTATTCCCGGTAGAAAACCACTACGGTCTTGTAGGATATCAAAAAGAAATTTCCCTGCTTGTTTCAGCTAAAGCAGTTGATCTTAACCTTGTTTCGGGGGATATTCCTCAGCTTGTACAGTGGTATGTTTTTGAAGGTAATTTAAACGATTTAAAAATGTTAAATTCCGCCGAACAACGTCCAAAACCTACTGTTAACGGCGCTCTTCAATGGATGCCTTCAAATGGTGTTTATGGGCTTGCTACCGGTAATAACAGCATTACTCTACCAAAGGTTCAAATTAACCCGGAAACCCCATACAGTGAAGCTGTTATCCGCCGAGGAATATGGCAGACATTATTCCGTTTTAAATCGTTAAACGAAGGCGTTGTTTTCTCTGTACTGTTTGAATCTTCTCCGGATATTTCCCTTGTTTTAAGTAAAGCCGGAAAAAACCTGATTTTAACATTGTCTTCTCCCAATAATACAGTTTCTCAAACTGTTAAAATTACTGAACAGAACTCTTTCATTACCGCAGGAGTCAGCTTTTCAATTCTTCCGGATCTGTTATCGGCAAAAATTAATATTATGGGAGGATCTGTTGAGCAAGGTGATTTGGATGCAGATCCAATCCGTATAGAAGCCAATTTAAAAAATAATTTTCAAATATTGCTTGGGTTAAAAAAGGAAGATGCTGCGGCTGTTGATATCACTAACAAGAAGCTTTTTTCGACTGCGCTTTGGGACGAATTTGCGCTTTACAAAATGCCGCCAATGGAAATACTTGCGACAGATATAAAAAATTCATTGTATAATCATTCTGCTTCTGATTTTGTTTCCATGAATTAGTCATAGTTTAATATGAAGATAGTATTTTTAACGCCGTTTTTTCTTCTCTGTGGGATAATTATATTTTCATGTGCCGGTCAAAAAAAACCTGTATTCATTCCTGTCCCACAAAATGATTATTTTATTACTGAGAAAAATGACAATAACATTAATCTTGATAACATTATTGAAACAAAGAATGGGACTTCTGTCAGAAATCTGCCCGGCTGGCTGTCTGCATATATAAAAGGCGGAATTGAAGAAGTTGAAAAATTGGGCGCTTTTTTCGGTAAATATGTATTTATCGGAAACAACGAGGGATTAAATTTTACAGCGATGAATATATGGGCGGATAATTTTTCCGCCGCAAAGGATTTCAGTATATTGGCGGCGGAAAGAATTGAAAGAAGAATGATCTCCGCAGCTTATTTGTATCCCGATAATGAATACGGACTTTTTTTTGAAACAATGGTTAAAAAGGCATATAACACAGTTTATACAGGAGCTGCTAAGGAAGACACCTATTGGATTAAAATGAAAGCAAGACAGGAAAATGATAATACGGAAGTATATACGGAGAAATATAACTTTTTTGTGTTAATTAGTATAGATAAAATGACAATGCAGACAATAATTAATGACTTAATGGCAGAATCTCTTTCCGCTGTTACTCCAACCGCAGAACAGAAGGATTCAATTAGCCGTCTGCGTCAAAATTTTTTTTTGAGGTTTTAACATGGAACCGGTATTGCAGTGGGGGCTTGATTTTATCAGGGCAGTTCAAACTGTTTCCAATCCTGCTTTAACTTTCATTATGCGGTTAATTACCGCTATGGGAGGTTTAGTTATATTTTTGCCGTCGCTTCTTGTATTGTACTGGTGCGTAAATGAAAAAAAGGGACTGCGCCTTTGTTTGATGCTTGTTATTTCAGTATGGGTAAATTTATCTTTAAAGTTTTTCTTAGATCAGCCGCGCCCTTTTTTTGAAGATTATGATCCTTCGGTTGGTATAATTAGCGAACGCATGGGAGGGCTGCCTTCGGGACACGCCCAGAATACGCTGGTTGTTTTTTTTATTTTGGCCTCATGGGTTAAAAAGAATTGGATCTATATCTGTACAGCCGTACTTTGTCTTTTAATCGGTTTTTCCAGAATTTATCTTGGAGTACATTTCCCCACTGATGTAATAGCCGGATGGATTATCGGCGGTATTATTCTTTGCGGTTATTTTTTGTTAAACGCAAGAATAGAAACGCTTCTTGAAAAAGGCGGTTTTCGCGCCGGAGTTATTTCAAGCGCCGCTCTTTCTTTTATAATGATACTTTATCTGCCGGGAAGAGAACTGCTTATGCCCGGCGGCGCTGTTCTCGGTCTTGGCGCAGGTTATTGCATTAACAAAGAATATATTGGTTTTTTAAATAGTGCGTCGTTTGGAAAAACCGGTTTTAAAAAATATCTTGCTCTTTTTGTGCGCTTGCTTTTGGGAATAACCGGTTTTGTTTTAATCTTTTTCACAGGAATTAAATTTTTACCGCACGACTCCGCCAATTATAAACTTTACGGCTTTATTCTGGCCGGGCTCGGCGGTTTTTGGGTTTCCGCCGTTTCTCCTTATGTCTTTGTAAAACTCAAACTTGCCGGAACTAAACAAGAACTAAATGTGTGAAAAAAGCGGCGATATGTCAGGTGAAATAAAAAAAAGCGGCGCCATGTATGGTGACGCTATTTATAGCGATGAATCACCAATCGCCGCATTTGCGACTGTTCCAGGAAACAGCGCTCTTTCTGTAATCCGTTGTTCGGGAAAGGGCGCTGTCGAAATGGCTGCTTTAGTTTTTTCTGCTCCAGATAAATTGAAAAATACGCAGGGTAATACCGTCATTCACGGCTGGATTACAACTAACGGTGAAAAAATTGACGAGGTGCTTGTTTCCGTATTCCGCGCTCCAAAAAGTTATACCGGCGAAGACAGCCTTGACATTAGCTGTCATGGCGGCGCTGTTACAGGAAAAGCTGTTATGAACGCTCTTAAATCTACAGGTTTCCGTGACGCATTGCCGGGTGAATTTACATTCCGCGCGTTTATGAACGGGAAACTTGATCTTACCCGGAGCGAGTCTGTCATGGAACTTGTAGCGGCAAAAACAGATATTAGCCGCCGTCATGCGATAATGCGTCTTTCCGGTTCTCTTTTTACTGAAATCGACGAAATAAAAAAATTAATTGTTCAGGTTCTTTCCGGCGTAGAAATTTATCTTGATTATTCCGAAGATGAAATCAGCGCAAGTTTTGATACGAACGCATCGGAAGAAATTGCGGGCAAACTCCCCAATAAAGAAACTGCGCTTCTTGCTATGGAGCGGTTAAAAAAATTGCAGGCTTCATGGCAGATCGAACGTGTCTATCAGGAAGGGGTTACTGTGGTAATTGCGGGGCGTCCAAACGCGGGCAAGTCCAGCATTTTTAACTCATTCTTAAAAGAAGACCGTTCAATTGTTACGGAAATTCCGGGAACTACACGTGACTGGATAGAAGCCTGGGTAAACATTGAAGGAATTCCTGTCAAACTTGTCGATACGGCAGGCTTGCGTGATACTCTCGATTCTGTTGAAAAGCTCGGAGTGGAAAGGAGTCTAAAAATTTTACAGGAAGCGGATATTGTTCTTTATCTGATAGACGGTGAACAAGGTATTACAGCGGAAGATATCGAATTTATGAAACGCAGAGAAAGATGTATTTTTATATGGAATAAATTTGACATTTCACCTGTAGTATCATTACCCGCTGAATTTGCAGATAACGTTATCAGCGTAAGCGCAAAAACAGGCGAAGGTTTAAAAGATCTTTATGCGGCGATAACTTCAACTGTTATGAGTGAAGCGGCATCAGACGATATGTTCAACGAATTGGCTGTTTCCGTTGGTACTGTACGGCAGAAAAAATTGGTCGATGCCGCCTGCTCCTATCTTGAAGAAGCGCTTACGCTTGCGGAAAATGAAGAGCCGCTGGATCTTATCGCTCCTTTGCTGCGGGAAGCTGTAAACGTTTTGGGAGAAATTACGGGAGAGGTTTCTACCGCCGATATTCTGGAAGAAATGTTCAGCAGGTTTTGTGTGGGGAAGTAGAGTTGCAAAAATAATTCAATGGCTGTTAAAATAGTATCAGGAGAGTTTTGTGAGTAATAAAGAAAAAGGCGGTAAAACCGCCCTGATAACAGTTTTAATAATAACGATCTTTTTGTTTCTGGTATTGCTTGGAGCCGTTATTTGGACAGCCGCAAGAAAGCCTTTAGTAATAAAGCAATTAATAGAAACAAATATCAACACTGTAGTCAGGGAAATACTGCCTGCTTCCGAATATGTGTGCCTGGTTTACAATTATCAATCAATTACTGAAAGGGCGTATAATCCCGGCAACTGGCTTAACGCGCGGAATTTGCTTATTGTTCTTGACGGAACAATAAAGCTGGGGTTTGACTGCACGGATTTGGATGTAAATGAAAACGGAACACAGCTTGTATTAAGAATGCCTCCGATTAAAATACTGGCGCATGAACAGTATCCTGAACACGCCAGATCTTATGAACTTGCCGGAGGAGGAATACTCCCCCGTTCAATAAAACCGCAGGAAATACTTGATTTACTGGGTGATACAAAACTTGATCAGGAAAAGCAGGTTTTGGCAAATTTAGAATTAATAAAACAAGCGAGGGATTCCGCTGAAACGCTTTTTAAACCTTTGCTGGAATTAAATCCGTCAATTAAAGGTAAATATACTATTGTTTTTGTGTGGTAGCATCCGTGGATTATGACTGTATTGTTATAGGAGGAGGCCATGCGGGAATTGAAGCGTCTCTTGCGGTAAGCCGTCTTGGTTTCTCAACTCTTCTCATAACGCAGAACCCTGATAAAATAGGCGCTCTTTCCTGTAATCCCGCAATCGGGGGCCTTTCCAAAGGCAACCTTGTCCGTGAAGTAGACGCTCTTGGCGGAGAAATGGCAAGGCTGACAGACGCAACAATGATTCAATACCGAGTGCTTAACCGTTCCAGAGGACCGGCGGTACAGGCGCCGAGAGCGCAAGCGGATAAGCATGCGTATCAAGCAACGGCGCGTTCAGTTCTTGAAAAGCAAAAAAATCTTTCAATCTTTATGGATACGGTGGTTGATTTAATTGTTGAGAAAGACTCAGCCGCCTGTAACGCCGCTTCTTCCCTGAAAATTGCCGGAGTAATTACTCAGCGTGGACATCGTATATCTTCACGTACTGTAATTCTCTCTGCCGGTACTTTCATGGAAGGGAAGATATTTATCGGTGAATTTGACGCTTTACAGGGACGGCTTGGAGAAGAAGCGGCATTGGGGCTTGGCGTTTCTCTGCGCCGTCTCGGTTTTCCTGTGGGCAGGTTAAAAACCGGAACTCCGGCGCGGATAGCGGGCGGCTCAATTAATTTTGCTGTAATGGAAAAACAGGACGGCGAGGAAATGCGCCCATTTTCGTTCTGCGCCGGAACTTTAGCGCAAAGGCCGTCCATGCCATGCTGGATCACATATACAAATTTGAAGACACATGAAATTATCAGAGCTAATATTCACCGCTCTCCGTTATACGGCGGAAAAATTACGGGAACAGGAGCGCGGTACTGCCCATCTATCGAAGACAAGGTAGTCCGTTTTCCTCAAAGAGAACGGCATCATATTTTTATCGAACCTGAAGGACTTTCAACTAACGAAATGTACATGAACGGTGCTTCAAGTTCTTTGCCCGAAGACGTACAGCGTGAATTTATACGTACCATTCCCGGTCTCGAAGACGCACGCATTGTCCGCCCCGCCTATGCGGTGGAGTACGATTATATCGATCCTCTTGATCTTTATCCCTCTCTTGAGTCAAAACGTATCTCCGGTTTTTATTCTGCAGGGCAGACAAACGGCAGTTCCGGTTATGAGGAAGCCGCTGCCCAGGGGTTAATTGCCGGCATTAACGCTGCAATGAAAATGCTGAACCGTCCGCCGCTGATACTCGGACGCGCCGAAGCATACATCGGCGTTTTGGTGGACGATCTTACAACTCTGGGAACAAAAGAGCCTTACCGTATGTTTACAAGCCGCGCCGAACACCGTTTGATGCTCCGCCACGACACAGCGGACACAAGACTTACTCCCAAAGGGCGCGATATCGGTCTTGCAGATGACAGCCGCTGGGAACAGTTCCTTGAAAAAACAAAGACATTAGACGCAATTAAAGAACTTCTTGCGCAACGATCTTCAAAAATAAAATCCGGCAAGACTGACAATGCGTTAGCTGCAAATGCCGCTGAAGCGGATTTGGCAGGTTATCCGGTTGAATTGGTTGAAAGGGCGCTTTTGGATATAAAATATACAGGTTACATAGAAAAGGAAGAACGCTTCGCCGCAAAAACCGCAAAAATGGACGTTATCAAGCTTGATCCTACAGCAAATTATTCTGTTATAAACGGTCTTTCTATTGAGGCAAGGGAGAAACTGCAAGCCGTAAAGCCGTTAAATGTCGGACAGGCGGCGCGAATACCTGGCGTCCGGCAGGGAGACATTGCGGTGCTGATAATTATGGCAAACAGGAAGTAAAACGGTACAAACATTTTTTCAGCTGCCTGTACCGTGTTGTATTTTTTATAAATAATACAATATATGTTAATACGATACATTGATAAAATTTACTTATATATATAAATTAAACATAATAAGATTAAAATTTTCAACTTGTTAATCCCATTTTAGAGAGGCTTTATATGGCACAAACAATCCAGTCCCGTTCATGCGTTTCTTTAAATGAAGCGGAAAAAAACATAAGCATGAATAAACCTGAAACAGAGGATAACTTTACCCTTCTGCTATCGTTATTCGACAGCCTGAATAATCTCAGCGAAAAATTAACCAGGTTGGATTATGTAATAAAAAGAAAAAAGCTGGAACTAAGTTTATACCAGAAACGCATAGAAGAACCGAAATAAAACTTAAATAAACGAGATAAACACCGAAAAGCCTATTCCGGTACGGTGAATACCTGTAAAAGACTGTCCTGCCGCTTCCCCGGTAATATACCGCTAAACAGCCTAAGTTGATGTCGGCGATTACCGTCCGTAAAATAGCAAAAAATCCTGCTTTTTATAAGTATTTTATACCAGACAGGCAAGTCGGCGAATTAATTTACGTGATGCTTTAGTAGCCTATACGAAAAATGTATTGTTAAATCCGCCTCAAGCTTATATACTGTAAAAAGACTTAATATATGCAAGAGGTATACGATGAGCGCTAGTGAAAAAAAATCAATGCGCATTGGTTTATTGATAAAATTATCAACTATATCCATAGTTTTCGTACTTTTGGCGATTTCTATTTTTTCGTTTATCAGTATTAGTTCTGTGCAGACATCAAGTCTTGAAACCGCCGTTCTTATGGGGAAAGAAAAACTCTCAGGCGATATGGTTCATTTTTCGCACAGAGTTGCGCTTGAATACGGAAAATTAAGTCTTAAAGACGGTGATTTATTGGGGGAAGAAGGCGTTTCCCTAAATTATAATTATGACTTGATAGACGAATTAAGCAATGATCTGAATATAGCGTTGACTGTATTTATCAAGGATGGCGAGGATTACCGCAGGATAACTACCAGTATTGTGGATAATGCGGGAAAACGGGCGGTGGATACTTATCTGGGAACAGGCAGCGCTGCATATCCTGCTATAAAATCCGGTAAGAGTTACTCGGGAAAAGCGGTCATTCTCGGCAAAAATTACCTTACCGAATACAAGCCGATTATAGAGGAAAAAAGCAAAGAAGTAATCGGTATCCTGTTTCTCGGTAACGAAATGACGGCTATTAATAATGTTATTGCCGGTAATACGACAAAGCAGGTTAAATTAATCGCTGTTATCGCTGTTGCCATCTTATTGGCATCTATAGTGGTAAACATAATGAGTTACATACTCATATTATTAAGGCCGATTAACTCCGCTACAGCGATGCTTAAGGAAATATCAGAAGGCGAAGGAGACCTGACAAAACAACTTACGCTTTCCAGCAGAGATGAAATCGGCGATATGGCGCAGTACTTTAACAAGACATTTGAAAAAATCAAAAACCTGGTTGTCGTCATCAAGAAAGAGGCGAGAAACCTTGACAACATCGGCAATGATCTTGCCAGCAATATGACTGAAACTGCCGCCGCTATAAATCAAATTACAGCCAACATCCAGAGCATTAAAGGCAGAGTTATTAATCAGAGCGCCAGTGTTACGCAAACACACGCGACTATGGAACAGGTTGTTGTGAATATCAACAAACTCAATGATAGTGTGGAAAAACAGAGTAACAATGTTTCTCAGGCGTCATCCGCTATTGAAGAAATGGTAGCCAATGTCCATTCTGTTACTGATACTCTTGTTAAAAACACTGACAATGTAAATACATTGATGGAAGCTTCCGAAGTAGGCCGCAACGGATTGCAGGAAGTGGCGTCTGATATTCAGGAAATCGCCAAGGAATCCGAAGGTCTGCTTGAGATTAACGCTGTAATGGAAAACATCGCCAGTCAGACCAATCTGCTTTCCATGAACGCCGCGATTGAAGCGGCTCACGCAGGAGAAATGGGCAAGGGTTTTGCCGTTGTCGCAGGTGAAATCCGCAAACTTGCGGAAAATTCCAGCGTTCAATCCAAGACAATCAGCAATGTTTTAAAAAAGATAAAAAGCTCAATAGACAAGATAACCAAATCCACTGAAAACGTGCTTAACAGATTTGCGGCGATTGATTCTAATGTCAAGACTGTTTCGCAGCAGGAAGAAAATGTCCGTAACGCAATGGAAGAGCAGGGCGAGGGAAGCAAACAAGTTCTGCAAAGTACAAGCAGTTTGAATGAACTTACCCAGCAGGTAAAAAGAGGTTCCAATGAGATGCTTAGTGAAACAAGGGAAGTAATAAAAGAAAGCAGTAATCTTGAAAAAATTACTCAGGAAATAACCGGCGGCATGAACGAGATGGCTTCCGGTGCGGATGAAATAAACATAGCTATACACCAAGTCAACGAAATAAGCAATAAAAACCGTGAAGGTATTAATACTTTGATGCGGGAAGTGGCTAAGTTTAAGGTAGAGTAATTTTTCGCAATTATATCTTACGGCGGCAGGGCAAGCCCCCTGCGGCGGTCGGTGTCGCAGCTTTTATTTACTGTGGTTAGATAGCTCGCTATTAAGATCATTATTCAATATTAAGTGTTTCATTTTCTCTTGTGCGCCAAATACCGCCGCAGTGAGCTTGCCCTGCCGCCTGCAAGGTATATTTGCTTAGTACGGGGTAATTCTTGCAACGCATAAATTTTGCTTGACAAAAAAAACCATGTTTTGGTAATATTACAACATGAGCGAAAGGAACGCTGTTTTACAACCGATCTGACAGGAAAGCAGACCGAGCGTGAAGTGAACGCTCTTCTTAAAAACAAAAAAGACGGTAAAATCATTATAGAAAACATCAAGCCCAAACTAACAGGTGGCGTTCACAAAGTAATCGAAGAAAAATTTAACGATACCGAACAGTTCAAGGAAACAAAAGACGGTAAAATTAGCAACTAACAATAGATACTTTTAATTTCCAGATATACATGACTTGAGTAATTTAGAAATGTATGCTGAAAATAAGGTGGTGAGGGGTGGCTGTGGTAAAAATGCCACCCCCGTGCGGTGTTTTTACCACAGTCAGGCCCCCGCTCATCTAATGCAGTCCGTAGGACTGTCCCTTCAATAATTTCGACATGGTGTAGCACATGAAAATGTTTACATTACAACTATTGTAGGCTGGCTTTAGTCAGCCGTACATGCGCTCGTTGTTTGCTTTAAGCATACATTTCTGTGTTAAAAAATCAATAAAAAATACAGTGATTCAAAAAATCAGCGTTGTTGGAAAACAATGCGCATATATATATTGAATTCACTATGAAAATCAAATTTAAATTAATGTCTATTATGGTAGCGCTAGGGCTGTTTGCCGTTGCGTCTGTCAGTATTACCCTGCTTATCAAGGTGCGCTCCAGTATTTCAGGCCTTTCGGAACAATATGTCGTTACTACAGCGAATGACGCCGCCGCAGATGTTACCAATTTTATTAATACATATATATACAAAGTAGAAACAGTCGGTCATGTCATGGAACAGTACCGTTACATGATAATCGCCAACCGCCGCACCTTTTTTAATTTTATACTTGCGGGCATAACACGTGAAAACCCGGGAATTATCGCCGCATGGTGCGTATGGGAACCTAACGTTATGGAAGGAGGCGACAGTCAGTTTCTGGGAACCAAAGGAACAAGCATAACCGGACGTTTCGCTCCCTACTATTATTGGGATAACGGAAGAGTCGAGATGAGCGTTCTGGAAGATTTTGAAGACCCTGCTTATGTTTTAACGAAAAGTTCAGGTCAGCCGACAATTATTGATCCCTACGAATACGAAG
>Ga0268262_10006562_pt1 | contig 11121 bp, 5 predicted proteins | sample TergutNc150P3_FD_190354 | JGI IMG/M metagenome (GOLD analysis project Ga0268262, IMG submission 190354) | Nasutitermes corniger P3 segment gut microbial community from laboratory colony in Florida, USA - Nc150 P3 (SPAdes) (version 2) | ecosystem: Host-associated > Arthropoda: Insects > Digestive...
ACGCCCACGGGGTATTTGATTGTGTTGCCGTATATATCCGCGACCTTATCCAGCCGGTTTATCGCGAACAAAGCCATACCCGTCAACATCACGATAATCAGCACAAAACCGATAATCATTTTTGACTTGATTTTCAGATTATTGAACCAATTCATAATCTATCCAAATATGAGTGAAGGCTTTTCATAACTTCCTCGAAATCCACCGGTTTGCCTACATGGCTGTCCATACCGGCAGCGAGGCATTTTTCGATGTCGTCTTTGAACACGTTGGCGGTCATTGCTATTATCGGCACCCTGCGGACGTTTTGCGAAGCGGAACGCGCTTCCGCCTCCAGCGCCCTGATGCGCTGGGTGGCCTCGTAGCCGTCCATTTCGGGCATCTGTATGTCCATGAAAATTACGTCGTACTTGAGCGGGGCCTCGGCAAACATTCGGACGGCCTCCGCGCCGTTTTCCGCACAGTCTATCTCCATCTGTGTCGGCTCCAGCAGGGTTTGGACTATCTCGCGGTTGATTTCCACGTCTTCGACCAGCAGTATGCGCTTCCCCGCAAATATGCCCGCAATCTCCGCGGCCTGCGACTGTTCCGCCTGTTTGTCCACGCCGAGACATTCGTTGATGACCTCCGCAATGGTGGAAGGAAACAGGGGCTTGGACAGGAATTTGTCGACGCCTGCAGTTTTCGCTTCCTCGGCAACCGCGCTCCATTCGGCGGCTGAAATCATTATTACAACGGACTTTTCAGGCCCGCGCGCCTTTATTTCGCGGGCAAGCTGTATGCCGTCCATGCCCGGCATTTTCCAGTCTATAAAATAGATGTGGTAGCCGTTCTTTTGGCTTACGAGTTCAAGCGCCTTTTCCCCGCTTGAAGCCGTGTCGCAGGACAAACCAAACATATGCGCTATTTCCTGGAAGTACGTCAAAATGTCCGGGTCATCGTCAACTGTCAAAATGCGGACGCTTTTCAAATTTATGTCGGGGGCCAAAAGCCCGCGCTTCTCTTCCGTGCCGCGCATTGCCTGAATCGTAAAAATAAACGTTGAACCTTTCCCGTGTTCCGATTCAACCCATATCTTGCCGCCCATCGTTTCCACTATGCTTTTGGAAATCGCAAGCCCAAGCCCCGTACCGCCGTATTTGCGCGTCGTACTGGATTCCGCCTGTTCAAAAGACTGGAAAATCTTCTCCTGCTGTTCTGGGTTTATTCCGATTCCGGTATCGCTTACCGAAAATTGCAAGGTATAGAGATTGTTTATTTTGTCCACAAGGCGCACGGCAAGGGAAACGGAGCCTTTTTCCGGCGTGAATTTGATTGCGTTTCCCAATAAATTGGTAATGACCTGCGCTATCCGCTGGTCGTCCCCTATGAGGGTGCGGGGAATTGAGCGGTCGGTATGCACGGAGAATTTTTGGTGCTTTTCTTCTATGCGGAAATTGACGACGTTCACCACGCGCCTGAGCATTTTTTCAAGCTCGAATTCCACCGGATATAGCTCGAATTTGTTTGCTTCGATTTTTGACATGTCCAGAATGTCGTTGATCACGCCCAGCAGGTGGTTCGACGCATCTTCTATTTTCGTAAGGCAGTAATCCTTGCGTTCAATATTTGGCGCGGACTTGCCTATTTTGATCATGCCGATTATGGCGTTCATCGGCGTTCTTATCTCGTGGCTCATGTTGGCAAGGAACGCGCTTTTATGCCTGTTTTCTACATCGGATTTGTTTTTTGCCGCGTCAACGCGAATCAGTACGACGATCAACACTCCCGCAAGCACAATGCCCAATAAACTAAGGGTCATTGCCATGTTGTTTACAGGTTTATAGTACAGACTTTTTTGCGCGAAAATACCCAGACGCCATCCATTGGAAAGCGTCCTGAAAAAACCGACGACATCTTCGCCTTTCCAGTTCACCCATAAAACTTCCGAAATTTTTCCTGCGCGTAACAATTCATCAGTAAAAAAAGAAGTGGGAATTAGCGGATCGTACATTTTCAGTCCGACAAATTCCGGGTTGGAATGGCCAATTATTGTCAAATCCTGACTGGCCAATATTCCATAGCTGTTGTCGTCTTCGGAAATGATATTAATAACATTTTCCCCGATATGGCCGGCCCGTACATCAATAGCGACAACGCCTAAGCGTTTCCCCTCGTTATCAAAAATACAGCGGGAATAGGAAAAAACAGTTTCGCCTGTTACCGTGTCGGCAAACGGTTCTGTTTCCGCAATGCCATTGCCGGCCTTGAGGGCGGCTTTGTACCAGGGACGCTCAGGCGGATGCCAGGTATCCGGCGGCTTCCAGCCAATGCCGTTAAAAAAAAACGGCCCCTCCGGAGATCTTTCGATATAGCCAAACGGACCGTTAGGGCTGAAAGTGTCGTTATTTCTGGAAAATAGATTACTTGATATATCCTCGTTATAAGCGGTCAGTTTTTCTGCATCATCCCCGCGCACGGCTAAACTTTGTACGGATTGCGCGAAATCGTCCAGTATCGTGCGCGATTCCAGCAGATCATAGCTGATTTCAGATTCGATATAATCAAGCATGCTTTCAATATTGCGCACAAGATTGGCCCGCACGATTCTGCTGGTGAAGACATAGCTTAATACAACCATTGCCAAAAACGCGAAGCTCGTAAACAGTATTTGAACATAAAGCGGGCGTGTTGAGAAAATTTCCGATACTTTAATTTTCATCTTTTTCCCGCCTCAAAATATGAGCGAAGACTACTTATAACTTCTTCGAAATCCAGAGGCTTGCCAACGTGGCTGTTCATGCCGGCAACGAGACATTTTTCAATATCCTCTTTGAATACGTTGGCGGTCATTGCTATGATCGGAATGGTTTTTGCCCTGGGATTATCCAGCAACCTGATACGCCGCGTCGCTTCATAGCCGTCCATTTCGGGCATCTGCACGTCCATGAAAATCAAGTCGTATTTGTCCGGGGTTTCGCTGAACATACGGACGGCTTCTACGCCGTTTTCAGCGCAGTCTATATCCAGCTTTGTCGGTTCAAGCAAAGCCTGCACTATTTCGCGGTTAATTTCCACATCTTCAGCCAGCAGTATGCGCCTTCCGGCGAATATACCGTCAATATCAACCGACTGTGTTTCTTCGTGCGGTTGCTTGCCAACCGCCTGTTGCTTGTCAACGCCAAGACACTCATCTATGATTTCCGCGATCGCGGAAGGGAACAGTGGCTTGGGCAGGAATTTGTCAACGCCTGCCGCTTTCGCGTCTTCGGCAATCGCGCTCCATTCGCCAGCGGAAATCATTGTTACAATGGAATTTTCGGGCACACGCGCCTTTATTTCATGGGCAAGCTGTATGCCGTCCATGCCCGGCATTTTCCAGTCTATAAAATAGATATGGTAACCGCCCTTTTGGTCTATAAGTTCAAGCGCTTTTTCTCCGCTTACTGCGGTCTCGCATAACGCGCCGTACCTCTGCGTTATATCAAGGAAATACGCCAAAATGTCCGGGTCATCGTCAACGATTAAAATACGGACGTTTTTCAAATTTATACCAGGCGCCAAAAGTCCGCGCTTTTCTTCCGCTCCGCGCTTTGCCTTAATGTTAAAAATAAAAGTTGAGCCTTTTCCGGGTTCTGATTCTATCCAAATTTTGCCGCCCATCATCTCTACTATTTTTTTGGAAATCGCAAGACCCAGCCCCGTGCCGCCGTATTTGCGCGTTGTGCTGCTCTCCGCCTGCTGAAAAGAACTGAACAGGCGTTTTTGCTGTTCCGCGCTTATTCCAATCCCCGTGTCGGTTACTGAAACCTGTATTGTACAAAGACCTTTTTCTTCCCCTATAAAATTCGCGTTAAGAATAATGGAACCTTTTTCAGGCGTGAATTTAACCGCGTTGCTTAAAAGATTGGTAACTACCTGGGCCAGACGCTGGTCATCGGCTATCAGGGTTTTGGGAATTTTGCTGTCAAGATGTACCGCTAGGTTTTGCTGCTTTTCCTCCACGCGGAAATTGATTACCGAGACTACCTTTTGCAGCATCTTTTCAAAATTAAATTCGCAGGGCGACAACTCCAGCATATTCGCCTCGATTTTTGACATATCGAGCACGTCGTTTATAACGCCTAGAAGGTGTGTTGACGCGCCTTCAATCTTGTCCAGCGCGTAGTCTTTGCGTTCCATATCTTTCGCGTTCTTGCCGATTGTCGTCATGCCGGTTATAGCGTTCAGGGGCGTACGTATTTCATGGCTCATGTTGGAGAGGAAATCGCTTTTTGCCTTGCTTGCTTCCATCGCCTTACTCAGCGCTTCCTTAAGCTTTACGGTATAGATGTCGCGCATGATTACGCCCGCGATGGTACTTGCCGTAATGGCGACAAATCTTTTTTCATTTTGCGTCCACTTGCGCGGCGTAAGATTCTGTTCCACGCACATTACCCCCCATAAGTGGCCGTCAACATAAAGCGGCGCACCTATAACCGCCATTACATCAATGTCATGGAGCGCCTGAAAAACCGCCTCGTGGCTGGTGGCGGTATCGTCGCAGACAACTATCGGTACCGTGGTGCTGTCGGGCAGATTTTCGGGGAAAATGGAGCTCAAATATTCAAACAGATTGGCTATGGCGTTCCGGGGCGACGCATCATCCGCGCACCAATGATACGCCAGATATATATCTTTACGCTGATAATCCATGGCGAAAACGAACACTAGCGATACATTATGGTAGTGTCCCAGTTTGGCGATAGCTTCCCGTACAAGCGTTTGTGAATCTCCGGACGAAATAAATCCCCTTGAAAGCTCTGAAATCAGCTCCTGCTGTTCCAGCCTGATTTTGAGCTGTTCGCCCTGCTCGTGTATATTTTCTTCCATTTTTTTAATATTGCGCAGGTCATATTGATAACCCAGCGCCACATACTTTCCATTATTCATCACGCGCGTCAACGTAACTTCAAAAGGAATAAGCTCTCCCTTGGAAGTACGGTGTGTCCACTCAAACACACTGGTTTCACCACCCAACGCGCGCTTAATCATCTCTATCGCCTTATCTTTGGAATTTTTCCCGTCGCTCTGGAATTCAGGCGAAAATTTGTGAAAATGCTTAAGATAGTATTTCTTTGTCGTCTCCATTGTTTTCAAACTATAATCGTTGCAATCAATAGGGCAGGCGTTTTCATCAAAAACAGTTAAGCAAAAGGGCGAAGAGTCAAGGATTGCGCCGTTAAATTCGTTAGCTTCGGCTATTTCACGTTCCATGTCGGCGCGTATAACGGTGTTTGCGCACAAAAAAGCCGCCGAGCGAAGCATATCAATGTCGTCCTTTTCAAAAAAACGTTCATTGCGACGGTCTTCAAGAAGGGCAAAGCCCCAAAAATTGTTGTTGATAAAAAAAGGCGTGATAAAAGCCGTCACACAGCCAAATGATTTCAGCATAGCCTCTTCTGGCAGAAACCTTACCGGACCGTTTATTGTTTCGCCTGACGATAAAAGTTTTTCCCATCTTGGCGCAAGCTGGGCATAAGTTACATCATCCAGGCCTTTTGTCGGCATGGTAGTCCCGCCGGATTCCCTGTCCCAGCGGTATATTTGCGATACATGTATTGCGTCGGGCTTAAGTGAATTGCGCCAAATGGAAAATCTGTCCAAATTGAACGCATCGGCGATTTCCCTAATGCCAGCCGTCATGGTGGCTTCAAACGTTTCTTCATTTTGCGAGATGAATATGATAGCAGCTCTGTTCAGCGCGGCTTCCATTTTTCTTCTGCGTTTCATTTCCTCTCTGATAACTTCGGCTGAGAATATACGCGCCGCAGTATACAGCAAATCGGAGCAGTCTTCGTCAAAATAACGGTCGTTGGTGTGATCCTGAAAACTGATATCGCCCCAAAGTTCACCATGCGTAAAAATGGGCAGTATCAATAGTGAGAGTATGCCATAGGTACGCATGAAGGCATCCATCTCTTCTGTATAATCGCTTTTCCGGAGCCGCACACAGCCGCCCTGCGATGTTATCGAAACATAGTTTTCTAAAAACGGAAGGTTGGGCAAAACCTTTAATTCATCGGCAAGGGATATAAGGCCGCCTTCCGACTTGTCCCAGCGGTAGACTTGCCCAAGGCGTTTGTCCCCTTCAACGTCCACCAGCTTATAAAAGACTACGCGGTCAAGGCCAACCGCCTCCGCAAAAGGCCGTATGCCATTGGTCATTACCTCTTCAAATGTTTCTTCTTTATGGACGGTAAATATCTCAACCGATTTGTTTAAAGCTTCTACAATGGCGGCGCGGCGAAAGTCCGACGCCGCCTCTTCAGTTTTTTCAATGTTTGACCCCATTATTTATCTCCATCCAAACAGATGAGAATGTGAAACGCTTTGTCACTCCACCTTGAAGCGCGAAACTTCCTTAAGCAAATCGTCGATGGCTCGACTGTTCTTTTGGGTCATCTCGTTGACGTTGTGTATCGCTATGTTTATCTGCTCCGCGCCGGTAGACATCTCGTTCATGCCGCCGGTTATCTCGTGCGTCGCCTTGTCGAGGTTCTGGCATTCGCGCATAACCTCCTGGCTTCCAATACGCATTTCCTCGGAACTGCCCTTTACCCGCTCGGTAAGCTCGTTCAAACCGCCGACGCTGTCCAGGACCTGCCTGCTTCCCTGCCCCTGCTCTTCCATGGAATTGCGGACGTTTTCTTCCTGGTTCGACACCGTGTTTACGCCTGAGTCGATCGCCTCAAACCTGGTAAGCACGTTGTCGGTTGAGCGCGTGATTTTTTTGATCGATTCCGATATCTTTTTAAGCACGTTGCCGATCGTCTTGGACTGCTCGCCCGAGCTTTCCGCCAGCTTGCGTATCTCGTCGGCGACCACGGCAAAGCCCTTCCCGGCTGCCCCCGCGTGGGCGGCTTCTATCGCCGCGTTCATCGAAAGCAGGTTGGTCTGGCCAGCGATGTTTTCCATTACGACGTTGATTTCCAAAAGGCCGTCGGACTCGCGGGCAATTTCCTGGATGTCCGTCGCGACTTCCTGCAGTCCGGTCTTCCCTACTTCGGACGCTTCCTTCAGCGTGTTCACGTTGGCGGTGTTGCTGACAAGCGTGTTGGTAACCGACCCGATGTTGGCTACCATTTCCTCTATGGCGGACGAGGCCTGGGAAACGTGGCTGCTCTGTTTTTCCACATGGCCGTTGAGCTTGCCGATGTTGTTTATGACATTCTCCATGGTCGCGTTGGTCTCGGTTACGCTGGCGCTCTGGTTGATGACTCTGCCCTTGATGGACTGGATGCTGGAGGTGATCTCGTTGACCGCCGCCGCGGTCTCGATCATGTTGCTGGCAAGGCCGTTGCCGATGTCCTTCAGTATGCCGGCCTGGTTTTTGATGAGAATCACCAGGTTTTTGATTTTTTCAAGCGTCTTGTTGAAGTACTTGGCAAGGTCGCCTACCTCGTCTTCGGAGTGGACGACAATCTGGTGCGTCAGGTCGCCCTCGCCCTCGGAAATCTCCTTGAGGGTGTCCGCTACCATGACTATCGGCTTGGTGGTGTTGTCCAGCACGAAGTATATGACTACCACCGCGACTACGATGGCTATCGACGCCAGAATGATGACGAACCGCGTCATGGAGTTGACGTCCTGCTTGATGTAGGCCTCCGTCGAGCCGACCATTACCGACCATGTAGTCGGGGAGGCCGACAGGGGGATCGGGGCTATGGACATTACCATGGTCGTTTTCATCTCGGGGTCGTAGGACGAGCCCTCCCATTCCTGCGCGGTTTTAACGGCATCGGTAACTTTGGTGAGGTATTTCCCGTACTGCGTTTCCACGTCTACCAATTGCCTTCCTATAAGCTCAGGCAGGTAGTTTGCCAGGATAAACCCGGTGCTGGTGTAGATTGCCATGCTGTATATTCCGTTTGGTTCATCCATGGTCTGCTGTACCAGGGGCTGGATCATGTCTGTATTGAACAGGCAGCCTACGACCCCGACCGACTCGCCGAGGCGCTTGTTTATGATGGGGACCATGATTCTGTAGCACCAGGTGTCTTTTCCGTACATCTTGATAAGGATGGGGTCGGCCATTTCGACTGTCTTGCTGTTGGGCCCCGAAAGGTGGTTCATCGCGTCCTGGACGAAGACGCTGGTTATGGCCGTTATCTGCCCGCTTTCCCTTGTCAGGGAAAAGGCGAACTGTCCCGCCGGGGTTGAGCCTGTCCTGCCTATGAAGCGGCTGTCCATTCCGTCGATGGCGTTCGGCTTCCAGACGGTAAACATCCGGATAAATTCGGGCATGTCCTCGAAAACGGACCGTATCGTGTTTTCGTACTCCTGGCGGCGTCCCGCCGGGTCCAGGTTTTCGTAAAAGTTCATTACGTCCGACAGGGTTTGCAGGATCTTTATGTAGCCGTCTATTTTGCCGTCCCACTCCTTGGCGTACTGGCGCGCCATGTACATGTTCTTTTGCTTGGACAGGTTCATGGCTATGCTGGACGCCTGCACCAGTTCTATTATGGCGATGCCGCCCGCAACGATCAGCACAATGGCAATCATCATGATGCTCAGTTTTATTTTAATCTTCATTTAGTAACTCCTTACCCATTGGGTATAAAGGGTATTAATACCGCAGGGCAGAGCCCTGCACCCGGCGCCTACGGCGCCTTTCCGCGGCAGAGCCGCGGGGTATTAAACCCTTTTTTGTTCCTCCTCGCTCGGTCATGCGAAAGCAAGCTTTCGCGCGACCCTCGCTCGTCGTCCAATAAAACTTGCTCCATATTTTTCCCTTGCTTACCGCGTTGTTTCATTCAAACCATCCGGAGTTTGCGGTTTTTTTTGCTAAACAGGGCAACTTTATGATCCAATAAGATTAATTTCTCATTTTTAGGGGGAATTTGCAAGGGGGTTTATCTTCTCTGCCGATATATATGATATGAAAAGGTATATTTTCGCTTTATTGATTCTATCAGTTGTAGTGGTTTTTTCCGCCGCTCAGACGACGAATAACGATTCCTTCAGGCAGGAGGGGATTGCTTCATGGTATGGCAAGGAATTTGAGGGCAGACCCACGGCCAACGGGGAGATTTTCGACCCCAGCCAGTTTACCGCGGCTCATCCGACTCTGCCCTTCGGAACCATCTTAACGGTAACCAACAAACAAAACATGAAGCAGGTAACGATCCGGGTAAACGACCGGGGGCCCTTTGTCGCCGCCAGAATTATCGATCTATCAATGGAAGCGGCGAAAGCCCTGGATATGATTACTACCGGAACAGCCCCGGTGATCATTGAAAAAGCCATGAATACCGCTTTAGGGCCCGTATTGAGGCAAGTAGCGGAAAATGCCGGTTCAACGGTTATTACGACAGCAACAACAAGTGCCGATTCGACGGAAGAGCTCATTAAGCAAAAGCCAAATACAACTGCCCAGGTTGCCACACAGCCAACCACCCGGCTGGAAATTGTCAACGTCCCGCCTGATTCACCGATGGTTGAGGAATTCTACAATGCCCCTGCAGCGAAAATAGTAGGCGGCATTCCTCCGGCCACAAGCTCCAAATCTTACCGCCTCCAGGTAGGGGCTTTTACAGTTCCGCGAAACGCGCTTAACGCATTTGAAAAGCTTAAGAACGCGGGCCTGAATCCCGCTTACGAGCAAAGCGGGGAGTTTTACCGCGTTGTGCTTGCGGGGCTCAAGGCAAGCGAAATACAGGCAATCGCGCAAATACTTGCGAACAACGGATTTCCGGAAGCAGTACTAAGGGAAGAAACCAACTAAACAGGGCTTAACTACATTCCCATGGACAAGCGAGTTTTCGGCGCGGATCTACTGCTTTTGCTGACCGCCGCCGTATGGGGATTCGGCTTTGTCGCACAGCGTTCCGGGATGCAGTATGTTGGGCCCTTTACATTCAACGCGATTCGCTTTCCATTGGGGAGCCTCTCGCTTCTGCCGCTAATCGCATGGCGCAGTCGCCTTAAACCGCAACAAAAAGGCGACGGTGGTTCCCTCCTCCTTTCCTCCTTTATTGCCGGAACCTGTCTTTTTATCGCGGTTGCCTTTCAGCAACTGGGAATAATGTTCACCACCGCCGGAAACGCAGGGTTTATCACCGGCCTTTATGTTATATTTACGCCAATCTTTGGAATCTTTCTGGGCAGAAGCACCGGAAAAGCCACCTGGATTGGCGCGATTCTCACTTTTACGGGGCTGTATTTCTTAAGCTCTTCAGGCCCGTTAAAAGACATTAATGTCGGGGACATTATCATCGCCGTCAGCGCGGTGTTTTGGGCCTTTCATGTGCTTGTCATTGACCGACTGGTGCAAAAAACCGATCCCATAGCGCTTTCTTCCGGGCAGTTTGCGTTTACCGGTCTTTACGCCCTTATCGCCGCTTTTTTGGCAGAACCCTTTCTTTCAAGCTGGCTTTTATCCACATCTTCATCCGGGCTGGTAGGCTGGAAAAGTTTCCCGGCACTGATAAGCGGCCTCTCATCAGGAGAAATTCCCTTTGCGCTTGTTTCAGGCGCGGTAATTCCCATACTTTACGGCGCTTTTGGCTCGGCGGGCATCGGTTACACTTTGCAGGTAGTAGCCCAGCAGTACGCCCCCCCTGCACACGCAACTATCATTCTCTGCCTGGAAGGTTTCTTCGCCGCCATTGGCGGTATCATGCTGCTGCACGAACCGGCGGGAATACGAACCATTATTGGATTTGCTTTCATGCTCTGCGGAATGTTGGTCAGCCAGTGGGAACTGCTCCGCTCAACATCATCAACTTAAGGGAATTCCTTAAAATTTTATCTCACAAAGACACAAAGCTCACAAAGAACACGGAGGAATTCAAGAAATTTTGCCTCAATTTCTCAGACTTTTACCCATGAAAATACTGAAGGGTACATCGGAATTTATAAATTAAGCCCAAAACTTTGTGTTCTTCGTGTACTCTGTGCCTTCGTGAGAGTTCTTCTGAAATGATTGTTTTCTTAAGTTTGATGTTGACCGCCACTAACTTTTTCTGCCGTCTGCAATGCCGTTCGCTTCGGCAATGCAGTCGAGGAAAGCCTTTTCCAAGTCCGACATGGCCAGCGCGAGTTCCGCCTTCTTGTCTTTGTTATAGGCGGGAAGGCGCTCGGTAAGGTTAATTACCGGGG
>Ga0268262_10006563_pt1 | contig 11121 bp, 13 predicted proteins | sample TergutNc150P3_FD_190354 | JGI IMG/M metagenome (GOLD analysis project Ga0268262, IMG submission 190354) | Nasutitermes corniger P3 segment gut microbial community from laboratory colony in Florida, USA - Nc150 P3 (SPAdes) (version 2) | ecosystem: Host-associated > Arthropoda: Insects >...
GACGTATGAAGAATTAATCGGTAAAAGCAGAATTGAACTTTATCAAGCTTTACAAATGGGTTTAGACCAAATAAATAACGGCGAATATATAGAAGAAAAAGAAATGATGGAAAAATTAAATAATTACATCAGGAACTAAGTTTGTACAGCATTAGATTTTCAAAATTGTATGATAATGATGTAGATACAAGTTATAACTACATAAAAGATAATTTGCAAGCTCCGAAAGCCGCTAATAATTTAATCATAGAAATATTGGAAAAATTAAATAAAATAAAGGAAAATCCAAAAATAAGACCGTTGGTAAGAGATGAATATTTGGCAAATATAGGTTACAGACTTATAAATGTAAAAAACTTTATGATATTTTATATTATTGACGATGACAACAAACTCATTAAAATAATTAGATTTTTATATGCCAGAAGAGACTGGATAAATATATTAAAAGAAACATCTTTAGATGAAATCATGTAAAAAAGCGTTATCAAGCGCATCGAACCTTCGGTTCGCAATGGCGTATTTTGCCTAAAAAAAGCCCCACTAAAGGGGGCGATCAGTTACCCCAAGAAGTAACTCGTGTTACCTTTTAAGCAACCGCAGTTGCCTTAAAGGTTTCGTCTACGATTTTTCGGCTTCCGCCTGTCAATTTGGGGCTGACGTTTTTTTTTGCGCCTAGCGCACACCCGACTGGGTTTTTTCGTAGCCCTCCAAACCTACGGTTTGATGAGCCGAAGGCTCTTGAAATTGCTGCGCAAGCAGCTTCCTTGCATATACCGACCTGATATATGCCGTTTGTCCGTATTTTATTTATAATTACCATATTTTAAACATAAATTTTAAAAATAACATTCCAAGTACATCATTTAAACTGTCTTTTTCTTCAATTTTATTTTGCCTGATTAACTTTACAGTTTTATTAAACTTTTCACGATGCCCGTTAATAAATTCAACATAAAAATCATATTCTATATATAATTTATTATCTTTTTTCGTTATCGTACTTTCTTCTATAAGTATTTCAAATGCGGAAGAGAAGTCATCTTCGAGATATTCAAAATCAAATATTCCATCATCAATTTTATGTATGTAAGTATCTTTATAATTAGACATCCAATTTACGTATGTAAGCCTGCTCGTAACATCCAATCTGTTAATTTCTTTTATAATAATAACATTATTAAAATGTATTCTTTTAATATTAAACGCCTCAAAATGAAATAAAAAATAAAATTGCTCTTTTTCTTCAGGTGAATAAATTTCTTGTGAATTTAATATAAGGCGAATGAAGTTATTATCTAAAGAAATATTATTATCATCTTTTTTGCCATATATTTCCAAGTCCCCTGCGTTTGTTTTGTACTTATCTTCGACTAAAAATCTATAATGTACTTCTCTCTGGCGACATGAACTAAGTATGATAATATTTGTTAAAAATATAAATATATTTTTGTATTTAGTTTTCATTTTTTCTCCTATTATTTAATTTTAAACAATTATTATTAAGTCAATATATTTCCCAATAAAGTTAGGACAAATGGCACATAACTACTTTTAGGCTAAGTATGGGTTGTCATCATGTTTTAATTATACCATTGATCTACATTAGCTTTTTTAAATACCTCCAAAACAATTTCATTAATTTTTTCTACTTCTCCCTTTGTGTGTCTTGGATTCCATACATTTATAGACATAAAATATTGAAATGAACCATATTCAATCGTTATATTTGAACCATCTAAACCCATAGTATTTTTATTAAATTGATATTCCAAATTTTTATTGATATATTTTCAAAAATATTCTTATCAATATCTATTATTACATTAATATTATCTTTTGCAAATTCTTCCATTCTGTTTTTTAATTGGATTTGACTATTTATATATTCTTCACTTCCTACATATTTTCGTGTATTTTCGTCTTTCATATTCCAATTTTGCTCTTGGTAGACTATTGCAATTGTTTCAATATGCATTTTATATTCACCATTATCAGTTTTATATAATGCACATATAATTTGCTGATGAGGTATTCGTCTACTATGCATATATTTTATTACAATTCTATTATCTAATGTTTCTTGAGCCTCAATATTATTTGATACACAATTATACAGAACAATAAATAAACATAAAACCCACTTTATTTTCTTGCCTGTTTTCATGTATTTATTATATAATATATAAATATTTTATCAAGTATTATTTTGCTTTTCCATTTTATTTCTTCCATCAGCGTTTCTACTCCTGAACGCCCGTCAATAAAGCGTGATCTTTGTTCCACTTGGCAAGATCGCCGGGAGCATTGCGTCTTTCTTTAACAGGTTTATCGGAAACCAATTCTCCGTCACGCAGGGTGATAATCCGTTTTGTATACGCCGCAAGTTCAGGTTCGTGCGTTACCATGATTATTGTCTTTCCTTTATCATTTAACTGCTGAAAAAGCCCCATTATTTCAAGCGTCATTCCGGTGTCAAGGTTTCCGGTAGGTTCATCGGCGAGAATAAAGGCGGGATCGTTTACCATAGCACGGGCTATGGCGACCCTTTGCTGCTGCCCGCCCGACAACTGCGATGGAAAGTGATCCATTCGATCTGCCAACCCTACTTCCTCAAGCGCTAAAATCGCCCTCTCTTTGCGGCCGGAGTTGTTACGGTAAACTTCATTTTTTTCTTTGCGCCTGTAAAACAGGGGGAGTTCCACATTTTCAAGGGCGGTTGTCCTCGCAAGCAGATTAAAAGATTGAAACACAAAACCTATTTTGCGGTTGCGGATATAGGCAAAAGTATCCGTACCGGAAGCGGATGTTTCAATGCCGTCCAATGTGTAAGTTCCGGCGCTTGGTTTATCCAGACAGCCGAGTATGTTCATCAGCGTAGATTTGCCGGAACCCGAAGGTCCCATGACGGAAATAAATTCCCCTTCTTCGGCGGAAAAATCAACTCCCTGAAGAGCATGAACCACAACGGCTTGCGTGTCTTTTGATTTTTTTCCGCGGGTCTCCATGCGGTACTCCCGCTTGATGCCCTTCATCTCTATAACAGGCACTAAATTTTCTCCCTAAGAATTACCTGCCGCCCCTCAAAATCATCTTCCGAGATTATTTCGGTAAATGAGCCGTCGCTTATACCCGTGCGCACCTGTAAACAGCCGATTTTCCCATCGCTGTTTATAAACCACAAATTTCGCATAACAATTTGTACAGGCTGTCCCGGAGCCTGTCCCTGTCCTGCCCCCTGCCCCTGACGCCTCTGTCTGCCGCCTGTCATCATTCTTGTCCTGCCGGGCTGCTGCCCTGTCATTAATCCCGCAATGCCGTTATTTGAATTTTGCGCCTGCTGCTGCTTGCTTTGTTCCTGTGACTGCGCCCTCGCTTCCGATGCCGTCTTGCGCTGTTCATCGTCCATATTAGCGAGGCTTGCGCTAAAAACCAATTCGGAAATTTGTTCCGCCGTTAATTGAGTCGGCTTGTACCGCAGGGCGGCGTTTGAAACCATCAGAACATCTTGAGCCCGTTCAACGATAAAGTCCACGGCGCACGTCATGCCCGGCATTAATGAGCCGTCTCTGTTTTCCACATTGATAATAACCGTATAACTGACTACGTTATTTGTCATTACAGGGATCATTCTTAGATTTTCTACAACTCCGGAAAACATGCGCCCCGGAAAACTTTCCAGAGAAAAACGCACCTGCTGTCCCTTGTATATGGAAGCGACATCAAGCTCGCCGACGGACGCCTCAATCTGCATCTCCCTAAGGTTTTCAGCAATCGTAAAGATACTGCTTGAGTTGCCGCTTGAACTGTCTACAACCGTATCGCCGATATTTATCCTGCGATCAAGAACAATGCCGTCTATAGGGGATTTAATATAGGCGTACTGGTTAATTTCGGTCTCTATAGTTTTTAAATTCGCCTCGGCGGCGGCAAGATCAGCCGCCTGACCGTCAAGATTATTCTTGCTTGTTTTTAACTCATATTCGGAAATAAATTCTTTTTCCGCAAGCGCCTGTTGGTTCCTGTAATTTATCAACTGCAATTCATAATTCGCCCTGGCTCTTTTAACGGTAGCGTCCTGCTGATCCCATCTTAACTTTAACATGTCGGTATTCAGCACAGCGAGAATGTCTCCCTTGCGTACCGTATCATTGTAATCAACATTGATCTTTTCAACCTTGCCGCTCATCTGAGGCAGCACCTTTACGGTAGCTACAGGATTTATGGTTCCGCTGGATGTAACAGTACGTTCCAAAGTCCCTCGTCTTATGTTTGTAAATTCGTATGAGGTTGGGCCGTTTTTTTTAGAAGAGCATGAAGTTAAAATCACAACAAAAAGAGAGAAAAATACTGTAGAACATATAAATAAATTACTTTTCATTGTTTGTATATAATAACAAATCCTGCGAAAAAATGTAACTGATTCACGGACTGCCCATTCTTGTATAGAAATTAATCCGTAAGTATATTAATACAAAGAGGTAATTATGAAAAATTTTATTTCAAATAAAAAACGCGAATTTTTCACGGCGGCGGCGGGTCTTTTACTCGCTCTATGCGCCTGTGTTCTTTGGGCAGAACCTAAGGAGTCTCCTTTGGGCGCTGACGCCGTTCCGGATCTTTACGCTCCTTTTTTGGCCGGTTCCGGCAGTTTTACCACAACAACAGGCGGAGCGCCCGCAAGCGCCGTTAATCCGGCTCAAGGCGGAACCGCCCAACGGATGATCTTTGACGTGGGTTATCTGGCAATTCCCTCATTCTCCGGCGAGCCTTACGATAAAGGAAAATTCATGCAGGCGCTTGAGGCGGGAGCGCTTTTCCCTACAAGATACGGCGCATTCGGCGCTTCATTGCGTTACATCGGCGGCTTTTCAAGCGGCGTTCAATATCCATATTTCCCTATTGAGCCGACTTTCGGCGGCAATGTTTCCGCCGCAAAAGAAGTATATCCGGGTATGTCGCTTGGTATCGGTCTTAACTTCGGTTTTGGCGCTGAAAAAACTTTTTCAACAGATTTAGGCTTTCATTACAACCTTGGCAAACTTGGCATTCTTAACAATTTTACATTGGCGTTTATGTTAAGGGGGCTTGGAATAAGTTATTTCCCGACATGGCTTACACCTGCGGGCGGCGTTTCATTTGATTTACTCAGTATAGAAGGGAAAGACGGCAAACCTGATCCGTTCGTGCTTGGATTGGCGGGAGATATAAGCGTTCCTTCGCTTTTCTACCCTAAATATTTAAGCTTGATTTTCAAGACAGGCGTTAACATAAAAATAGCAGATCTCATAACAGTTTCAGCGTCATGGCCGGGCGGATCGGGGCTTAACTTCCGTGAACTGAATCACTATAAAATGGATTTACAAGCAATTCCTTCTATCGGAGTCAGCGTTAATATTAACCTTCCATCCGGCGGAGAGAGAATTGCGGGAGGAAGACTGCCTTCGGACGGCGATCTGAAAGTCGCCGGAGCGTTCAAACCTCTTTATGAGGGAGTTACCGCTGTCGGCGGCGGCATAAGCTGGTATGTCGGGCAGAAGGACACAACTCCGCCTGTCATCGCTCCTAATTATCCGGAGCCGGTTTATTTTTCCCCCAATAACGACGGCAAAGCGGACTATTTGGAATTTCCCAACAGCATTACCGATAACAAATATGTCGTTAGCTGGAAGATGGAAATAAAAGATGAAAAAGGAAATGTCGTCCGTGTTATCGAAAACAAGGAACAACGGTTTACAAGTTTCAATTTTAAGGATTTTTTTAAACGGCTTTTCCTAAAAAAGCAGGAAATAGAAATTCCCGATACCTTGCGGTGGGACGGTATCCGTGATTCAGGAGAATTGGCTTCGGACGGCAAATATTTTTTTACAATTACCTCTACGGATGATTCCGGCAATACCTCGATATCGCAAGTTTACGAGACCGTATTAAAAAACACCCCGCCTGTAATATCTGTTAACACGTTGACCGACTCTCAAAGAATATTTGATCCCAAAGGTCAGAGCGGGAATAAAGCGGTTACATTTACTCACCGGGGATCAAAAGAAGACGCATGGCAAAGGGTTATATTGAATTCATCAGGCGAAGTTGTGCGGACTTTTAAAGAACCCATGTCAGGCGATCCCGTCCCGCAGATTTGGGACGGCAGAGACGACAGCGGCAAGATCGCTCCCGACGGAGTATACAGTTACCGTATAAGCGCTACAGACAAGGCGCAAAATTCCGCAAGCGCGTCATTGCCCAACATCATACTTGACTCCCGTGAAGCCGGTGCTTTCCTTCTAAGTTCTGTCTCAGGCATAGCGCCAAAGCCGAATCAGAATACAGACCTTGTAACCTTTACAATCCGCCTTCTCTTAAATGACGGAATTGAAAACTGGAAACTGGAATTAAAAGATGAAAAAGGAGTTTCTCGAAAAACATTTTATGGCACGTCAAAAGTCCCGGCGTCTCAGGGTTGGAACGGCCTTGATAACTCAGGCGCTATCCGTGAGGGCGTATACACTCCCGAACTTACCGTAAGCTACACAAGAGGCGACGTTATTAAGACCGCCGCCACAACCGTTACTGTCGATGTAACAGGCCCGGTTCTTGCTTTTTCCGCCAAACCGGAATATTTCAGTCCCGACAACGACGGCGACGATGACGAGTTGAATATAGCGCTTTCGGCGACGGACGTATCACCTGTAGCCGGCTGGCAGTTGGAAATAAGAGAGCCCGAGCCTCCGTATCAACTGTTCCGCCGGTATACAGGTACAGGCGCTCCCGGCGGAAAGATTATCTGGGACGGCAAAAGCGACAAGGGCGAGTTAGTTCAGTCCGCCACAGATTACCCTTACACATACACGGCGTCCGACATTCTTGGCAACTCAAGCAAAACCGAAGGAAAAATCGGCGTTGACGTGCTTGTTATCCGTGACGGCGACCGTCTGAAAATACAGATACCGTCAATCGTATTCAGGGCGAATTTCGCCGACTTTGAGGGGTTAAGCAAGGAAGTTGTTGATAACAACAACCGTATCCTGCGCCGTATCGCCCAAATACTCAACAAATTCCGCGAGTACAAAGTTTTAGTCGAGGGCCATGCCAACGCTACACAGCCTGCCGGCACTACCGCCCGGGATCGGGAAGAGACCGAGCTTAAGCGCATAAGCGAGGCGAGGGCAAAAGCGGTCGTAGATACTTTGGTACGCTACGGCGTCGCGCGGAACAGGCTGTCATCAACAGGCGTAGGCGGATCGGCCCCGATTGTTCGTTTTGAAGACCGGGACAACTGGTGGAAAAACCGCCGTGTAGAGTTTATTTTGATAAAATAAAAGGTTTTAGTTATAAATGAAAAAGCAGGGATGAAACTCCCTGCTTTTTTTGCTGCCGCTGACGCTATTCTTTGCTTTTCTTCTTGGCTTTCTTCTGCTCACGCTTTTCTTTAAGTGTTTTTTGAGGCGCTTTTTTCGTCTCTTTTTTATGCATTATATGTTCGGCCATAATATCCCCCTTTGGGCTTTACATTATATATAAAATAGTATATTAATTATCTTATGTCTAGGCTTTTTGGGGAAAAACGGGGGAAAATATGAAAGTAGCGGAAGCGGTAGAATTGCTGGAAGGGCAGTTTTTTTCGGGAAAAGAAAAATCGGAATATGAAGTCGCTTCGGCGTGCGGAGCCGACCTTATGAGCGATGTTATGGCTTTTGTAAAAGACAAGGTTCTGCTGCTTACAGGATTGGTTAACCCTCAGGTAATACGCACAGCGGAGCTTTTGGATATTCATGCGGTAATTTTTGTCCGAGGCAAAATCCCCGGCAGGGACATGATAGACATGGCGGAAGAATCAGATATAATACTAGCCGGAACCAAACTACCGATGTTTTTAGCCTGTGGAAAACTTTACGAAGCCGGTCTTAGAACCGGCGGAACCAGAGCAATCTAAAAAAACATGAAAGACAATGTAGATTTTAATTTTATTATTCGTCTTGATTCAGAACTAAACCAAATTCACGACCTTGATTTACTATTGGAACGAATACTGTTTGAGGCAAGAAGAGTTGTACAGGCGGATGCCGGTTCCATTTACGTTACCATTCCCGATGAAGAAGGTAAAAAAGGAGACGAAAAACTTTCGTTTAAGTACTCCCAGAATGATACATTACAGGAAGTTGTACCAATCGGCCAAAAAATGATCTATTCGATCTTCACTCTTTCGATCGATGAAAAGTCAATCTCCGGTTACTGCGCAAAAAACAGAGTTTTAATTAATGTGCCCGATATGTATAACATACCGAAGAACATGCCGTATTCTTTTAACGCCACATTTGACAGGCTTACGGGATATAAATCCGTTTCCTCTATGGCGATTCCGCTTATCTCAACCGATAACCGCCTTATGGGAGTTATACAGGTATTAAACGCTAAAGACAAAAACGGAAACATTCTTTCTTTTTCCAAAGATGATGAAATTTTACTTACTCATTTCGCCAACAACGCTTCCATTGTTCTTCAACGGGCGAATATGACAAGGACAATGATTCTGCGCATGATTAAAATGTCGGAACTCCGAGATCCAAAAGAAACAGGCACACATGTAAACCGCGTAGCCGGATACGCTGTGGATATATATGACCGTTGGGCGTACAATCACAATATCCCCGAAAATGAAAGGGTAAAATACCGCGATATGTTAAGGGTAAGCTCCATGCTTCATGACGTAGGCAAAGTCGCGATTTCCGATACTATCCTGAAAAAGCCTGCTCGCTTTACTCCTGAAGAATACAAGATAATGCAAACTCATACAGTCTACGGCGCCAGTCTTTTTTCATCTACAAATTCACAAATGGATGATCTTGCCCTGGAGATCGCCCTTACCCATCATGAAAACTGGGACGGCACAGGATATCCCGGTTGGGTAGATCCGTTCAGCGGTGAAATTCAAAAAGCCGACAACGAAGGAAACCCTCTTGGCAAAAAGGGAGATGAAATTCCCCTTGGAGGCAGGATTGTCGCCATCGCCGATGTTTTCGACGCTCTCTGCTCAAGGCGTGTGTACAAAGAGCCGTGGGGCGAGGATGAGGTTTTACAGGAAATGAGAAAACTTTCGGGGACTAAATTTGACCCTGAGTTATTAGAAATATTTTTTGAAATACTGCCTAATATAAAACAAACGCAAAATCATTTTCCTGATTTACCTGAGGCTTAATTTAGTTAAAATTCTGTCAAAGCTGTCGGCGAAAGTTTTTAATTCCTTCTTGCCGTAGTTTGCCGTTCTTTCAAATTCCATGCCGTTATTGGCAAGACCTACCGTAAAATTTCGCAGAGATAACAGTTCGTTAATATTATTCTTTGTAAAGGCACGTCCCCGGTCATCAAGAACATTTATGTCTTTTTCCACAAGCCGTTTCGCCAGCGGCACGTCCCTTGTTACCGCTATGTCGCCGCTTTCGGACAATTCCACGATACGGTCGTCAGCGGCGTTTTCGCTTGCGGGGCATATTTCCATTTGCGCCCCGTCCGAATCAGGAATCGGACGGTTAGCGGCAAATATTACCGGGATATTTAATTTACCTGCCCTGCGAAGCACAAGATCCCTTGCCTGCTTTGGGCAGGAATCAGCGTCCACAAGAATTTTCACGCCGTCAGCGCAGCTGACGGCTGTGCTGCTTTATCTTTTTCAGCCGCGGCGAAAACAACATAGTTCCCGCTTAAAACAATGTCCTCGTCCGAAAATACAAAAAATGATTCGCCTTTTTTGAAAGTAACATCAGTAATAACAAGTTCTCCTTCGGTAACAAGGCAGATGAAACCGGTGTTTTTAGAAAGAATATTTTTGCCGCCGTTATCACCGTTGGCACTGATAGATGAAAGAGAAAAATCATCGCATGGTGACGGGTAACAAAAAACCCCTGAACCGGGAGATAAGACTTGAGGAACAAAAGCGGAAAATTTAAGAATTTTCATCAGTTCGATAATATCTATATGCTTGGGAGTAAGCCCGCCTCGCAGCACGTTATCCGAGCTTGCCATAAGTTCAACGCCAAAGCCGTATATATAAGCGTGAAGAACACCTGCCGGAATGTAAACGGCCTGCCCTTTTTGAATTGTTAAAATATTCAGGTAAAGCGGAGATAAAACAGCGGCGTCCGCCGGATATTCTTCGGCAAGTTTTTTCATAAGCCGCAGCTGCCCGGACGAAAGATTTTCTGTTTCCCGTATTTCTCTTTCTCTTATAAAGGATGCAAGGTATTCACATTCCGATTTTGAAATATGAAAAAGCACGTTAAAGAATATGGCAAGCGAGTCCGATTCAAGAGCGCGCAGTAACGGAGTAATAATTTCTTTTAACTGCGGAGCTTCGGTCATAAACGCTTTAAGTGAAAGGTAAATATTTCCCGCTTCCCGAAAACCCGCCATCATGGTAAACGGGGTAAGAGCGCAGATAATTTCCGGCTTATGATTTTTATCTTTATAATTCCGCTCATGCGCGTCTATTGGAATGTTAGCGTTATTCTCCCGCTCAAAACCTTCCCGCGCCTGTTCTTTATCAGGATGAGCCTGAATTGAAAGCGGTTTTTCCACGGCGAGCAGTTTAAAAAGAAACGGCAGCTCCTTTCCTACAGCCTGCGTAAGGCTTATCCTTTTACCGTCCTTTTCTACCTGTGAAGGGGACAAATGGGTTCCCATCCACATTTCCGCGCAAGGACGCATATCCTTGTTTTCTATGCCTGTAAATTGGGGTATTAAATCCATTGATCCCCATTCATAGTGTTTAATATGATTGTAAAGTTTAAAAAGTTTAATTTCCATCGCAGGCCTTTAAAGCCTGATCCAGCTTTGCTATTAAGTTCCCTGTCCGCTGCTGTAATTCGGCGGACTCGCCTTCCATTTGCTGTTTTATCTTGTTGATCTCATCGCATAACATAAAACCCGTTAAAATGGCGACGTTAAGAGGAGCGCTGATACCTGAAATACTTTGAGTGTTCTCAACAGCCGCGCGGTACTGCTCAAGCACTTTCTGCAAATACGCCTTGTCTTCGTCAGCGTCTATTGAAAATGACGTGCCTAGAATATCCAGACATAGTTCATTGGCCATTATAATTCCTAAAATATGTCCAGTTCACCTTCAGAAGA
>Ga0268262_10006564_pt1 | contig 11118 bp, 8 predicted proteins | sample TergutNc150P3_FD_190354 | JGI IMG/M metagenome (GOLD analysis project Ga0268262, IMG submission 190354) | Nasutitermes corniger P3 segment gut microbial community from laboratory colony in Florida, USA - Nc150 P3 (SPAdes) (version 2) | ecosystem: Host-associated > Arthropoda: Insects > Digestive...
TGTGCAAAGCCTCGCCGCCAAAAAGAATAAAGAATTTTGAATACCCCCACCACGCCTATATCAAAATAGCCGAAGGCTGCAACAGAGCCTGCTCGTTTTGCGCCATTCCCTCAATTCGCGGAAGGCAAGTTTCGCAGAGCATTGAAAACTTGGTTGAAGAAGCAAAGCAATTAGAAGAAAACGGGGTTTTGGAGCTTTCGCTGATAGCTCAAGATTTAAGCTCTTATGGAACGGATTTATACAAAAAGCCCTGCTTGGAGAGACTCTTGGAAGCCTTGCTTAAAAATACGAAAATTCCCTGGCTACGCCTTATGTACCTTTATCCAGAGCATATAACAAACAGCCTGCTTGGGCTAATTTCAAAAGAGAAAAGGATATGCAAATACGCAGATATGCCCATACAACACGCAAGCGATAAAATGCTCCGCCTAATGCGAAGGAAATACAAGGCAAAAGACTTGCGAAACCTGCTCCATAAAATGCGGGAAAATGTTCCGAACCTAAGCCTAAGAACAACCGTACTTCTCGGATTCCCCGGCGAAACGCACAGCGATTTTGAGAAGCTCATGAATTTGGCAGAGGAAATTCGTTTTGAGCATTTGGGCGGTTTTATATGGTCCCCCGAAGAGGGAACCGCAGCACTTAGACTAAAAGAGGAGCTGGTGCCTATAGAAACCGCAAGGCTAAGGCTAAATGCCCTAACCGAACTCCAAGAGGAAATTTCTAGAGAAAAAAACGAAGCTCTTATAGGACAAACCCTAAATGTGATTTTAGACAGCGTCTCGGAAGGACGTACGCAGGGAAATGCCCTAGAAACAGACAATATAACGAGAATTTTGAAAGGAAGCGGCAAATCAGGCACAATAAGAAAGGCAAAAATAGTGGGTGCTACGTCTCACGAGCTGGATGCGATTTTACTAAATTAGAGATTGTAAATGAAAAATAACAATAAATTATGGATTTTGGTATTGGCTATTGGGCTTATTCTAACAATCTCCTGCAATTCTTCCTCAATACTCAGGGAGAATGCAAATGACCGCTATGAGGAATATAAAGCTGCTTTTAAACATTATGCCGATTCGGAAAGCGACTATATAATTCTACTTGAGAATTTGGAAAGATACCCAAAAGACGAATATCTTTTAATGCGCAAACAAATTTTGAGAAAGGAAATTGAGCAAAACAGGCTGCTTATGCTACAAACACGTGTGGAATTTGAAAAAGCCTTGCAAGAATGGGATTTTGAGGTACAAAAAAGAGAAACCGGAGTACCAACCGATTCCATTGACATAAGGCAAATTTTCGGCTTACCAGCACCAAAAGATACATCACTGCGTTATAGGGAGTAAATGTTCTATAAATTCAAAAGAATTATTAGCAAAAGCAATAATCCTGCAAGGTTTTCTGTTTTTAGGACCTTGCTTGATAACACATAAAAACATCAGGAGTTCATTATGAACAAATTTATGAAAATCACATTAGCAGCAAGCGTAATGCTCGCTATGTCATTCACCCTCGGTTGCTCAAACGACAAAGACGATGACAAATACTGTGTGCTAACTACGACAATAGCAACCGTAACTACGGTTCAATGTTATGAGTTAGATTCAAAATTCAATTCAGATGCCTGCAAAGCAATTGGAACAAATGGTGGTGGTATTATTACTACCAAAACAACTTCAAGCAAGCCCAAAGATACTGAATGCGTGAAGAGACCAGACGGAGTAAACGGAAACTAATTCAAAACAAATCATAAATTAACTTGCCAGCTAACCCAATGCTGGCAAGTTGAATAGCCCTCTTAATCCAAATCTGGTCGTGCTTATGCTGAAATTTGCTGCCAAAAAAGCCACCTAAAATTCCGCCCAAAGCCATACTTACAGCCAGCTCTAAAATAACCTTGCCAGCTATAAAAAAAAACAAAGAACTCATAAACAAAAACCAAAGACTTAAAAAACTTTTAATGGCATTAACCTGTTTTAAATCCAAGCCGCTATATTTGCGCAATGAAAAAATCTGTATAAAACCCATTCCAACCTGCAAAAACCCGCCATAAAAACCAACTGCCGTAAAACCCAAAAAAGCCTTGACCCCAGGGTGTTTCGGTGGGTTTTCCGGTGCTTTTCCAAAAGGGTCTGTTCCCAAAGAACTCATAATGGCAACAGCAACCATAACAAAAGCGAGTAGCATTTGAAAGTGCGAATCATCAATAAGAACAGCAATCAAGGATCCCGCTGCCCCGCCCAAAAGGGTTGGTGGCAAAAGAGCTTTTGCAATGTCCATTCTCAAATATCCATAACGGCGCATATTGAACATGGAACTGAAAATTCCAACAAGCATTCCAAAGCGGTTTGTTCCATTGGCAACCGTTGGCGGCAACCCCAAAAGTATCATAATAGGCAAGCTAAGAGAGCTGGCTCCGCCAGCTAGACCGTTTATAAAAGCTACTACTACTCCCAGAATAAAAAAGATAACAGCATTTTGAATAGTTGATAATTGAGCTAATTCCATAAAAAGTGGATGATGCAGGAATTGAACCTGCGACCCGCTGATTAAGAGTCAGCTGCTCTACCAACTGAGCTAATCATCCGTGGTTGGTAAATATAGTAATTATCACTCCATATAATCCAAAATCTGCCCATTTAACGTAACCTTAACCTCTCTCCACATCGGCATATATCTATCCATAAACGATACAAAACGTTCATTGTGATGCTTTTCACGTAGATGGATAAGTTCATGCAGTATAATGTATTCTATGCATTCGGGTGTTTTCTTGGCAAGTTGTAGATTTAGCCATATTTTCTTCGTTTTAGAGTTACAAGTTCCCCAACGGGTAGTCATATACTTTGTTTGCCAGCTATTGCATTTTAACCCTGTAATTTTTTCCCATTTTGGAAGAAGGCGTATTATTTCACCTTTCAATTGCTTGCGATACCATTCCTTAATGAAATTCTCACGCTGCTTAGAAGTACTTTTCTTTCGGGCGGTTAGGATTGCTTTATTACCTGATAGCAGTAGCGAATTTCTGGTTCCGTACTCAATTTGCATATAATACTGCTTGCCCCAAACAAATAGCGTTTCTCCAGAAATGTGTTCTCGCTCGGATTGGCGTGGCTGGGTATCAAATTTGCTAACCTGTCTTTTTATCCAAGCAATTTTTGTACGCACAAATCGTTCAATTGCTTTATCATTCATAGAAAGCGGGGCGGAAACAGTTACTTCTCCGTTTGGCGGTTTAACGTAAAGGTGCATATTTTTTATGTTCTTTTTATATATATCAATCGTTACGCCTGAAATAACAAGTATCATTTAATATTCCTCTTGCTTCACTACGATATTGAAAACCCTATCAACCTCATCGTGGTTTTTGAGAATTGCAAGTAATGCTTGTTTTATCCTCCGTTCCTTAATCCTATTGTATCTGAAACCATCTTCTTTGCTTTCCCGAACGGATTTGTCAAGCGTAATCGCCAAAGTTTCGTCTTCACCGCAATTGTCATAAAATGCTCTAAGCGCACAACTATGCCTTACACTTTCTGGATAGTCGGGATTGTTTTCAGGAGTTTCAGTCTTTTTAATCAGATCTATATACTTTGCCAGTAACGCTTCATAATCAGCCGCACCTTCACGCCGTAACCTTATCAATTCATCAAGAATGGTCGACATCTTTTCGTAGTATTTTGGATTGATAAGTATTTTCTCAACAATTTTTTTACGGATATTGTTTTCTATTGCTTCGGCAGCGGCTTCTTTGCTGTTACCTCCAAGTTTTTCGCCCTGTATCATAACGAAATCAAGCAGAGTAAAATCGTTAAATTCCCCTAGTTTGCGACTGTCCTCGGCTTTAATGTAATTGTCAATGAGGCGGCGCATATCTGCCTCATAAGATTTTAGGTCTATAAAATCACCACTTGCATTGCCGATTGTTTCTTTCAGAGCTGTATAGAATATAACCTGCTTTTCTATTTCTGCTTGCTCAGAAATTGTATATCCAGCATTATCCATATCGCCCTTGATTTCAGCATAAGCACGAATTAAGCGATTGACCAGTTTGTACAACTTTTCACGGCTACGGGAACACGATTCTTCGTCTATGCCACCAACACCGTTTTCACCGCAAAAGTAGTGAATATAATCAATTTCTGCCTTTGGCGAATGAACACCGCCACATAAGTCATCTAGTTCTTCAAGTGTCAAATCAAGGTATTTCTTTGCTTCGCTGATGCGGTCTTTTATCAAACCTTCAATATCTTCACTGGCATAGCCCTCAAATGCACCCGCAGTGTATTTGTTCAAGGCATCTGTCAAGCTACCGAATAGCTGCTTATAGTCAACAATATAACCGAAGTCTTTGTCCTCACCGTCAAGGCGATTAACACGGCAGATGGCTTGGAAAAGCCCGTGGTCGTGCATAGGTTTATCAATGTAGAGATATGTACAAGGCGGAGCATCAAAGCCAGTTAGCAGTTTATCAACTACAATAAGCAGCTTCATTTGTGCTGGTTCCTCTATGAATTTGCGCTTTGCTTCGGCTTCAAAATCCCCTACCTTTTGACCATTCAGCATTTCTTTGTAGATGTCATATTTCTCAAATTCCTCCGAGCCTTCAGCTTCTGTGCGAAGATTGCTCTCATTCGGTACAAAAGACGTAATAATAGCACGTTCCTTGAACCCATATTCTTGGAATATAACGTAATACTTACAAGCGGAATAAATTGAATCCGCTACAAGAATTGCATTGCCTTTGCCGTTTGCAAGCCGATTTTTAATGTCAAAATCGCGAATAATATCCTCAACAATAATTCGGAGTCGTTTTTTAGAACTATACACATTTTGCATATTGCCCCATTTGGACTTGAGTTTCGCTTTTGCCGTATCGTTTAGCCCACGTGTCTTAGCGGTAAAATATTCATCAATTTTTTCTTGCGAGGTTATTATTTGGTTTATGTCGCGAGCTTCATAGCGCAAGTCCAACACAATGCCATCCGTAACGCCCTCATCGTATTTATAGGTATGAATATAGCCACCAAAAATTTCTAGGCTTGTCGCTTTGTCCTTTCTAAGAAGTGGTGTGCCTGTGAATCCAATAAAGATAGCGTTTGGTAAAATCTCCTTCATCACCTTGTGTAACTTGCCGCTTTGTGTTCGGTGGCATTCGTCCACAAAAACAATAAAATTTCCCTTTGCTTCGAAATCTTTTGGTAATGATTTGTACAATTCTTCTATGTATTTTTCATAATCAAGGTCAGATATTTCTCCACGTCTGCCGAATTTTTGAATCAAAGAACAAACAAGTCTGTTTTGGTGCGTATTCAAATTGTCAATTAAATCGGTACAGGATTGGGTTTTGTAAATTTGTTCATCAACACCTTTGTAAACTTTTTCTATTTGCTCATCCAATTCCTCGCGGTCTGTGATAATCAAAACACGGGCATCAGAATTGTTTGCCAATATCCACTTGGAGAGCCACACCATAGTCAACGTTTTTCCGCTTCCTTGAGTGTGCCATATAATACCGCCTTGTTTTTCAACAATCCGCAACTGTGCGTTCTTAATTCCAAAATATTGATTGTGTCGGCAAACTTTCTTTTCACCTTTGTCAAAGATGATAAAATTGTGAATTAAATCGAGGATGCGAGATTTTTGAAACATACTGTAAAGCTGCCATTCAAGTTTATCATGAAACTGTGACACATCGGTGTCATCTTTCCATTCCATAAAATATTTTTCTTTTGTTTCAATTGTGCCATAACGTAAGCCTTCGCTGCTGTTGCCAGCCATTACATATTGAATTGTGGTAAAGAACGGCTTATTGAAATGTTCATTCTGATTGGAAAGATTCTGCCTAATGCCTGTTGACACCGATATAGTTGATTTTTTGAGTTCTATCACAGCTATTGCGATACCATTTATATACACAACAAGATCTGGGCGACGTTCATTTTTATCTTTGATAGTTACTTCTTCGGCAATGGCAAATTTGTTTTTGTCAATATTTTCCCAATCGATAAAATAAACAGTCTTTTCTGCTTCGCCGTGATTTTCTTTTACTTTTGCACCGTATTTAAGGAGCGAATAAACTTCTTGATTAGCTTTATAAAGCCCTGGTTCTAAATTACCAGACATTTTGATGAGGGCATCGATAGCTTTTGTTGATAGGTTTTCACTATAACCGCGTTCGGTTAAAGACGCCGTTAATTTTTCAATGATGATGTTGGTATTTATCTGAGAGTACAGGTTGCCGTAATAAGTGTAACCAAGTTCTTTTTGGAAGAACTGTATAACTCTGTCTTGTGTAGTGCGTTCACTTTCGTTTATTTTTGCCATTTTCAGCATCTCCCTTTTTGAACTAACAAGAATTTCTTGTAAGTTGAATACGCCCCGTCAGCAATTCGCTCATCATACCCTGTTTGATTTGTTTGATTTTGTTCAGTTTTTTAGTCAATGCGTCAATTTCTGCGTCCATATCGGAAAGGATTGAGGCAATGGCAGTTTGTTCTTCAATTGTTGTTGGGAGTATAATGTCAATATTTTCAATAACCTTTGCTGAAAGGCTTGGAACACCAGAAGCTTCATTATACTTATTCCACTCAATCATACAAAATAAATAATAAAGATACTTTGTAGAAAAATCATCGTTGATAATAGTATAAAAGAGTGTGTCAATTGTCCAGAATGGTATTTCCATAAACAGCGGTCTGTCGATTGTCCCTTTTCGACCGATTAAAACAGATGGTTTATCATATAAATAATAATTAGTGCGACCTATTTCGCCGCTTGTTGCAAGGATTGGATATTTCCCATTCAGAATCTCTATTCCCTTTTGACTTTGTCCGTGACTTACGATTAGACAATCCCCTATTTTTTTTTCTACCCACTTCCCCCTAAACCCCAGCAGTCGTCTTTTCCCGGTCAGCAATTCCTGCATAGTACCTTTCTTGATAGCACTTTTCTTGGCGATTAGTTTTTCCATTGCGGCAATAAGCGCATCAGTGTCGGACAAAACGGCTGCTATGCGGCGTTGTTCAGGGAGAGGTGGAAGCGGGATTTCCATATCTGCAATCATAGCCCTACGGACTGAATCAACGGATGACTTTGCTGTGTACTTCGCTACTTCATCAAGAAAGTTACAGGAGAAATAATAGTAGAAATACTTTCCGTCTATCCCGTTGAATTGCGACATCACATATACTCGCTGATGAGCATTGAATTTTCCATTTATATAATGGAATACCTTGCCCGTACCAACGCCATCACCAGCAGTAAGTACGGCTTCGCAGTCGTACGCATAGTCATTTATACGCTCCACTTCATTAGAACGCACAAAAAACGGATAACACCCATCATTAATTTTATCCTCGGTATTTCGGCTTCCCGTCTCTATACGCATAAGAGTTTCGAGTTTTATATTTTCCCACTCTACCATACAAACCCCACCCAAATCAATTGTCTCCACAGTGTAGAGACAATGGCAATCTCAGCGCACGGCATAATTTCTAGAAACACCCAATCTTCGTTTAGCCTCCGTCAAAGGAATACCCTTTTCTAAAAGAGCAACCAGCTTTTTTATGCCTCTGGCTTCGCCTTTCTCTATACCTTCCTCATACCTTACGGCAAGGGCATCTTTCATATTGAACTCTGTGTTAAACATATTGACTACCTCCGATGAATTTTGTCTCAAATAATCACGCAATATCCCTTTGTTTATGCAATAAACAACTGCCTTCTCTATTGCTTCTTTCAAAAGATTGCCGCTAGATTGAAATTCTCTTACTTTTGCGACAAAGGCTGAATAACCTGCCAAGTTCTTGCTTCTCTGTTCCAATTTTGGGTTATGACCTTTGTTTATATTTAGTACGCGGACTGACAATTCCAACTCAGGAGCTTTCTTTATGCCTAGCTGCTCGAATGCGTCTGAAAGTTTCAATATCTTTTCTTTTGGATATTTTTCTATGCCGTTGTATAGAACTATGAATTCGGGTCTTGGAATTTTGAGCAAATTATGCCTATAAATGCTTTTGGGGTCTATTATCTTTTCATACACCTTCGATATATATATCAAAAAACGCAAAGGCATATTTTCGTTTATGCTGGATTGATGCTCTATCAGCACAACCAATTTGCCACCTATAATAAAAGATATGTCGTTCTGCCTGTTTGGGAATAGAACGCCATCCAATGTGTTGATGGTTATTATATTAGGGTCTTTGTAGGAAGTTCCCTCTATTGCGTTGTACAATTCCAGCAGTCGCTTCTTGTCTTTGAACAAAGAAGTGAAAACCGAATCTTTGTATTTGCGTTTAGCGGGCATAAAGGCAATATAGAAAATTCCAAATACATATCATACAAACCCCATCGTTTTAAGATGAGATTTCACCTTGCTTTCGAGTTTTTTAACTTCGGTTTCAAGTTCAGGCAAGGTTTGCTCGTAGCGTTCGGCGAATTCTGTTACGCGATCAGTAATGCGATGGTTTACAGCATCGTATAACACATAAATATCATTGATAATAGCAGTGTACCATTTACGTTCAAGCAACAGTTCTATGCACTCTGCATTTGTCAACTTATCGTACTGATTACGGACTTTCTCTTCAAGCTCGGTTTTAAAGCCTTTAAGCATCTTATTCTTTTCAGCTATATCCTTTTTACGTTTTTTAACTTCATTTTTAACTTCATTTTCAATTTCATCTTCATCATCTTCCTCAGAAGTATTTTCTTTCAACTCAGCCAGCTCTGCCAGTGTAGCAGAAACAATAACCTCCAAGTCATCAATAGCTCTTTTCTGGGCAGCAAAAAACTTATTGATAACAATGTCTTTGGGGATAAGTTTGCTACTGTACCCATCTTCCACAAGCAGGTATACATCATCAGCCATTGTACTATTCCAGTAGGAAAGCAAAACTTCATAAACATCGTATTTATCCACAAGCGTAACTTCTTCAAATTCTTCAAGTATCATTTCTGCGATTTCTGTAATCAGGAGTTTCGGCTTGGTCAAATTATTAATTGTCCTAAGTTTTTTATCAACACGGGATTTCCATCTTTCAAATGCGGTTTCTACCTTGTTAATATAGGCGTAAAATTCATCATCACTGTAAATTGTATCATGAACTTCGCTATTATTCACAGCAAGTTTAGCAAAGCCTTTTCTCATAGATGTAAATAGTTTTTTGCGCAATTTAGGAAAAGTAACCCAGTATGGTGACAGACTTTCTACGTCTGCGTTCGGTATACCACCGTTCAAGTGAGCGTCAATGTTTTGCAAATCCTCAGAAGACTCACCGTATATGTATCGTGGGATATTGAGGTTGTAATCGTTCTTATTTTTGATTTCGTCATTCGGTACTAAACGTGAATAACCTAGAAGTGGAATCTGGTCATTGAATACCGTAACGATTTTGTAAATGTCTCGTTCTCGCAGTCTGTTTTTATTGCCGTCTTTGATAAATTCTCGGCTTGCGTCAATCATAAAAATACCATCGCGCTCACTTGAGTTCTTCTTGTCAATTACGATTATACAAGCAGGAATACCTGTGCCGTAAAACAAGTTAGCAGGCAAACCAATTATACCCTTGATATAGCTATTATCAATAATTGCTTGACGTATTTTCGCTTCTGCATTACCACGGAAAAGTACGCCATGTGGGAGGATAACCGCGGCCTTGCCGTTGCGTTTCAGGGATTTTAAGATATGGAGCAACCAAGCGAAATCGCCATTCTTCTGTGGCGGTCGGTCTCCATAGCCGTCAAAACGTCCGTATTCATTTAAACCATGCGTCCAGTTTTTATCAGAAAAAGGTGGATTCACCACGGCAAAATCAAACTGTCGCAAAGTTCCATCGTCATTCGTATATTTCGGGTCGGAAAACGTGCTGTAACCTCCTTTAATTTCGGCGGATGCACGATTGTGAAGAACAAGGTTCATTTGTGCAAGACCAGCGGTTGAACTTTCCTTTTCTTGGCCATATATGGTGATTCCAACAGGAGCAGCTTCCGAAGCACGAATTAGAAGAGAGCCGGAACCGCAAGCAGGGTCGTATAAGGTATTGTCTTTCTTTGCGTGTTCAATACCAATTACTTTTGCGAGAATACGCGACACCTCGGCAGGGGTATAGAATTGTCCCTTGCTCTTGCCGCTTTCGGTGGCGAAATTCCGCATAAGGTATTCGTAGGCATCACCGATTATGTCATCTCCATCCGCACGGTTCTTTGAAAAATCAGGCATCTTGTCGCGAAAGATACCGAGCAACTCACTCAGTTTATCTACCATTTCTCTACCTTTGCCCAGTTTATTCTCATCGTTAAAATGCGCGTTGTCGATAACTCCCTTGAGGTCATTGGCTTCGGCAAGACGAGCTATGATTTTATCCATCTTCTCGCCGATATTTTTATCACCAATAAGAGCAAGCATATCATCAAAACTACCACCATCCGGTACGTCAATGTCGCCGTAAACAACCCCCTTAAATTTGTCAGAAACATACTTCACGAACAATAGCGTTAATATGTAGTCCTTATATTGCGAACTGTCCATACCACCGCGTAGGCTGTCGCAGCTTGCCCAAAGGCTTGAGTATAATTCGCTTTTTTTAACAGCCATTCGGTATTCCCTTGAAGTATGTTGGGTTTGTAAATATAGCAATTTTATTAAAAAAAATACCGGCGGCGATTAAACCGTCGGTACTTGTCAGCGGTGAGTTGATTATTTGTTTAGAATATCCAACGCTTCTTTGCGGTAACACTCCATTAAGTAAGGGATGCCTGTTACTTTGGTGCATTCTTCCGTAAGCGACATAATGTCGGTGCGAGCGATTGAGGCGAGGTTGAAACAGCGAGCGCCAGCCATAAGCTGTTGCAAACCGACTTTGAGTTTGTCAGCATAACTGTAAATACCAATAGCACCCAGAGGAATTTTCTTTATCTCTTCTGAGCCTACTATGGATTTTACTTGTTCGTAATTAACAAAAATCTCTTCAACCTTGCTTCCGAATTCGCTTACAGACTTCGGCAAATTGTTTTCTTTTATCCATTGTTCAATGTTTTTGCCGACCATTCCCGGAATCATCAACGCCCTGCCCATACATACGGCTTTAATATACGGCGAACCGAGAGCCA
>Ga0268262_10006565_pt1 | contig 11116 bp, 5 predicted proteins | sample TergutNc150P3_FD_190354 | JGI IMG/M metagenome (GOLD analysis project Ga0268262, IMG submission 190354) | Nasutitermes corniger P3 segment gut microbial community from laboratory colony in Florida, USA - Nc150 P3 (SPAdes) (version 2) | ecosystem: Host-associated > Arthropoda: Insects > Digestive...
CGGGGTTCAGCGCAAGACGAGCAATTTTATCTTCGGAAAAACGGTAAAAGATAAACCGCTCTTCCAGATTTACAATAATATCCTGTAACTGGGCGAAACTGAATTCGCCCGAGAAAAAACTTTCAAGCTCTCCCGGAGCGGGTTCTCCGAAAAGGGCTGTAGCGGCGATTATCTTTGCGTCATTTTGATCGATATAGGCGGCTATTGTTTTTTGTATATCTTCACGCATTAAAAATTTTTCAAGGTCGTCTGTCAACTGCTGTTTGTTAAAAGGGGTTTTTATTTTCCCGAAGACGCTTCGGATTAACTCAAAGAATGAATTATCCGGCAAGGTCATTACGGCGGATTTCCAGAAATCGACAGAGCGGAAAATTTTGTTTTTCATGCGGTGTCCCATTTTTGAATCGAGTATTTATAGCCCTGCTCCGTCAAAAACTTCTGGCGGTTTGCCGCAAATTCTTCTTCCACTGTGTAACTTGAAACAAGCGAGAAAAACCACGCATTGCGTTCCTTCGGCCTTAAAATACGCCCGAGCCTTTGCGCTTCCTCCTGCCTTGAGCCGAAAGAACCGGAAACCTGAATCGCCATGCTTGCGTCGGGAAGATCAATGGCGAAGTTGGCGACCTTTGACACAACAATAAGGCGCAGTTCTCCTCTTTTGAAACCCGAATAAATCCGCTCCCTTTCCGTGTTGGATGTTTTTCCGGTAATAAGCGGAGCTTTAAGAAGTTTCGCAAGAGCGTTAAGCTGAGTCAAATACTGGCCAATGACCATTATCTGGTCATCAGGATGATTTTCTATCAACTGAAGCACGATGTTTTGCTTTAACGGATTTTCAGCGGCTAACCTGTACTTTTCCCTCGGCGCCGCCGCAGCGTACGGCAGTTTAAGATTTTCGGGCATATCAAGCCTTATCTCGGTGCAAAAGGCTTCTGCTATCCACCCCTTGTCTTCAAGGTCTTTCCACGGCACATCGTAACGCTTGGGACCGACAAGGCTGAATACTGCATCTTCCTCTCCGTCTTCCCGAATCAAAGTCGCCGTAAGTCCAAGCCGCCTTATCGCCTGTAACTCCGCCGTTACCCGGAACACGGGAGCCGGCAGAAGATGGACTTCATCGTAAATTACCAACCCCCACTGTCTTTCCCGGAACAACCTGAAGTGGGGAAAATCAGAATCCTTGTCAGGCCTCCACGCTATTATCTGGTAGGTGGCGACGGTTACGGGAGCGACAGCTTTGCAATCGCCCGTATACTCCGCTATCTGATCCTTCGTCAATTCGGTCTTATCCAAAAGTTCCTCTATCCACTGATGAACAGCGGCGACATTGGTTGTCAAAATCAACGTGTTGGTTTTTAAAAGGGACATGATGATCATTCCCACAATCGTCTTGCCGGAGCCGCACGGCAGAACGACAACTCCGTAACCGGAGCCCGGCCCTCCCGAACCCGTGACGGAACGTGCCGCAGTTATCTGGTAATCCCTCGGCGTAAAAGGCCGCCCCGAAAGACAGCGTTCTCGCAGGGTTATTTGTAAATCCTCGCCTTTTAAAAGCGGAGCGTCGTCCTGTACAGGCCAGCCAGCTCGTATCAATTCCCGCTTGACGCTTCCCCTGTGAATCAACTCAAGCAAAAATCCGCCGTCTTTTTTTATGATGTATTTTTCAAGAGCTTTAATCTGCCCGATTTCAAGGCGGATTGCTTCATCGTCAATGCGCAGGGAAAGCATATTCGGCTCGTTATTTTCTTCCGTCATGCGGATTTTTCCGTAACGGGACATAAGAAGCGCAAACCCTTCCGTAATTCCGGCGGGAATATCGTAACGGGAATGTTCGCACAGGGTTTTGACAACATCCTGCGGCGTTAACCCGGCGCTTGCGGCATTCCACAAAGAAAGGGGAGTTATCCTGTATGTATGAATATGTTCGGGCGACTTTTCAAGTTCCGCAAAAGGAATAATCGCCTGCCTCGCCGCTTGGGCGTTCTCGCAGTGGACATCCAAAAGCAGGGTTCTGTCGCTTTGAACAATAAGCGCTTTATTTGAATCTGCAGCCATTCTTTTCAGAATAATCCATGAATTACGCCTTTACAACCCTCTGTAAATTCTCATAGAATAAACTATGGAACCGAAGGTCATAGATAAACCGGCTTCAAAAAACGATGAAAAGTACCAGGAACCGGAAGAATATAGGGTTATATTACTCAATGATCACTATACAACAATGGAATTTGTTGTTGCGGTTTTAATCGAAATCTTCCATAAAGACGCTTCGGACGCAAACCGGATTATGCTGGATGTTCATAAAAAAGGCAAAGGAATAGTTGGGGTATATACATGGGATATTGCCGCCACAAAAACCGAGCAGGTTCATCTTGTTGCAAGGGCGCACGAGTACCCCCTTCGCTGTATTATCGAACCGGTATAATTGTGATATAATAAAAGAAAGGACAATTGATATATGAGAATTTCAAGTCATGTACAGGCGATTATTGATGCGGCTTACAATGAAGCAAAAATGAGAAGCCACGAATATGTAACGCCGGAACATATTTTATATGCGGCTTTGGCTTTTGAGGAAGTGCAGGGAGTTCTGTATTCATGCGGCGCAGACCTTGCGCAGATCAAGACCGGCATGGAAAATTTCTTTGATCAAAAAGTACCGTCTTCGGCGGCGGTGGAACCGGCAAAAACCGTAGGCTTTCACAGCATAATAGAGAGAGCGATAATTCAGAGCAAATCCGCCCAAAAAGATAAAATCGACGTAGCGGATATCCTTGTATCGCTTTATGACGAAAAACGCTGTTACAGCGCATATTACCTTCGCAAGGCGGGAGTAAAGCGGCTTGAGCTTTTGCAGGTGCTGTCCCACAGTTCTGGAAACGAAGGCGGGAAAGAAACCGATACAGCCGACGATGAACAGACGGACGGACAAAAATCAAAACAGGGCAAAAAGACCGCTCTTGAAAAATACGCAGTAGACCTTACCGAACTGGCCCGTAACAATAAACTGGAGCCTGTTATCGGAAGAACCGAAGAATTAGACAGGACTGTTCAGGTGCTTTGCAGAAGATTGAAAAACAACCCGATTCATGTGGGCGATTCCGGCGTGGGAAAAACGGCTATTACCGAAGGGCTTGCGCAGAGGATCATTGCGGGCGATGTGCCTCCTACATTAAAAGGCTTTAGTATTTTTTCTCTTGACATGGGCGCTCTTTTGGCGGGAACAAAGTACCGTGGCGATTTTGAGGAAAGAGTTAAACGTGTCGTGGAAGAAATGCTTAAAAAAGAAAAAGCCATTCTTTTTATAGACGAGATTCACACCCTTGTCGGAGCGGGCGCTGTTTCAGGCGGAGCGTTGGACGCTTCCAATATGCTAAAGCCCGCCCTTACATCCGGCAAACTGCGCTGTATCGGCTCCACTACGCATGAGGAGTACGGCAAACATTTTGAAAAAGACAGGGCGCTTTCCCGCCGTTTCCAAAAGATCGACATAAACGAACCTTCCGAAGAAGTGGCGATTGATATTTTAAAAGGACTGAAATCCAGATACGAGGATTATCACAACGTGCACTACAGCGACGAAATCGTGGAAACAGCGGTTCATCTTTCAGCGCAGTTTATCACGGAACGGAGGCTTCCCGATAAAGCCATTGATGTAATTGACGAAGCGGGAGCTTACGCAAGGATAGAGGCTTACAAAAAGCAAAAGGAAAGTATTGAAACAAACAACAGCACAACGGATAATACGGCGCAGATTTACACAGCGGGAAATTCACTGGGAACCAATGCGTTGGAGAGCAGCGTTTCTTCCACAGTGCAGAACGGGCAGGTGGAAAAAATAGAAATAAGCCTGCCTGTAATAGAAACAATTATTTCAAAAATAGCACGTGTGCCGCAAAGGTCTGTCGGCGAAAGCGAAAAAGACAAACTTAAAGATTTGGAAAAAAGGCTTAAAGAGCGAATCTTTGGGCAGGACGAGGCTGTAACTGCGGTGGTCAAGGCGGTCAAGCGTTCAAGGGCGGGTTTCCGTGCCGAAGGCAAACCTGTGGCGAATTTCCTTTTTGCCGGTCCTACCGGAGTCGGAAAGACGGAACTGGCACGGCAGCTTGCGGATACCCTTGGCGTAGCGATGATCCGCTTTGACATGAGCGAATATCAGGAAAAATATTCCGTATCACGCCTTGTCGGTTCAGCGCCAGGCTATATCGGCTATGAAGAAGGCGGTCAGCTTACGGACGCTGTGCGCAAACAGCCCCATGCCGTAGTTTTGTTAGACGAAATCGAGAAAGCGCACCCGGACATTTTCAATATCCTGCTTCAAATAATGGATTACGCCACCCTTACGGACAATCAGGGGCGCAAAGCCGATTTCCGCAATGTAATCTTTATAATGACAAGCAACGCAGGGGCAAAGGAAATCGGCAAAGGACTTATCGGTTTTGGAGACCGGATAATGGACGATACCGCAATAAACGACGCTATAGAAAAAATCTTTACGCCGGAATTCCGCAACCGTCTGGATACGGTCGTGCGCTTCGGACACCTTTCACGTGAAATTATGATTTCCATCGTCAACAAGGAACTTGACGCTTTCTCCGCTCAGCTTGCCGAAAAGAACATAACCCTTACGGTAACATCTTCCTGCGTGGATAAAATAGCGGAAGAGGGTTACAGCCGTGAATTCGGCGCAAGAAACACAAGCCGCCTTATCGAAGAAAAAATCAAAAGTTTCTTTGTGGACGAAGTGCTTTTCGGCCGTTTAAGCGAAGGCGGCAGAGCCACAGTAGACTGGCAGGACGGGGACTATCTTATGAATATTGAGGGAGCGGCTCTGGAAGCGTCCCTCGTATAATGCCATGAAAATTGGTCCCGACCCGGATTTTCCCTATTTAACCGAACAAGACTATTTTCAATTCCGTGATCCCAAAGAATGGACCGATAACATAGTCGCCGTAGGCGGAAATCTATCGCCGGGAATGTTACTTTCCGCTTACGAACAGGGAATTTTCCCCTGGTATAACCCCGAAGACCCGATTCTTTGGCAGTCGCCCGACCCTCGCTGCGTGATTTTCCCCGATAAACTGCATATTTCCGCCTCTATGCGTAAAATTCTTAAAAACGGCGTGTTTGATGTCAAATTTGATGAGGATTTTACCGGAGTTATGAACGGCTGCGCCAAAACAAAACGCCGGGGACAGAACGGAACATGGATTTCGGACGATATTATCAAGGCATATACGGAAATGCACCGTCTTGGATGGGCACATTCCGCCGAATCTTGGCAAAACGGGGAGCTTGTGGGCGGTTGTTACGGCGTATTGATGGGCAGGGGTTTTTTCGGGGAATCCATGTTTTCCTTAAGGCCGAATGCGTCAAAAGCCGCATTTTTAAGCCTTGCGGTAACGCTTTTTAAGCACGGAGCCGCCTTTGTCGATTGCCAGGTTCCTACCCCGCACCTGCTCAGTTTGGGCGGCGAAGTAATGCCCCGCAGGGAATTTTTAGCGCTTTTAAGGTTGTTTAAAATTTCACGTTAATTTTGATATTTTCTTGATAATATTAACAAAATATGTTAAAATAATAATAATACTTAAAAATGTTGGATAAGGAGAAAGGTAATGAAAATCAAATTTAGACTTAGCATCATGATGATCGCCATTGTTGCGATTATTCTTGCCACAGTTGCGATAATTTTATTAAAGCAGGCTTCAGGCATAAGTATGGACTTAAGCAAACGATCTCTTGATAACCTTGCCGCCCAACGTGCCGCATACTGGGAAGGCAGAGAAGACGGTCTTTTCAGGGTTGCCCGTACGCTGGCTAATATTTTCGGCGATTTTGAAGATGATCCTCCGGCGCAAAGGCGGGATATGTATAACAGTATGATGCAGTCCGTTGCAAGGGCGGAAACTACCATATTTCAAGTCTACTGTGTTTGGCTGCCAAACGCAGTTGACGGAATGGACGCACGCTATGCCGGCCGTCCCGGTAATACCCCAACAGGACAGTATGCCGCCGCATACCGCATGGAAGGCGGGGACGCAACTATCACGGTTACCACCGACGTAGCTGACGCCATGGTGTACTTGACAGGTCCCGACGCAAAGAAAGACCGGTATGTACATCCTGTTCCAAGAAATATAGACGGGAAAGATACATGGTATTTCAGGGTAATGGTTCCCATCATTAATCATAAAAACGGCAATGTAGTGGGAGGCGTGGGCTGTCTTTGTGTAATAGACGCGATACAGCCGACTATAGAAAATACCATAAAAACCAGAAAAGAAATTTCCGCGATATCAATTTACTCAAGCGACGGGTTTATTATAGCGAGTTATGTGCCGGAACGAGTAGGCAAGAAGCTGAAAGACGTAGATACTATCTATGGCGAGCATATTGACGCTGCTTTTGCCGCTGTTCAAAAAGGCGAAGAATTTTCCTGCGCAAGTTATGCGCCGGTTTTGAAATCAAACGTAGAAATTACCGTTGTGCCTTTCCCATTGGGCAGTTCGGGCAAGTCATGGAGCATAATGGTTGCGGCGACGGAATCTTACATTTTAACAGAAGTAAATGAGATGACCGAGTTTACGATCATTATCGCAGCGATAGCCATTGTAATAGCGACGGTAGTTGTCTACATTACCCTTAGCTCTACTACCGCCCCCATCGTCAAGGTAGCGGAAACTCTCAAGGATATTTCCGAAGGCGAAGGCGACTTGACGCGGTCTATTCCCGTCACTTCCAAAGACGAGGTAGGCGATCTTGCCTTGTACTTCAATAAAACAATTGCAAAAATTAAAGGCCTTGTGCTTCTAATTAAACAGCAGGCGCATGTGTTATCGGATATCGGCAATGACCTGTCCGCCAATATGACAGAAACAGCGGCGGCGATAAACCAGATTACTTCCAATATCCAGAGTATAAAGAGCCGTGTCATTAACCAGAGCGCAAGCGTTACTCAAACAAACGCAACTATGGAACAGGTTATCACGAACATCAACAAACTTAACGGTCATGTTGAAAACCAGAGCAAGAGCGTTTCTCAGGTTTCATCCGCCATTGAGGAAATGGTAGCCAACATAAGCTCGGTTACAAACACGCTGATCAACAACGAAACCAATGTAAACACATTAATTGAATCTTCCGAAATAGGAAAAACCGGACTGCAGGAAGTGGCAACGGACATTCAGGAAATCGCCCGTGAATCCGAAGGCTTATTGGAAATTAACGCAGTAATGGAAAACATCGCAAGCCAGACCAATCTGCTTTCAATGAACGCCGCCATCGAAGCTGCGCACGCCGGAGAAGCGGGTAAAGGCTTTGCGGTAGTCGCCGATGAAATCCGTAAACTGGCGGAAAGTTCAAGCGAACAGTCCAAAACCATCGGTACGGTACTGAAAAAAATATCGGAATCGATCACAAAAATAACCAAATCCGCCGAAACTGTACTAACAAGATTCGAGGCGATTGATACGGGCGTAAAGACCGTGTCTCAGCAGGAAGGAAATATCCGCAACGCAATGGAAGAGCAGGGCGAAGGAAGCAAACAAGTTCTGCAAGGCGTCAGCAGTGTAAACGATATTACCAATCAGGTAAGGGGCAGTTCCGAAGAAATGCTTAACGGCAGCCAGGAAGTTATGAAAGAAAGCCAGAACCTTGAAAAGGCGACACAGGAGATCACGGGCGGCATGAACGAAATGGCAACCGGAGCGGAACAAATAAACATAGCGGTAAACAATGTTAACGATATGACTACCAAGAACCGTGAAGCTATTGACGATCTGTTAATGGAAGTATCACGCTTCAAGGTAGAATAACCGGGAACCGCAGTATAACCGCATAAAACCAAACATCTTGTTAAGATAATATCACTTATCTTAACAAACCACATGAAACCCACGCAGCTGCGTTGTAAAGTGGCTAGCGTGGTGGTTTTATGCCGGTAATTCAATACATAGAGCAGAAAACAAAAAAAATAATTTCTCGTTATATGCAAATACTGTTTGTGGCGGTAGCTTTCGGGCTTATGGTATTCGCAAGTTTCCGTTTTGTAAGCGACATTGAGCGCAAACATTTACAGAGAGACGTAAAAGACGCAATTTTATATACGGAAGCGAATATTATCGCCGACTTAAAAGAACCTGAGACCATTCTCGCCGGTTTCGCTGAAACCATCCGAGGCATGGTCATGCGAGGGGACAATGAAAATACAATCCGTGAATATATACAATACATAAATAAATATATGCAGGGCAACGAAAAAAACCGCCTTGTGGGTATAATTGAGTTTTTCGGCTATTTTAAATTTTTAGGCAAAAAAATCATAGCGGGGGGCTCGGACTGGATTCCTCCGGAAAACTATGTAATGCAAAACCGTCCCTGGCATATAGCGGCTGTTGACGCTAAAGGCGATATAGGAATTACAGAGCCGTATTCCAATATAAAATCGGGAGAGGCGTCCATTACGTTTTCACGTCAAATTTTCGATGATAACGGCATTTCGCTCGGTATTATTTGTCTGGATATCAAGATAGACAGGATTAAACAGCACGCTATTAACACAAAATTCGCCGAGAACGGATACGGTTTTCTGTTAAACAAGAACCTGGAAATAATAGCTCACCCCGAACCGTCCGTAATAGGAATGCAATTCCGAAACGTAAAGAGTAAAATTGCGTCTTACGAATCCGAGTTGATACAAAACGGCTATGTTAATGAGGTAATAGCGACCGATTACAGGGGCATTGAATCCATTGTCTTTCTTGAAAGGCTTCAAAACGGCTGGTACATGGGAGTTGTAACGCCAAAAGAAAAATATTACAAAAACACAAGGAGCGTTGCGGCGTTCCTTACGGTTATGGGCGCAATATTGGCGGCCGCTCTTATTTTGATATTGTTGTTTATTTTCAATGAAATAAACAGGGAAAACGAAAAATCACAGGCGATGGCGTATTGGTATAACTCAATCCTTAACGCTATACCGCTTCCAATCACGGTTACAGACGCAGAAACAAAATGGACTTTCATAAACGCCGCCGTCGAAAAATTTTTGGGAATAGCGCTTAATGAGGCGGTAGGCAAACCATGCAGCAACTGGGGAGCCAACATCTGCAATACTGCCGACTGCGGTATCGCCTGCGCAAAAAGGGGACTTAAACAGACTTTTTTCTCGGAAGGAGAATCATCGTATCAGATTGATGTCGCCGAACTCAAAGATAAAAACGACAGAACAATGGGATATATCGAGGTAGTGCAGGATATTACCAACATGAAACTCCTGGCGAAAAAACAAGCGGACGCAGAAGCCGCCAATTTCGCCAAATCCGCTTTTCTTGCGAAAGTCAGCCACGAGATACGCACGCCTATGAACGCTATTTTGGGCATTACCGAAATTCAACTGCGAAATGAAACTTTGCCGGCGGACATAAAAGACGCTCTGGATAAAATTTATAACTCCGGTTATATGCTTTTGGGGATCATAAACGACATACTGGACTTGTCAAAAATAGAAGCGAACAAACTGGAACTATATCCGATTGAATATGATTTCCCAAGCCTTATCAACGATACCGTGGTTCTTAATATTGTAAGGTACGAAAGCAAACCGATAACTTTCAGCCTTAATGTTGACGAGAACATTCCGTTAATGTTATTTGGAGACGAACTGCGTATAAAACAAATTCTTAATAACCTGCTTTCCAATGCGTTTAAGTATACCGCCGCCGGCGAAGTTTCAATGTCGGTCTTTCTTGAACAGCGGCAGAATAAAGCGGACGGCTTAACGCTTGTTTTCCGCATAAGCGATACCGGACAGGGCATGACAACCGAACAACTGGAAAAATTATTTGATGAGTATATACGCTTTAACAGGGAAATGAACCGTGCTATCGAGGGGGCGGGGCTTGGCATGAGTATTACAAGACACCTTGTAAGGCTGATGAACGGCGAAATTGACGTAAAAAGCACGCCGGGCAAAGGTTCGGTATTTACCATAAAACTGCCGCAGAGAATTGTCAAAGGCTCCGGCGTAATAGGCAGGGAGTTGGCCGAGAAAATCGGACAGATGAGCCCCGTTAAATCCGCACATACAAAAAGAGCGCCGATTGTATACGAATATATGCCTTACGGCAGAATACTGGTTGTAGACGACGTTGAAACAAACCTGTATGTTACAAGGGGGTTGATTGCCCCCTACGGCTTGTCGGTCGAGACCGCCTCAAGCGGGTATGAAGCGATTGAAAAAATAAAAAGAGGTTCGGCGTGGGATATTATTTTTATGGATCACTTTATGCCGGGAATGGACGGCATTGAGACCTCAAACAAAATCCGCAGTATGGGATATACAAAACCCATTGTCGCACTGACAGCCAATGTTGTCAGCGGGCAGGCGGAGGTGTTTTTTGAAAACGGTTTTAACGATTTTCTTTCCAAGCCGATAGACATACGTCAACTTGACATTGTTCTTAACAAATTGATACGGGATAAATACCCCGATGAAATTGTCGAAGCCGCAAGGCGGACAAAAAACAGCTTGGGAAAAAGAACCTGCCTGCATCCGCCGGCTTTGCCTACGGCGACGACTACGGCGATGCCGCTGCCAAAACCGCAGTTAACTGCGGAACTTGCGAAAATTTTCACACGGGATGCGGAAAAAACCATTGGCATACTGGAAAAAATCCGCCAAGAACAGGGCAATTTCGGGAACGAGGATATCCAATCGTATGTCATAAATTTCCACGCAATGAAAAGCGCCCTTGCCAATATCGGAGAAACGGAGCTTTCCGCTTTCGCTCTTAAACTGGAAGAAACGGGACGTGACCGGAATATTGACGAATTAAAAAAAGAGACTCCCATGTTTCTATCCTCTCTGCGCAGTGTAGTTGAAAAAATCAATGCGAATAAAAACGAAGCTTGCTTCGACGAAGCTTGCATCGACGATGCTGACAACAAGGTTACGGGCAATAACGGCGCCGATCGGGCGTATCTGCTGGAAAAACTGTCTTTAATACAGGAAGCCTGCGCCGGAAATAACAAAAAAGCCGCCAAAGAAACGCTAAAGCTGCTGCGTCAAAAGAATTGGCAGCGTCCGGTCAATGAACTGCTTGACGTTATTGCGGAA
>Ga0268262_10006566_pt1 | contig 11116 bp, 7 predicted proteins | sample TergutNc150P3_FD_190354 | JGI IMG/M metagenome (GOLD analysis project Ga0268262, IMG submission 190354) | Nasutitermes corniger P3 segment gut microbial community from laboratory colony in Florida, USA - Nc150 P3 (SPAdes) (version 2) | ecosystem: Host-associated > Arthropoda: Insects > Digestive...
GTTGGCCTTAAAACAGACGGCAGCATCTGGGCTTGGGTAGCCAATAACTCCCCCGTCCAAGTGGGTACGGCGAAGGACTGGGCGGCAGTGTCGGCTGGTAAGGAGCACACACTTGGGCTTAAGACAGACGGTAGCCTATGGGCTTGGGGGAAAAATTACAGTATCGTCCCCGTCCAAGTGGGCACGGCGAAGGACTGGGCGGCAGTGGCGGCTAGTGAGGAGCACACAGTTGGCCTTAAAACAGACGGCAGCATCTGGGCTTGGGTAGCCAATAACTCCCCCGTCCAAGTGGGTACGGCGAAGGAGTGGGCGGCAGTGGCGGCTGGTGGGCATCACGCAGTTGCTCTCAAGAAAGACGGCAGCCTATGGGCTTGGGGAGCTAATGAACTCGGCCAGCTTGGTGATGGCACCAAAAAAGATAGAAACGCTCCTGTTAGCGTGGGCGAGAAGAGAGTGTATGCAACGGACTGGGCGGCAGTGGCGGTTGGTAAGGATTACACAGTTGCCCTCAAGAAAGATGGCAGCCTATGGGCTTGGGGAAAAAATAATAGGGGTCAGCTCGGCCTCGGCGACACCCTAAAAAGGTACGCCCCCGTCCAAGTGGGTAAGGCAAAGGACTGGGCGGCAGTGGCGGCTGGTAAGGAGCACACACTTGGGCTTAAAACAGACGGCAGCCTATGGGCTTGGGGACGGAATGAATACGGCCAGCTCGGCGATGGTACAAGCACAGACCGGAACACCACTCCCGTCCAAGTGGGTACGGCGAAGGACTGGGCGGCAGTGGCGGCTGGTGAGGAGCACACAGTTGCCCTCAAGAAAGACGGCAGCCTATGGGCATGGGGAAGTAATACTAAGGGCCAGCTCGGCCTCGGCGACACCCTAAAAAGGTACGCCCCTGTCCAAGTGGGTACGGTGAAGGAATGACCGGCGGTGTCGGATGGTTCTAGTTCTTCAATTGTACTCAAGAAAGATGGCAACAAAACTGGCCGGAATTCCCCCGTCCAAGTGGGTGCGGCTACGCATTCCCCCATCAACTGATTATTTAATACATGTCGGCTCTAGCACCGCCGTTGTCAGCTTCACAAGGCGGCGATATTCCCGATAGCTCCCAATAACAGACTGTTTTCCGTTAAAAGCTAAGGAGGAACCCCATGCCAAAAATAACAAAACTGACGCACCGTTTGCCAAGTGCCATCAGCTTTTCAAAGTCAGATGATGGCGGCACTTTCCAAATGTGCATGGACTTGGACTGCGCGACCGCGAACATGCAGGAGGACAAAGCCGCCTTTGAAGCATGGGCACTGAGCGGTAGGGTTGCGGGCTATGGGCGAGTTGAATTGTCAGGGAACGGGCTGCCGCCGCCGAGCGGAATTAGTAAGCTCAAAAGACAGCACTACAACCGGTTTCTGTATCGCGCATTGCGATTTGCAGAGGGTTTTGCTTGGTTCGCATTGTCGCCCGATTTGGAGGAAAAAGCCAAAGAGTTCGAGAGCAAGGAATTGCGGGAGGACGACCTGTTTGTCAATGCGCCAGAGTGTGAAGCCAACCCGGTTGGCAATGCTCCTGAATCAAAGAAGGAACGCGAACTTATCCGTCCCCGCCCCCTTGATGTCCTAACGGACATAGCTGTTTCACCAAAATATCATAGCCAGCTTCCCGTTGGGTTGTTCAGCAAGGAAGTGACAGACGAAACCGCTATCTTTCCTGGAGGTAAAGCCGCAATAGATATATGGAGCATCAGCGGCGACATTTTTCATTTGGTTGAGTTAGAAATCGGCAAGGCATCGAAACTCGGGATTTTGTCCAAAGTGTTCTTCTACGCCTGTTTTATCCGCGATATGTATTGCCGGTTCCATTTGGAGCGCAAAGTTAACACCTCCCAAATCGAAAAAAACTGGAGGGGCTATGAGGAACTTGTCAGAGCAAACATCAATTTCGTTGTCGCTCATGTTCTAGCCGAACGGAAGCATCAGCAGCTTGATGCAGCATTTGCCGAACTTCAACAGTGTACTTTGAGTGGTATGCGATTTGAGAATGTCAAGACATTCTCGGAGGTAGAAAGGCACTATAGCAATTTTAGATGGCGTAGTCCATTCTCATGACTTCTGAATCCAATTTTATCAATATGTTTCGCATGAATGTAGAGCCACTTGCAAAACTTCAGCTTTGCAATTACCTCATAGTTGAACTGCTATAAAGCAAAGATGACACAGAGATAGCGCAAAAAACGAGAGTGTTGTATTTGTAATGTATTTATTGAAAGTAGCTCGTGTTTTGGCGGGTTATTTGACCTAAATCATTACCTGTACAGCACTCTCTTTATGTTTTGCAAGCGGCCCATAGGAATGCAAATGCGTTTGTATTGAATAAGTAAGTAATTCCCTTTTGAAAGTGGTTCAATATTTATCGCAATTCCTTAAAGCGTTTAATCAGCTTGTTTGTACTGCTGTCGTGCTTCAATGGCGCGTCATTTTTTTCATCCAATTCAGGCAGAATCTTATTCGCCAGTGCCTTGCCCAGCTCAACGCCCCACTGGTCAAAGGCATTTATACCCCAAATAACCGATTGTGTAAAAGTTATGTGTTCGTACAGGGCAATGAGAGTCCCCAGAATCTCAGGCGTCAACTGCTGAGCCATCAAAACGCTGGATGGCCGATTGCCCTCAAAGACCTTGTGTGGCACTAATGATTCCTTTACGCCCTCAGCCCGCACCTCAGACTCAGTCTTGCCAAAGGCAAGGGCCTCAGCCTGAGCGAATACATTAGACATAAGCATCATGTGATGCCGTCCTACAGGGTTGAGTGATCTGGCAAAGCATATAAAATCAACCGGAATCAGACGAGTACCCTGATGAATGAGCTGATAAAAACTGTGCTGACCATTGGTTCCGGGCTCTCCCCAAATGACAGCGCTTGTGGGTACATCTACCTTTGTTCCGTCCAGCGTCACGCGTTTCCCATTGCTCTCCATCATCAACTGCTGTAGATAGGCAGGGAAGCGGTGTAAATATTGATCATACGGAAGTACGGCGTGAGTCTCAGCGCCGAAGAAATCCACATACCAAATACCAAGCAACGCCATGAGAACAGGCATATTTTCAGAGAATGGCGCGGTGCGGAAATGGACGTCCATAGCGTGAAAACCACACAGCATACGTCGAAACACATCAGGCCCTACGGCGATCATAGTTGACAGGCCGATTGCGCTGTCCATGCTGTAGCGGCCTCCAACCCAATCCCAAAAACCAAACATATTGGCCTTATCAATACCAAATTGAGCAACTTTTTCCGCGTTTGTCGAAACGGCCACAAAGTGCCTGGCGACAGCTGCATCGTCTTTAAGAGCCTCAAGTAGCCAATCTCGAGCAGTCTGAGCATTGGCCATAGTCTCCTGTGTTGTAAAAGTCTTGCTGGACACAATGAACAGCGTAGTTTCGGGGTTCATACCTCGCAGTGATTCCACAATATCAGTGCCGTCAACATTGGAAACATAGCTTACGGCAATATCACGCTGTGAATAATGTTTCAGAGCCTCATAAGCCATTACAGGCCCAAGGTCGCTGCCGCCAATGCCGATATTGACTACAGAGCTAATTGTTTTTCCCGTGTACCCCTTCCACTCCCCGCTGCGAACCTGATTGGCAAATCTCTCCATGGCATCAAGCACTGCGTGGACATCAGGCACAACATTGCGGCCATCAACATTCACAACGGTTTCCAGAGGCGTGCGCAGGGCCGTATGAAGCACCGCCCTGCCCTCAGTGATATTGATCTTCTGGCCGCTGAACATGGCCTCTATCGCGGGTCTCAGCTTCCGTTCCTCCGCCAGGCTAATCAATAAATTGAGCGTCTCGTCTGTCACTCTGTGCTTTGAATAGTCAAAGTAAATATCGCAAGCATCAAGAGTTAATCGCTCCCCGCGCTTTGGATCCTTGCTGAATAAATCACGCAAATGCAGTGACTTTATTTGTCCGGCGTGATTGATGAGAGCTTTCCACGCAGTGGTCTGAGAGAGCTGTGTCATATTTAACCCCTAAATGTTCAAGTATTATTTTATATTATCATTGTGCAACAATCATCGCTATTGCTTGGGCAGCCAGACCTTCGCCTCGACCTGTAAAGCCCAGTTTTTCAGTGGTAGTGGCTTTTATGTTTAGTGCATTCGTTTGAATATCAAGTATTGGCGCTACGCGCTCTTTCATCATGTCAACGTACGAGGCTATTTTTGGGCGTTCTCCTATTAATCCAACGTCGGCGTTGACTACCCGCCATCCTTTTGAATGTATGTCCGCCACTACGCGCCTGAGTAGTTCTGTCGAATCAATGCCTTTGTACATTGGGTCTGTGTCGGGGAAGTGCCGCCCTATATCGCCAAGAGCAGCGGCCCCGAGCAATGCGTCAATTAAAGCGTGAATCATCACATCCGCATCGCTGTGTCCAGATAATCCGAATTCAAATGGTATGTGAACTCCCATGAGAATTAATTGGCGGTTTTCTGATGGAACTGAAAATCTATGGACGTCAAATCCAATACCGACGCGAATCAAGTATTTTCCCCCACAGAAACTGATAAAGAATCGTTTTCCAATTCTTCTTGATTTGAACAATTTATTGTTGGTGTTGCGTCAGTTATATTGGGCAGATGTATTGTTATTGTGGTACCATGACCAACTTCACTAGTCACGCTAATGGTTCCGCCGTGTTCTTCAATTATTTTTTTAACTATTGACATGCCGAGACCGTTCCCATTTTCTTTTCCAAATGTGAAAAAAGGCTCAAAGATTTTTTTCATTATTTTCTTTGGTATCCCTTTACCATTGTCAATAAATTTTATGATAATTTCCATCGGCGTTGATTCCCATGTCAACTCAATGCGACCCTGAACTTCAAAGTCAACAAATGAATCAAATGAATTTGCAAACAGGTTGTTAATAACACGAACAAAAGAAAATTTTTCAAGACAAGCAATACATTGAGGGCCGCTGCCGGTAAGTATTACATTATTGTCTTTGGCGCAAGTCTGCCAATTTTCGATTTCCTCGCACAAAAACTCGGCAACATTAACAGGAGTTTTTTGAATGGGGTGCGTTCGAGAAAACCCAAGAATTTCTGAGCTCATTTCTGAGAGACGCTCTACTGATGTTTGTATTTGCTCAATGTGGTAGTGGCTTTCTTTATCTTTACATAACTTTGCAAGCAACTCTGTATGGCCGCTTATCAAAAACAGAGCGTTTCTGAAATCGTGGGCAATTGTTGAAGTAATAGAACCTATTGTCGCAAGCATATGGTTTCTATGGCTTTCCTCGCCCAAACGAACGCGCTCAATCGCAACTGCGCAAAGTCCCACAATAGTCTCAAAGGCGCTGCGGCTGAGGGGTTCCGGCTTTAGGCAGCGACTGTCCAGATAGACAACGCCAATACGATTGTTATTAACTGTCAAAGGCAGACATATTATTGTCTGCAACTGTAAATTAACTACTGAATTATGCAACTTGAGGGCATCACTGGATGATATATCAAACATCCAAATCGGTTCGCCTGTATCAAAAACATGCAACACGCTTGTCAGGGAAAGATTCATCTCTTTACTGACATCGGAACCGATGTTGCGCCGTGCGAGGATTTCCAGGTTGTCCCCGTCATAAATCATTATAAAGCCCCTCTCCTGGTCGGATATGCGCAGTAAATGATCTAAAGACTTTTGCAAAAGGCGGTCGAGGTTAAAATCGCCTGTCAACTGCTGGGCTGTTGAAAGAATGGCCTGCATGTCCAATTCGGAAACCTGAATTCGCTCGGGGACAAGCATCAGTGTATAAGCCCCATTTGCCAAAACAAGAACTGTCATTGGCTCCCACATTATCCTCTTTATTCGGACACCGTTCTGAAAAGTACCGTGGGTTGAATCCATATCTTCTGCCCAGCACTGACCGTAAGCATATTCCACGCGAAGGTGGGAGCGGCTTATCATTTCATCAGAAAGAACCACATCACACTGGCTATGACGTCCCAGTACAGTCAGATCTCCCAACGAGACTTTTCTTTCAAACCCATTTCTGTCTTGAATGCGGATTGCGTAATGCTTCATAAATCAACCTAAGTATTTGCAAAACCATGCTCTACATCTGTGCCATCCATTCCTAAATTTATTCCGACACAGCCTAACATCTCTGATGCAGCCGCAAAACAGGCGTTTTGTTACTGACTCAAGCTATTTTACTATTTTGCACGAAAGATAAAGGGTTGTATAGATTTTGTTATAGTTTGATTTTCTTCATAAGGACATTGTGAATTTATAGTAGCCTCTGGGGAAGCGCTCTCAATAAGCTTTATCGTAAGTTCAACCTTTTTTAAGTTGAACCGCTATATTGTTATTTTGCGATTTTCACAATATCTGATAAAATTTTCGGTTCGTACAATGGCGGATTGTATTTTTTATATTTTCATCCGCCCTACAAAGCAGGAGTCCCATGACACCGATCGAAAAGATTCGCAATATCGCCATTATCGCCCACGTTGATCACGGCAAAACCACGCTTGTTGACGCTCTGTTCAAAAATGCCCGAGTTTTTAGAGAGAATCAACGTGTTACTGAACGCGCAATGGACTCAAATGACCAGGAAAGGGAACGTGGCATTACTATTTTGGCAAAATGCACATCAATCCATTGGGGCGGCTTCCGTTTTCACATAGTGGATACACCGGGACACGCTGATTTTGGCGGCGAGGTGGAACGTGTGCTGAGTATGGTTGACTCTGTTCTATTGGTTGTGGACGCTTTTGACGGGCCTATGCCCCAAACAAAATTCGTCACCCGTAAGGCCCTTGCTCTGGGACTGCGTCCAATTGTTGTTATTAACAAGATCGACCGCCCGGGAGCGCGTCCGTTATGGGCACAGGACCAGGTTTTTGAACTGCTGATTGACCTGGGCGCCAGTGATGAACAACTTGATTTCCCATGTGTTTTTGCGTCCGCAAAACAGGGATACGCAATGCTGGATGTAAATGAAAATTCTGAAACGCTCGATCCGCTTTTTGACACTATTATACGCAGTTGCCCCCACCCTCAGGGTAGTGTGGACAAACCGACTCAAATGCTCGTCACTCTGATGGATTACAGTGATTATGTCGGCCAAATTGGCATAGGACGCATTTTCAATGGTCAGATATCCATAGGCGATCAAGTCGCATTGGTCAAGCGCAACGGTTCCATAGAAAACCATAAAGTCACGATGCTCTATGGTTTTGATGGCCTGCAGCGGGTTGCCAGGGAAAAGGCATATGTAGGAGAAATTGTGGCCATCGCCGGAATCCCTGATATTCGGGTTGGGGAAACCATTGCAAGTCCGCAATCCCCGGAAGCTATTCCGTACGTTGATATTGACCAGCCGACAATATCAATGGTTTTTCAGGTGAATGACGGGCCATTTGTCGGTCAGGATGGTAAACATACCCAGAGCAGGCGTTTACGTGAACGCTTGACGAAAGAGCTTCAGCACAATGTTGCTCTGAGGGTTGAGGATACAGACTCGCCAGATCGCTGGAAAGTGTCGGGCCGTGGCGAGTTACATCTGTCTGTTCTCATTGAATCAATGCGGCGCGAGGGCTTTGAACTCTGCGTAAGCCGTCCTGAGGTGATTACTCAAATCAATCCTGAAACAGGCGAAAGAGAGGAGCCTTTTGAAGATGTAACCATAGATGTTCCTGACTCTTACATGGGTGTCGTTATGGAAAAGTTGGGCGCTCGCAAAGCAGAAATGCAGGATATGTCTCAAGATCTGGGTCGCGTCAGGCTGCATTTCAAAATTCCAAGCCGAGGCCTGATTGGATACCGCAGTGAATTTCTCACTGATACCAGGGGTGAAGGGATTCTAAACAGCCTTTTCAGCCACTATGGTCCGCACAAAGGTGAATTGCCGAGGCGAAAAAACGGAGTGCTGATTTCAATGGATCAATGCGAGGCCGTTGGTTTTGCCATTATGAATTTGGAAGACCGCGGTATTTTTTTCATTGAGCCTGGGGCTAAGTGCTATGAGGGCATGATAGTCGGCCAACACGCCAAAGACAATGACCTTGTCGTAAATGTGGCAAAGAGCAAAAAACTTACAAATATGCGGGCGAGCGGAAGCGATGAGGCAACACGGTTAACTCCGCCGCGCATATTGACCCTTGAGCAAGCAATAGAATTCATTGATGATGACGAGCTGGTGGAAATAACGCCGAATTTTATCCGTCTGCGCAAAAGAATCTTAGATGTTCATGAGCGCAAGAAGAGCGAAAAGAGGTCTGAAAACTAAGCGTAAACCAATTTATTTTCCGGCGCAGCAACCTTGTTTTTTGCACTTGCTTTTGGCAAGGACGCAATCCAAGCCAAGGAATACGAGGATTAGGACTAACATGAAATACGTAACCATAGCGCCTCCATTCTGCACAATCTATATTGTAATCCAGCAAACCTGATAAAAACAGACTACTCTACCTTTTATCAGGTTTGCTGGATGCTCTGTGTTGTAAAAAAACATCAAATTACAAAAAACCCATAAACCGCAACGTGTCGAGGTTCATGGGATGAGTTTTAAGGGAAACTGCTATTTTTTGCCGGCGTAGTACTCTTTCAGCCACGCCATGTCAAAATCAGCGGCTTTTCTGGCTTCTTTCTGGACTACGAGCCACTTTCCAACATCGTTAAGATCGGTTTTGTGTGGCTTTTTGTCAACATGGCAGGAAGCGCAATTCTTAATCTCCGTGATCCCGAGATCTTTGCACTGCTTGACCATCTTTGCGCTGGCACCAACCGGCATAGCAACGGCAACTAGCGCGGCGCCCAGCAAGATTGCTGTAATCTTTCTCATGTGTGACCTCCTCAGAAAATGCCCAAAAGGCATATTACAATAGTTAAGTTTAACGATACTTTGTTGAGTCTGTGCAATCAAGTTTTTTTAAAAAAGCGCAACTTTTTTTGTTGATGGATTTCTTGAATCATTGTATATTAAATAAAGCTTTCGTCCTTTAAAACGCAAGCCAATGACTAATGAAAATTTACAAAGCGTCAAACAATGAAATCAAACTGGCATCAATGCTAATGCCAAGCAAGTCCATATTATCGGCTACTAACCAACCCTAAGGAGCAATGAAATGAGCAGCGGAACATTCTGCATACCAAAACCCCAAAACGAACCCGTTTTTCTTTACCTGCCGGGCAGCCCTGAACGCGCAGCCCTCAAAGCGGAACTAAAGAGACAAAGCGAAAACAAGTTGGTGATCCCGCTGATTATAGGCGGTAAAGAAATAGTTACCGAACGGCGTATAAAGGTGACTATGCCTCACGATCACGGCCATGTTCTTGCCGAATGCTGCATGGCTGGCGAAGCGGAGTTGCGTATGGCTATTGACGCGGCGATGGCCGCAAAAGAAAAATGGGAATCAATGCCATGGGAACACCGTGCGTCTATTTTTCTGCGAGCCGCCCAGTTACTCTCCGGCAAGCACCGTGCCTTGATAAATGCCGCGACTATGCTTGGACAAAGCAAAACTGCTTATCAGGCAGAGATAGATTCACCATGCGAGGTTGTGGATTTTCTACGCTTTAACGTCTATTTTACAGACCAAATCTATAGGCAGCAACCTGAAAACTCTCTTGGCGTCTGGAACCGCATCTGCTATCGTCCTTTGGACGGATTTGTTCTGGCGGTTACACCGTTCAACTTCACGGCAATTGGGTCAAATCTCTGTACGGCGCCGGCGATAGTTGGCAACACAGTTCTCTGGAAACCGGCGACAACCGCAGTACTTTCAAATTATTACATTATGAAAGCTTTGGTGGAAGCCGGGCTTCCTGCGGGTGTGATCAATTTCATTCCATCAAAAGGTTCTGATATAAGCAAGCATGTCGTTTCTGATCCGAATATGGCCGGTTTCCACTTCACCGGCTCAACGGACGTTTTCAGCGGCGTGTGGCGACAGGTCGGCGAAAATATCCACTCCTACCGCTCTTACCCAAGGCTCGTGGGTGAAACAGGAGGAAAAGATTTTATATTCGCTCATAAATCCGCTGACATTCCATCCCTGGTTTCGGCTATGGTTCGTGGGGCTTTTGAATATCAAGGCCAAAAATGCTCGGCTCTGTCTCGCACATTTATCCCAGAAAGTATTTGGCCTGAGGTCAAGAAGTTGTTGCTTGCCGAAACGGCTAAACTCAAAACTGGCGATGTTTGCGATTTCCGTAATTTTATGGGCGCCGTCATAGATAAAGCCAGCTTTGATATCATTAAAAAGAGTATAGATGAAGCTAAGGCATCACCAGACGCCGAGGTGCTGTGCGGCGGCTATGACGATTCCGTGGGCTACTTTGTCTATCCCACAATAATACAGGCCAAGAGTAAATCCTACCCAACCATGAAGGAAGAACTGTTCGCGCCGGTTTTAACTGTTTTTGTCTATCCAGATGAAAAATTAGACGAGATGTTACGCTTCTGCGATGAATCAACTCCCTACGCTTTAACCGGGGCCGTTTTTGCCGATGACAGGGAAGCCATAGCGCATATAGAATGGATGTTGCGTTCCGCTGCCGGTAATTTTTATATAAATGACAAACCGACCGGTGCAGTGGTTGGGCAGCAGCCATTCGGCGGGGCAAGGGCTTCCGGTACAAATGACAAGGCTGGCAGTGCTCTAAATCTGTACCGCTGGATGAGCGTGCGAACAATAAAAGAAAATTTCGCACCGGCCACTGAAATCTCTTACCCTTATATGTCGGAGACATAGAAATAATATCTAACGAACCTGAAAAACAGGCCACGCCCTGTTTTTCAGGTTTTTTGTATCAAAAAAGAGCTTGTAACAGCAAACTCATGTTTTGCAAGTGCATCACAAACCTCCCTAGCCCGCACTTAAGCAAGCTATATAGCAATTTTCGCTTCTATTGCTTGCTTACGGCGGGCAAAGCCCGCCTGCAAGCAATAAGCGGCCTGGATTTACTTTGTAAATCCCGGCATTATAGCAATTCAACTTATCGTAGTCCATATCCACAGTGTTCAATCCAGCCCTTGCAATCATCAGGAGTAATAGTGTCAAGCGCCATGGCAATAGCGGGTAGAAGTTCTTTGGCTGTTCTGGCTTTT
>Ga0268262_10006567_pt1 | contig 11115 bp, 8 predicted proteins | sample TergutNc150P3_FD_190354 | JGI IMG/M metagenome (GOLD analysis project Ga0268262, IMG submission 190354) | Nasutitermes corniger P3 segment gut microbial community from laboratory colony in Florida, USA - Nc150 P3 (SPAdes) (version 2) | ecosystem: Host-associated > Arthropoda: Insects > Digestive...
CCTCAGCGTCCGGCCACACAAGCGGCGGCAGTTCCGCCAGCAGGTCGTCCAGCGACGGCAGGGGCCTCTCCCCGGCCAGCACCGCACCCATGATGGCATAGCAGGCCCGCCAAGTCGCATCCCGCAATGCAAGGCACGTTTCGCCCTCCTGCCTTTTGCGTTGCCTATTCTTCCCCTTTCGCTTCAAAAGAAAATTTCCGCTATCATGCAGCGGGCGGAGCCGCCGCCATTGATCTCTATTGTCTTTATAGTTGGCGCGACTATCTTGCAATATCTTTCTAGAGCCGCAATTTGGGTGGGTTCTAAAGATTCCTTGGCAGTTTCGGACATCACCAGGAGGCTTTGTCCGTCTTTGTTTTTTAATTGCAGCATGTTGCCGGCGAATTGTTCCATTTGCCCAATGCTTATGTCAATTATCTCTTTGCCGCAATGGTTGACAATATCAATGAACAGCTTTTTTTCTGTTTCATCGTGGATGGAGTCTAGGCATGCCACGGCAAAGCTGTCGCCCATGCACATCATCACGTTTGTGTGATAGATGGGGCCTCCGCTGCGATCTGCTGCACCAAAATAAAAATAGGAGTAGCCAAGTTCTTGGCAAAATTGGGCCAGCGGTTCCTCAAAAGTCCTCTGTGATTTGCAGGCGAAGACTATTTTGTTTGCCCTATCCAGCACCATGCTGCCTGTGCCTTCCAGGAACTGCCCCTTGGCTTCAAAAGTGGTGAAGTCTATGGTTTTTTTCAGCGACGACTTGCCGGCCTCTTTTATTGCGCTGATGGGGGCGTTTTTCCTTTCGCGCCTACGGTTGGGGGCAAACATGGGGTACAACACCAATTCGCCTGTGGAATGAGTGGAGAACCAGTTGTTGGGGAATATGGAATCCGGCGTATGTGGCTCTGGCGTGTCATCCACGGCTATAACGTCAACCCCGGTGGCTTTAAGCAATGCAACAAAGCCGTCGAATTCGGCCTTGGCTAAATCTTGGACAGAGCTTTGCCCTTCCATGGCACCCTTTGTCTGGAATGCGTTATTTGCCGCCGTCTCTTCATTGAAGCCAAACTTGACGGGCCTTACCATCAAGACCTTAGATGTTAGGTGCGCCTCTGGTGCCTTTGACGGCCTGATGTCTTGCACCGAGCTGATTCTTAGGTTGCTCACGGGGGCATCTCCATTCTTTACACTCAGCCATTTCCTATGGCTATATAAATAATAGCTGGATATTTTGCAGGCACTCAATCGGGCGCAATATGGATCAAGAATGCTTCCTAAGCCTGATCGCCCCTTGGATGCCCATGCTGGCTGGAGAGGTCACCAATGTGTCTTCGGTGCTGTCCAGCATGGCGGCGGCCAGCAATTGTCCGCCGCCTCCGCATAATTCGCCCCACAAAGTCTTTGGGAATACGCCCTTTGGCAGGTCTTTGCGGGATTCTGCCAGCATCGATTCCACGCAGTCCAGCACCCTGTGGCCATTGCTCCCGCCGACCCATGACTGCGGCTGGCCGGGGCAGGCGCAATTCGCCGCCCTTGCAAGTGCTTCGGCCCTGTGTTCCGCCGTGTTGTCCTTTGGCGACGCAACCGAGATGTGCGTAATTTCGGCAAGCGTTTCCGCGCCCCTAAGCTTTGCGCACCGAGCCGGCTCTAGGATAAATACTTGGGAGCCTTCCCCCGGCAGCAGCCCTGTGCCTCCAAACGCCTTGGGGAGCTTACCCTCCCTGCAGCTCAGGCGGGAGCGGTACATCAGTTCGACCACCAAAGGATGAAGCGCGTCCGTGCCAACGACCATCACCGCCTGAGCCATGCCCAGTGCCAGCCACCTGTCAGCTTGTTCGATGGCAGAGATGAAGCTGGATTCGCGGCCCAGTTGTGTCGTACTGGCACCCTTTATCCCAAAAGCAATGGCCAGGTGGCCAGAAGTTGAAACCGCTACGCTATTTTGATAATAAATGGGACTAGCCGCTGAACGGCCATGCTGAAGATATGGCCTCATGAAGCCCTCGGCGGCCTCGCCTCCCCCAGTGATCGTCCCGACGGCAATTGCCATAGGGACTTCCATGGCACTGAGAGAAGTTGCGTCAAACATGGCCTGCGAAAGGGCCTGTGAGGCGGCTACCCACGCGAACCTGGCGCATCGGTCAAGGCGTCGGCTGGTCATCGGTGGGATTATTCCTTCATCGCTGAAATCAGTACAGGCTGCGCCGCGGTACATTCCATTCCCTTGGCCCAGCTCGGGCGGCAGCTCAACGAAAGAGTGCGATTGGGCCACTAGAGCATCTTTGGCCGCCTGGATGCCTGTGCCGCATGGCAGTACAACGCCCATGCCTGTGACAGCCAAGTTTGGTGTCTTTGTACCCATCATTCCCAAGCCATAAGTGCCAAGCACACATTGTTGCCGCCAAAGGCAAAAGAATTGACCAGCGCGGTTCTTAGGCACCTCTCTTTTGGCACTAGGGGCGTGCAGTCAAGTTTGCACAAAGGGTCTTGGGCATAAAGCCTCAGAGTCGGGCTGACCACTTGGTGCTTTAGGCACAAGACCGCCACTGCGGTGGCAAAGGCCCCGGCTGCCCCCAGCGTGTGTCCAAATTGGCCTTTTGAGGAAGTCACGCTTACTTTGTCCGCTGCGTTTCCAAGGGCTTTTCGTATCGCAATGCACTCGGCCCCGTCATTTGCCGGGGTCGCTGTCGCGTGTGCGCTGACTAGGTCTATGTCCTCGGGATTTTTTTTGGATATTTTTAGGGCCATCGCCATCGCCCTGTGGGCTCCCTCTCCTTCGGGGTGTGGGGCGGTTGGGTGGTGCGCGTCCATGGCGGCGCCATATCCCAGCACTTCGGCGAGGATTTCGGCGCGCCTATGCTTGGCTTGCTCCAGCGGTTCCAAAATCAGTTGGACTGCCCCTTCGCCAAGGTTCATTCCCGCTCGGTCCGCACTGAAGGGCCTGCATGGCAGGGGGTCTATTGCCTTTAGGCTTGCGAATCCCGCGTAGGTCATCCTGCAAAGCCCTTCTGCGCCCCCCGCCACGGCAAAATCTAGGTCGCCCGTCGCAATCTGCTCCCATGCCTGCCCAACGGCCAACAGGCTGGATGAGCAGGCGTTCATGATGGTTGAGCGCGTCCCGATAGCGCCTATGTGCTGGGCGATGGCATCGGTGACAGAGCTTGGACTCTGGAATGTCACTTCAGAGGCAAAGCCGCGCCTCCCCTTGTATCTCTCTATTAAGTAGTTTTCAGAAAAAGGCAGGCTGGATGCAGAGGCTCCTTGGAAAACGCCCATCCTGTCTGGCGCGGCGCATCCCAGTTGGGCGCCTGACTGGCCGGTGGCTCCTTTTAGGGCTTCTTGGAGTGCTAGAAGCCCAGCGCGCTCGCAAAAGGACGCCCGCCTGTCGCCTGGGCAGTCCAAGGGCAGATCTACTTCGGCGGCAATCTGTGTCGGCTCGCATGGCATCTGGAGGTTCTTTAGGGGCCTGATGCCGCTTTCGCCCTCTAGCGTGGCCAACCACGTCGCCTTTGTATCCAAACCTAGGCTGGACACGAACCCCATGCCTGTTATTGCGACACGCCTCAAATCTCCATCCTTTTTAGCAGCAGTTTGGCAGTGCAGATGGTCTTGCCTTCGCAAGTGACGACCCCCGCCACGCGGATCAGGCCCCCAAAGCGGGCTTCTAGGGCTACGTTGGCCAATAGCCTATCCCCTGGCGTCGCGGGGGCCTTGAACCTAGCATCTATAATCTGGGCCAAGAATACGCCCTTGTCTATCAGCGGACCGCTTTCCAAAAAACCGCCAGCTTGGGCCATCATTTCAACCAAAAGGACTCCAGGCATAATGGGCCTACCTGGAAATGGAAAATGGCCCTGAAACCAAGGCTCCTGTATAGTCACCAGCTTCTCTGCCAAGACCCTTGACCCTTCCTCCCGTTCTAAGATTTTGTCTATCAGCAGGAAAGGGTGCCTATGGGGGAGGTGGTCAAGGATTTCCTGCATCAAGCCTTTTTGTGTTCGTTTATGTAATCAACCAGCGCGTTTATGCTCTGGAATGCTTTTGCCCCGCTTGCCTCATCCTCAATTTTTACCCCGAATGATTGCTCCACGCCCAAAACCAGTTCCAATGCGTCAATTGAATCCAAGCCCAGCCCTTCCCCAAAAAGCGGCGCAGAGTCATCTATGTCATCTGGGGCCACGCCAGGCAGCTTAAGTCGCTGGATGATCATCTCTTTCACCTGCAATTTAAGGTCGGCCATTGAACCCTCAATAAACAAAAATTTTACATGAAAATTGAGCCTCTTGCAAAGGGAACTACTGATTTAATTCCCCAAGGTAACAACCGCTCATCACATAACGCCCTTTCTTGGAGATGAGTCGTCGTTTTTAGCCGTGCGGAGAAGCGCATTTCCAAAATGACCCGTCAATCCTTGACAGCCAAACCCCTATTTCAGCCAAGAGCAATGCAGCCGCTGCGCTATAAATGGACAACAATTATAGAAACATAGATTTGCTAGTGTCCATGCGGATTTGCGGATTTTGGGGAATTAAATCAGTAGTTCCCCTTGCAAAACTATTCTAGTGTCTATCGGAGCCGCCGGGGGTCTGAGGGAAGGCAGCCAAGCGGCGCGTTTGGATTGTCATTTAGGCCAGCCACGCTTGCGAATCGTCTTCAGCCGCTCGCCGCGATAGGGAACTTCACAGTTCAAAAATGGCCAAGTTTTGCAATTGCCTCGACTGACTCATATGCAATGTACCCATCACTGTAAATAAGGCCGCAGGAATTTTCCCGTTGCGCTCTTGGGGTCCTTGGCGACTTTTTCGGGCGGGCCATCGGCAATTATGCGGCCACCTGCATCCCCGCCCTCTGGGCCCAAATCCAGTATCCAGTCACACGTTTTGATTACGTCTAGGTTGTGTTCTATCACAAGCACTGTGTTGCCTTGGTCAACCAAGCGGTTGACCACTTCCAGCAATTTTTGGATGTCCTTTAGGTGCAGACCCGTGGTTGGCTCGTCTAGAATATAAAGCGTCCTTCCAGTGGCACGCTTTGAGAGTTCTTTAGCCAGCTTCACTCGCTGCGCCTCGCCACCTGAAAGCGTCGTGGCGGACTGTCCGAGCCTGATGTAGCCCAGCCCGACTTCGATCAAAGTCCGCAATTTGTTGGCTATGGAAGGGATAGGGCCAAATAGCTCAGACGCCTCTTCAACCGTCATTGCCAGCACGTCCGAGATGGACTTGCCCTTATAGTGGATTTCCAGTGTTTCCCTATTGTATCGCTTGCCCTTGCACTGTTCACAGGTGACATACACGTCCGGCAGAAAGTGCATCTCGATTCTGATTACTCCGTCTCCCTCGCACTTTTCGCAGCGGCCACCTTTTACGTTGAAGCTGTAACGGCCGGGTGCGTACCCTCTGGCACGGCTCTCCGGCAACTGGCTGTACAAGTCCCTTAGGTGCGAAAAGAGTCCTGTGTATGTTGCGGGGTTTGATCTTGGCGTCCGGCCAATCGGTGCTTGGTCAATGTCTATCACTTTGTCAATTTCTCCCATGCCCACGATTTTTTTGTGCTTTCCTACGACGTGTTTGCCTTGGTGGAGATGGTTTGCCAGCGCCTTGTACAAAATGCCATTGATCAGGGATGACTTGCCCGAACCCGAGACGCCAGTGATGCAGGTAAATAGTCCTATGGGGAATGAGGCGTTGATGTTCTTTAGGTTGTTTTCGGCGGCACCCATCACTGTAATTTGGCCCCGCTCTGGCTTGCGGCGTTTTTTTGGTGTGGATATTTTGTCCTTGCCCGCCAAAAATTCACCCGTGACCGAACCCGCTATCTTAGCCACTTGCTGCGGCGTTCCTTGGGCCACCAAGAAGCCTCCGTGTTCGCCGGCGCCAGGCCCAAGGTCAATCAGGTGGTCTGCGTCGCGGATGGTCTCTAGGTCGTGCTCCACTACCAAAACGGTGTTGCCTAAGTCCCTCATTTCCTTTAGTGTGTTCAACAAGCGCTGGTTGTCCCTTTGGTGCAGCCCTATGGACGGCTCGTCCAAAACGTAGAGTACCCCTTGTAGCTTTGAGCCTATCTGCGTCGCAAGCCTGATTCTCTGCCCCTCGCCTCCAGAGAGCGTCGCCGCAGAGCGGTCAAGCGTCAAGTAGCCGAGTCCCACGTTGTCTAGGAAGCCCAGCCTTTCCAATATTTCCTTTAGTATTTTTTCGGCCACCACTGCGTCTTTGCCCTCTAAGGATAGCGCACTGAACCATTCTTTGGCCGCCCTTACGCTTTGTGCCACCACCTCTGCGATATTTTTCCTGCCAACTGTAACCGCCAGCACTTCGGGCTTTAGGCGCAGTCCCCCGCACTCCTCGCAGGGAATGACCTGCATGGCCTGCTCCATGTCGGCGCGCATCTCCTCGCTATTAGTCTCGCGGTAGCGGCGCTCAAGGTTCCCTATGATTCCCTCGTAATGGTGCGTGAATTCATATCGCGTTTTCTTGTTCTCATATGTGAACCTCATGGCCTTTTTTGTGCCATGCAACAAGATGTCGCGGGCTTCTCGCGGCAATTTTTCCCAAGGCGTGTCCATGCTGAAACGAAGGGCCTTTGCCATTTGCGATAGCATCTGCGAGCGCCAGCCATCCTCCCCTGCGCTCTTCCAGCCGGAGGCCTGTATCGCTCCTTCTGCGATGGACAGGCTGGGGTTTGGGACGATTAGCTCTTCGGCGAACTGCCTTTTGAAGCCAAGGCCATCGCAGGCTGGGCAGGCTCCGAATGGGCTATTGAAGCTGAACGATCGCGGCTCCAGGTCGGGCAAGCCCAAGCCGAAGCGGCTGCAGTCTTCTTTGTTGCAAGTGAGCTTTGTCGAAAGCAGCCTCTCGTCGCCGTCAATGTCAATGAGCGCGGAGCCATCGGCTAGGCCACATGCAATCTCTAAGCTGTCCGCAAGGCGAGAGCCGAGCGTCTGAGTCACCTTCAGGCGGTCTATCACCACTGCGATTGTGTGCTTTTTTTGCTTGTCCAAGTCTGGTATGCCCTCAGTGAGGTCCAATAGCTTGTTGTTCACCCTTGCGCGGATGTAGCCCCTTTTTAGCATGTCTTGAAGCAGTTTTTTGAATTCCCCTTTGCGCGAGCGGGCTATGGGGGCCATGATCTGCACTTTGGTGCCATTGGCGCAGGCAAGTATTTGGTCCGCCATTTCTTGGATAGTCTGGTTGGAGATGGCGCCACCGCAGGCCATGCAGTGCGGTTTGCCCGTCCTGGCATAGAGGAGCCGCAGGTAGTCATAGATTTCTGTGACGGTGGCCACCGTGGAGCGCGGATTGCGGCTGGTGGTCTTTTGCTCTATGGAGATTGCGGGGGACAGTCCCTCGATGCTGTCAACGTCCGGTTTTTCCATTTGGTCCAAAAACTGTCTAGCGTACGCGGAAAGGCTTTCCACGTAGCGCCGCTGCCCTTCTGCGTACAGCGTGTCAAACGCCAGACTGGATTTTCCCGACCCAGATATGCCGGTGATGACCACCAACTTGTTGCGCGGTATCGTCAGGTCAATGTTTTTCAGGTTGTGTTCTCGTGCGCCCTTAACAGTGATATATTCCATATAAATATTCTTTCGGCGACCTTTCAGCTAGGTCCGCGTTGCCTTTCATGTCAGTGATGCCCAATAGCCGCCCATGCCCATCATTTGTTCGGTTTGGATTTTGTCAGTTTGGCGCGCAAAAGGGCCGCCGCCGCGTCCATGGTCGACTTGACCGTGGCCTGGCGGTTGGCTTCGGCGATGGTCTCGAACACTTCGGCTCGGTGGATTTCCATCTCTTTTGGCGCGGAGATCCCCAAGCGCACACCCTCCTTTGTAATGCCCGTCACCACTACTTCTATTGACCCATCAATAATTATGGACTGGTTAATCTTTCGAGTAATGACCAGCATGTCACCTGCCTTTTTTCATTTTCACTTTGGTTTTGTGGGCGGGGGGCCAAGCCGACAACGCCAGCTTAAAAACTTCCTCGACGTGCCTGACTGGGTGGAAAACAAGCATTTCCCGTGCTTCGCTTCCGATTTCCTCCAAATCCTTCATATTGGGGCTTGGAATGATAATTTCAAAAACACCTGCGCGCAGGGCGGCCAGGGCTTTTTCCTTTAGGCCCCCAATGGGCAGTGCGTCGCCTCTGAGGTCTATTTCCCCAGTCATGGCAATGGTGTTTTTGACTGGGATACCCTTGAGGACCGACAGCAGGGCAGTCGCCATCGCTAGGCCGGCGCTTGGGCCGTCCTTGGGGATGGCGCCTTCGGGAAAGTGGATGTGGATGTCGAATTCCTTGAATAGGCTTGCCTCGATGCCAAATTCGTCGCCCCTTGAGCGGATGTAGCTCAGGGCGGCCTTCGCGCTTTCCTTCATTACGTCGCCAAGTTGGCCGGTGAGCAGTAGTTCGCCCTTGCCCGGCATCTTCAGTGCTTCCACAAAAAGAACGTCGCCGCCCGCGCTTGTCCATGCAAGCCCAGTCACAACGCCTATCTTTGGGGATTTAAGTCTTTCGTCCTTCAGGAATTTAATTGGGCCGAGCAGTTCGTGGAGGTTGCCACTGCTGATCGTGAACTTTCTTTTCAGTGAACCCTCGGCCACCTTGCGGGCGATCTTTCTAATCGCAGAGCCTATCTCCCTCTCTAACTGCCTTACTCCGGCTTCCCTCGTATAGCCCTGTATAAGGGCGGTCAGTGCCTTGTCGCCAAGGAACACGTGCTTTTGGGTGATCCCATTGCGCTCTATCTGTCTGGGTAGCAGGTGCCTGCGGGCGATGCCCAATTTTTCTTCCAGCGTGTAACTGTGCAGGTGGATGATTTCCATCCTGTCCTTGAACGCCGGCTGTATGGGATCCAATTCATTCGCCGTCGCCAGAAATAGAACTTGGCTAAGGTCTATGGGGACATTCATGTAGTTGTCCCTGAACGTGTGGTTTTGCTCTGGGTCCAGCACTTCGAGCAGGGCGGCGGAAGGGTCCCCCCTCCAGTCGCGTCCTATTTTGTCTATTTCGTCGAACATCATAACAGGGTTCATCGTTTTGGCGTGGTGCAGAGCTTGGACCACCCTGCCTGGAAGCGCACCAACGTACGTCCGGCGATGCCCGCGTATCTCGCTTTCATCGTGTACCCCGCCAAGTGCTATCCTAGCGAACTTGCGCCCAAGGGCCTTAGCGACGCTTCGCCCAAGGCTGGTCTTGCCCGTCCCCGGCGGGCCGACGAAACACAGGATGGTACCCCTTTGCGTCGGGGTCAGTTTTCTTACAGCCAAGTACTCTATCAGCCTTTCCTTAATCTTGTCCAAGCCAAAATGGTCGTCTTCCAAAACTTTCTGGGCACTTGCTAGGTCAAGGTTGTCCTCGCTAGCAAGTCCCCAAGGCATTTCCGTCATCCACTCTAGGTAGTTGCGCGTGACTGCCGTTTCGGAGCTGTCCGGGTGCATCCTCTCCAGTTTTTTGATGTTCTTGTCAATTTCGTTCATCGCCTCTTCGGGTACTTTCAAGTTGGCGATCTTTGAGCGGAACCCATCTATCTCTTCGGCGAGTTCGCTGCCCTCGCCAAGCTCTGTGTGGATGGCCTTCAGCTGCTGCCTGAGGTAGTACTCCCTCTGGCTTTTGTCCATCTCGCCCCTAGCTTCCATCGTTATCTTTTGCTGGACCTCCAGGAGTTCGATCTCCCTCAGCAACAATTCGTGGATTTTCTTAAGGCGCTGGAAAGTGTCTGCGATCTCCAGAATGTCCTGCATCTGCGATGGCTTTAGGTCCAAGTTGGAAGCGACTAGGTCAGCGAGGCGCCCCGGGCTGTCCAGGTTGGTCGCTATGACCAGCACCTCTTGGGCCAGCGACTTGCCAAGGGCGACCGCCTTCTCCAATGACTGCTTGACGCTTCTTATCATGGCATCCAGCTCTATGCTTGACTGCCGGGGTTCGATTTCCACTATCTGCTCGACCTTGGCCCTGATGTGCGGTGAAGTCTCAGTAAAATATTCCACCCGGACCCTCTGGAGTCCCTGGACAAGCGCACGCAGCCTACCGTCCGGCAGCTTTAGTATCCGCATGATTATCGCCGCCGTGCCGACCGTGTACAGGTCTGAAGGGCCTGGATCATCAATTTCGGTTTCCCTTTGGGACAGCAAGAGGATCATGCGGCTTTCCACCAGCGCGGTGTCTATGGCGAGTATGGATTTTTCCCTGCTTGCCGAAAGCGGCTGAATGACGAAAGGATAGACAACCAAGTCCCGCAGTGCCAAGACAGGCAGGACCTCAGGTATCCGGGGCGATTCTTCTATTGCTGGATGAGCTTGTATGTCTTCGCTCAATACAGACCTCCAATTTACATTGTACCGAGCCTATAGAAAATCCCAATGATTTTCATACGAGTGGGCATTTAGGGCCTATAGGGACAAGGGGCTAGGTTATAGGGGTTAGGGATTAGGGCAAACAAGGAGGCGGGCTGGTGCCCGCGTTGATTTTTAATTGCGGATTTAACATCCAGCGCTGTACGGGGCACTCTTCTCGCCCGAAAAGCCAAGTGCTGAACGGAGTATTCTTCCAGACTGAAAAGCCTATATCGAAGCCATCTCCCAAATTTCCGCCCCTCATCGAAGCCATCCCCATACATCCGCCCCTACATAGGGTAGTAAGCGAGGCGAGTACCCGGGGGTCTGGGGGGGAATGAAGGGTAGCCCCGCAACAACGCGCCTAATGGCAACACCAGACGCGGGGCTGCCCTGAGTGGATCCCCAGTTAAGCATCCGGGTGGCCATGACCCGGTGCTGAACGAACCAAGTTTCAAGAACGCTGGCTCCGAGCATAAAGGACAGTGCATCAGCTGCATATTGCGCTGATGTTTCTTGCAACATCAACGGAAATCGGTATCAGAGCCACATATCCAAAAAAATCAAAGTTTTGCAAGTTGCTCAATCTCTAAAAAATCACTTGGAGAGATGACATTAGACTCTTTAGAGCTTCTTGCAAAACCCCCAGAACTGTAATAACGGGGTCCGAGCGAACAAAAGGGCCGAAGAGCGCACCATTCTTTTGTACAAGTCATGGAAAGGCGCGCCATGCACCCGCTCTTCAGCCTCTGGAACAGTATACAGCAGCATTTGATCCCCCACGTGGAGGAAAACCT
>Ga0268262_10006568_pt1 | contig 11115 bp, 8 predicted proteins | sample TergutNc150P3_FD_190354 | JGI IMG/M metagenome (GOLD analysis project Ga0268262, IMG submission 190354) | Nasutitermes corniger P3 segment gut microbial community from laboratory colony in Florida, USA - Nc150 P3 (SPAdes) (version 2) | ecosystem: Host-associated > Arthropoda: Insects > Digestive...
ATTGTCGATCTTTTTTCCGCCGTAATTTCAGGCGGACTTACATCGAACCATGTAAACAGAAAACCCGGACAAACGGGCATTTGCCACTATTTTATGGCGGTTGATTACGGTATCTTTGGCGATAAAACAGCGATAAAAGCAGGTATGACAAAATTTTTACAGGAATTGCGCGACAGCAAAAAGGCGGAAGGACAGACGAGGATTTATACGCACGGGGAAAAATCGTCGCAGTTAATGGCGGAGCGCAAGAACGGAAGTATTCCTGTTAATGAAAAAACTTTGGAAGAAATGAAGAATATAGCGAAGTCGCTGAAAATGCCGGAGCAGTTTATTATTTGATTATTATAGAATTTTGTTTGCGTCACCTAACACACAAGAAAAGTGGTAGCTACAAAACGGTGACCGATGTTGTCTACCATTACGCCAAAACCCTCAATAGTCCGTACGCCTAAAAGCAACATATCGCTGTCTTCCGCAAATACTACAATGTCAGTCGCATCGTAGCCTTCTGCAGTTAGTATGGCATAGCCGACATCACGCTCGACAATTTGATTAGTGGCGGTTGAAAAACGTTTTTTACCACGTGGGGTTATTCCGGCATCTAACAATAACTGCTTGGGCATCCATGACAATTCCGATCCTGTATCGACCATTACCTCAATAGGTGGTGTACAACGGTGTTCTTCTTTTGGGTTGATAGCTGTCAAATTTACCATGAATTTACTCATATTTTACAGTATAACAGTTCTAAAGGGGGTCGTCAATCAGGAATTGCGCGACAGTAAAAGGCGGAAGGACAGACGAGGATTTATACGCACGTGGTAGCTACAAAACGGTGAGCAAAGGCTACATTGGCGATTCGGGACACACTCTAGCGTCAATAACTATAAGATTGAAATTTTTATATAAAGAAGAGTTGAGAAAACTACCCGTGCTATGTGGTGCCGCCTCTAACAACTTGTAAGTAGTCAGATTGACAACACTTTAATGTTAGGAGATTTTAATTCCGATTATTTCCCCAACCCCATAAGCGGGCGAGCGGTAACCTCTGCGGAAAATTCACCTACATTGGGGTTTATATCCCCCGCTATCAAATCATAGGCGGCGACTCTGAAATAATAAAGTGTTCCGTTTTTCAGTCCGTCAACATAAAAATTATTTGTTATTCCAACGTCTATCGGAGACGCGCCGGAAGTTGAGTCGTTTCCAAAAAGTTCTCCTCGGACGGAACTGTAATAGACAAGATACCCTGCCGTGCCCGTTGTTATGCTGTTTCTCCAGCGAAGCTGAACTCCCCCGTCGCATGCGATGGCTGTTAAATTGCGGGGAGGCATGGGCGGTTCACCCTGACTAAAAACAATATTGATCTGTTCAAGATAGGGACTGCATTCGCCGTCCGAAGAAGGATAAAAATCAACCGCTATTTGCGCATAACGTCCTTTAACACCCGATATATCATTTCCCGGAGTAAACATGACCCAAGGGCTGTTTTTTAAAAGATAGGGATTTTCTCCGGAACGGATAAAGAAATTCATTTCCCCATCGTCGGAAAATTTAAATCTTCCGTTCTCGCGGTATTCGTTTTGAACTCTAGTTCCTCTAATGCTTGTTCTGCCGCCTGTAGCGTTAATTCTTACCACGCCGCTTGAATAGGAGCCAAGATCAATCGCTCTTGTTTCAATCCTTCCGCCGCCTGTAGCGTATTTTTGAACTGTAGAACGCCCAACGCAGACGCTGTGTATCTTAAATTCATCTATAAGCCCCGAAAAACGCTCGCCAAGCAAGAATCTTCCGTTACTGCCAATGACAGGAGTATGCGCCTCGCTGTTTTCACGTCCTGTAGACGTAGCGTAAACAATCGCTTCGCTCTTGCCGTCTACAATATACTCTAACATTCCCGTTGTAGCGTCGAATCGGATAAGATGATGGCTCCATGTTTTAGGAATAATCGGCGTTAAATTAGCGAATTCAATATTTTGCTTTACGGAATTATTCGCGGAAGAAAAAAAGTTTGTAAAAGACCAACTCATTTTATTTTTTGCGACAAAACAATCAATCCGCTGTACACGGCTTGCGCTGTCGGGAAGAGTTGAAACCCAGGTAAATATATGTTCGCCGTTTTCCATATTAAGCGGATACATCCAAAATTCGATGGTAAAATCTTTAATACGATTGCCGGACGCAAAAAGAGCATCGCGGCTTTGAGGGTGAAAAATAATGGGAGTAGAAACCGAGTCATGTCCGCCGTGGACAAAATACGCGGCTCCCGCTCCGGCTCTCGCGAGAGTACGGTCTACGGTTTCAACTTGCGGCGGAACAGTAAGCCTGTAATTGCCGACGCTGTCCCTAAAAAGTCCCGGCGTTCTTTCGTCAAATGAAACAGCCAAATCCAGAGCGTGTTCCGTTAAAGAGGTGTATTTCCCTAAAACGCCGTCCGCCGCCTGATACCCTGCGATAGATGTAACCGCCGAAGAAGAAAGGAGCAACACAGGGTACGGTCGAATCGAAGCAGTCTCTGTTATTCCGTTCCTGCTTTCCGTAATGTTCCAGGCTTTTTCTCCGCCAAAAGAGAGCGTCTTTTCCCCAATTGCGTAGATACTACCGCAAACAAACAGGAAGATGTATACTATAAGTATGAAAATAAGTGCTTTTTTCATGGTTTTCCTATATATCGGCATAAATTGATATGAATAATCAGATAAATTCAGAAAAATTGATAAAAACTCTTAAAGCCGCCGCCCTAGACGCTCCTTCAGAACCGGGTGTTTATATAATGAAGGATATTGACGGAGAAATCATCTATATTGGCAAAGCTAAATCGCTCAAAAACAGAATAAAGTCGTATTTTTCAGGGAAAAAGGATACAAAGACCACCGCTCTGCTCCAGCGTATAAACTCGTTTGAGACAATTATTGTCCAAAGCGAATACGACGCCCTTTTGCTGGAAAATACCCTGATAAAGCAACATTCGCCGAAGTACAACATCAGTCTGAAAGACGGAAAATCTTACCCTGTTATTCGCATAACACACGAAGATTTTCCTCGCATTTTCCGCACACGCAAAATAATACAGGATAAAAGCCTTTACTTTGGACCGTTTCCTAATATGCAAAGCGTGAATACAATGATGGATTTAATCGACAAACTTTTCCCGCTACGCAAGTGTAAAACTATTAAAAAAAACGGACCTTGCATGTACTACCACATTGGACGCTGTATGGCTCCCTGTTGCGGGAAAATAAGCATAGAAGATTATTCACTTCATGTACAACGAGTGCAAAAACTGCTCTCAGGTGAAACTGACGCGTTGATTATTGATCTTACTTCCAAAATGCACGATGCCGCCAGAGTTATGCAATTTGAACAAGCCGCGCATATAAGGAATACGATCAGGGCGATTGAAAGCCTTACAAGGGAAGAAAGCTATGTGGAAGATTTAAACCCCGAAGATAGGGATTATATCGCGTGGGCGGCAAGCGGAGTGTTCGCCACATTTACAGTTTTTTCCATGCGCGGCGGCAGAATGACAGGCAGGGACCTTTACCGCACCCGCTCCGCCGCCGATGAATGGGAATCGCTGGAGATATTTATAACTTCGTATTACGAACCCTCCCGCCGTCCGCCCGCAAAAATTTACATTCAAAACTATCTTTCACAAAATACGGAATTAATACAAAATTGGTTTAAAGAACAATTTGACTATGAGCCGCTACTGTTCTCCCCTACGGAAAAACACCACGCTGTAATTATGGCGATGGTAAAACAAAACGCTGTTGAAGATTTGCGGAAAAGATTGAAAGAAAGAGGCGCGGGTCCCGCCATAGATGAATTACAGCGCGCGCTGAACTTGAAGTCGAGACCGGAACGAATCGAAGGATTTGATATTGCGCAGTTAGACGGGAAACACCCTGTCGCATCGTTAATTTCTTTTAAAAACGGAATTCCCGACAAAAAGAACTACCGCTATTTTAAACTGCGCACAGTTATCGGAATAGTAGACGATTTTGCCGCCATGCGCGAAGCGGTTAAGCGGCGTTATTCGCGTCTTATCCGCGAAGGAAAAGATCTTCCCGACTTAATACTTGTAGACGGCGGCATAGGGCAGGTAAACGCCGCGAAAGGAGTGTTAGACGAACTTGGGGTGGATTGCGGTCTTGTGGGGCTAGCCAAACGAGAAGAAGAGCTATGGCTTCCTTCTGCGAAAGAACCGCTGGTTTTATCAAGGCAATCGGAGGCGTTAAAAGTCTTGCAACATGTCCGCGACGAGTGCCATCGCTTCGCGACAGGTTTTAATCAACGCCTTCGATCAAAAGACCTTTTCTTTCCGATACTGGAATCCGTGGAAGGAGTCGGTCCCAAACGCGCGGCGGCAATCATGAAAGAATACGAATCAATAGCGAATATCGCCGCCGCGGAGCCTTCGGAAATAGCGGAGCGCTGTCAAATAAGCGAAAATACCGCCCGCGCGGTACGCGCCGTGGCTAAGTTGGAGGCGAACAATTCAAACAGAAATAATTCTTAAGAATTTTTAACAACGAACCAAGAGGGAAAAATTTTACCACAAACCGGTACGAACAAAGAAGGATTTGAGATTTACAGCAACACTGTTTTTTGCGCGATTAATTTTGCCAAATAAAAACGCGAGTCCAAGTCTGTCGCATTGTCATTAAGAAACGTCTGAAACTCGGCGGAAAATGATTCGGGCAGAATAGGTAGTTCGCATACCTGTTTAAAATAAGCGCGGTGCGACGGTTCAAAACGCTTGTTTATACAAAAGAGCGTAAGACACGCGTTTTTTATAAAACCGGCGGAAGCGATAAGATAATGAAATTTATCGTTCTGAAAACAGGCGGCTCCCAAATCCGACAAAAAGTGTTCCATTTTTAATTGAACAGAGTTTCTCATCTCAGTCCAGAACGGATCCCCGATGTTTTCCAGTTTTTTTCTTACGTCATGTATCCATTTGGAACGAGAGAAAACAATTTCACAATTTGCCAGACGGTAAAAACCGTAAGTTCCCGAATCTTTTATAAACCACAGCGATTCATAATCAGAGCAAGCTATATCAATAAGTTCATCTATTTTTTTTGTTTTCTTAAATTCAAGTCTAATGGGAATATCACCTATCAGGAAACGGTCTTTTTCGTTAATTCCGGCGCTTTCAAAGGCGGCTACGTCATCGCCGTATAGACGGCAGCGTTCTTCCGCTTTTGGAATGGAACCGCTACAAAATACGTCAAGAATAAGGGCAAAGTAGGGATCCAGCGTATCGGGCTCGGCCGCTTCATTCAGAGTAATGCACTCCACACCCTTCCACGCTGAAAGGATTTCCGTAAACCGTTCTACAAGCATTTTAGTCTTATATTTCATTGTAATTCTCCATAATAATAATATATCATAAAATGACAATTATGGAAACTGAAAAAAAATTAACACATAAATTTCTGGTTCTTGTCCCCCATAGGGATATAAGGGTTGAATTGCAAAAAAACTGCGATTCGGCGCTTAAAGCGCAGCTTGCCGATGTGTATACTTTTCCCCGTGTAACGCCGTTAGCTTCTCTTTCACAGGCGTTAGAAGACGGCGAATTAAAGCAAATCGCCCGCTCCCTGCGGACACATATCGGAAAAAATAAAATATTCGCGCAAGAAAACGCCGTTACCGATTTTCCATGTTATAAAAAAAATGTATATCTTTGCGGTCCCCGTTTGGATATTGATACACATCAGGATTTTTTTAAGAATATAAGTAAAAAAATAAAATACATTTTCCCTTCTTTTGTAATCGGTTGTTTTTTAAAATCGGAAGATAATACAAAACTCGACATCTTTTGTGAAACTTCGCAAAAAAAATTGGAATTCAGAGCTGCGGCGGTCGCGAATATGTACTGGAAAGCTTTAAAAATTAACGGCGAAATTTGCTACAAGTGGAAAATAGGAAAACTTTGCTGGCTGCCGCATCCATAGCGGTTAAAACAACTTAACAAGCCAGGTAGTAAGCCAGGGCAGATATGTAACAAGAAGCACAACGACTAAACGGACAAGCAGGAAGGGAGAAACATAACTGCATATTTGCATAAACGGTTTATTAAAACGATAACTCGCCAGGAAAAGATTCATTCCGACAGGCGGTGTAAGGAATCCCGCCTCAAGATTTATAACGAAGATAATTCCAAGATGAACAGGATCGATGCCGTAGGCGCACCCCAGCGGAACAATTAGGGGAAGGAAAACAAGTATCGCGGAAAAAATATCCATGATACAGCCAAGCACAAGCAAAGCAAGGTTCAGCAACAGCAAGAAAACATATTTTGATTTTACGGCGCTCTGCATCCAGAAAGAAAAACTTTCGGGAACGCCGGAATCGATAAACGCGTAGGACAGGGCTTTTGCCATTGCAAGAATAGCCAGGATTCCGCCGATTATCGGGACGGCTTTAAAGAAAACTTTCGGGATATCCTTTAATAAAATATCTTTTTTAATAAAGACTTCCACAATTACCACATAAACAACCGATACCGCGCTTACCTCTATTAAAGAAAGAAACCCGGAGAAAAATCCTAATACCAGAATTATAGGCAGTAAAATTTCAAAAATAGAATCCTTTAACGAATCAATAGCGTCTTTGCCTTTAAATTTTTCCGTTTGAAATTTTACTTTTGAAGAAAGAATAAAACCGGCGACAATAGTGGCTAACACCAGAATGAGTCCTGGTACTATCGCCCCGATAAAATAATGAATAATCGTATTCTCTACGGGTAAATTCATAAAATGCAAAATTGTATTAGTTGACGAAGCTACAAGAATAATAGGCAGACTTGGAGGGAACATTAATCCTATGCCGCCTGAGGAAGTTAAAAGCCCTATGGAAAAACGTTCCGAATAATTATTTTCATTTAAAATAATTAAAAGTATTCCGCCGAGAGCAAGAATAGTTACGCCGGACGCTCCCGTAAAAGAAGTAAAGAAAGCGCAGATAATAACGGCGGCGATAATTATACCGCCCGGCATCCAGCCGAAAAATATTTTAAAAGCTTTTACAAGCCTCTCTCCCGCCTTGCTTTCCGAAAGAAAGAAACCGGTCAGGGTGAACAACGGTATCGCTATTAAATCCGCGTCTGTAAGAGCGGAAAAAATCTGTATCACAGATGTTTCGGGTTCCCGCCCGGAAGCTTGAAGCATAATCAGGGCGATACCGCCGATTGCCGCAAAAACAGGCATACCGGCAAATCCGGCAAGAATTAACAATATTATTACCGGAGCGTTAATAAACAGCGCAATATCGTACAGATAATTAACCCATGAAAAAAAAGGCTCGGGCGGCTCGAAGCCCCATACTATTTTTGCTATAGCGGGTAAAGCGGCAAAACTGCCAATCAAAAACGCGGCGGCGGCAAAAATTTTATCGCGGGGTTTTTGAAGTTTCAGCGCAAAACGAACGGCTATCACAAAAAAACCAAGAGGCATCGCGACAGCGAAAACCCGATCTTTAATAAAACCAATCATCTTGCTCTGCATGGCGAATTTAATATAACAAATGCTATCCCATGCCAGAATACTTAACAGAAAAACAGAAACTATCGTACAGACAAAAATAAACGTCTTTTTTATTTTTTCATTTTTAATATATTGAACCGCGGTAATAGAAATATGCTCGCCGGATTTCGACGTAAGCATAGCCGCGAAAAAACCGACCACTAAAAAAATGTGCACCAGTATCGCGTTGGAACCGGGTATTGTCAAATGAAATTGATTTAATATCAATTCAACAAAAGGAATTAACGCGAGAAGTGAAAGAGCGCCAAAGCAAATTATGTTTTCAAGCCATGACAACTTAAATTTATTCTTAAACCACAACAAAGCTTTATTGACGCAGTTTTCACTCTTACCGTTCATAATATTTATTTTCCGCTTCTCGCTTTTTCCAGTATACTGTTCATCTGGTTGTATAGCTCGCGGTCAAAAATAGGACCGACAATCGAAGGTAAATTATTTTTTACTTCATTGCTCCACAACTCTTGCTGAGTTTTAGTCAGTTTGTTTATGCTAAGCCCGTCCCTACCCATAGCGGTAATGGCATTTGCCTCTGTTCTTACCACCGAAGCGTCAAACTCATCCGCTACCTTGCGGGTAGCCTTTACTATTTCCTGTTGATTAGCCGGACTTAATTTATTCCATGTAACGCGGTTCATGACAATCGCGCCCATAATTGGAGCGATGGGCAAATCAAGCATGTGGTTTAAGCTCTTGTGCAACTGCATTGGAGCGACTACAGCCGGAATAATATAGATAGCGTTTATCGCGTTACTTGCAAGCTTGGTTCCGGTAGATACCATATCGGTCTCTACAAGTTGATATCCCATTACCCTGAATACGGTATTCATATCCCTAAGATCGGGACTTGTCGCAAGTTTCTGTTTTCGCAGATCATCAGGCGTTAATATTTTTTCTTTTGAAAATATGTAAATCCACCCGCCTTTTGACCATGAGATAACAACATAATCGCTTTTAACGCGTTTATCAATAACCGGCAGCAAATTTTCAAGCACAAGATCTAACTCCGCTTCATTCCTTATCATAAACGGCATGCTTAAATTAATTACAGCCGGGCAAATTTCCGAGACTCCGGCGGAAGTAAAAACAGCCACTTGAATAGCGTCGCTGGAAAGAGAAGAAAGCATTCTGCCTTCACTGCCCTCCCGCCCGTCATGACTGACAATTACGCGCACTTGGTTCTGGGTTACTTTCTCCCATTCGGCGGCAAGACGATCAAGCGCCCTGCCCCAGTCGGAACTTCGCGGCAAAGGAGACGCGAGCCTGATATTAACGACATCTCCGCGCGCGCTGCCGCGTTGGGCGTAAACCGCTCCAAGCGAAAAAATGAAAAAAATCATAAAAATAAAAAGAACCGTTTTTTTGTTCATTTAATACTCCCTATTATATTATATCAATAATCGTCCGGAATTGGAAGAAAAGAGAAAAGCGTCCACGCGTTTTCCAGAAGCCAGCGCGCCTTTTTCTGGGTGATGATGTTTACAAGCCGCGTTGAAGTATCTTTATTAGGGTCGATAGCAAGGGCTTTTTCAAGACAATCTTTAAAAGTGTCGTAATTTTGAGCCGGAACGCAGACGGCTTGGGCGTAAGAAACATACGCGCCGGCTGAGTTTCCCTTTGTTTTTTCAAGCGCCAATTTGTAATGATATTCCGCGCGTTCCATATTGCCGCCCAATAATTCCGGCAAGGAAGCGTAATATAGTATAAAAAACTCGTCTAAAGCGGCTGTGCTGTAATTCGGGTCAAGCTCATAAGCCCTTTGAATCATAGCGCCCCATTGGGGTATATTGGCGCTCAATTCATAGTCAAGTATATCGATGGAATACGCTGAAAGCCCGCCCGCGACAGCCCAGTATAAAAGACTTACGTCTTCTTTTTTACATTTTTTTAACAGAGGCTGTATTGTGCCTTTTTCCACAGTGGCTTTTTTAAAATTGGTAAACTTTTGATCAAGAGCGTTGTAAAGTATTCCGTACCCGCGAAGATACAACTGTTTTGAGCGGGCTAACGCCGCTTCCCGCGCTTCCCATTCGCTCCTTGGAAGCATTTCCGCGGGTCCCTGCACAAAAGCGTTGGCATACATTACAAAAAGAGAGCCTGTGGTTAACATCAGCCCTTCATGGTTAGGATTAGAGGAAAGCAGGGACTCATACATTTTTATCGCAAAGGGAAGAGCGTCCCCAACCAGTTGAGGATCGGGGTCTCCTGTGAAAACATCGGAACTGCCGTCGCCCGTCAGAGCGTCGGCTACCGCATTCATTGCCAATTTATTAATTGAGCAGGAAGAAAAAGCGGTAAAACAGACCAGAGTTACAGTGAGTAAAGTAATTCGCACTTTCATAATATAAGCTCTGTTTACATTATAACACATATTTTCTATATAAAGTAGGTACTCCTTAGTCCCCTATAACCGCCCGGATATCCTTATTGATAGCGTCCAATTTACGGACGGCTTCGGCTTTTGCCCCGTCCAACCCGCCCGAACCGACTTCGGCGCAGCAGGTCGCGTAAAATTTAATCTTAGGCTCCGTGCCGCTGGGACGCGCGCTTACGATAGTGCCGTCGGCAAGGAAGAACTGCAATACATCGCTCGGCGGAAGACCGTCCGCGCCGTTTTTAATATCGCGGACTTTCGCTATGTTTATGCCGCCCAGAGTCTTCGGCGGATTCTTGCGGTATTCTTCCATTATTCCGTTCATGATGGAAGGTCCTTCCGGTCCTTTAAAATATTTTGAAATACCCAATTCCTGCCAATAACCGCAAACAGCATAAAGATCGTCAAGGCGGTCAAGGAGAGTTTTTCCCTTACTGCGCCAGTAGAGAGTCATTTCAGCGGTTAACGCCGCGGCGGAAACCCCGTCCTTGTCGCGGACTTCCGTCTCTACGTTGTAGCCGTAACTTTCTTCGGTTCCGAAAACATAGGTTTTGCCGCCAAGCTCGCCGTGTTCCCATTTGCGCATAACATCGGCAATCCATTTAAAACCAGTAAGACACTCCTGACACTCGCCGCCGTAATACTCGGCGACCTTTTTCTGCATTCCGGTTGTAACAATGGAGTTAACCATAGCGGCGTTCTTGGGAAGTTTTCCCAATTCTTTAAGCGACAGGAAAATATAATCGGCAAGCAGAACGCCCATCTGGTTTCCGGTAACCAGCGTAAAACCGCCGGACTTGTTCGGAACCGCTATGCCGAAGCGGTCAGCGTCGGGGTCTGTCGCCATTACTACATCGGCTTTTTCTTTCGCGCCCAGTTTAATCGCCATATCCAGCGCGGCGGCTTCTTCCGGGTTGGGGAACGACACTGTGGGGAAATCACCGTTACCCTCGCGCTGTTCGGGGACTGTAATTACTTTTAAACCCAAGTCGCCCAGAACCTTTTCTACATGAAACGCGCCGGTACCATGCAGGGGCGTGTAAACTATTTTTACTTCTCCGGCTTTTTCTTTAATCAGCGCGGGTCTGAACAGGCGCGACTTGACCATCGCCTGATACGGCTCGTCAACTTCTTTGTCGATTATTTTAAGAAGCCCCTTATCCAGCGCTTCTTTTTTTGAAATCTCTT